>WNGF01009820.1_pt1 | contig 15869 bp, 13 predicted proteins | sample 5400641 | NCBI WGS metagenome assembly WNGF01 (sample SAMN13153371, study PRJNA577476) | soil metagenome | isolation source: 80 cm soil or saprolite under grassland replicate 2 | place: USA:California | collected 2016-06-15
TGATGGCTGCTTTCCGCGCAATTCACAGCGTACGCGTCCACGAGGACGCAGTTTCGATGTGGATCGAAATGTCTGACGGCTCCGTTCGCGCGCTGCACTGGGAAATCGACGACTTGATCGCATGGAGCGCCGAGGTTCATCCTGCAGATGAGAGCCCGAACACGAGGACGGTGCAGTAGCATCGCCGGCCGGCATGCGAGCTGGCTCGAATCGCGACTATTCGAGGCAGCGCTGACGTTCCGCGGCGCGATGGCGAGCGCGCGGACGAGGGTCTTCCGATCGGGGGCAAAGCGGGTAGTGCGACCCTTTCGGGATGCTCAAAAGAAAGCCTGGACGTGTAACTGTTTTTCAGTTACACTTTTAGCCCGGTACGTGCCTGCCCCCTCCGCGGCCGTAATGGGACAACAGAAAATAATTGACAAGCTATGCACGATTCCCGTCCCGGCGAATCTCAAGTGGCGCGAGCTGCGTGCGGTACTGCTGCACTTCGGATACGTCGAATTCAAGGGCAGCGGATCGAGAAGGAAATTTTTTCATGAGGAGAAGAACGCGCTGATCAGCTTGCACGCGCCTCACCCTTCCCCTGATGTCGATAAGGGGTGCATCGCTGACGTTGTCGCCCACCTTAAGGAACACGGATTCATCTCGTAACCATGGACATCCTCAAGTACAAGGATTACGAAGGAACGGCCGAACTAGATATGGCGCGTGGCGTTTGTCGCGGCAAGATCTTGTTCATCGATGATCTAGTGACCTACGAGGCGCCAAACCCGCATGACCTTCAGCGCGAGTTCGAACGTGCGGTAGACGATTACATTGAAACCTGCCGCACTCTAGGCCGAGAACCAAAGAAGCCGTTGAAGGGCTTGTTCAACGTGCGCGTACCGCCTGAGATGCACAAGGCAGCCGCGCTTCGGGCGCTGGGCGATAACGTTGGACTAAACGACGTTGTCGTCCGCGCGCTACATGTGTTCTTGTTCGGCCGTGTGGAAGTGCGTCACAACGTGCAGGTGACGTTCACACAAGACGAAGTGCACACACTTCGCGTGAGCGGCTCGGGCCAGACGACATGGGAGAACGTCCATGCCACCCACTGACGAAGCTGCAAAAAGTCACAGGCCCGCCGCAGCAGATCCGCAGCCAGTAGAGGCGCCTCTGACGATAAAGGACCTGACGGCCGTGCTTGTCAGGCACTATGGTCTGAATCGAGGGCGCTTTGACATTCTCATTGAGTTTCAAATCGGCGTTGGCTCAGTTGGTCCCTCTCCCGACGCCCGCGTACCTACCGCGATGGTCGGTGTGTCAAAGGTTGGGCTGACAGAGGCCAAGGGTGCTGATAGCCCGACGACCGTAGACGCCGCCGTGGTGAATCCCGCGCCAAAGAGAACACGCAGATTGCGTTCCTAAGGCCACATTGATTGCTTCACAAGGTTGCTGAAGCGGACATGCGCGGCCTGCGCCGCTATAGCGATAGCAGTTGCTCGCTTTCGACCAGCGCTGGCATCGTTGCACGATGTACGCGCCACAACCCGGCCCGCCACGGTTCAAGCCAACGCCGACAGACGGGCCGGAGCTGCACGTTCATCCGCAGCGCACGCACACGATCGACGCGATCGAGCGGCGGTTCGTCTGCATCTTCCTTCGACGCTACGTGATCTGGTGCGCGCGGCGCGGCCGCGTCGACGAAATCCGCACCGCGCTCGATCTGCTGATCGAAGATCGCGGGCGTCAGACCTTGAATCGTTTCGTGGTGAATGTCATTCCAGGCCAGTGAGCGCCCAGCGCGTCGGTCTTTGCGATCGCTGCATCAATCAGCGAGAACCCTTGCTCATACGCCTTGTACCATTGTTCCTGAACATCGAGGCGATGCGTGCTTCGGCCGCCTGAATAGTCGCTAACGATGAGCCTGAAGCAGGAAATTTCACGAATGCGATTGATCGGCACGTCGAGAATGAACACCGCGTTTGCATCAAAGACGCGACCCGGCTGCACCGGTTCACCCCTGATGAATTTTTCGTGCAGATTCGACCACGCGATTACAACCTGATCGTTCGCGTTGGCCAGTCCAATTGCGGGCTCTCCGTCGACCACGCCTGTCGGGATCGCAACCAGATCGGCGCGCCGGTTCCTGTGGCGAAATTTGTAGACGAGCGTGAGCTGCTTCAGCGTCACCGGATTAGGCGCAACATTAACCAAGGTCATCGAATAGATTACGAGGGCCAACTTCCCGTTGTGATCGGGTAGGGTCGATGCCACGGGCACGAGCGCGATGTTCCCTAGTGTCAACTCCAGTTTGTGAGGCTTCCGCACATGCATCTTGTAAAACCAGTAGACGCCCGGAACGAGCGCCACAACGATAGTCGCGAACAGCGATGCGAGCGCGATCACGTCACTGGTGGACATGGGCTTCGGATGCCCGTCAACAAAGGAGGTTGACAACTATTCCAGCGTGGCATAGATTGGCGGGATGGGCAAGTTGATCGGCGCCGAAGACGGTGCGGCCAAGCTCGGGATTACCTCGAGACGCCTTCGCGCACTCTGCGCCGAACGACGCGTCGCCGGCGCTCGTCGCGTGGCCGGTAGATGGTTCGTACCCGAGACGATCTCGGCCAAGGACATTGCGCCGGGTACTCGCGGTCCGAAGCGCGAAGTCAACCAATGACGAACACGGAACCGCTCCCAACCGGGGCAGAGTTCGTGAATGTCGATGAGCTCGTTCGAGGCGGCATTGCGCATGCGCGAAGAATTGTGAAGACCGTGATGGCAGTCGCGGTCAATGTCGGCGTCGTCCACACCATATGCGGCGGATTGGGTCGGCGTTACCCTCGGCGACGCCGAGACATACTCCGTTGATCGCTCAACTATTGTGCGGGACGGATCGCGCGTCAATGCTTGGGTCATGGTTGAGTACGCCAATGCCAAAGATGATCCCGATGGGAAGTATCGCTCGGTCAAGATTCGCAACGTTTTCGACTGCGACCGACGCACCGGCGGTTTTACCGACATCATTCGGTACAGCAAGCTGAATGGGGACGGACACGTTGTAAGCCAGTTTCAGTTCAACGGGGCGCAACACGGCGTCGCGCCAGAGACGATAGAGGAGACCCTTCTAAAGTTTGTTTGCGCCTCCGATCCCAAGGCCAAGCAGGGCGCGAAGTAAGGCCGCCCTGCGGAAACCGGGAAGCCGCGAACCGGCGCGCACAAGCTTACCGCAACACGCGCGCGCAACGTCACCGGCCACCTTAACCCCAATTTCACGCTCGACACCTCACCGCGCGAGGCGGCGCAATTTGCGCGCGCGTATCTGGCGCGCGAGGGGCAACCGATCGAGTTGAGGCTAGCAGCCTCTTCAGGTCACGCTCGCGTTCATGGCCTTGGGACACTTGGACAGACAACGGGTACGCGCGCATCCGTCATTGGCGGAGGCCCGGCCGTCCGGCTGCAGGTCGCGTCCGAAGCCATCTCGCTTCGCCTCATATACCCGGCGGCCTGTCAGATCCGTCAGGTTCGCCCGCGCCGCCGACGCGATAGTCTGCAAACTCCGCATCGCTTTTAGCGCCGCCCCTCGAGCGGCGCTTTTTCTGTGCTTCTGTTTACCGAGATCCGAGGCGATGCCACTCGTCCAGGTGATCGGGAAGGTTGAGCCGCGCAGTGTCGCCGCAGCTCGGTTGAAACGTGTGCCCGCCGACCAAGTCGTCGAGCGCCTGCTCCGCGGTTGCGTAGCTGCCGAGATTCTCGTCCTCGAACCACGCGCTACAGCGCGCTCGCCGGACCGTTCGATCTTGAACGTGCCCGCCATCGATTCGTAGAGGTAGGTATGGATAGTCATAACGGGACACGGACGCGGTAGAACGGCTCAGGATCGTTTCGGGGGTATCAGAGCACGTCCGCGCTGACAGAACGCAGCAGCGGGCCGAACTGAGGCTAGGCGATGGCTGCGCGCAGCAACGGCTCGAGATTAGATTTCAGAGCCTCAGCGTTCGCGTACAAACCCAGATCACGAAACTCGTTACGGCCTGGCCTTCGTATCGGTTTCAAGATGGGCCCTGTTTCACCACCAAATCCGAAGGACTGATTGGTTACCTTTGAGCTCTCGCCGGCATGTTCGAGCAGGTGAACGCGCGCGGCTCGGATCTCATTGCATGTAAGCGAACTCAGCTTCGGTAGACGTCGGGCCATTCGGATAGCGCGATGTCCGAACCAGTAGAAGGCCTCGGTGAGAAGTCGGAGCTCGAATGTGGCCGCCGATGACTCCGCGGCCGCGCTCTCGAACGCGGAGCACTCGGCGGGCGGAAAATCGGCCGACCGGCTGATGTCCGGATGCGCTTTCTTAATTCGTTCCATCTCGGCGCAGCTCTCGCGATTCGCCGCGTCGATCGTGCGCACCCGTCGCAAGATGAAATCCATTTGCTCGAGACGTACCAGCACCTCGAGAGCCAAGTCGCGGCTGCACCCATGCAGCTTTTCCCAATAATCGACCCAAGCGACAGTGGTTTGACCAGGCCGACCAAACATTGGCGCCCGCTGGTCGAGAACCGCGACATACTGCTGAAACAGCGACACAGTCGTTTCCATCGCGCGCGTTGGCTCCCCTCGCTATTCAGTTTCCAGAAAGTTTCCAGTTCCGCCGCTCTTGCGCGGTTTCCCCTATGACGCGACCCGATCGGTCGCATATTGCCCATGCAGACGAACAATACCGAGCGTTCGGGTGCTTGCATCGTCTAGTCGCGTGGCGGCGAGCGCGCCGAGAGCACGAGCCACGCGATTCCCATCAGCGCGCTTGCAAACGATGCGCACAGGATACCGACCTTCGCGAGCTCTGCGTGCGCAGCGTCGAACGCGAGCTGGCTGATGAACAGCGACATCGTGAACCCGATGCCGCCGAGCCACGCTCCGCCGAGCAGGTGTCGCCATCGGACGCCCGCCGGCAGCCGTGCCCATCCGAGGCGAACGGCGATGCCACTCGCGCCGGCGATGCCGATGAACTTCCCGAGCGGCAGCCCGAGCACGATGCCGAGCGTAATCGGACTGGCGAAGGCGCCGGAAAGAACCGCGGGATCGAAAACGATGAACGATGTCGTTCGCGAGCGCGAACAGCGGCAGAATAATGTACGTGACCCACGGGCCGAGCGCGTGCTCCGCGCGATGCAGAGGGCTCTGGACGGCTTTCGCGTCGCGCTCGAGCGCGAATGCGATCGTCGCCATGTCGGGGCTCGCGAGCGCATCGCTCGGCGTCGTCGGATCCTCGGCATGCGCGCGAAAGGTGCCGAGAAGCTCGGACACGCGGCGGTCGAAGCGCTGCGGCGTGCACGCAGGCCGCGCCGGTATGGCGAGCGCGAGGAGCACGCCGGCGATCGTCGCATGCACGCCGGAGCGCAGTACGAAGTACCACAGGACGATGCCGAGGAGCGCGTACGGCAGCGGTTCGCGTACGCCGCCGCGATTGAGCAACGCGAGCAACGCTAGGATCGCCGCGGCGCTCGCGAGCGCGCCCCTGTCGACGCCGGTCGTGTACGCGATCGCAATGGCGAGCACGGCACCCAGGTCATCCGCGATCGCGAGCGCCATCAGAAAGACGACGAGCGCGCGCGGCACGCGGTTCCCAAGCATGACGAGGATGCCGATTGCGAACGCGATGTCGGTCGCCATCGGCACGCCCCATCCGCTCGCCGCCGGCCCTGCGGGATTGAGCGCCAGATAGATCGCCGCCGGAACGATCATGCCGCCGGCAGCCGCGACGATCGGGAGCGCGGCATCGCGAAACGAAGCGAGCTCGCCGACGAGCACCTCGCGCTTGAGCTCGAGTCCGACGAGCAGGAAGAACAGCGCCATCAGCGCGTCGTTCACCCATTCGCGAAGCGTATGCTTGAACGCATGGTCGAATGAGCCGATCGCGACCGGCTGCTGCCAGAATCGCGACCAGGCGTCACCGGCGGGTGAATTGGCGAGGACGAGCGTCGCCACGGTCGCCGCCATCAGCAACGCGCCACCGGCGGTCGCGGTGCGCAGAAAATGCTCGAACGGGCTCAGGATCCGGCCGAAAAGTCGCTCGAGCGGATAGGGATCGGAGACGTTGGACGGAGCGAGCGGCATCGAGCGACAGCGCGCGACGCTTGGCCCAAGCGATCGGCGTGAACAATAATACCGTGCCTTACGCGCCGTTCCGTTGCCAACAGCCGTCCAGGGAAGTTTTCATTCGCGTGCGCCATATCCGCATTGTGGTTGCCGTTGGCTTCGCCTGCGCGCTCGAGGCGTCAACAACTCGTCGCTGCCAGTCGGCTGCTCGTCGCACATGACGCGGGTGATCGTCAATGACCGCTGTCGCTGCGACCCGTAGGCTTGCACTCGCTGCGCTCACGCTCGCGTGGGCGGTGGTGGCGCCGATCGCGCTCGCCGCCGATGCGGCCAAGGTGCTGCGGATCGCGCTACCCGATATCACGAGCCTCGATCCGCAGCAAGGCACCGATCTCTATTCGACGCGGATCACGACCCACATCTTCGAGGGACTGTATCAGTACGACTATCTGTCGACGCCTGCGAAGATCATTCCGGACACTGCGGCCGCCATGCCCGAGATCACCGACAACGGCCGCACATGGACGGTCCGGCTGCAGAAGGGCATCCGCTTCGCCGACGATGCGGCGTTTCGCGGCAAGCCGCGCGAGCTCGTCGCCGACGACTACGTGTATTCGCTGAAGCGCTGGCTCGATCCGAACCTGAAAGGCGGCGGCGATCCACAGCTCACCGATCTGCTCGTCGGCGCGCGCCCGGTCATCGACGCGGCACGAAAGCCCGGCGCGACGTTCGACTACGACGCGCCGATCGACGGATTGCGCTCCATCGATCGCCATACGCTGCAGCTGAAGCTCACTGCGCCGGATTACACGCTGCTCGAGCGGCTTGCGTCGCTGCCATCGTTCGCGGTCGCGCGCGAGGCGGTCGAAGCCGCCGGCGCTGACGTGATGACGCGCCCCGTCGGAACCGGTCCCTACCGCCTCACGGAATGGAAGCGCGGCTCGCGCATCGTGCTGGAAGCGAATCCGCATTACCGAATGCTCACGTTTCCGGACAGCGCCGATCCGGCGAATCGTGCACTCGTGCAACGGATGAAGGGTGTGAAGCTGCCGGCGATCGGCCGCATCGAAGTCAGCATCATCGAGGAGCGGCTGCCGGAGCTGCTCGCGTTCGAGCGCGGCGAGCTCGACTACGTCGCGCTCGGCGGCCAGACGACGGATCGGGTGCTCGCCGACGGCAAGCTGCGGCCCGAATTCGCCGCGCGAGGGATCCAGCACGTCCGCTACGTCGTGCCTGCGCTGATCTACACATACTTCAACATGGAGGACCCGGTCGTCGGCGGCTACACGCCGGAGCGCATCGCATTGCGGCGCGCGATCGGCATGGGCTTCAACACGCCGGGCTTCATCCGCGTGCTGTACGCGGGGCAAGCGATACCCGCGAACCAGCTGTTGCCGCCCGGTGTGACGGGGCACGATCCGGCGCTCGCGACGAAATCGTCATACGACCCGGCCGGCGCGCGCGCGCTGCTCGACCGCTTCGGCTACAAGGACCGCAACGGCGACGGGCTGCGCGAGATGCCGCACGGCAAGCCGCTCGTTCTCACGCAGAACTCGCTGCCCGACTCGTGGTCGCGCGAGGCCGATACGCTGTGGCTCAAGAGCATGGAAGCGATCGGCCTCAAGATGCAGATCAACACCGCGCCGTTCGCCGATCTGCTGAAGCAAAGCCTCGCCGGCCAGTTGCAGATGTTCAACCTCGGCATCCGTTCGCTCGACTCGTCGGGCTACCAGATCCTGCAGACGCTCTGGGGCAAGTCGCCGCCCGACACCAATCGGGCGCGCTTCAAGCTGGCCGAATACGACAACGCGTACGAGGCGTTCGTGCGCACAGCGCCCGGCCCGGAACGCAATGCGCTGGTGCGCCGGATGTCCGAGCTCGTGCAGGCTTATGCGCCGATGACGTTCCAGGTGTATTCGGTCGGCAATACGGTGCTGCAGCCGTGGGTCAAGGGTTACTACCCGTCGGCGTTCGGGTTCTCGTGGAAGTATCTTGACATCGACAACACGCAACGAAACGTCGCAGGCAAGTAAGCGTATCCGGACGGCGTGCGTCGTCACGCCGGCGACCGGCACTTGCCGACGCAATGTGGCCTGACCGCTTGCATTGTCGATGACGGTGTGAAATAGTCCTCGCCCGGATCGTCCTCGCATATCCAAAATCAACGGACGATCGTCCTGCAGCAAGACGTCAGGGGATGGCATGGACGGCTTGGCATTGCGCTGGATGTTTTCAGCGCGCGCGATTTGTCTCGACTTCCCTCGCTAGGACGGTCGCCAAGGCGGCCGACATCGACTCCCCGGCTCCTCGATCTCGCCTGTCTCCGCGGCAGCGTTGATCGCGCAATCGCAAGTTTCCGTTTCACCACCTCGAGAAGGATCGCCATGCGCACCGTAGTCTCGTTCGCGCTCGGAATCATCGCCGTCGCAGTCGCACTCCCGCTTACCGCCGCCGCATCGCAACGGACATTCGTCGCGTCCTACGGCGTGGACGGCGGCAACCTCACGTGCTCGCTCGCCAATCCGTGTCGCACCTTCAACACTGCAATCGGCAACACGAATCCCGGCGGCGAGGTCGTGATCCTCGACACGGCGGGCTACGGGCCGATGACGATCACTAAATCAATCAAGATCATCGGCCCGTCGGGAGTGTATGGCGGCATCAGCGTTGTCGGCGGCGGGAGCGGCATCACCACCGGCATCGTGATCAATGCGGCCGACACGGACGAGATCACGTTGCGCGGGCTCGACGTGTCCGGCGTGCCCGGCGTTGCACCTTTTCCCGACATCGGCATCGACATCCAGAGCGCCAGCGCCGTCCACATCGAGAAATCGTCGATCGCCAACTTCGCGCAGGATACGAGCGCCTGCGTCAAGGTCAGTGTCGCCACGACGACGCGTGTCTACGTCGTCGACAGTTTCTTGCGCGAATGCCGCAATGGCGTTTACGCCAACGGCACCGTAGCGGTGGCCAATCGGCCATCCGTGATGATAGACAACACACGGATCGAACGCGGCAAGAACACGAGCGTCAGCCCCGTGTCCACCGGCGTATTGATGCAGGGGTTCATCGATGTGTCGCTGCGCAACAGCATGATCTCGCGCCAGACGGTTGGTGTGCAGTTCGACGGCCTGCTTGCGAACAACGTCAGCCACCTCGAGATCATTAACGGCGAGCTGACGCGAAACAATACGGGCGTCGCATTTTCCAACACCACGGCGAACGCCAGAGGTCAGATCACGCTCACCGGGAGCCAGATCTTCGGCTCGACGGATGCCATTACCGTGGCCAATTCCGGTATCGGCGGCAGTCCGCAGCTGCTGCTCGTCGACACGACGATCGCGTACACCAGTAACAGCGGCGTCGTCCTCGCCAATTCCGCCGCCGACAACAACACTTATATCCACGCGGAGATGAACCGTTCGCAGATCAACAACATCACCGCCACCGCGCTCGACATCAGCGCGACGAACGGCTCCAAGCTCGACGTCATTCTTCGCGATTCACAACTCGCGCAGGCTGCGACCGGACTGAAGACGTCGGGCTCGGGGGCGGGAGGCTATGCCGCGGCGAGTCTGGTCCAGTCGACCGTTACGGGAACGACGACCGCGATCGATCACGGCTTCGGCACCGTCCGCCTCCAAAGCAGCCATATCGTCTTCAACAACAAGGATTTCGTGAACAGCGGCAGCGGCACCATCGTGTCCAACGGCCAGAACATGGTGCATGACAACGCCGACCCGGCAGGGCCTACGTACATCACGCCGACGGTGATTCCGCTCAAGTAGTGCCTGGCGCCATCGTGTCGGACGGCGGGCGCCGCGCCCGCCGTCGCGAACGGCGTTACGTCTCCACCGGCAGCTGCACGCCGAACATCGCTTCCTTGAGCTGATACAAGCGGTCGCGCAGCTCGGCCGCCTTCTCGAACTCGAGGTTCTTCGCCGCCTCGATCATCTCGCGCTCGAGCCGCTTCAGCTCGCGCTCCATGTCCTTCTCCGGCATCGATGCGTACTTCGCCTGTGCCTGAGCGACCTTCAGCTGCCTCTTGCCCTCGTCGGCGTCGTACACGCCGTCGATGATGTCCTTGATGCGTTTTTGCACGCCGATCGGCGTGATGCCCATCTTCTCGTTCCACGCGAGCTGCTTGTTGCGCCGGCGGGTCGTCTCGCCGATTGCCGCTTTCATCGAATCGGTCATCTTGTCGGCGTACAGGATCGCCGTCCCGTTGATGTGCCGCGCGGCGCGGCCGATCGTCTGGATGAGCGAGCGTTCCGCGCGCAGGAAGCCTTCCTTGTCGGCGTCGAGAATCGCGACCAGCGAGACCTCGGGAATGTCGAGCCCTTCGCGCAGCAGGTTGATGCCGACGAGCACGTCGAATTCGCCCAGTCGCAGATCGCGAATGATCTCGACGCGCTCGACGGTGTCGATGTCGGAGTGCAGATAACGGACCTTGACGCCGTGCTCGTTCAGGTAATCGGTCAGGTCCTCCGCCATCCGCTTGGTGAGGGTCGTCACCAGCACGCGCTCGTTTTTCGCGACGCGCAACGAGATCTCGGATAGCAGGTCGTCGACCTGCGTGGCCGCGGGCCGCACGTCGAGCGCCGGATCGACGAGGCCGGTCGGCCGCACGACCTGCTCGACGACCTGCCCCGCGTGCTTCTTCTCGTAATCGGCCGGCGTGGCCGACACGAAGATCGTCTGCGGCAACAGCTTCTCGAACTCGTCGAAGCGCAGCGGCCGGTTGTCGAGCGCCGACGGCAGCCGGAACCCGTAATTGACCAGATTTTCCTTGCGCGCACGGTCGCCGCGATACATGCCGCCTACCTGCGGGATCGTCACATGGCTTTCGTCGATGAACATCAGCGAGCTGCGCGGCAGGTAATCGATCAGCGTCGGCGGCGGCTCGCCGGCGCTGCGCCCCGAGAGGTGGCGCGAGTAGTTCTCGATGCCTTTGCAAAAACCGATCTCGCTCATCATCTCGAGATCGAAGCGCGTGCGCTGCTCGATGCGCTGCGCCTCGATCAGCTTCATTTGCGAGACGAAAAACTCCTTCTGGTCGACGAGCTCGAACTTGATCGCCTCGATCGCGTCGAGCACCTTCTGCCGGCCGGTCACATAGTGCGACGAGGGGAACACGGTGAAGCGCGAGATGCGCTGGCGCACGTGGCCGGTCAGCGGGTCGAACAGCTGCATCGACTCGACCTCGTCGTCGAACAGCGAAACGCGCACGGCGTTCTCCGCGTGCTCGGCCGGGAAGATGTCGAGCACGTCGCCGCGCACGCGGAACGTGCCGCGGCGGAAGTCGGCGTCGTTGCGCGTGTATTGCATCTCGGTCAGCCGCCGGATCGCGTCGCGCTGCGCGAGCGTGTCGCCCTCGCGCATGTGGAGAATCATGCTGTGGTACTCGGACGGGTCGCCGATGCCGTAGATCGCGGATACCGTCGCGACGATCACGCAGTCGGGCCGCTCGAGGATCGCCTTGGTCGCGGACAAGCGCATCTGCTCGATGTGCTCGTTGATCGAGCTGTCCTTCTCGATGTAGAGGTCGCGCGACGGCACGTAGGCTTCCGGCTGGTAATAGTCGTAGTAGCTGACGAAATACTCCACCGCGTGCGACGGAAAGAACTCGCGGAATTCCGAGTAGAGCTGCGCGGCGAGCGTCTTGTTCGGCGCGAGCACGAGTGCGGGCCGCCCGGTGCGCGCGATGACGTTCGCCATCGTGTACGTCTTGCCCGAGCCGGTGACGCCGAGCAGCGTCTGGTAGGCGAGCCCGTCTTCCAGGCCCTCGACGAGCTTGGCGATCGCTTCGGGTTGGTCGCCCGCGGGTTGGAACGGCTGGTGGAGCTCGAACGGGCTATTCGGATAGGTGACGATCATGAGTCGGACGGCGCGGGACAATCGGCTATTTTATCGCCGAACGGTCGTTCGACGGAAGGGCAGATAGCGTCGGATTCGACTTTCGGGAAAGTAGCTCAGACTCGACTTTCCGCAGCCGGGATGCGACCCGCGTCGAGAAAAATGGACTCCGACCCTGCTTTTCCGGCCCCGAACTGCAACTCGGCAAGCCGCGCGTACAGCGGATTGGTTGCGATCAGCGTGTCGTGCGTTCCCGTTGCGACGATGCGCCCGGCGTCGATCACCGCCGTCCGATCGGCGTGGCGCACGGTCGCGAGCCGGTGGGCGATGATCAGCACGGTGCGTCCCGTCATCAGACGTTCGAGCGCGCTCTGGACCATGCGCTCGCTTTCCGCGTCGAGCGCGGAGGTCGCTTCGTCGAGCAGGAGGATCGGTCGGTCAGCGAGGATCGCGCGTGCAATCGCGAGCCGTTGCCGCTGCCCACCGGAAAGCCGCACGCCGCGCTCGCCGAGAAACGCCGCGTAGCCATCCGGCAGGCGGTCGATGAACTCGGTCGCATACGCGGCGTCGCAGGCGGCGCGAACTTCGTCGTCGCTCGCGTCGGGACGGCCATAACGGACGTTCTCGAGCACGCTCGCCGCGAAGATCACCGGGTCCTGCGGCACGAGTGCGATACGGCTGCGCACTTGCGCGGGATCGGCGCTGCGCAAATCAACGCCGTCGATACGCACGGCCCCCGACTGCGGATCGTAGAAGCGCAGCAACAACTGGAACACGGTCGTCTTCCCCGCGCCCGATGGCCCGACGAGCGCGACCTTTTCGCCGGCGTCGACGTCGAGCGAGAAAGCGCTGAGTGCCGCGCTGTCGGGTCGCGACGGATAACGGAAGGTGACGTTGTCGAGCGTCACCGTTCCGCGAGCCGGCACCGGCAGCGGCTCCGGTTCGCGCGGCGCGCGGATCGTGGGCTCGGCCGCGAGCAGCTCGAACAGCCGCTCGGTCGCACCGGCGGCGCGCTGCAGGTCGCCGAACGTCTCCGACAACGTGCCGACCGCGCTCGCGACGATCACCGCGTAGAACACGAACGCGGAAAGCTGTCCCGGACTGATCCGTCCTGCAACGACGTCGTGTCCGCCGATCCAGAGGATGACGCCGATCGCGCCGAAAACGAGCAGGATCACCGCGGCGATGAGCAGCGCGCGCTGGCGAACCCGTTGCCGCGCGGTGGCGAATGCCGCTTCGACGCGCTCGGCGAAGCGCAGCCGATCGACCGGCTCGTGACCGTACGCCTGCACGGTGCGGATCTCGTGCAGCGATTCGTCGAGGTACGCACCGACATCGCCGACGCGATCCTGCGATGCCCGGGCGAGCTTTCGCACGCGGCGGCCGAACAGGATGATCGGCACGACGACGACCGGCACGCCGGCGAGCACGAGCAGCGTGAGCTTCGCGCTCGTCAACGCGAGCATGACGAGCCCACCGACGAGCAGCAACAGGTTGCGCGCCGCCATCGACGCCGACGAACCGATCACCGTCTCGAGCATCGTCGTATCGTTGGTGAGCCGCGAGATGACTTCGCCGGTGCGCGTCAGCTCGAACCAGCCGGGCGGTAGCGTCAACAGATGCTCGAATACGGTACGCCGCAGGTCGGCCGTCACGCGTTCGCCGAGCCACGACACGAAGTAGTAACGCGTGTAGGTGGCGACCGCCATCACCGCAACGACGCCGAGCATCAGCGCGAGCGTGCGGTCGAGTTGCGCCGGGTCGCCCGTCGCGAATCCGCGGTCGATGACGCCGCGAAGCCCCTGCCCGACGGCGAGCACGGCGGCTGCGGCCACCACCAGCGCGATCGCCGCATACACGACCTGCCGCCGATAGGGACGCAGGAACGCGCCGATGCGCGCGAGCGTGCGCATGGCGGTTGCCGGCGGCAGTTTCGGCGCGTCAGAGCGCAGGGGTTCGTAGCGGGCCATGGCAGACGATTTTCAAACAATGGGGCGCTCGCTGCCCGAACGCAAGGTTTGGACTCGATACGCCAGCCGGACGTGGGCAGCAATCACGGTAAAATGCGCTCCTTTGCCCGCGCCCACGCCGCCATGAACGCTCCGCACGCTCCGTCGTTGCTTGCCACCGTCGAGCTCGCGCCGCGCGACCCGATTCTCGGCGTGACCGAGGCGTTCGTCGCCGACACGAATCCGCGCAAGGTGAACCTCGGTGTCGGCATCTACGTCGACGATGCAGGCAAAGTGCCGCTGCTCGAATGCGTGCGCCGCGCCGAGCAGCAATTGACCGAGCGCGCGGCGCCGCATCCGTACCTTCCGATCGACGGCATCGCCGCGTACGATCGTGCCGTGCAGACGCTGCTGCTCGGCGCGGAAAGCGACATCGTCGGTCAAGGCCGCGCAATGACCGTGCAGGCGCTCGGCGGAACGGGCGGATTGAAGGTCGGCGCCGATTTCCTGCGCCGATTCGCGCCCGCCGCGCACGTCTGGATCAGCGACCCGAGCTGGGAGAACCACCGCGCGTTGTTCGAAGGCGCGGGCTTCGTCGTCAACGCGTATCCGTACTACGACGCGGCGACGCACGGCCTCGATTTCGCCGGCATGTGCGCGACACTCGAGAAGCTCGCGCCGGGCGCGATCGTCGTGCTGCACGCGTGCTGCCACAATCCCACCGGCGTCGACCCGACGCCGGAACAGTGGGATCAGATTCTCGCGATCGTGCGCACGCGCGGGCTCATCCCCTTTCTGGACATCGCGTACCAGGGCTTCGCCGATGGCATTGCCGAAGATGCGCGTGTGATCCGCCTTTTCGCGGCGACGCCCGGTCCGCTGTTCATCTCGAGCTCGTTCTCGAAGTCGTTCTCGCTGTACGGCGAGCGCGTCGGCGCGCTCACCATCGTCGCGGCCGACCGTGACGAGGCCGCGCGCGTGCTCTCGCAGGTCAAGCGCGTCGCGCGCGCTAATTATTCCAGCCCGCCGTCGTTCGGCGGTCAGGTCGTCGCAACGGTGTTCGAAACGCGGGAATTGCGCACGCTTTGGGAGCGCGAGCTGGGCGAGATGCGCGAGCGCATCCGGACGATGCGCAAGGCGCTCGTGCACGAACTGGGGAAGCGCATTCCCGGCCGCGATTTCGGCTTCGTGCTCGACCAGCGCGGCATGTTCTCGTACTCCGGGCTCACCAAGCCGCAAGTGCAGCGGCTGCGCGACGAGTTCTCGATCTACGTGATCGACACCGGCCGCGTTTGCGTGGCTGCATTGAACTCGCGCAACGTCGATTATGTCGCCGACTCGATTGCCGCCGTGACCGGCGGATGAGCGCCCAGCTTTGACACGTACAGTGCGTCCGAGCTATAATTTGCAGTTGCCGATGCGGGAATAGCTCAGTTGGTAGAGCGCAACCTTGCCAAGGTTGAGGTCGCGAGTTCGAGACTCGTTTCCCGCTCCAGATTCCCGAGGGAGAGCAGTACGACTCTCCCTTTTCGTTTGACCGGTCGCCGCGAAGGCATACGGTGATCACATCCCCGGCGGGGTGGCAGAGTGGTTATGCAGCGGCCTGCAAAGCCGTGGACGCCGGTTCGATTCCGACCCCCGCCTCCAAATTTCCCCGCGAAATGCAGTACAGGGCCACGGCCGGATTTGCGCGCGTCAAAGCTGCAGCAGCGCCGCGATCTTGCCAAGAACTTCCTGCAATGTCTCATCCGACGCGCGGGCCAGCTTCTTGGCGCGTCGCGCTGACCAGTCGAGGCTACGCAACTGGTCAGCAAGGACGACACCGCTCACCCGTCCACCACTTACAGCGACTTCGAACGGGTATCCTTTTCTCTGGCTGGTGATGGGGCAGATGAGTGCGAGTCCGGCTCTGCCGTTGTAGCTCCTCGGCGACAGGACGAGGGCGGGACGTCGACCGGCCTGCTCATGTCCGGCCTGCGGATTGAACAT
>WNGF01005635.1_pt1 | contig 15866 bp, 19 predicted proteins | sample 5400641 | NCBI WGS metagenome assembly WNGF01 (sample SAMN13153371, study PRJNA577476) | soil metagenome | isolation source: 80 cm soil or saprolite under grassland replicate 2 | place: USA:California | collected 2016-06-15
TGTTCCTGGGGCAAACCGTGGTGCACCTGTCTCCTTACTGTGTTACTGCTGAATCTTTTAATGTACGAATTACGTTACGTCCACCCAATTACCTCTAAATGCGTCCCATGAGTTATAGAATGTGTCATCTAACTTCCAAGACTTAATGCCCAAAAAGTCGGTATGCGGGTTTATGTGTATAAAGAAATCGTTGGGGTCGTTACTGACAGTGAGCTTAAGTTCATAGATACTTCCATTTTTATAACCCTTTGATCGATCTTTGCCTATAAACCTGTACTTACTCATCCTGGTTCTCCTTAATTTAGTTATGCTAGGCGTTTGCGCCTTGTTCATTTCCGTCTTCTGAAATGTCAAAATATTCTTCAATACCTTCGTCTTCAAAGTGTCCAGCTATTGCATTCTGTAGGTTGTCTAACGTTCTAATCGGCGGGTTTATATTATCATCGTGGTAAAGACTTCCGTTTTGGTAATAGAACTTCTCGCCTTTTTTGTACCAGAGAATATCTTGTTTTAATGTAAATACTTTGCTCATATACTCTTCTTTCGTTTACTCGATTGTCTCTAATTCTTTTAGTCGATCTTCAACATCAGCCTTGCGGTACTTCTTGCCAGCAACCTCAACTATTTCAACAGGTTCTTCCATTCCGTCTTCGTCAGGGAGGCCAAGCACCATGTTACAGAGCTTTAGAGCGTGCTTAGAGAAGAGGTTGTCTGATGGTGTGTCATCTTCGTTAATATTTAAGAACCACTGTTCTCCGGGGTTGTGAGTACCCTTTCTGTAAAATGGGATCGCGTTACAGAAGTTATCAATGTCGGTATCAGTGGTACTAGCACTCTTAGCCTTTGCAAGCGACCCAACGAGACAAGCACAACTTCCGGTGTACTGTGAGCCGTCTACTTCACCAGCAAGAAGTTTCTGTTTAAGAAACGGTACTTCTGCCTTGAGTGTATGAAGGATGTACAGTATGTCCTTACTACAGTCGTCAATATACGACTGAGGTAGATTCTCCATTGGGATACCTCGCAGATCAGCACCTTGCAGAACAGCACCTCGCAGATCAGCACCTTGCAGATCAGCACCTTGCAGATCAGCACCTCGCAGATCAGCATCTCGCAGAACAGCACCTTGCAGATCAGCACCTCGCAGAACAGCACCTTGCAGATCAGCACCTTGCAGATCAGCACCTTGCAGATCAGCACCTCGCAGATCAGCACCTCGCAGATCAGCATCTTGCAGATCAGCATCTTGCACTGCTTCCTTAATAGTTTCTTTTTCTGATTCAAACAAAACACTTCCGCTGAAGTAGTTTAGAATCTTGATTGTTGCTTTTACTTTTACCATATTATTCTCCTTCTTTCGTTAATTCGTTATGTTCCAAAGCTAGTTGGCCTAGCATCTTTCTGGCGTAATTGAGTGCTCTAAGAGCGTCTTGTTCTACTAGTTTCCAATAGGCAGTGGTTTCTTCGTCTGCTTCTTGGGAGGGTGAGGGGTGGTAGAGCTCGGTCATAGGACCTTCTTATGTTTGCGGGAGATGGCTCCACCTTTTTTACCAGCACACTGAGCCTTGTGGTGTCGGTGAGGTAGAGCATCACAATGACACTCCGTCCTGGCCGCGAACCCACCAGTGTTACTGTTCTTACCGCCTATCGCCCCGATCCTTGCGTAAAAGTTGGGGTCGTTTTCAATATTCTTAGCTGCGGCACGTAGGCCACCCGCTCTAGTTCCAGCCATGTTATCTCCTCTCCATTTTCAGAGGCGGAGGCGTATATTCAATACCCTTCGCTTTACATACTTTTTTAATAAACTCCTCCTTATCGCCCTCACGGCCATGCTTAATCCACAACACAACAAGCTGAAGACGCTGCTTACCAGATAAGCTACCCATGATGGCTACCTTGTTTTACAACCGTGTAAATATGATCCTTATTGAGCGGTAGCCACAGTTCCTCAAGACACTTTCTGCGCCACTTATAGTCGCTAGTCTCAACGCCTTTTGCCTCAAGTAACTCGAAACTTCCATCGTTATGGTGAAGGCGAAAGTCTACCTTATGTTTCACGACGAAAGCTCTTGTTCCGTCGGCACAGTACGCCCAACACTCAACACGGTACTGCGTATCGTAGTCTTTAATCTCTTTTGCCCTTTTACGTGTTTCAAGCTCAGTCGCGACAGACGCCTCGAACTTGCTATCGTAGATCTTCCCATTGAACTCAGTTCGCTTAGCGCCGTACTTGTTCATCGTCCGACCAATCATGTGACCACAGTCAGAACAGACCAGTTTTCCTTTGCCGAGTATGAGTCGTGTTGATTTACACTCGGGACATGATGCGCTCTTCATGGTATCCAAGTTTTTTCCTTGTCGATATACCATAGTTACTCCCCGCAGTCGATAAGTAGTTTTTTGTCGTTAGGGTCGCGAATAGACCATAATTTAGCAGAGTGGCCTGACCTGTTTTTCCCGAGGCCTTCGACATCAATAACGCCAAACCTTTTCAGCTCTGTAACTCTTCCAGTTACCCTGTTAATTGGCCAATTCAAGTGCTCCGAAATCATCTCATTTGTCGCCCTGCCTAGCTCACGAATGGTGTCGAATACAACCATCTGTTTTGCACCCAACTTATCCTGAATCTTCGTATACGCTTCTTTGCTCGTTTCTGATACTGGCATACTATCTCTCCAATCCGTCTAGATATTGTTGACCTACCTTTTCGAGCTGACGTTCATACCACAACTCAAACTCTTCCGGTGCTCCGATCTTCTTTTCTTGGTGGTACACATAAAGCCTTGCTCTAAGGCGCTGTGATGGTGACTTTCCGTCTCTCGATGCGTTTCCCTTCGGAACATCATCACTATCAATGGTGTTCTTCTTAAAAACCAAATAACCGAAGTTCTGGTAGAAGTCCATTGCTGTCACTATCTCGGGTTTCGATACCTCTTGAGTTACGAAACGCAGCGTTAGCGATCCGTCAACACGAGGAGTTACGCCGTCTAAAATGGCGGCATGTTTCAATATTTCGCTCATCACCTACCTCCTATAAAACTGCTATTAAGAAAAAGACGACATATATTCCTGCCGCCCATAAAATCACTTCGAGTATTTGTTTTAGTTTTTTCATCAGTCTTCCTTTTTATAGTTCTCAATAAACGCCACATCTGAATCGACAGACTCCAAAAAGGCTGTCACTTCGGTTTGCAACTGCTTTACTTTCGCTTCGTCGCGCCATACCCGTGTACAAAAATATTGTGCATTCGCTGGCATTCTCGGGTCAAAAGAAACAAAGTCACACCATTGGCGTCCTGTAATCCATATTTGCCCCATGACTTGCCAGTAATACAGATACGGAACAAGTTCTTTGCGTAGTGTTTCGATATGAGTTGCCGAGTTTGGGCACTTTATCTCGAGTAGTCCGTCCTCAGCAACAAGACCGTCGGGACTAGCCCCGACCATTAAGTCGTTGTGAGCAAAAAACCCACACTCCTTAACATCGTTTCCTGAGCTCAGCGCGTACCGCAGCCTTGCGAGTGGTTCAGTTTCGGTTCCCCACGCCATGGCGCTAGACTGAAACGTCTCTTCGCGTATACCAGTCAGCCTTTCAGCGACAAGTAAAGCCCGGTAGTTCTTCCTACTTGCCGGTTCGCCCGTTTTGATCTTTGCCATAATGTCGCCGAACCGACTGGCTGTAGCGCGACCTAAGCGAGCCTGAAACCACTCGGGAGCGCCTTGTTCCACATAAATAGGATTACTTAGCATCTTTCAGCTCCTGCATACGAGCTTTCACGATCGGGGTAAGCTGTTTTTGCTGCTCGGCGTTCAGACTTGATAGGATTGCTTCAAAATCGCCTCTCTTCTGAGCGCGCTTTATGGCTTCTCCCGCTTCGTCAACTTTACTCAGCTGATAGGCTTCAAACTCTTCCATCTCCTCAGTCGTAGCAACCTGACCGTCGTTAAGATAGCCTAGTTTCGCTAACGCTCGGCCAACTGAAATTGTCTCTAGCTTCTCGAGTGACTTCTGCTTTTTTAGTTCTTCAGCATTATACGTAGCGTGTCCGTCGGCATCAGCAGAAAACTCGTCGGCTTTATCTTTTAAGATGTAGCTAGTAAATTCTACCGATCCGTCATCGAAGCGAACGGACTTACTTGTGATTGACGCCCTCGGGTTCGCTTCTCTAAACTTTTTTAATCGTGCGGGGACGAGCGAATAGTCCTTGTCGCCAAACTTCATACTTTCTTTACTCATACCGTCCCCACTGGAGAAATCCTAACGTCAGTCATACCGTTTTTTAGTGGCGACTTTTTTACTCTGTAAACTATAACTTTATGAATTGAGGACTTAATTTCTACTTCTATAAATGTGATCATGTTCTACCTTTCGTAGTTCTTACGGGTCGGGAAGGTGGGCAATCGGCACACTGCGATTACTTGGAGCCCACCTTCCCGACCAATAAACCTTTATTGAGCTGCTTTGCGTTCTTCTATGAGTTCTTTCAGAGAGTAGATAAGATAGTCAATATCTTTTCCCGTCTCTCTTTGTAGTTCTGCTAATTCAAGCGCAACTTCTAGGCCGTTTATATTACCTATCTGTAACGACTCTTTTATAAGAAAGTTGTCTTCCATACATACCTCCCTTTTTTGATTTAATTTCACGTTCCTTACGCACTCTCGCATTGTGCGTAAGGGGTTTGTACAGATACATGGCTAGAGCGTATGGTGCTAGTAGCAAATACCGTGTTCCGTAATGAATGATGAATACGGATTACTTTCAGGGGAATCACCCCACTAGTCTTAATTACTACCAGCACTACTACGCTCTAGCTTTGAACTACATAAGAGTCGTTATACTCCCAGATCTTACGGTATAGGTTGTGGCATTACTTATGTAGCCATGTTTGAACATATAAGGCAGGGATTTGACGAGACGTAGGAACGGAATATAGCCGGTCCATCTTGTCGTAACTCGTATAGTCACCCTGCATGCCCACACATTTGAGTAGTGGGGCGGCGAGTCCGGTCGGACTTCTCCTAGGCTCATGCATCGCGTCTATCTATTCCGCCACTTATATGTCCATGTATCTGTACAAAGTAAGGATGGCTGCACTTCATTTTCGATGCGACATTAAACGCCTGCAACGGTTTGGCGCTCACCACTTACTCACGCTGAATCTCCCAACCAAACCCATCGTCTATCTATAGCTACTGTTAGTTCACTATTCCCGCTACACAGGTTCCACCCTGAACAGGTTTGGAAGGTCGAGTTGTAAATGTTCTCCGATTGCTAGTGGCTAGCACCCTACAATATGTGGTGAGCGGTCGCAATCTCAGGTTTTGTGACCTGCGGAGGAATCACTTTGTAATTTGACGCCCCCGTTGGGTAACAAAAATCCACCTCGTATTAAGAGGTGGATTACCAAAGAGATAGCCGCCAGTTGCTACGAGATCGTACAAGGGAACAAAAAATCCCCATTATCTTCATAACAGGGACTAAAATACTTGACAGAAACAGATTTAACTAAAAAACCTGCCTCTGTAGGCAGGTACTTTAGACATATAAGGCTCTCATATATGATCGCCTTATCCTGCGTACAAAGATTGTACATTTTGATGATTTCTTTAGGTTCGTTCAGTAGTATTTCGTCTGCTGATACTCTTAATGTAGCACGCTATTCCGCTTGTGTCAACAACTTATTTAGGTTGAACCCTTTGGGGAAATTCTCATCATACACATCTCTCCTGCGCTCAGCTGAAACATGAGTATATATTTGGGTTGTGCGTATATCTGCATGGCCTAAAAACTCCTGGACGAAGCGTATATCTGCTCCGTTATTATATAGTTCTGTTGCGATTCCGTGTCTATACCAGTGGAACGACGGATATAAACCATGGGGCTTGAGCTTGCGAATGAATCTATTTCTCAACCCGCTCACGGAGTACCGCTTCCCCTCTGAGGACCTGAACACCGCACCCGACTTTATGGCATGGTCCAGTATATGGTTTCGTAAGGCTGTGTGAAGACTTCTGGTGATCGGAACGGGTCGAAATACACCGCCCTTTCCTCTTACAGCAAGCTCACAACCTTCACCTATATCCTTTACGTCCAGAAAGATCAACTCACTAATTCTTAAACCAGCCCCGAATAAAGTCGCCACAATTAATTTGTCCTGTTGGTCTGTGAGGAATGCCATCACCTTTTCTACATCGCCAGTAGAGGCTACCCTCATGGGGATCTTGCCGTAGTCCTTCTTCTGCCGGACCATCGCGAAATCGAATAATACGGGTACCCTCCGATAGTGTTGAAGGTAGTAAAAAAGACTCCTTACCGTTCGCCTCGCAGTGTTCACAGAGCTTACCTTTAGCCCCCTTGCTTCTTCGTCTCTGAAATACTGAGTAAGTTGCTGAATCTCAATCTCACTAACTCTTTTGCTTCCGCCCCAACGAACAAGTTTACCTAATTCTCTCTTGTAATTATCGACGGTTTTTGGGGACAAGCCAAGCTCACTCGAACAGTAGTCGAGAAAGTCAGGCACAACTGAGGACAGGACCGGAACAGGAACCAAATAGGTCCTTTCTCTACCCTCGCTTATTAGGAATTGTATAGTAAGAAGCTAATTATGCAATATACGCATCGTGTGTACAAATCATCAGAGGTAAGTGTGAGGCAAATCACACCATCTTGCCGCTTTAAAAGCTGAACGTTATTTTATCAAGTATACAAACAGCTTTTGACGATTATCTCCGTGTTTCATAGCGCGGTCAGCAATTTTAACAAACTCTTTTCTGCCGAGCGCTCTCAGCCGGTTCACGCACCAACCACGGTAGTTTTCAGAAATCAATTCTGGATACGAGTCGAGGACTTGATCCTCTTCACGCTTGCTTAGTCTTTCTATAGCTATAGAAGGTCTTTTAGACCTTTTTCTATTGCCATAGCTATAGAAGGGGTGGGCGATAGAGCTGACATGTTGCATTTAACCTCCATTTTTGAATACCCTTAATAGAACTGATTTTTATACCAGCCTAAACCTATTTCATTGTTGACATGCCGAAAACTCTATAGCGTTTTTAAGCAATCCACGACGGTAAAACAAAAGACTCCCCTACCCACGAATGGGTTGAGAGGAGTCGTATTGTTTCCTCTCGTTGGCCGAAACCTTCGAGAGCGTCAAATTACAAAGTGATATTCATATATTAGCACACAAATTGTAGATCTGCAACTTACTTCTTGCTCGTGTCTACATTAAATGCAGCAACTGCCGCTGCAACTGCCACTTCAGCTGACCAAAGGGTTACCTCAAGCTCGCCAACATACTTCTTGGCAAACAGGTAAGCAACTACAGGGGTACCTACTACAGTTAGCAGGTAAAGCACAATTCGTACTTTAGGTGGTAAATTTAATGTCATATTATTCTCCTTTATTTAACTCCTAGCAGTGATGCTAGTTGCTGCCATTTTTTGGCATCTTCGTTTGGTGCTCCTGCGGCTTGCGCCTGAGAATGTGCTTCTTTGAGTCGATCGGACGTATATCGGAGTAGGTCACCGTTCAGTGTTCCCCAGTCTCTCGCCACATAATAGTTTTGCTGTTGCTCAGTTGGGTCTTGACCAATAAACGTCCTGAACTGGCTTAGAACCTCATCGTAAGTTGGTTTACTCACTTGCTCCTCCTTTACCCTAAAATATCCAATAAAGCCTGGGGTGAAAATTGCGTTCTTGCTCACCACTCGGCTTCCGTTAAAATTCTGGTTCATCATGAGCCCCGGGGCATCGTAAAGAGCTGTGTGACCTTCTGGCCCCGTCCAGGTACCGGAATCGTCGCCCCAGAACATCAGGTCACCTGGTATAGGGAGCGCAACTTGCTGGTAGTACTGTCGAAAGGTCGGGTGGAGTGGAATTTGTGCAGCGTCTCCCAGGGGTGCAGCGAAGGGAACACCATCTACTTCAACGGCCTTTGTGAGTGTGTAACTGACACACTCACCCGCAAAGTCGAACGGAGGGAAGGGCTTGGCGACAGAACTTCCAGCTGGGTATTTTCTTTTAAAATCTTCGTAAGTTTCTGTCATATTTCCTCCATGATATTCTCTTCAGCTGCTCTTGATACTCTCAGTGAGTGCTTTCAGCCCGGCGCTGACTTCGACCCACATTTTCGAGTCTCTGCCATTTCGCTCACGAAGGTACTTATCGTTTGATTCTGTAGCTCGGGTGTTCTTCTCTATAGACTTATCCATCTTTTCAAGAAGGGGCAGGATTTTATCGAACATGTATTTTATAACCCATATGAGAGCTCCTACTGTGGTAGCGAGAATGGCAACGATAGCGAGGATGACTTGTTCGCTCACACTACGTCCCTATCGCCAGGAAGGATATTTTGGCTGTACCGCTTCCCGTTGAGTTTATGTAAGGTGTGATGTTGGTCGTTCCCAGCGCTAAGTCGTTGACTGAACAGTACTGCGTGGCAACACCAGTCATAGCAAAGGTCTGAGCGGTGGCGAATTGTACGGTCGTAAAGAACGATGTCGGGTAGGTGATGACAGATGTCGTAGAACCGCTTGATGTCGTTACTGCTGCCGTTGTTCCGAAGAAGAGCTTAATCCCTCCGATATTGCCGTAGAAGAAAGAGTTTGTACCACCGGCTGAGCCTGGGTTCGAATAAGTCGTAAGTTGCCCACTAAAGATAGTTGATAACAGCTTTACGAAAGTTACATTACCGTCTAGTATTTTTGCGGTGGTGACCACATTACTTGCGAGTACGCCCGCTCCATCCACAGCACCAGCCTTTAGTGTTCCGTCTTGGTCGGAGTGGATAAGGATGCCCTTACTGACCATTGCTATGTGAGTGGCGGTAGCATAGTCAACCACCGTTGCCCCACCTGTATGTGTTTGGTTTGTACCAGCTGTCCATACTACGTTTGTGACTTGGACGCCGGACGTATCAATAATTCCTGTGAAAGTTTGCTTTTTTGTTACATCTGATGGATCCACCACAAATACCGCTGGCAAACCGTTCGTGTAACCGGCTACTGAGTTTAAGGGGACAGTAGTGGCGCCGGAAGCGATCGTTGAAGCAAGAGTGGTGGTAAAACCATTCTCAGCATCCGGAAAGTGCGATACGACACTACTTACATTTGTTGACATTTTATTACCTCTCTTTTAGTTTTCATTAGTTGAGCCTCTCTTGGCGCGGGAATCCTGCCTGCGTTTGCGTTCCCCATGTCTGTAGAGTTCGAAGGATATACGATGCGTCTAGCGCATTAGTTGTGATATGCCACTGCACGGCGCGAAGTTCCTTCTGTACGGTGAAGTAGCGCCACACCGAAGACTCGGAAAACGGATCTTGGACAAGCGTGGTATCGTCCCACAAAGTGGTATCCCATGAGAACGAGTCCCAGCCGTACGGTGTCCCGCCAGCTTGTACGGTGGCTGTTTTTGTCGAAGCAAACCCTTGGGAGCGTTCTGTTCCCAACAGTTCAACGGATATTGAACCTTGCGGGTTAGAAAGCTCGAACTCGGCCTGTTCGGTAAACTGGAACTCCGCCCTATTTTTTGTTGTTGAGTAAAGTCCCGTAGTAACAGAGGTCATAAAAGCTACACCGTAATCTCCTTGGATACCGCTGTTTATCTCACTTAGCCTTTTATCACCAGGTTTCGTGGCAAGTAGCCGTTGCACCCCGTTTGTGTCGGTATAGCGGAGGAACTTATTGAATCCGAGTGTGAAGGCAGACGGGAGCCACGCTTTTCTTTCGGTGTCGTAAATCATCGTGAAGTTATTGGTTGACGATCCTCGAGGTACCGAAAAGTATACTTTGGCGTCGAAGTACACGGAGGCAATGGCGCTCTCAGCGCTTGAGGTTATCTGTTTTACGGTTGGGCGGATATTGGCAGAAACTTCGTCCGTCGAGAGGAGGTTCAGGAACTGTGCGCGTGAGCCAAGGTTGTAGATTGCTTGTGAGTTATAGAAGAAGTAATCGTTAAGCACGTTTACGACGCTTCCAGGAGATGGTGTTCCGCGTGATCCAGGTAACTTATAGGCTGACGGAACGGTTATGGAAACATCCCCCACGGTTAGCGTATCGAGGGAGATTTGGATGATTGCACCCTGACCATCAGCACTATTTAGCCAAACTGTCGCTAAAGGCGTACCTTTTCCATCGCGGTAATCCTCAACACGGACCGGGCGATACTTACCGCCTGGCTGCCAGTCTATATAACCACCGTCAAATGCGCTCGAAAACGCTCCGAGAGGGGCCGTTCCGGAGGTAAACCAGATCCTGTAAGGGTTTTCGGAGTCTTGCACTCCATACATGCGAGAGCCCACATTCACAAGCTGCTTTACTTTCGGTCCGGTAGCAGTAGAGGCGACAGGGGCAGTGGTGGAAGGAACGATGATCGCCGATCCGTTATCTACATACGTCGTGGTGGCTGTGGAAGCGAGATAGTAAAAGTTAACGTTATCAGTACTTACGTAAATATCTGTTCGAAGTTGTGTGGCGGCAAGAGCCGGAACTGTAATTGTTGCAAAGTTGGTTGTAGAATCCCACACTTCTCTTGCAAGCGACGACTCTACGACCGTTGAGGCTACGGACGCCGCCGAGAATCCAATTGAGTTCACCCTGGCACACTTGTAGTAATACTGGTTTCCAGTTCCCGCCAAGCCCGTTTCCGCTATGGTTGGGGCAGCGGGCGTCGCAAGGGATACGTACTGCGTCAGGACGGTTGTCCCGTCGTAAATTATCGGGGCATCAGTGCCGTTTGTTATGTATAGCAACGAATTGTACTGATTCATACTGACAGAGTTTCCAACGGTATATGTCACGCCAGTACACGCCGTCCAGTTCAGGCCGTCATCGACAGAACGGTATATAGTACCTCCCGCAGCCAATACGATATGAATGGTCCCTGATGTATCGAAATAATCAAACCCATCAACACCTAGCCCATTTGGAGATTCGGAGCCATACCAGCCAACTCCTGGTCGTGGTGAAGGCTGCCCATCTTCTACAAGAAAAACGTTCTCGGCCTCTTCGAGCGCATCCCGGGGTAGCTTTGACTTGTCGATAAGGGAGATAACCCCTCGTTTAAAGCTACTTAGTGTAAGATACTCAGGCTTTGGAAAAGTCGTTGGCAGGTCATTTGTCTCAATATAAGGCATTTACGATCCCCAATCACTCCCACTATTGTCAGCAAGCTTCCAAGGGTCAGCCCACGAACCGGAATTGTTGTCGAATTGCATTACTTTCAAAGCTTCTTCAGCATCTTTAAAAGCCGAAGAATAGTACGGATTCCTAGAAGCCCTAAAACGTTGAGCCAACATACGATGAACAACAAAGTAGGGATCAGGTATTTCGGATCTGGATGAACCTGATGTGTAGAGGGTTGGTTTTTTATAATAGACATAATCTATACGCATTCCGTTTATTGAACTATCAGGTGCGGGGTTAACATTGAGCGTGAAACCCTTCGTTAAAATCCGGTAAGCCGAAGAGCTTACAGTCCGCGACACGCTTACAGTAAGACTTGTCGTGCTTGTAAAAGCAGTAATCGTCGCACTCTCACCCGTCACGAATACAAACTGCATACCGATCATCGCGGATGTCCAAGTAGTACCGACACCTGTGATCGTTGCTCCGCTTTGTGATGCAGTTCCGGTGCTGTAGTAAAGGGGGCTGTTCGTGAAGTAGCAGTACGTGCTACTGTCGCTCCTAAACTGCGCTTCTTCTGGCTGGATAATTTGATATGTGCGGACGGTATTACCAAGGCTGTTCTTTATCTTGATGAGTCCGCCAGCTTCTCGCATATTCGTAGGAGCCGAGTATTTAGTCGTGCCCGTTGCGATAGTTTGAGACCCACTACCATCGTTTAAGTTGGTATCGAAAAGTTCCTTCCAATACACACCGTCATAGTTAGCCCAACGAGAAAGCGCCTCGTTGGCAAAACTCATCCCAATCGTGTACTCATCGTCTGTGGATGCAGGAACAGTTGCCTCTGCGCGGTACAAACGGTAAAACGATGAGAATATGTCGTCGTAATTTTCAGAAGTCATTTTTACGTCCCATTTTTATTTCTACCCCGATTGTACCGTTTTTACTATACTTTGTATAGTAAACTGCTACACGTTGCTCTTCTTTAGGGCAACAGTGGGCTTTGAAGCTTTGCCAGAAGCAATCTTTATAGGGGTTATTTTCCTATTCTTAACGCTGGGCTTTTTAAACTCTCCTCCAGCCTTCAAAGAGACGGCATAAGCGTAGTTGGACTTGCCTAAGCCGGACCCCTTACCACCTCTACCACCACGTGATGTACTGCTCCCCGTGGTTTGTGCGCCACTCGTAGGTTCTAACCCTCTTTTTTCACGCTGTTTATTCTGCCAGTCATCAACTTTGGCAAATTGGTTCTGCATTGCACTCCAAGCTGTAGGATTCGCCTTTATCCATGCTGAACGTGATCCGTTCCCTTTCGGGAGGCTCGAGTAGGAGTTCATTGCGTTTTGTACATCTGAAGAAGCAGTCGGGTATGGGTTTGAAGAAGAGCTAAACTTGTCCATCGACGCAGTTATTGAGTCAACTTTCTTCGTATCACCCGTAGCTCGTGCAGTAGCAAGGTCTTTAGCCTGGTTATCCTGAATCGCTTTGAAGAAGCCGCTTTTCTTAACAGCATAGTCTGAGTACCATTCCTGTTTGTATAAATTACTTAACTCGGGGTCTTTTGTCCCTGGTGGGAGGTTGTCTTTTTCGAGAACCTTTTTTACTTGTGCAGGGTTCAGGTCGAAAAGTGGGTTACCTGGCTTTCCTAAGTCACGGTTGTTCTTATCTAGTTGCTTGTCTGCCTCGAATACTTTCGGGAAGCGGTTATATATATCTAATCTTGCCGCTGGATTATATGTGGAGTCAGCTTCGTAAACTTGTTCACCGAGGAAGTTCTTTGTAGTAGGGTGAAGGGAAGTAAAGGCAGCTTTTTCGTTCTGATTGAGGCTAGCAGTGGCCTTCGCAACGTTATCAAAGTGTTTTGCTCCCTCACTCTTGTTGGCGTTATCAATGCCCTGAGCAGACCCAAAACTCTTTCTAAGCCCTTCTTGTATAGATTGGCCCCCCACCTGGTCTTTAGGAATAACCCCAGCACCCGCTAACGTGCTATCGACGGCGTTCAGTGCTTGCAGACCAACCGTACCCGCAGTATCTTTTACGAACTTTTCAACTCGTATGGGTGAGACACCTAAGGCCGAGCCAATACCACGAGCTGTGCCCGACGAGTGGGTAGTTGCCTTTTGAGCCTCTGGTACTGGGTTTCCCTCAGCGTCAGTTGCCTGGTTTATATAATCGGGAACGATGGTTTTTCCGCTAAATAAGTCTTTATTGGCATATTGTTGCACAAAGGGTTTAGCCGCTTGAGGGAGAAACGAACCACCAAAAGCCTCTGGAGATTGAACAGAAACTGGACCGCTAACAGTCTGAAGGATGTCTTGGGCCATTTGCCCGTATTCGGCTGGTTTGTCGTGAGCGTATGCCTCCATCGCCCTTCTAATAGGCATGAATGCATCTTTCCATCCTGGAGCGAGAGGAATTTTTACCACGTCGTAGGACCCATCCTGGTTTTGTTGAGTTCCAGGAGGCACAAGAATGAGATTATTCTCTTTTTCATATTCAGGAATATTGTCGTAAATAGCGGCTGTATCGGGGCTCGAGAGGTTCCACGCCGTGGCGGCTGCCAGAGGCACACCAACAAGCGCAGTCGCTGTAAGTGAAGATTTAATTGGATGTTTCGTAAGGGTTCTTGCCATCTGACGAACACCTTGTGTTGCGGGGTTCCAGTAAGGAACGACTGTATTAATCGCTCTACCCCATGTTCCAGCACGGCTAAAGTCTACTGAGTTCTGCCAAGCAGCCATTGCGGCCCTTTCGCTTGCTTGTTCTGGCGGTAGGCCTTTGCTGATAGCGTCTTTATAAGCTCCTCTATAGTTCTGGAAGCGAGTAGACTTTTCGGTTATTGAGGCGACATTTTCAGCCGTACGAATAGGTGACTTCAGGGCCTGACCTACACCGACCAGCTTGCCACCACGAATGCGATTTATAACTTGCTGGGTATCTTTTATATTCCTGGTAAGGTCGTAACTCGTCGTGTCGCCGTAATGCTTGAGGAAATCTTGGTAGAGCGGGTCGTGGTTTGCTCCTAGCGCATCTTTTGTGGCGTTAAAGAGTCCACTAAAAAACGATACTGGGTTATGAGTCCTCGCTAATTGTTCGGAGTTGATCGCTGTGCCTACCTGGTCCTTTAGGAGGTTCCTTGCAATAAATATAGGGTTAAGACCCGTGACACCAGCCCGTAACACACGCCCAGGAGCTGCGAGTATCTGCATAACGGCGTTCATCTGGTATGGGTTTATGTTATCAATCGCCTGTTTCATATCTGGCGACACTTTATAGTACTCAGTTTTACCGTCGCGGATTAGCTTTGACGTGTTCTGGTGTCTTGCAGCGGCGGCGCTATCTAGTTTCTGCGCGAGGCCGTGTTGCGATAATGTATCAAGCAACTGCGTGCTCGTCTTATTTTTAGCAGCCTCTTTGTAAATCTGTTGTGTGTAGTTCGCAGCTGTTTCACCGGCAGGGAGTACATCACGTGAAGAACCTTTACGTTTCTGGTTCAGGACGGTACTGCCAAGAGAGTAGCTATTTCCTTTACCGAAACTATCAGGCAACAGATCACCCATATCTCTCTGGATACGGATGTAGTTATTATCAGCTTTATATCTATTGAGCGTTTCGCTACTAATAAGGCCGTTCTGGTGGGCGTAGTCAGCTAGATCTTTGTAATGCTGGTTGAGTGCGTCGAAGCGAGGACCGTGAGCCTCCTGGCCGTTATCAATAATTGTTTTCAGTTCTTCGGGTGTTTTGCTTAAACTAGTCCCAGGTTGGGCACTCCCTAATTCCGTTCGAGCGTTGGCGTAATCGCTAAACGCCTTGTAGTCCTTCTTGCTCAGCCCACCGATAGCGTTTTGTATATTTTCGGATGTTTGCAGGTTAACATTCGCCGTAGCATTAGATGCACGTTGCATATTCGAGTTGTACATAAACTTATCAACAAGACCCTTTTGACCCGTTTGTTTTTCGACATTGCGAAGTTCGTCAAGAATCACTTGGTCACTGTCTACGAGGCCTTGCTTCACCTGTTGAGCAATACCATTCTTTGCGGGGGTAACCCCATCGGATTTAAGTGCTACCTTCGGCTTGTCAGGACCTGTTTTTATAAATCCAGACTCCGGGTTGAAACCTGGCTGAGAGTGAATGTCTTGAGCTCGTTTTACGACCGCTTTTCCACCTCCACTCACGAGATCACCAGCCAAGCCCGTACCTAGCGTGAGTGCCCCCGCCTGGAGACCTGCAGCTGCTGCTTGGCCAGGGTCAAAAGAATGAAAGCCGCTATCAATCCCTTGTTCGAGAGCATTCAACCCTGCAAACGTAGGAGCCGCTACAGCTGAACTAGCTACATTCTTCGCAAGTCCACCAACACCTGCTTTTACTACGCTATTACCAATATTCTCAGCCACCTTTGCACCAAACTTCTCAGGCAGAGCTCCGCCACCAGGAAGAACGTACGGGGCAAGGTGTATGCCCGTTTTTGCAATCTCACCCGCAAACTGGACAGGCGTTGCCTTACCAGAGGCTACATCTTGTGATACGAATGAATCCTTAACGTTTTGGTCTACTTGAGCCTTAGTGGCATTTAGTATATCCTGGTAGTTTTTACCACCGTTAAAAGCCTTGTCAGCGAAGGCCATACCAACGCCTGTCGCCCCAGCAATTGGCGCAGCCACAGTGTTATACGCTTTACTAGCGTCCTGTACCGCAGGTCTCACCACGTTGTCGTTAACAAAACTGCTAGCACTATTAACG
>WNGF01013815.1_pt1 | contig 15866 bp, 21 predicted proteins | sample 5400641 | NCBI WGS metagenome assembly WNGF01 (sample SAMN13153371, study PRJNA577476) | soil metagenome | isolation source: 80 cm soil or saprolite under grassland replicate 2 | place: USA:California | collected 2016-06-15
CGGCGCCTTCCGTCGGGAGCTGCTCGGCGTAGTTCTGGGCGCCGTCGATGTCGCCCTCCCACACCTCGCGCGGCAGCTCGTAGAGCACCTCGATGCCGTGACCATCGGGATCCGAGATGTACACGCTGTGGGTCATGCCGTGGTTCACGCGCCGGTGGAACTTGACGCCCTTCTGCTGGAGGAACTCGACCTGCTTGAGCCACGACTCGCGATCGGGCCAGGTGATCGCCACGTGGTTGATCCCGGGGCGGTCTGGCATCAGGCTCCACTCCTGCGACGACGGGCTCTCGACGGTCTGGGGCACCTCGCACAGCGCGAGGTCGTGATGGGACACGTCGCCATGCGCATCCACGCCGCTGTAGAACCGCATGTTCGGCCGCTTGCGCCCGCCGGGGACCTGTTTCAGAGAAGCCACGCACTTGAACCCCAGGATGTCGGTCCAGAACTTGTGCGAGACGTCCATGTTCCGCACGTTGAGGACGAGATGGTTGATCCCCCGTGGGGTCTGGGCCTGGGCCGGTGGTGCGGAAGCGTGCTCGGCTTTGGTCGGCATGGTGTCCTCCCTCGTCGTCGATCGGAGCTATTGTACGGGTCCCGGCTCGCCTGGCAAAGTCGCCGGTGGTGCCGGGTAGCGCGTCACGGCGCCGAGCCTCGCAGCCAGAACAGCTCCCTCGTTTCTCCGCACGCGCTGCACATGGCCAGGCCGCGGGGGACCTTGCGCGTTCCGTCCAGCATGGCCAGGATGGCTTCCACGCGGACTCTCGTCACGCCGGTGCGACCGACGATGCAGGCCACACAGAGCGGCGTCGTAAGCGCGGCGGAGACGAGCCGGACGTCGTCAGGGGTCCACCTCGGCACGAGCGGTCATCCTCGATGTGACTGCGAGGGACGGGGCAACGTGGTCAGAAGCCGTCGAGGGCCGCTGCCGACATGACCTGGGACCATCATGGCCCCACGCTACTCCCGGGCCGGAACGCGTGTCTGTCGGCTATCCGACACCGCCAAGAAACCGAGAGTCCCGACGTCGGTCGCCTTTTGACGGAGGGTCGTCGCCTCAGGCGGAACCGCGCGAGGCGGGCGCGGGCGTCCAGAGAAACCAGATCGTGGGCACGACGCTGAAGATCATTGACGCGCCGGGCGAGGCTCTTCGCCATCGAGAGCAGGATCGGGTTGTTGTCGGCTCGCAGCGACGCGGTGAAAGCCGAACGGGGAACGTGCAGAATCCTCGAGGCGGCCGCGGCGCGAGATGATCGCTCTTCACGTTCTACCGCCGCGCAACGCTACTCCCTGGCCGGGATGTCTGTCAGCTACACGACATCACCACGATGCGGGATTCAAACCAAGACACTCCCGAACTGGGGGACGGTCTAGTGGTAGTCCTTCGGGAACACGATCGTGCACCGGCTGGCCTGGGTCGGCTCGACCAGACAGACGGAGGCGGCCTCGCGCCATCGTGGATAATGCGGGGTCTGCTGGTGCGCCTTGAAGGCCGCCTCGTCCTTGTAGACCTCGTAGAAGAAGAACTTGTTGGGGTCGGTGTTGTCCTGGAGGACGTCGAAGCGCAGGCAGCCCGGCTCGTCGCGGACCGAGCACGTCGAATCATCCTGAGCGGCCGCGAGGAACTTCTCGCGCATTTCCGGCTTCACCTTCAGCGGGACGACGATTGCGTACATCAGCACCTCCTCAGAATGTTCTGACCGTCTTGCCCCAGCGCGCCACCTCGGCCTCCAGGTCGAGCGCGCGGGTACGCACGGGCTGCCCGTCGAGCACCGTCCAGAAGATCTCGAACTCCAGCCCGTCGGGATCCTTCGCGTAGAGCGACAGGCTCACGCCGTGATCGGACTGCCCCACCAGCGCGTTCGCGTCGACCAGTCGCTGTCGGGCCCGGACGAGATCCGTGATCTCCGACACTTCCCACGCCGCGTGGTACATCCGCGCGACCCGCTCATCGGGCTCCGCGACCCCCGGCTGCTCGAAGAGGCCGAGGTGATGGTCGTCGGGCGTCCCCGGAATCTTCAGGAACGCCGCGTTCGGATACCGCGTCTTGACCTCGAAGCCGAGCACCTCGGTGTAGAAGCGCACGCTCCGCTCGACGTTGGAGACCCAGAGCACGAGGTGCTGCAAGCGCTTGAGCCCGATGCCGCTTGCCACCGTGCTCATCCCGGGTACGCGGCGCTGACGGTGAGCGAGATACACGCGATGACGCCGTCGGAGCCGGGCACCCGCAGCCCGCCGGCGACGGGATGCACCGTCACCTCGCCGTGCGGGAACTCCTTCCGCACGCGCTCGACGTCGACGGACGCCGGGTCGGGCACGCCCACCGTGACCTCCACCAGCATCGTGCCGCCGCGCTCGCGGATCTGCCGCGCGAGCGGCAGGCTCGAATGGTGGATGGCATCGAAGGCCGCGCGGCACGCGGCCTTCGTGCAATCGCCGCCGTGCAGGTCCATGCCCATCCCGAATTCGAGGACCAGCGCCTCCTTGCTCATGCGCAGGCGAGCGCGTAGACATCCTGGACGTCGGGCACGCGATGCTCCTGCCACGTGCCGCCGCCGTCCTGCGTGCCGAAGACCTGGCCGCAGCGGCTCACGCAGTAGACCTGATCGGCGTCGCGAGGATGGAGGGCCACCGCCATCATCGTGCGCTCGGCCTTGACGCCGTGGTCGAAGCGCTTCCACGTCTTGCCGAGATCCCGGCTGCGATAGAGCGAGCCGTCCTCGCTGCGCGCCGCGGGGCTGAGACAGGCGTAGAGCGTGCTCGGGTCCTGGGGCGACACCCGGACGTCACGTCCGTACGTGAGCGGCGAGAACCGGCCGATCTCCATGTCGCGCCAGCTCTGCCCCCGGTCGTCGCTCTGGAACAGTCCCATGCGAACGGCCAGGAAGACGGTGCCCGCCTGCGCCGCGCTCACGGTCAGCGCGTGGCCGTCGAGCATGCCCTCGATCTCCGTGTCGCTCTGGATCTTGCTCTTCAGGTGGGGTCGATCGGCGAGCTTGACGAGGTCGTCGGTGCAGTCGTCCCAGCGCTCGCCGCCGTCCAGCGTCCGCATGACGCCGCCGACCTCGAGCGTCGCGTATACCTCCGACGGCCGGGCGGGATCGGACGCCAGCCGCATCACGCGACAGGCGAATCCCATCTTCACTCGCTCGGCGAGCGCGGCCTTGGGCAGGCGCCGCCAGCTGTCGCCGCCGTTTTCGCTCTTGAAGACGCCGACGGGGGACGTCCCGGCGTAGACGACGCGGGGATCATTCGCCTGAAAGGCGATCGACCACACCTCGTGATCCTTCGGGAAGTCGAGCCGCTCCCAGCGCTCGCCACGGTCGAGGGTGCGATAGGGCCCATCGTTGGTCCCGATGTAGACGACGTCGGCGTTCAGGGGATGCACCGTGATCGCCTGGACGTTGGTCGTCTCGGGCAAGCCCTTGGTGAGCGGTTGCCAGCGATCCTCGCCGACCGTGCGGCGGAAGATCCCGCCGACCTTCCCGGACATGCGCGCCGAACCGACGTAGACGTGTGAGAGACCCGAAGCGTTCGCCATCGTCGTGCCCCCTGTGGTCGCGGTCGAAAATGAACGGCTGACCGGCAGCCCGTGAACGACCCGAAGTGTATCATCGAGCGCCATGGAAAGGCGGCGGCTCGGCCGGACCGATCTGCCCGTGAGCGTGCTGGGCTTCGGCGGCTCGGAGATCGGATACGAAGGGGCCTCGGGCGCGACGGTGGCCCGGCTGCTGGGACAGGCGCTCGACGCCGGGCTCACCGTCGTCGACACCGCGGAGTGCTACGAGCGCAGCGAGGAGCTGATCGGCGCGGCGCTCGGCGCCCGCCGCCACGAGTGCTTCATCTTCACCAAGTGCGGCCACGCGGCGGGCTGGGCGCGTCCGGACTGGCGAGCGCCGGCCCTGCTCGCCAGCATCGAGCGGAGCCTCGAGCGTTTGCGCACGGATCACGTCGACCTGATCCAGCTCCATTCCTGCTCGGAAGGCGTGCTGCGCCGAGGGGAGGCCATCCGCGCGCTGGAGACGGCGCGCGAGCGTGGGCTCGCCCGCTTCATCGGCTACAGCGGCGACGGCGCCGCCGCCCGGTTCGCGGTGGAATGCGGCGCCTTCGACACGCTGCAGACCTCCGTCAGCATCGCCGACCAGGAGGCCCTCGACCTGACGATCCCGCCGGCGGCCGCGCGCGACATGGGCGTGATCGCCAAGCGACCCATCGCCAACGCGGCGTGGACGGGAGCCCGGCGGCCGTCACGCGGCGCCTACGGCTACGAGTACTGGCGGCGGCTGCAGCGGCTCGACTTCGATTTCATGAAGGGGCACGACGCGGTGGCCGTCGCCCTGCGCTTCACACTGAGCGTGCCCGGCGTCCACACCGCCATCGTGGGCACGGCCCGCCCTGGACGCTTCGAGGACAACGCGCGCCACGTGGCGCGGCTGCTGGCCCCGCCCGAGGTCGCCGCCATCCGTGCCCGCTGGGCCGAAGTGGCCGGACGGTCCTGGATCGGCCAGACCTGAACACTCACGCACCACAGAAGGAGAGGGCCATGGGCTATCGCATCAACCACATCCATCTGAAGGCGCCGGATCCCCGCAAGACCGCCGACTGGTACGTCACGCCGAACTATGGCCTCGAGCACTTCGGCTTCGACTCCACCGGTCTCGGGGCGACGCTCCTGGAAGGGCCGATCCAGAATCCCAACGGACCGCGGATCGCGTTCCTGCGGGGGCCCGTCCCCCGCCGTCCTGTCACCCCTTCAATCCGGGCATCGTGAACTTCTTGGCATCGAGCTCGGTCACCAGGGCTTGCGACTGCTCGGCGGTCAGCGCGACCAGCGGCGGACGGACCGTGGACCACGACGCCTCGCCGCCGTAATGAGCGATGGCAGCCTTCAGCGCGGGGATCATCGGGAATTTCGAGAACACGCCACGGATCTCGTCGAGACGGGCCTGCTGCGCCTCGGCGTCGGCCGCGCGCCACGTGTCGTAGAGGCGCGCGATGGGGCCGGGGTGGACGTTGGCCGTCGCGCTGATGCAGCCGGTGCCGCCGTTGCGCATGTTCTGGAGCAGGAACGTCTCCGAGCCCGCGAACACGTCGAACCCCGACTTCGCGAATTGATCGAGGAACGCCTGCGTGTTCTTCCAGTCGCCACCGCTGTCCTTCATGCCGGCGGTCTGGGTCGGATACGCCTTGAGCAAGCGCTCGACGAGACCGAGCGTGATTGGCACCTGGGAGACGGGCGGGATGTGGTAGACGTACACACGTAGCCGCGCTTCCCCGACCCGCTCGATAACCTCCGCGAAGCTCCGGAACAAGCCGTCGTCGCTCACGCCCTTGTAGTAGAACGGCGGCAGCATCAAGACCCCGCCGCAGCCGAGCTTCATGGCGTGCGCGGTGAGTCGCACGGAGTCGGGCAGCGCGCAGTGGCCCGTGCCCGGCATCATCCGCGCGGGGTCGAGGCCGGCGCCGACCAGGCGATCCAGGAGCTCGATCTTCTCGTCGACGGAGAGCGAGTTCGCCTCCGAGTTCGTCCCGAACACGGCGAGTCCCACGTTCTGCGACAGGAGCCACCGGCACTGGCGGACGAAGCGCTCGGGGTCGGGCGACAGATCGCCCTTGAATGGCGTCACCACGGGCGAAAGCACGCCGACGATGCGCTGGCTGTCGTTCACGATGTCGTCTCCTTCAATGTGTGAGCGCCACGTTCACCGCGCCGGTGAGCGCGGCGGCCAGGATCACCCACGCCGAATCTATTCTGGTAAGAGAGAATACCGCGAAGCTGGCGGCGGCGATGGCCACGAGCAGGCCGTCCGTCAGCGCGCTCTGCGCGATGGGGACCATGGCCGCCATGAGCAATCCCGCGCTCGCTGCGGTCGAGGCGCGGATCGCGCCCAGGACCCGCGGACGGTCGGCGCGGGCACCGGCCACGCGCACCAGGGGGATCACGAGAAACGCCGGGGTGACCATCGCCAGCCAGCCGGCGCAGGCGCCGGGCACGCCGGCGATGAGGTAGCCGACGCTGACGAGATAGATGCCGTTCGGTCCCGGGCCGCTGCGTCCCGCGGTGACCGCGAGGTTCAGATCGCGATCGGTCAAGAGACCGTGGCGTACCACGACGTCTTCGCGGAGCACGGCCAGCGAGGCGGTGCCACCGAACGTGGTCGCCATGGCCTTGAGGAGCAGGACGTAGAGCAGCACGAGCTTCACGGTGTCTCCCCGGAGTTCCAGAAGATACCGATGAGGGCGGCGACTACGAGAATCGCCAGCGGCGAGATCGACCACCGCCACAGGGCGACGAACGCTCCCGCGACCATCACGCCGGTACGCAGCCAGGTGGCTGCCGTGAGCTGCGGCCTGACGAGGAGCCACGCCGCGGCCCACATCATTCCCACGGCGGCGGCGAGCACCGCCGCCAGGACGAGCTGCGCCGGCCGGCTGCCCGTCAGCGAGGTGAACGCCCACGTCAGCAGCACCACGAACGCGGCCGCCGGCGCCGAGGCCACCACGACGGCGACCAGCGCGCCGGTCCACCGTCGGAGCATCCACGCCGTCGCCGCGCAGAAGGCGAGGATGCCCGTGCCCGGCGTGATCTTGGCCAGGCTCTGCGCCAGACCGTACTGATCGAGCGTCAGCCAGCCGCGCCGGTGCACCAGCTCGCGCTGCAGCGTGGCGGTGATGACGTGACCGCCCCCGAACGTGAGATTGCCGGCCCGGAGGAACAGCCCCGCGATAGCGGTTAACGAGGAGCGCCCCGGGTTTCCCGGGGCGCTTCCGAGCGTCGGGGGGCTTGGGGGGCCCGCGGCTAGGCCCCCCATCTCAGGGAACGAGGACGATCTTGCCGTGGTGACCGGCCTCCAAGACGGCTTCGTGAGACCGAGACGCCTGGGCGAGCGGCAGCTCTTGAGCGATCACAGGGCGCAGCGAGCCGTTGCGCAGCCCCTCCACGAGCGCCTGGTGCAGGCCGACCAGCTGCGCTTGTGTCGTGTTGAAGAGCGCGACGCCGATGATCGCGGCGTTCTTGTTCATGGCCGAGCGCGCGTTGATCTCCGTCGTGCCGCGGTTGCCGATGACGGCGACGCGGCCGCCCATGGCGATGACGCCGAGGTCCTTCTGGAGGTTGACGTTCGCGAGCATCTCGAGCACCACGTTCACGCCCTGCCCGCCCGTGAGCTTCAGCAGCTCGTCGAGATACCCGGCCGCGGTGTGATCGAGTGCGTGGTGCGCGCCCTGCTCGGCGACGAGCCGCCGGCCTCGCTCGGTGCCCGCGGTCCCGATGACGGTCATCCCGCGCGCCCGCGCGAGCTGCACGGACGCGATGCCCACGGGAAGAGCGCGTGATAGGCGGTGGCATACGGCACGTTGATCGCCGCGCCTTGCGCGAAGGTCACGTTGCCGGGCAGCGGATGGACCTGCGACTCGTTGCAGAGCGACAGCTCGGCGTAGGCGCCGGTCACGGTGCCGCCGACATAGACGCGGTCACCGGGCTTCACGCTGGTGACGCCGGGACCGACCGCCTCGACGACGCCGGCCGCGTCGGAGCCCGGCGTGTAGGGCAGCTTGGGACCGCGGTTGTCGGTGTTCGAGCGCAGGTAGGTGTCGACGGGATTCACGCCCACGGCGTGATTGCGGACGAGCACCTGATTGGGTCCGGGCGGCGGCGTCGGGACCTCTTCGAGCTTCAGGACGGAGGGACCACCGTACTCGGAAACGCGAATCGCCTTCATCGAGCTGGCTCCTTTGTTCGACACTTTTCGGGATCAGAGAATATCAGGGCGATCGACGCGCCGCGATGCGTCCTTCGGCTCCGGCCCAACCGGGGTCAAAGGCGAAGCCCGGCGCGTCGACGTCGATGACGAGAGGGGCATGGTCCGACGGCACGGGCTTGCCCTTGCGCGCCTCGCGATCGATCTCCGCGGAGACCGTGCGTGCGGCGAGAGGGGCGCTGACGAGCAGGTGATCGATCCGCATGCCGAAGTTCTTGTGGAAGTTTCCGGCGCGGTAGTCCCACCAGGTGTACCGCCCGGATTCTCGGTGGTGCAGGCGGTAGGCATCGACGAGGCCCCAGGCACCGAGCCGGCCGAACGCCTCGCGCTCGGGCGGCGAGACGTGGGTGCCGCCGTGACAGGCCTCGGGATCCCAGACGTCCTCGTCGGTGGGGGCGACGTTGAAGTCGCCGCCGATGACGAGCGCACTCTTGGGATCCGCCGCGGTGGCGAGCCAGCGCGCGAGCCGCTCGTACCACGTGAGCTTGGCCTGGTAGAACGGCGAGCCGACCACGCGGCCGTTCGGGGCGTAGATGGCGATCACGCGGACGCCGCCGCAGACGGCGGCCATCATCCGCGCCTCGGCCAGCGGCTCGTCGTCGGAGACGTCGGGCGTCTTCGGAGGCCGCAGCGGCTCGCCGAAGTTCGTCACGACCTCCGCGATGCCGCAGCGGCTGGCGATGGCCACGCCGTTCCAGCGTCCCTCGCCGTGGTGCGCGAGCTCGTAGCCGGCGTCGCGAAAGATGTCGGCCGGGGCATCGGCGTCCGCCAGCTTCGTCTCCTGCATGAGGAGGACGTCGGGCTTCGCGCGCTCGAGCCACCACCGCACCTTGTCGAGCCGTGCCTTGAGGGAGTTGACGTTCCAGGTGGCGATCCGCATGGCGCTCAGTCCCGGCGCGGTCTCACGAGCGCGGCGAAGCGCTCCATGCGCTCGAGGCTGTCCTGGAGCCGCTCGCTGCGGAAGTCGAACATCAGCTCGCTGACGCCGAGCTTGCCGTACGTCTCCACGTCCTCGAGGATCTGCTCCGGCGTGCCGCTGAACGGGCGGCGCCCCTCGGGATCTTTCACCTCGGCGTCGTAGACGGGCGCCTTGAACGAGATCGTCAGCCGCGACGGGTCGCGTCCTTCCTTCTCGGTGAGCCGCCTCAGCTCGTCGAGCGAGGCGCGCATCTCGGCCGGCCGCAGCGGCACGGCCGCGATGCCGCCCACCGGATGCCAGCCGTCGCCGAGACGGGCCACGCGGCGGAGCGCCGCCGGGCTGTGGCCGCCGATCCAGATCGGCGGATGCGGCTTCTGCACGGGCTGGGGCAGGAAGCGCAGCGGCGCAAACCGGTAGAAGCGGCCCTCGAAGGACGCGGGGTTCTCGGTCCACAGGGTCTTGAAGATCCTGATGTACTCGTCGCTCACGGCGCCCCGATGGTCGAAGTCGGCGGCGCCCAGCGCCTCGAACTCCTCGCGCAGCCAGCCGACACCGACGCCGACGGTGACCCGGCCGCGCGAGAGGACGTCGATGGTCGCCAGCATCTTGGCGGTCAGCACCGGGTTCCTGTGCGGCAGGATCATGACGCTCGTGATGAGCCGGAGGGAGCGGGTGCGCCCGGCGACGAAGGCCATCAGCGAGAGCTGATCGAGGGCATCGCCGTCACCGGGAAAGTCGCCGCTCACCGTGTAGGGATAGCGGGAGGCGATGTGCACCGGGAAGACGAGGTGATCGGCGATCACCACCGAGGTGAAGCCGAGCGCCTCGCCGCGCGACACCAGGGTCTCGATGGCGTCGGGTGTGGCCGTCGCGCTCCGCGTGGGCAGGTAGAAGCCGTAACGCATGCTCGGTCCTCCTGTACGGCCCCCATGATACATTCGCCCCGACATGGCGACCGCGCGTCTGCCGGGCGATCTGCTGATGCACTACGAGGATGACGCCTTCACCGATCCCTGGTCGACGCCGGAGACCGTCATCCTGCATCACGGCAACGCCAAGAACGCGCGGCTGTGGTACGCGTGGGTCCCCTTGCTCGCGCGTGACTACCGGGTGATCCGCCTCGATGCCCGAGGCTTCGGCCGGTCGTCCGTGCCCGCGCCGGGCTATCCCTGGTCGCTCGAGGGATTCGCGACGGACCTCGTGCATCTCATGGATCACCTGCAGATCGCCAAGGCGCACCTGATCGGCGAGACCATCGGCGGCACCATCGCGCTCCAGTTCGCGCACCAGTTCCCCGAGCGCCTCCACACGGTCACCACGTGCACGTCGCCCTACAAGTTCCGCGGCATCCAGGCCTACCTGGACTACCACGAGATGGTGAAGCAGCACGGCGTCGAGACCTGGGTACGACGGACCGCCGACCGCCGGCTGGAGCCCGGCGCCTCCGATCCCCGCCATCACGAGTGGTACATCCAGCAGATGAGCCAGACCGCGCAGCACGTGGTGCTGGAGACGCTCGCCTATCTCGCGACGGTCGATCTCACGCCGGTCCTGCCGAAGATCACGACGCCGGCGCTCGTGCTGGTCGGCGAGCGTAGTGCCCTGAACACGCCGGACCGCGCCCAGGGCATGGCCGCCCTGTTGCCGCGCGGACGGCTCGTGCAGGTGCCGGGCGCGAGCGGTTATGTCCAGCACTCCGCACCGGAGCAGTGCGTCGCCATCTGGCGCGACTTCGTCGGGGGCTTGCGCGAAGGGCGCTGACGCGATACACCCGTTCCGGGCGAGACGCGCCCAGGAGAGAGAACGATCATGACTGACAAGCTCTTGATGCAGAAGGACGGGCCCCTCGGCTGGATCATCTTCAACCAGCCCGAGAAGCGGAATGCCGTCAGCCTGGAGATGTGGGAGGCCATGCCGGAGTACGTCCGGGAGCTGACCGAGGACGACGCCATCCGCGTGGTGATCCTCCGGGGCGCCGGCGAGGATGCGTTCGTCTCCGGCGCGGACATCTCCCAGTTCAAGGAGCGCCGCCGCAACATGGCCGACCAGGAAGAGTACGCGCGGATCTCCTCGCGCGGATCGGACTCGCTCCAGACGCTGCAGAAGCCGCTGCTCGCCATGATCCACGGCTACTGCGTGGGCGGCGGCGTGGGCATCGCGCTGACCGCCGATCTCCGCATCGCGGCCGACGACGGGCGCTTCGGCGTTCCCGCCGCGCGCCTCGGCCTCGGCTATCACTACAAGGGCATGGACAAGCTGATGGCCCTGGTGGGCCCGGCCTACGTCAAGGAGATCTTCTTCACGGCGCGCACGGATTTCACCGCGCAGGACGCCTGGCGCATGGGGCTGGTCAACCAGGTCGTGCCGAAGGCGGAGCTGGAGAGCTTCACCCGCGATTACGCCACGAAGATCGCGCGCAACGCCCCGCTCACCCAGCGCTCGGCCAAGGCCACGGTCGATCAGCTGCTCAAGCCCGCCGCGGAGCGCGATCTGGCGCTGCTCGACAAGCTGATCGCCGACTGCTTCAACAGCGAGGACTACCAGGAGGGCGTGAAGGCCTTCTCCGAGAAGCGCCGCCCTCAGTTCAAGGGGCGGTAGCGTCAGCCCCGTTCACTGAAATCGGGCGCCGATGTCGATTTCGGCGCCTCGTCGGCGTCGTAATGAGTGACGGATACTCCGCCGATGGAGGCGCCGATGGTCTGGATCTGCATCCTGGCGCTGGCGGTCACCGCAGCGCTGACCGCGCCAGTCAGGGGACAAACGCTGCGCGCCGAGAACGCGCCGACCCGCTTCGTCTCGGCAGGCGCGACGACCTTCGCTTATCGCTCCTTCGGCACCGGTGCGCCCGTCGTCTTCCTCAATCGGTTTCGCGCGACGATGGATCACTGGGATCCGGACTTTCTGAACGCCGTGGCGCGGAAACATCGCGTGATCGTGTTCGACAACGCCGGCGTCAGCTTGTCCACCGGCGAGACCCCCGAGACTTTCGTGGGCATGGCCGACGACGCGACACGTTTCGTGCGCGCGCTCGGCGTCGATCGGGCCGATTTCGTCGGCTGGTCCATCGGGGGCATGGTGGGTCAAGCCCTCCTCGTTCGACACCCGGAGATCGTGCGCGCCGCCGCCCTTCTCGCCACCATGCCGCCCGGCGGCACCGCGGAGCGGTTTCCGCCGCTGAGCGACGAGGTGCGCAAGATCGTCGCCCGCCCGGGACAGGGCAGCGAGGACGACTTTCTGTTCCTGTTCTTCGCGCCGTCGGACGCGAGTCGCGCCGCCGGCCGCGAGTCCCTCGCGCGCCTCCGCCAGCGCCCCGGGCCTCCCTCACCCCCCGTCGGCGCCGAGACCATGCGGAGACAGGTCGTGGCCCTCATGGACTGGTACCAGGGCGCGAACGGCATCGTGCAATCGTTTCACCGGATCGACCGTCCGGTGCTCGTCGCCAACGGTCACCAGGACGCGTTCTTCTCGGCCCAGCAGTCCCTCGTGCTCGCGCGGGAGATTCCGACCGCGCGGCTCGTGATCTATCCCGACAGCGGCCACGCCTTCATGTTCCAGTATCCCGAGTCGTTCGCGAAGTTGCTGCTCGAGTTCTTCGCCGACGGACGTTGAGAGGAGGCTTTTCATGCGCTACTTGCTGATGATCGGACACGACGACAAGAACGCAACCCCCCTGACGAGGGCCGAGGGCGAGGCGATGGTCCAGGGCCACACGCGCGTCAGCGAAGAGTTGCGATCGAAGGGAAAGATGGTGATATCCGAGCGTCTCCGCGGGGAATCCGACGCCAGCCGCGTGCGGTTCAAGGGTCAGGTGATGGACGGCCCCTTCGCCGAGACGAAGGAAGCGCTCGGCGGCTTCTACCTGATCGAATGCGATACCAAGGAGGAGGCCATCGAGTGGGCGAAGAAGCTGCCGCTCCGCGACGGCGGCTTCGTGGAGGTCCGCCCGATCTGGCCGATCTGATGTCGGCTACCATCTGTTCCGGTGGACATCCACACGCGCGTTGCGGAGACCTTCCGTCTGGAGTACGCGCGCGTCGTCGCCTCGGTCGTGCGGATCGTGCGAGACCTCGATGCGGCGGAGGAGGTCGTCCAGGATGCGTTCGCCCAGGCGCTCGCGCACTGGCCGGCCATGGGCATCCCGGAGCGCCCGGGGGCGTGGCTGCTCACGACCGCGCGGCGCCGCGCGCTCGATCGACTGCGCCGCGCGCGCCGCGCTGACGCGGCCGCGTCGATCGGCGACCTCGCGGGGGCGGGCGGCCTCGCGGGGGCGGGCGGCCTCGCGGAGGCCGCCGGGAGCGGGGACGTGGCCGAGCCCGAGGCGATCGTCGACGACCGGTTGCGGCTGATCTTCACCTGTTGCCACCCCGCGCTGACGCCGGACAGCCGCGTGGCGCTCACCCTCCGCCTCGTCGGCGGCCTCACGACGGTGGAGATCGCGCATGCGTTCCTCGTGCCGGAGCCCACGATCGCGCAGCGGCTCGTGCGCGCGAAACGGACGATCCGCGATCGCGACATTCCCTACGAGGTGCCGGAAGGCGCCGAGCTCGCCCACCGCTTGCCGGCCGTGCTCGCGGTCGTCTACCTGATCTTCAACGAGGGCTACGCCGCGTCGACCGGCGAGGCGCTCGTGCGCGACGAGCTCTGCATCGAGGCGATCCGGCTCGGCGGCATGCTCGCCGAGCTGATGGCGGACGAGCCGGAGGTGCTGGGACTGCTCGGGCTGATGGAGCTACAGGCCTCCCGCCTGGGGACGCGGACCGATGCGGAGGGCAACCTCGTGCTGCTCGCCGATCAGGATCGCCGCCGCTGGGACAGCACGCGCATCGCGCGAGGTCTCGCCTGCCTCGCGCGTGCGCAGACGATCACCCGTGCGGGCCCGTATCAGATCCAGGCGGCGATCGCCGCGTGTCACGCCCGCGCCCTTTCGTGGGAGGCGACGGACTGGCCGCGCATCGTCCTCCTGTACCGACGCCTCGCCGAGACGGCGCCGTCGCCCGTGGTCGAGCTGAACCGTGCCGCGGCGATCGGGATGGCGGAGGGGCCGGAGGCCGGTCTCGCCGCGCTCGATCGCCTCGACGCGACCGCGCTCTCGACGTATCACCTCTTGCCGGCCGCGCGCGCGGATTTCCTGCGCCGGCTCGGTCGGTGGGACGAGGCGGCGGTGCAGTACCGCGCCGCGCTCGGGCTCGCCGCGAACGTCAGCGAGCGGAGATTTCTCTCGGAGCGTCTCCGGCAGTGCGAGGCCGCCAGGGTGGCTCCACCGGGTTAAGCGCGCTTGGCCTTCCAGGCGTCGACCTTCTGCTGCAGGCGGGGACCGCGCGCCTCGCGGTCGATGATGAACCGCTCGTGGGTTCCCTCCCCGACCTTCTCGACCTCGTCCTGGACCTCGAACTTGAAGCCGAGCCGGCGGCGATCGATCTCCGTCACCTCGACGGTGATCGTCACCGTCATCCCCTCCGGCGTGGCCGCGAGGTGCTTGATGTTGATGACGGTGCCGACGGTCGTCTGCCCCGGCTTGAGATGGGGCTGGACGGACTGGATGGCCGTCTGCTCGACTAGCCTCACCATGTCGGGCGTGGCCAGCACGCGGATGGCGTCGCCGCGCAGGTGCGGCGGCGTCATGTCCTCGGTGACGGTCACGGATTGCGTGTGCTTGAGCCCCGGTGCCAGTTCCATGATTTCCTCCGGCTGTCTGAGATGGGGGCCCCGATATGGCCCCGGCTTTCTTATGATTGGCCACATGGGGGGCCCCGATATGGCCCCCGGCTTTCTTATGATTGGCCACATGGGGGGCCCCGATATGGCCCCCCAAACCCCCCCAGCAACACTGGTCGCGCCCCGGCGGAGCCGTGGCGCTCCTTGAGATACTCCGAGAGCCCTCAGCGCCGCTCGGCCAGACAGGTCTGGAGCGAAACACCGACGGCGCCGCGCCCATCCCACAGACGCGCGCGCGTGAGCCCCACGCCGTGCCCTTCGACCACCGTGGCCGCGTCGAGGCACATCCATTCGCCTTCGGGCAGCCGGTGAACGGAGATCGTGAGGTCGGCGTTGACGAACGTGTGGTGCGCGGGCTCGAGGACGACGGCGACGCCGCTCGCCGAGTCCGCGACCGTCAACAGCCGCTGGAGCGGTGACGTGACCTCGCCTTCCAAGAGCGGGACGCGCGGGCGCATCCACATCGCGACCGCGCCCTTGCCCCAGGTGCCGCGCGCGATCCGGGCCTCGACCGCGGTCTGATACCCGACGGGGTCGACGAAGAAGTGAAACTCGAACGGCGCGGCCATGGAAAGCGGCGGAGGCGCCGCGTCGTCGTCGCCGATGGAGGCGGGCAAGACGGCGGCGGTGCGAAGCGCGACAGCGGAGGCCTGTACGAGCGGAGTGCCGTCGCCGGTGGTGAGAACGGCCTGGAGTCGTCGGACCTTGCTCCCCGCGCGAACGATCTCCGCCCGAACCCCGAGCGGCGAGATCGGCACGGGCCGCAGGAAGTCGAACGTCATCCGGCAGAGCAGCATGCCCTGGCCCGCGAGTTGTTCCATCGCGCGGGTGAGCAGCGCGGCCGGCGGTCCGCCGTGCTGGTGATCGCGGCTCCACGGCCCGCGCGTCGACTCGGTCGCCACGTAGCGATCGCCATCGCGAATGAAAAACGGTGGCCGCGTCTCGGTCTCGGACACCCCCCGAGGATACCGTATCTCTTCGTCGACGCTTGAACTGCATCGAGAAGCGGCGTAGAAACAGAACGCCCAATGACGAACACGGAGTATCAGCAGCTCGTCCAGTTTCTCACCGGGCAGTTCACCGCCTTCGACCAGCGCTTCGTGGCCCTCGAGCGTCGCGTCGAGGAAGGCTTCCGAGAAACCAGCGGCCACTTCGACGCCATCTATCGGCGGTTCGAGCGCCTGGAGCAGGAGTACCAGGCAATCGTTCTTCAGGCGCGGATCGACGAGCTGGAGCGCCGCCTGCAGAGCTGACGCGTCAGGGGTGCCGCGCCTCGCGGATCGCGCGCCACACGCGCTCGGGGGTCACCGGCATGTCGAGGTGGCGGACGCCGAGGGGGGCCAGCGCGTCGTTGACGGCGTTGAGCAGCGCCGGCAGCGCGCCGACCGTTCCCGCCTCGCCTACCCCCTTGGCGCCAAGCGGATTGACCTTGGTCGGGACCTCGTGGGCATCGACCTCGAACGCGGGCACGTCGT
>WNGF01005637.1_pt1 | contig 15860 bp, 14 predicted proteins | sample 5400641 | NCBI WGS metagenome assembly WNGF01 (sample SAMN13153371, study PRJNA577476) | soil metagenome | isolation source: 80 cm soil or saprolite under grassland replicate 2 | place: USA:California | collected 2016-06-15
CCTAGCCCATGTCATGTATCAGTGCCGTTTGATCCAGCGTCACCGCTCCGCAAAGAGCGGATGGTGAGAACCGTTGCGAGAGATCGAGGCAGCAGCTCGCTGCTATAACCGCAGACTTTTGCAACAAAATCTGCCATAACCAGACTTATGCGCCGCAGCAAAAAAGTACCGCTATTCGATCACCTCGTCGGCGCGGGCGAGCAGCGCCAGACGGGATTGTGCGGCCGAGCGCCTTTTTCTCTCTGAGGGAAACGGCTAATCTTCGCAGCGGAGTTATTTGCAACTGAGAGCATCCCACGCATTACAATTCACCAGCATTCCATGCTGATGCTATGAACTACCAGACCCTAATTATCGTGCTCTGCGTTCTTACGGTTGTCGCGGCCTTGATCGCGAATTGGGCCTGTGGTCCACGAACCGTTCCAGCTGTGATCAGTCTTTTGATCCGGGGTCCTGTTCCGGTGGCCCTCGTAGTGCTGTTGATCGGTATTGTAGTTGTTGGGTTGATCGTGTTGAGCATTTGAACAGCAAACAAGGGCTCCGCGAAGGCTCAAGCTAGAGCAGACTCGCGGCCGCGATCACGATCCCTGTGACGAAGGCGGCGAGGCAGGAGAACAGCAGCAGATCATGCAGGATGACGGCCATAGGAACTCCTCTTTGCAGCGCCGAGGGCGCGCACGAATATCTCGGCCGGAAGGCGGCGGCGATTGTTACGTCAGTGCAAAATGGGGACAACTCGCCGTTCACCGCTGCATGATCGAATTATCTGGGGACAGCTCGTCCGCGCGGATGGAGCCAGGAGACCGCCGCACTGCGGGATTTCGACCAGGCTGATGTCCGCCTTGGGTCAATCGCGACCACTGCGGTCCAAGCCACATGATCGCGCATGTCCGCTTCGCCCCAAAAGCGGACAAATCAGCAGGCGCCTCGGCACGTCTGCTTAGTGCCAATCGCGTCTTAACGCGCTGCAGCAAACAGCACCGCTACTCGATCACCTCGTCGGCGCGGGCGAGCATGATGGGAGGAATCTCAAGGCCGATTGCCTTCGCGGTCTTGACGTTGATCACCAGCGTGAATCTGGTTGGCCGTTCAATTGGTAAATCAGCCGCTTTGGCTCCCTTGAGAATGCGATCGACGTAGATGGCTGCACGCTTGTACATGTCGGGCAGACTGGGCCCGTAGGCCATCAGCCCCCCGGAGCTTGGAAAGAGAGTGATGAGGCTGGATTACCCCTGACACCCGACGTGCAGATTAAAGTGTAGGGAACGGTCGGTTTCGGGCCAACAAGGGACTCTCTCGTCTCGCTGCTATTGTTCGAAATTTGCATTGCACAAGCGATAGACCTCTATTCCGGCAAGAGCCGCGGGCAACGGGAACAGCGCGACGGGCTGCAGCCGGTTATGCGATGGAGTGCCGAACAGCGCATTGCGGACCGCGGCGGTAACGAATATGCCGTTCTCCTCGCTCCCCAGGAGCTTAGCCGATGCACTCTGCAGTTGCGACGCGATCCAGACGTCCCGGCCGTAAAGAAAAGAACGGAACGTGTAGAGCGTTCCACGGTGCAGCCCGATGCTGATCGTGCAGCCGAATTGTTCCTGATGCCGAATTGCTTCCCAGCTCCGGGTCAAACGCTCCGCCCATGCAATCGCCTGCGTGGCCTCGGCGAACGTCACGCAATAGGAATCTCCGAGATTGAAGCGCACGGTAGCGCCAAGTTCCTGCGCGCCGCCACGAGTTAGCGCATCGAGCGCATCGAGGATGCGCTCGACCGTGGCGCTCGCGGGCCCAGTATCCATCATCCTACCGAAGCCGCTGAGGTCCGAGAACAGAATGAAGGCATCGGTAATGGTGCGCGTACGATGGCGCTGCTCGATACGATAGACCGGCATCGGTTCGGAAAATCCCTTGAATGCAAAACTCTCGACGAGCGCGGTCTGGATTTCCGCCGACGTGAGGGCGAGACGAGCAGCAGCCGTGAGATAGATCTCGTCGGGTGGCGTTACGGCCTCCACACGGGTGGCGAGGGCAAAGGCATCGCCGATGAAATCACCATCCTGAACGGCAATATCACCTAGTGCGATGACGATGCGTATCGCAATGCGGTCGTCACCACGGTTTGGCTGTGCTAGGCGCAACTCCTCCTGCATCTCGATCGCCGCTTTGGCCGCGCCGGTGACGCCGGGAAATTCCAACCAATGGCCGTCGCCCGCGGCTTTAATAATGTGGCCTTCGTGTTTGGCGGCATGGCGCGCCAGGAAGTCTCGATGCTCACCGAGAAGCGCCTGCAGATCCGCCGCCAGCAGTTCATGGAAGCGCGATGTCGAGCCGCTGATGTCGGTCTTCATAAGTACAGTAGTACGAAGCGGATTCATCGTACGCCATCGATCCTCTGCGCCGCTTGTCTGTAGCCTATAACATTTCCTGCCTCGTTGTCCCGTCGCGCTCCGTCTCACTTCCCTGTGCAAGCAATACCTGTGTCCCGCGCTCGCAATTATCCATAGAGCACGCGGGAAGCGGTCCGTTGTCCGTCTAGGGTCATAGTTTTAAGCTTCGGCGCCGCCGCAGCGATCGGCTGGGCTCAGAAGGCACTGCGGTAAGTGCAACGGCATGATACTCTGCCCCCGCGAGACAGCCTGGGGACGCCATGAAACTTTCCCGCCGCAAATTCTTGCATCTGGCCGCGGGCGTTGCCGCGCTGCCGGCCGTGTCGCACATCGCGAGGGCGCAAGCCTATCCGTCGCGGCCGGTGCGTTTTGTCGTCGGCTTTGCGCCCGGCGGCGGGGGCGATCTCGCCACGCGCCTGATGGCTCAATGGCTATCCGATCGGCTCGGGCAACAGTTCGTCGTCGAGAACAGGGTCGGCGCCTCCAGTAATCTCGCCACCGAGCAGGTGGTACGCTCGCCCGCTGACGGATACACGCTAATCCAGCTCAACGTAGCGAACGCCATCAACGCGTCGCTCTACGACAAGCTGAGCTTCAATGTGTTGCGCGACCTCGCCCCGGTGGCGTCGTTCATGCGCGTCCCCAACGTGATGGAGGTCAGCCCGACGCTTCCGGTCAAGACGGTTCCCGAGTTCATCGCCTACGCGAAGGCCAACCCAGGAAAGGTCATGTTCGCATCCTCGGGCGTCGGCACGACCATTCACATGTCCGGCGAATTGTTCAAGGCGATGGCTGGAATCGACATGCTGCACGTGCCCTATCGCGGGCTAGCGGCAGGCGGCTACGCCGACCTCATGACCGGCGCGGTGCATGTGACGTTCGACAACCTGCCGCCCTCGATCGAACTGATACGCGCCGGCAAGCTGCGCGCGCTTGCAGTAACGTCCACGACGCGTTCGCAGGTCATGCCGGAGCTTCCAACCGTTGCGGATTTCCTGCCAGGCTATGAGGCGAGCGCGTGGTATGGGATCGCCGCGCCCGCCGGCACGCCCGCCGTCGTTGTCGAGAGGCTCAACCAGGAACTCAATGCCGCCTTTGTCGATCCCAAGATGAAGGCGCGGATTGCCGAGCTGGGCGGCACGCCGCTGCCCGGCACGCCCGCCGACTTCGCCAAGCTCTTCGCGAGCGAAACGGAGAAGTGGGCCAGAGTAGTTAAACTCTCGGGCGCGAAAGCGGACTGATTTCTGGCCCCCGCACGGCACATTCCATAAACGCGTTTCGCGAATAGTACCCACGTTATGTCGGGTTAGGGTCAATCGCGTCAGAGATGATCGGGGCGATGCGGTGGCCCATGTCCGCTTCACCCCGAAAGCCACCATCGCCGGCCAAAATGTGATCCGTCGCTACGTGCGGGATGCGGCCTCATGCAGGCTTAAACATGGAATGCTATTGAGATGGTACCTTCACACATGCAGCAACCAGTGGGCTATTGGCTGACACCCTGCTGCGACACGTTGCGGATCGTTCGGTGAGGATGACGGCTGCATTACGGCTTGGTCCACAATACGCAGTTAAGAGAATCTCGCCGTCCTCGCACTGCATGGTGCACGTCGTCACATCGCAAGGTGATCGAACGACCCTAACGCCCATGACGGGGCCGAGCGGACCCGGATCGCCTTTAGCGCCTGGAGGTCCGGGCGGCCCTGCATCACCCTTCGGCCCCTGACCGCAACTCATCAGTGCCCCAGCCAGAACAATCGCAGTGACGGCCCAGAAGACACGCATAGCGATGCCGATGCTATGGCTCAATCCGCGCGCACACCGCTACAACAGGACTGTTCGCCGGCACGGTGGCGCCGCACGTTGCGGCTCGCTCGGTTGGGATCATTGCGGTGTTACGTTTGGGGCCGCAATAGGCGGTTAAAAGCATCTCGCTCTCGGCGCATTGCACACGGCAGCTCGTATCGTCGCAATTGGAGCGAACTATCCGAATGCTCGATGCCGCGCTTGGTGGGCCGGCATCGCCTGCTGGGCCTTTGGGACCAGGTGGTCCTTGATCACCCATTGGCCCTTTTAGACCTTGGCCCCAAATAATCATTGCGCCGGCTAGCCCAATCACAATTAGCGCTCCGGCCACGTACATAGGGTTGACTCGTGGGACGGCTCGGAGAGCTTGTGACCAAGTACCTTTAGGCGTCGAGCCGTCGACCGGACTTCTGAACCGCGCTGGAGGGAGCCGCATTTGCTCATTAGTGAGAGGCTCAATCGCGCGAGGGATGAACACAAGCCGTCGTACATGATCATGGCACCCCGAACACTCGAATGTGTGTTCTTCGTAACCGGGAACCATCATGGTTTTGTCCGGCGCCACTTTCATCAGATGCATTTCGGCGCCGCACGCAGGACACCTCATGCCCGTGGCCCGTTCGATATCCACTGCGCTTCCCCTCTGCTTCTCGCCAAACCCATTCGGGTCCGGTCCAGCGTCGTTAATTGAAAAGGACAATTCGCAGCCGACGAAGCGCAATCGTGAGGAGCGAATGCGTCACTGACAACAGATTCTTGATATTGATCGCACTCGACCCTTCGCGGTGATACGCAATGAGCGGAATCTCCTTGAAACTTGCGCCCTGTGAGATGAGGCGCGTCAGGAATTCCGCCTGATAGCCGAAGCCTGTGCACTCCACGTGAAAACGCACCACATGCGCCCGCAAATACAACGGATTGCCGTTGTAATACGCAAGACGATACCCGCTCGCCAGGTTTACAAGCTGGGTGTAGGCCTTGGATATGACCTTACGTTGCAACGATTTATTTCGAACTTCCACGAACTCGGGCACAATGATGTCGGCGCTACCGCGGGCACGAAGCATCTTCTCCAGCGATTCCGCAAGCTCGACATTGTCGCCGGGGACCAAATGGTAGTAGCGACCGCGACCTTGGAACGCCCCCTCCACGAAATTGTAGGCCAGGCCCTGATTGACCTTGTTGCGGAACAGCCGGACCGGCGCCTGCGGATTTGCCGATTGATATGCAGCAACTACGCCCGAAGTGTTATCTTTCGAGCCGTCATCAAACACCAGAATTTCGTAGCTGCATCCCACGCACGCCGCTGCTTTCGAGATCGTCTCGATGGCGCCAAGGACGTTTTCTTCCTCGTTTAAGCAGGGAACCAAAAATGTGACTTCGACGGCTTCAGCTGCCACCCGCTCCCCCGACCAAGCGTTATCTACAGGAAGAGACATATCGCAGAGGTTGCTGCGCAGACCGCACGACTGTGCGGACCGATTACCACACCGCCAGCATTATGCCCATCACCAGACCTCTTCGAATGCCGCCATGGCGGCCTCGCGTCTCAGCATAGTTGTGCAAGCAGGAAAAAAGCCCCAGCGGCGAAGCCGGGGCTGAGCGAGGCGACGAGTCCTTTTATGTCCGCTATGCCCGCAATAGCGACGGACTCCGTGAATCAAATCGAATCGCCGCGAAGTGCCAATTGCGTCTTAACGCGCCGCAGCAAAAAAGCACCGCTATTCGACCACCTCTGCTCAACATGCGCGACTACTGTCTTACGCCGTTGACAGCCACGATGTTGAATTTCGCGTATTTCTCGCCAACCTTGAGCGCAGCCTGAAATTCGGGAGAATTGCGCCAACCTTGTAGCGCTTCCATGCTTTCCCACCGAATGATCACGACTGGCCCATTAGGTAGTTTTCCCGCAAACTGTGTTGCTGGTCCTGCCGCGACATACTCGCCACCATGATCTTTGACCGATTTCTGAGCAGGCGGAACGTATTCTTTTGCGTAGCCATTCGGGTCGCTGACCTCGTTGATGGCGATCATATAAACGGGCGGTTTGGCTTGCGCATGCAGAGCCTGGATAGCAGCGCCACCAATGGCTGCCCCCGCCAGCATTGATACCGCTACGGTAGATCGGGTTTTCATTATTGTCCTCCAGCAGTCGTCGTGCTGCGGAGGATACCGCATCGTGCATCACAACAAAAATGGGGCGCCGATGTCGCAGATGGGTCAGTCACGTCGGATTGATGCGGCGCCGGCGATCGCGGCATGTCCGCTTCACTTCCAATAGCGTCTGAACTTTGGCGCCGCAGCGAAATGACGCAAGGTGCCACTTCCGGACTCATGCGCTGCAGCAAAACGGCAGCCTATTCGATCACCTCGTCGGCGAGCAACTGGATCGAGTTGGGCACTTCGATGCCCAGCGCCTTGGCCGTTTGCAGGTTGATCACAAACTCAAATTTGGTCGACTGCACCACGGGTAAATCGGTTGGTTTCTCCCCCTTGAGAATCCGCCCCACATAGACGCCCACTAGGCGGTACATATCCGTAAGGCTGTTGCCGTATGCCATCAGACCGCCCGCAAGAGCGAAGTCGCGTAGGTAGTAGATCGCCGGTATCCCATGGCGTGCTGCCAGTGAGACAATCTGATCGCGCCGATTAAAGAGAAAAGGATCGGAGGCACCGAGAAGCGTGCCGATTCGCTGCTGCACTATACGTGCAAATGCCGCGTCAAGCTCACTTTCAGTACTGGCATTAAAAGCAACGATTTGTCTTCCGAGAGAGGTCGCTGCCGTCTGTGCGGCTCCCATTTCGATATTACCGTTCGGATTGTTTGGATTCATGAGAAAAGCGATGACATCGGCCTTCGGCACAAGGTCATGCAGCAGCTGCAATCGCTTGGTGACCGCTGCCGGACCAAATATGGTGACACCGGTAGCATTACCGCCCGGCCGGCTGAGGCTGTCCACTAGGCCTTCCCTGACCGGATCGCCAAACATGCCGAACACGATAGGAATCGTTTGAGTAGCTGCCTTGGCAATCTGTGGCGACGGATCGCCTCCAGACGCGACAATTACAGCGACTTTTCTGCGCACTAGATCAGCCGCTAGCTCAGGCAATCGATCATAGTGGCCCTGAGCCCAACGGTACTCGATGGCCACATTCTGCCCCTCGATGTAGCCCGCTTCCTTGAGACCGCCATGAAACCCGCCCACGGGCCTCGAAATGTTCTCCGGTGACAGGGCGGACATGAAGCCAATCACCGGCATCGCTGGTTGCTGCGCGTGCGCCGCGAGCGGCCATGCGGCCGCGCCGCCAAGCAGCGTGATTAAGTCCCGACGCCTCATGGCCCTTCCCCTCTTACCCAGACTCCAGGCAAGCTGAGGCTATCACAATCGGGGCGACGCCGCTTGTGCATCACAGCAAATCTGGCGGCCAATGTCTCAGTTGGGTCAGAAGCGTCGGATCGACAAGCTCCCGACGCTCGCGGCATGTCCGCTATGCCTCCAATAGCGACCAAGGCGATGAGTCGCAGCGAAACGTCGCTTTGTGCCATTCTCGTCCTAACGCGCCGCAGCAAAAGTCCCTCACTCAATGACCTCGTGCGCGCGGGCGAGCAGCGTCGGCGGCACTTCGAGGCCGAGCGCTTTGGCGGAGGTAGATGAACAGGAAGAAGTTGGTCGGCAATCACCCAGTTGCCGGAATTGACGCTATTACTTCCTAATGCAGCGACATCGCTTGAGATCTAACTTTTGGTCTGGGTTTGGGCAAACGACAGCGCAGTGCTTGGTTTGAGTGCGCGTTGATTCTTCGCAAGAGCAATTCTGCGTATTAAGCTTAGCTGGCGGCTCACAAACAAGCATACATGGCGACATGAGACTTTGCGCGTGAGAAGGATTTGGCGCGAATGAAAGGCTTCCGGCCGTGACAAGCAGGAGTACGATCTGTTTCATCATCGGTCCCTCTGACGATCCTACACACGACTGCGCGCTAAAATCGTCTGTTAGACCGCTTCTATCAGTTGGGCGTTAGAGATCTGGCTTCGACCCTGAACATTCGAATAAACCGGTAGACCAGCGATTTCCTGCACAAGAATCCTCCTCTCGATCCTCAGGTGCCACCGCCACCGTCGTCGAGGGGGTAGGGTTCTAAACTAAGCAAACTCGAGCGCATCGAGAAGAACGACTTCCTAATCGAGGCAAAAACCCTTTCCACGCACAAAGCTACCAAAGTCAGTGCGCATCGGTTCAGCGTATTGGCGCGCCTTATCTTCAGACCAGCCGTAAAAAGATGCGTCGCCCCAACGATCGGGATTCCGTTGATGGTGATATGGTCGCAACTTTGCTCGGCGCCGATCATATGCGTCAATCTCGGCTGCAAAATCGTCCGCGTCATATTTGTTTTCGATCACCGTGGTACTGAGTGATAGGCGTGGCGTGATCTCTCCGGCCTGTGCCGGCCAGCCGACACAAATTCCCGCGACCGGAATGACGCGATTTGGCAGGTGCAGCAAATCACTTACGGTTCTCGGATGATCGCGGATGGCGCTGATTGGACAGCAGCCGAGCCCGACTGCCTCCGCGGCGCGGATGAACGTCGCGAGCGCGATTGCCGCATCGACGACCGCATTGAAGAATAGATCGAGGTGATCGTTCGCGAACGGTTTGCCACGGAGCTTGGAAATCGTCGGCAAACGCTGGCCGTTCGCAGCGAACACGAGGAATGCTGGCGCATCATTGATCCACGGCATCTCCCGGATAAAGGACACAATGGACTCTCGTATCGTGGCGTCGCTGACGATGATGATATCGCACTGTTGGAGATCGCTTTTCGACGGGGCAGAGAGGGCGCATGCGCAAAGGAGGCGAAGCAAATCGGGTTCTATAGGGCGAGGCAAGTATCGTCGATGCGAACGATGGCCGGCTATTTTTTCCAGTTCGTTCAGCCCGGTCAGCTCGGGATCAATCTCAAATTCCGCGCCAAAGCGCTTGAGCAGCGCCGCGTTTATTGTCTTCGAAGTCGCATTATTCGGCATGAACCGCCTCCAAGGAGGTAAACATCGCGCACGGAATCTTCCGTAGACATTTCGGGATGTCCGCTTAGTGCCAATAGGCGACATTCCTCTTTCCGCGACCTTAGGGAGAGGAGTACGCTACTTCCGCTCAGCCGTCCGCATCGTATTGCACGCCCGGAGGGACTGACATGAGACTTCCTCACCGAAGGCAATTTCTGCATCTCGCAGCGGGCGCTGCCGCGCTGCCGTCCGTGTCAGGGATTACACGGGCGCAAGACCGTCCATCAAGGCCGGTCCGCATCATCGTCGGCTTCACGGCGGGCAGCGCTACCGACATCACGGCCCGCCTGTTTGCGCAAAAACTCAATGAAGCGTGGAAAACGCCGGTGATGGTCGAGAATATTCCGGGTGCGGGCGGGAGTATGGGGGCCGAGCGAGTGGCAAAATCGGCCCCCGACGGCAGCACGCTCTATTGGGGGGCCAACGGCGCAATGACTATCAACCCGTCGCTTCAACCGAGTCCCGCCTTCGATCCAGCGCGCGATCTCGCGCCGATTGCGCGCGTTCTGGTGATGCCGAGCATCCTTGCTGTCAACAACGAGGTGCCAGCGAAAAGCGTCGCGGAGCTGTTTGTGCTCGCGAAGGCCCAGCCCGGAAAGCTGTCATTTGCCTCTCCCGGCGTCGGCACTCCCCAGCACATCGCCGGTGAGCTACTCAAGAGCCTCGCCGGCGTCGACATCGTCCACGTTCCCTATCGCGGCGCGGTCCTCACCGACGTGATCAGCGGGCGTGTGACCATGACGCTGATGAACATGGGCGCGATCCTGCCGCTGGTTCGCGATGGCAAGCTGCGCGGCCTTGCCGTCACGTCGCTCAAGCGCTCGCCGATCATTTCCGAACTGCCAACGCTCGCGGAGTCAGGCTTTCCGGACTTCGAGGCCATCTCCTGGTTCGGGCTGTTAGCGCCAGCCGGCACGCCGGCCGCCGTCGTCAGCAAGGTGCATGCGGACATCGTGCAGATCGCCGTGCAAGCCGACTTGCGCGAGCGGATCGCGCAGCTCGGCCTTGAGGCGTCCCTCAATTCGCCGGAGGAGTTTGCTGTCGTCATCAAGTCGGATACCGCCAAGTGGGCGAAGGTGATCCGCGCGGCCAACATCAAGCCGGAGTGATTGGCAAAACCCAGCCGATGTCCGAAAATCCGATATGAATATTGAACGCGGTCGATGACCGGGAGGTCAATCGCGTCGGACCAACACGCCCAACGAGTTCGCGGGATGTCCGCTTCACCTCCAATAGCGTATGAACTTTAGCACCGCAACGAAATGACGCGTTGTGCCATTAGCGACCTAATGCGTCGCAGCAAAAAAGCACGGCTATTCGACCACCTCGTCGGCGCGGCGGAGCGCACGGCGCACAGAGCTGATACGGCAAAGTCAGGATTTCAAGTGGTATATTGGGAGAACGCCAGCGTGGCAGCGCGGGCTCGGTCGTCGGTCTTGACGTTGACGAGCGCGACCGAGCCGCGATCAACCTCCCGTTGGGCGCGGTCCAATGCCGGGCGGATCTCGTCGGGACGTTCGACATATTCGCCGTAACAGCCAAGCGATTCCGCCATCTTGTCAAAGCGCGTATAGCCGAGATTGCGGCCAGGCTTGTTGCGCTCCGGGTCAGCGGTCCAGCCGCCGTTGAGACTGACCACCACCAGGATGGGAATGTTGTGACGCACCGCCGTGTCGAGCTCGAGCGCGTTCAGGCCGAAGGAGCCATCGCCGTGCACAACAATGACCTGCTTGTCGGGCTTGGCGATCTTGGCCCCGATTCCAAACGGCAGCCCAACACCCATGGTGCCAAACGGTCCGGAATTGAGGCGATGGCCCGGCACAAAGGTCGGCATCGACTGCCGGCCAAAATTCAGAATTTCCTGTCCGTCGACCACGAGGATGGCGTCGCGCTGCATAAAATTCTTGATCTCATCGCACAGTCGCAGCGGGTGGATCGGCACTTCGTCCATCGGCTTGTTGGCGCCGGGCGCCTGGCGTTTCGCCACCTCTCCGTCGGACAGCGTTCGTCGCCACGCGGAGAAACGATCTGCATTGATGCGCTTGGCACTCGCATCGATGAGCTGACGGAGCACCGCCTTGCAGTCGCCGACGATGCCGATATCAACCCTGCGCGGCGCGGTCGCAATCTCGTCGGCATCGATATCGATTCGCGCGATCTTAGCGCCGGCATTGAAGCGGGGCGGTGCCGTGTGACTGATAATGTAGTTCATGCGGGTGCCGATCACGATAAACAGGTCGGCGTCGCGGAACGCCGATGAACGCATCGTCAGATATGAGTAGTCGTGATCGTCTGGCACGACGCCGCGGCCCTGCGGCGTAGTGTAGAACGGAATGCCGGTTGTTTCGACGAACTCCTGTAGTTCTGCCCAGGCCTTCGACCAGATTACGCCGCTGCCGGACAGGATGATCGGTTGGCGCGCCTTGGCTATCGCGTCGACCAGCGCATCGACTTTGTTGGGATCGCCCAGCGGCCGCGCGTTTAACAACGGTCGGCCGGAAAGGCTCCAGTCGACCTGCTCTTCGGGAATCTTGGCGTAGAGAATGTCGCCGGGGAAATCGAGATAAACCGGGCCAGGCTTGCCGCCCATCGCCTTCTGGAAAGCGTTATTCACCTGCTCGGGAATGCGCTTGAGGTTGTAGACGCGATCCGCCCATTTGGTGCAGGGCTTCATGATGGCAAGCTGATCGATCTCCTGGAAAACCTGGCGGCCGCTCAGGCCGATCGGGCTAGAGCCGCCGACCGCTACGACCGGGCAGCAATCGATCAGTGCGTTGGCGATCCCGGTGGTGAGGTTGATCACTCCGGGACCGCTCGCAGCCATGCATACGCTGGGCTTCTGCAACAGCCGGCTATAGGCCTGTCCCATGAAAGCGGCGGATTGCTCGTGGCGCACATCGAGAGGACGGATTCCTTCCTTGATGCAGGAAGATTCGGCGAGCAGCATCGGCCCGCCCATGAGAAAAAACAGAATGTCGGTGCCTTCGTTCTTCAACGATTTTGCTAGGATCTCCGAGCCAGTGAGTTCCGCCATGTCGGCTTCCTCCCTTAGATGACGCCGTCTTTATCGAGTTGGTCGATCTGGTCGGCGTCGAGACCAAGCCATTTGCCCAAAACTTCGTTTGTGTGTTGTCCGAGCAGCGGCGCCGGCTTGACTTCCGGAGTGCGTCCACCGAAGCGCACCGGCCAGCCCGGCATTTTGAATGGACCGATGGTCGGGTGCTCCATCGTCTGCATGATGCCGCGCCGCTCGAAGTCTGCGTCCTCGGTCAGCTCCATCGTGTCGAAGATGGCGCCTACCGGCACGCCGGCCTCGCCGAGGACGCGCATCGCCTCGCGTTTGTCGTGCTGGCGCGTCCAGCCGGCGATTATCGCGTCGACCTCGGGCTCGTGCTCCAGGCGCGCCGCTGCGGTGTCGAAGCGCGGATCGCCGATCAGGTCCTTGCGTCCGATCACTTCGAGCAGCCGGCTCCAATGCGCCGGATTGGTGCGGCTAGTATAAACATAGAGGTAGTCGTTCGGACCTCCGGGCTTGCACGGATAGATGCCGCTGGGCGCCGCGAAGCCGGAGACCACCTTGGAACCATTGCGCTTTGCCGCCACGCCGTAGGTCGCCTGGGTGGAAAGCGCCACGCGGATATACTGCAGCATGGCGTCCTGCATGGCGATCTCGATGCGCTCGCCTTGGCCGGTGTCGCGACGCCGGTAGAGTGCCGCCAAGATGCTGATAGCGAGCAGCATACCGGTGCCCGTATCGCCGAGCGTCACACCGGGTTTGAGCGGTGGCCCGTCGGGCTCACCGGTAATGCTCATGACGCCGCCGGTCGCTTGCGCGATCATGTCGAAGGCAAGATTGTTCTCGTAGGGTCCGCCGGTACCGAAGCCCTTCACCTGCGCGTAGACGATGCTCGGATTGATGGCGCGCACCGCGTTGTAGCCCAGCCCCAGCCGCTCAATGGCACCAGGCGCGAAATTCTCCACCATGACATCGGCACGCTTCGCCATGTTCTTGACGAGCTCGAGCCCGCGCTCGGATTTCAGGTTGACGGTGATGGATTTCTTGTTGGCGTTGAACAACAGGAAATACCAGGAATCCTGGTTCTGGCCCTGGCCGGTCGACCGGCCCAACAGGTAACGGCCCGCTTCGCCGCCCTCTGGATTTTCGACCTTGACGACCTCGGCACCGAGCCAGGCGAGTGCCTCCGTGCAGGATGGGCCGGCCTCGAACTGAGTCAGGTCCAGAACACGGACGCCGGCAAGAAAGGCGGAAAACCCACCGTTTGTAGCCATTTTCTGGTTCCTCCCCTTAGTGTCCGCTTCGCTCGGAAAGCGACCGTCGCCGATCAAAATGTGATCCGTCGCTAAGTGCCAAAACGCGAAGTTACCGCATCGCAATACTGACGGCCAGTTCTCCTCAATCAGCAGACATAGCTCTTCGTCTCGTGAATGAACACCATAAGTCGGCGCCGCTCTGCCAACGTCTCGGCGGTGCACCGGCCGTGTCGATAATGGCCGTTGCGGGATCCCCCCGCGAACCAGTGCTTGCCGACCAACTCACATCGCAGACGGACTAAAGCCGTGCATCGCAGCAAGCGACGCGTCACCGACGTTCCGTGGTAAGCTGGAGCCTAGCGCTTGCCCAACCAGCGCGCGTCGAGCCAGAACGCACGTGCGAGGATTGCATGAAAGGCGTCGTGTTTGTCGGTGACCGGAAGCTCGAACTACGCGACTTCCCCGACCCCACGCCGGGTCCCCGCGACGTGGTGCTCGAGATAAGAGCGTCGGGTATGTGCGGCAGTGACCTGCACGTCTACCGCGCCGCCTTTAAGCCGGGGGATGCCAGCTCGGGATTCAAGCGTGGCGCCGAGCCAGTGATCGCCGGCCACGAGCCCTGCGGGATCGTGGTCGCAGTCGGCACAGGGGTGACTCCCAAGGAGGCTCGCAGCGGCCAGCGGGTGATGAATCACCACTACACCGGTTGCGGCAGCTGTAAGCATTGCCGCTCGGGCTGGGCGCAGATGTGCCTCGAGGGCTCCGTCGTCTTTGGCGCCAACGGCAACGGCGGACACGCCAGGTACATGAAAGTGCCGGTTCACACACTAGTGCCCCTGCCCGAAGCGCTTTCGTTCGAGACGGGCGCGGCCATCTCCTGCGGCACTGGCACGGCCTATGGTGCGTTGAAGCGGCTCAATCTGCAGGGCGGTGAAATCATCGCCATCTTTGGCCAAGGGCCGGTGGGGCTCTCTGCGACGCAGCTTGCCGTCGCTATGGGCGCTCGAGTCATCGCGCTCGACATCTCACCCGAGCGGCGCGCACTCGCCCGCGAGTTCGGCGCGAACGAAGTGATCGATGCGCGCTCCAACAATCCCGTCGAGGCAATCCGAGAGCTGACCCACGGCGAAGGTGCGCACAAGACGCTCGACACTTCGGGCGCGGGTGAGGCGCGGGCGGCCGCGGTGCGGGCGGCACGAACCTGGGGAACGGCCTGCTACGTCGGCGAGCGCGGTCAGGTCACCCTCGATGTGAGCCCCGACCTCCTGCGCCGGCAAATCACGCTGGTCGGCTCATGGACCTTCTCGACGCAGGGGCAGGCCGACTGCGCCGAGTTCGTCGCGGACTACAATGTTGCCATTGATAAGCTCTTCACCCACCGTTGGCGGCTGGACCAGGCCGAGGAGGCCTACCGTCTGTTCGACACCCAGACCACCGGCAAGGGCGTGATCCTGCCGTCCTGATTACGACGCTCTCGGACGGAGCACTTGCCGGTCGTCGGTTGGTTCGTCTTATGGATGTCTGTTGTGGGTCAAGAGCGCCCGAGCCAGTCGCGGCGCGGCGGCGCGCATGTCCGCTTGACCCCCGATAGCGACCGAATTGATGCCTCGCAGCGAAATGACGCAAGGTGCCAATCGCGACCTAACGCACCGCAGCAAACAAGGCTGTGGCTGCGACGAGCAAATGTTTGGCGCAGAGTAACAAGTCCCACCTGGGGGAAAGCAACTAAGAAGCGGTCCACCAATGATCGACAGGGTGACAGCAACGTGGTCACAACCTTCGCACTTCTGCGATGGCCATCACATACCTATGGCCCGGCTTTGCCGTATCTCCCATCATTGAAAAGCGGGCTGGACGGCTTCCCTTGATCACCCCGTAAAGCTATCCGGACAGACGCCGATGCAAGAAAATGAATCTGTTACTGCACGGTATCGGCGCCTTGCACGAGAGTGTCTAGAAGTCGCGCACTCCTTTCCGGCTGGGGAGCGGCGGAGCGTTCTGTTACAGATGGCGCAAGTTTGGCAGCGACTGGCGGACGATTACCCGGAGAGCAGTGCGCCGTTGTCCCATGCGTTTGAGCCAGAGCGGCCAGTCATTCAACAGCAACAGCAGGTTCAACCCAAGGACGAAGATAAGAAAGAGTAGCTCGCAGATGTGCCTGCTGCACTGCGGGATTTCAGCGCTTACCATGTCTGCTTTGGGTCATGTGTGGACGGCGCCTGATTGACAAGAGCTTTTTTACGTTGATGCAGCATTGGTCGGGTGCGGTCATGTGTCCGGCCTGTTGATGCGGCGCTGATGGCCGCTGGCCCTAATGCTCTGCGCGGATCAGG
>WNGF01005638.1_pt1 | contig 15860 bp, 17 predicted proteins | sample 5400641 | NCBI WGS metagenome assembly WNGF01 (sample SAMN13153371, study PRJNA577476) | soil metagenome | isolation source: 80 cm soil or saprolite under grassland replicate 2 | place: USA:California | collected 2016-06-15
TCGGGTGTGTCAATCCGGCTGTGTTGGTGCAGGTGCCGACTGCGGAGGAGATCCTGAGCATCTTTCGTAGCCAGTACATCCCGAGGCCGGTGGTCGAGCTGAGCCCGGCGCAGCAGGGGCTGACCGGGCTCGAGACGTGGTACTGGTACTCGGGCAGTGCGGAGGTGTCGGTTGGCTTCGGGCGGGGAGGGTTCGCGATCACGGCGACAGCCAGGGCGGCCGACTTCCGGTGGTCGACCGGGGACGGGTCCGTGCTGACGAGCGCAACGCCCGGGAGCGAGACCGCGCCCGCCGCGCAGCACGTCTACAGGACCAAGAGCGCGGGCTACCCGGTCAGCCTCTCCATGGTCTGGACCGGGCGCTATACCTGGAGCGGCTTCGGGGACAGCCAGAGCGGGCCGCTCGGGCCGGTCACAGTGACCGGAGGCACACATCCCTACCCAGTGGCTGAGGTTCGCAGTGTCCTCCAATAGGTTCGATCCGCTGGACGAGAACGAGCGCGAGTGGCTGCGCTCCTCCCGCCGCCGGAGAACGCGGCGGGCGTGGGTGATGGTGGGCGGCATCGCCGTCGCCATCGGCGTGCTGGTGGCGCTCGTCGTCGTCCTGCTGTCCGGTGGCGGGACTCATGCCTCCAGGACTCCCGTGGCCACCTCGGTGCAGGAGCGGGTGCTCGCCGACTCCCGCAAGGCGTTGCAGGACTGGGGCCGGTTCGGCGTGAGCGGCGACCTGAACACGGTCAAGGCGTCCTTCTGGCCCCAGGGACCACAGTACAAGCAGCTCCAGCGGGAGGCTCCGCGCCTCAGCCAGCACCCGATCGGCTCGCCCGCCTACCAGTTCGCCCTGGAAGCCCCAGTCGTGGTCCTGGTCGCCGGCAACGACCGCATCGTGCGGGGCGTGGTCAAGACCAGCCGGCGTGGCGAGCCGACACTGACCTTCCACTGGGACATCTACATGCGCCAGGACCGCGCCGCCGGCGGCAGGTGGCGCATTTGGACCGTGGCGAACACGCCGCAGCGCTGAGCCGTCGGGCCCACCGGAGGCCACCACCTGGCGCCACGGTGCGGCGGGCTATGACCTGCCGACCGGCGGGAGGTGGATGATCTCGCCGGGGAAGATCACGTCCGGGTTGCCGGAGCGCAGCGAGTTGCGGTTGATGGCGATGACCCGCAGCCAGTACGTGGCGATCTCGTGGTCGGAGATATCGGCGGGGCTCCGGTTGGTGACCGAGGCGAGGCGGTCGCGCGAGATCGTCCACAGGTTGTCGCCCGGTGCCACCTTGTGGGAGCTCGACCGCTGGCCAGCCGAGGGCGGCGAGGACCCCGACCCTGAGCCAGCTCCGCCGCCACCGGGCGGGGTCGTGGTGGTCGGCGGGGTGGTCGTGGTCGGCGGCGTCGTGGTGGTCGGCGGGGTGGTCGTGGTCGGCGGCGTCGTGGTGGTCGGCGGGGTGGTCGTCGTAGTGGACTCGGGCGGCGTGGTGGTCGACGTCGTTGACGTGCTCGACGAGGTCGACGAGGTCGACGTGCTCGATGAGCTGGAGGTGCTCGACGAGCTGGGCGTGGCCGATGGAGGCCCTGCCGCGCGCGGCACATAGCCGCGGCTGGTGGGGGGCGGCGTGGTCGTGCTCGTCGTCGGACTGGTCGAGGGCGGCGGCTGGGCGACCGGCGGGTGGCCGGCGGGACGTGGCACGTACCCGGGCCGGTCCGCCTGCCGCTGGGCCGGGGCCGGCGGCGCCAGCCCGGCTGGCCGCGGGACGTACCCGAAGTCCCCGAGGATCCCGGCCGCCCTGGGCGCCTCGGTCGCGCCGACCGGACCCGGCACCTGGGACGCGGCCGCTACCACGGGAGCCCCGCCCGCGACCGTCCCGCTCGTGCCAGCGCTCACCAGCGAGGTGGCGAGAGTGAGCGCGAACACGTGGTCGGTGGCCCTGCGGACGAGCGGAAGCGTGCACCAGCGCACCGCCCGGATGGCGCCGGGCACGCGCGTCAGGCTGGCGAGCAGGTAGAGCAGGTTGGTCGCGAGCAGCCACCAGGCGATCAGCAGCGCGATCATGCGCAGGACCGCCGCGAGCACGTCCTCGACCGGGCTGTTCAGCAGCCAGGAGGTGAGGCTGTGCCAGGGGATCTGCAGCTCTGGGACGCGCCCGAGCCGGGTGAGGAGAACGACCGCCCCGACCTCGAAGGCGAGCAGCGCAAGAAACGACCCCGTTCGCCGCAGGAGGGTGGACTGACCGGTTGCCACCATCGCCTCGCCTGCCTTCGCGCGGTCATGATCTGGACAATGTACACAAGTGAGCCATGAGTGTGGACCACGTAGCAAGCGGTGTCAACGTGGCCGCGCGAAGGGCCTCGTGCGAGCGGCCTCACAACGGCTCTCATACGGGCTGACCTTGCCGGCTTGCCGTCGGGCGGGCGGGCGCGAGAGCCTACGCGTCCTACCGTTGAACCCGAGAGCCAAGGAGTCGGTGCCCTGTGCGTGTCGCCCTGCTGAGTCGCGAGTACCCGCCCGAGGTCTACGGCGGCGCCGGTGTGCACGTCGAGTACCTGGCCCGTGAGCTCGCCCGGCTGGTCGACCTCGAGGTGCACTGCTTCGGCGCGCCGCGCGAGGCGCCGCCCTCCGGCCCTTCCAGGGTGACCGCCTACCAGTCCTGGGAGCGGCTCGCCGGCCCGGCCAGGCACCTCGGCGCGCTGCGCACGGTCTCGACCGACCTGGCGATGGCCGCCGGTGTCGAGGGGGCGGACCTGGTCCACAGCCACACCTGGTACGCCAACCTCGCCGGGCACTTCGCCAAGCTCCTCTACGGCATCCCGCACGTGGTGACGGTGCACAGCCTCGAGCCGCTGCGCCCGTGGAAGGCTGAGCAGCTCGGCGGCGGCTACGAGGTCTCCAAGCTGTGCGAGCGCATCGCCCTGGAGTCGGCCGACGGCATCGTGGCGGTCTCCACCGGCATGGCCGACGACGTGCTGACCTGCTACCCCAAGATCCCCGCAGGCCGGGTGCGGGTGATCCGCAACGGCATCGACACCGGCCAGTACCGGCCCGACCCTCGCACCGGGGTGCTGGAGCGCTATGGCGTCGACCCACGCCGCCCGTCCGTGGTGTTCGTGGGCCGGGTCGCCAGGCAGAAGGGCGTCCCGCACCTGCTCGACGCCGCGCACGAGATCGACCCGGACGCGCAGCTCGTACTGTGCGCCGGCGCGCCCGACACGCCCGAGCTCGGCGCCGAGGTGGCCGAGAAGGTGGCCAAGCTCCAGGCGGCGCGGAGCGGCGTGGTCTGGATCGAGAAGATGCTCGAGCGCGAGGAGGTCATCCAGCTCCTCACCCGTGCGACGGTATTCGTGTGCCCGTCGGTGTACGAGCCGCTGGGGATCGTGAACCTCGAGGCGATGGCCTGTGAGACGGCGGTGGTGGCGACGGCGACCGGCGGCATCCCCGAGGTCGTCGCCGACGGGGTCACCGGTCTGCTGGTCCCGTTCGACAGCGACGGGGCCGGCGTGGCGCGCGACCCGCAGGGGTTTGCGCACGACATCGCCGCCCGGGTCAACCGGCTGCTCCGCGACCCGGAGCTGGCCGAGCGCTTCGGCAAGGCCGGCCGCCGGCGCGCTGTCGAGGAATTCGGCTGGGACGCGATCGCCGCGCAGACCGCCGCGCTCTACCGGGAGCTGCTCTCCGGCTGAGGCTGCGGCGCGGCCGGCGTCCGCGCCGCAGGGACCGCGATCCCGTCGAGCACGAGATCGATCACGCGCTGGAGCCCGTCGCCCTCCAAGAGCGAGCCGCGCCCCGCCGTGACCATGCTGCGGTAGGAGACCAGCCCCATGAGCACGTCCATGGCCAGCTCGACGTCGATGTCCGCGCGGACCTCGCCCCGCGCGATGCCGCGCTCGAGGACCTCGGCCACGATCCGGCGGCGCGGCTCGATGACGTGGCGCAGGAACGCCTCCTGGAGCTCCGGGTGCCGCGCACGGGCGCTCATCAGCTTGATCATCAGCTCGGTGACCTCGCCCGTCTCCTTGGCCCTGAACGCCTGCCGGGCGAGCTCGACCAGGTCGTCGCGGACGCTGCCGGTGTCGACGTGCCGCAGCTTGTGGGGCTCCATGCAGGCGACCGCCCCGGCGACGAGATCGGCCTTGGAGGGCCAGCGCCGGTAGATGGTGGCCTTGCCGACCCCCGCGCGGCCCGCCACCGCCTCGATGCTCATCCTGGTGAAGCCCTCCTCGATCAGCAGGTCGAGGGTGGCCTGCAGGATCGCCTCGTGCGCGCGCTCGCTGCGCGGCCGCCCGGGGCCCTTGCCGGGCCCCGGGTGCGAGACGGACACGCTGCTCATAGTCGGATCATCCCACGGGAAGGCCGACCTCAGACCTCTCGGAACCGGCCGGCTCGGGCTCCGGCGCCGCTGCCCGCGCGGGCAGGAACAGCAGCGCGACCAGCGCGCCGAGCAGCGCCACGCCGGCAGCGGCCAGCAGGGAGACGTCCATGCCGTGGATGAAGGCCGAGCGCGCGGTCGTCGCCAGGGCTTGGCCGGGCTCCCCCGCGACGCGGGCGGCGATCTGCACGGCAGCCCCGACCGAGTCGCTCGCGGCGTTGCTGACCGCCGCCGGCACGTCGCGCAGCGTGTCGAGGACGCGGGTGCCGTACACCGACGAGAGCAGGCTGCCGAGCACGGCCACGCCGAGCACCCCGCCGACCTGGCGGACGGTGGTCGCAACGGCCGAGCCCACGCCGGCCCGCGCCCGCGGCAGCGCGCCCATGATCGCCTCGGTGGAAGGCGCCATGGTGCTGCCCATGCCGAACCCGAGGATTACCAGGGAGGTGATCACCAGGCCGTAGCCGCTCGCCGGCGAGGCGGTGGACAGCACCAGCAGGCCGATCGCGACGAGCACCAGGCCGCCGGTCACCACCACCTTGGTGCCGAGCCGCTCGGTGAGCCGTGCGGACAGCGGTGCACCCACGATCAGCGCCGCGGCCACCGGGACGAGCCGGACCCCCACCTCGAGGGTGCCGTAGCCCAGGACGAACTGGAGGTACTGGGTGAGGAAGAACAGCGAGCCGAACAGGGAGAAGAACACCAGCGCGGTGCCGAGGCTGGCGGCGGTGAAGCGCCGGTTCTCGAACAGGCGCACGTCCATCATCGGGTGGCGGACCCGCAGCTCGGCGAGCACGAAGGCGCCGAGCAGCACCAGGCCGACGGCGAACGAGGCGAGGATGGTGCCGTCGGTCCAGCCGTGCGACGGCGCCTCGATCAGCCCGTAGACCAGGGCGGTCAGGCCGAGGGTGGACAGCACGGCCCCGACCGGGTCGAGCGGGGTGGTGTCGGGGTTGCGCGATTCAGGGATCAGCACAAGGCCGGCGAGGACCGCGACGGCGATCACCGGGACGTTGATGAAGAAGACCGAGCCCCACCAGAAGTGCTCGAGCAGCCAGCCGCCGATGACCGGTCCGATGGCGATGCCGATACCGGAGAAGCCGGCCCAGATGCCGATCGCTCGCCCCCGCTCCTCGGCGGGGAAGACGTTGGTGACGATCGAGAGGGTCGAGGGCATGATCAGCGCCCCGCCGACGCCCATGAGGGCGCGCCAGGCGATCAGGCTCCCCGCTGTGGGAGCGAACGCCGAGAGGACCGAGCCGACCCCGAAGATCAGCAGGCCCGCGCCGAGCACCAGCCGGCGGCCGTAGCGGTCGCCGAGGGAGCCGGCGGTCAGCAGCAGGCTCGCGAACACCAGCGCGTAGGCGTCCACGATCCACTGGAGCTGGCTGGCGTTGGCGTGGAGGTCGCGGACGAGCGTGGGCAGGGCGACGTTGAGGATCGTGTTGTCAAGGCCGATCACCAGCAGGCTCAGGCAGAGCACCCCAAGGGTCCACCAGCGCCGCCGGTAGGCGCGATCGGGCTCCAAGCCACTGCTCCTTCCTCTAGAACGGAACGGTCTCGTTTCGAAACCTCGCCGAGGCTAGCACCCATCACCATGGAAACGCAACGGTCTCGTTTCGTAAGTGCATCGCGCATTTGGCGCGGGTCAGGGCTTGTTCGAGACCTCTTTGAGGAAGCAGCCGGCCAGGTCGGGGTAGCGCTCCCGGAGATCGTCGCGGTGGGCGAGGGCGTCGTCCTGGTTGGAGAAGACCCCGCTGTAGACCGCCCAGAATTTGGGGGACAGCGACGAGTAGCGCTCGGGGTCGAGCACGCCCGCGTCCTTCACACCTTCGCCGCGGAGTGCCTGGGCGCGCGCCTCCGCCTCGGAGCGGTCCCTCGAGATCGGGATGCTCGCGAGCACCACGGTGTAGAACGGGTCGGGAAGAGCGCCCACACCCGTGGGGGAGGTCGACTGCTCCGTGCGCTGGTCGTCCAGGCCCTCGCCCTGACCGCGGTGGACCCCGGACGGGTTGAACAGGCCGACCAGGATGCCGGCGATGAGCCCGACGGCCGCGAAGAGGGCCACCATCCCCGGACCGGGCCGGAACCAGCCGTGGTCGTACTCGTACATGGGGTCACGCTATCGTCCAGGCGCCAGAGCGCCCAAATTTACCTGGTCTGGCTGTGGTGCGCGTGCGCACGTCCGCGCGGCCGAGTCCGGTACGCGGAGAGGAGGCGTATTCGGGCGAAAGTGACCGACGGCCCCGGGAGTGGGTAGTGTTAGGGCCCGCAGAACCACCCGGAGGTCCTCTTGTCACCTGACATGACCTGCTCAGCCGCCTGATGGGATCGGTCATGAGCTTCTCTGGCGTCGCCCGGTACCGCCACCAGCATCCCGACATCGAGGAGATGGCCCGCGCCCGCGACTCCGCACGGCGCGCCGCCGTCGCCAGGCTCCGCGACTTCGAGATGGTGGCCGGCGCCAGCTTCGTTCAGCAATCCGCCAGCGACTGCGTCATCTACGGACCGACCGGCGCCGTCCACGTCTACCGCATCACCGCCGAGCTCGCCTGACAGCCCGAACCTTCGCCGGCTGCCCACAGTGGCCGGTACCATGCAGTCTGCGTCCATCCCTCCCTGGAGGCTTGCCCTATGACACGCATCGGCGTGCTCACCGGCGGGGGCGATGTCCCCGGCCTCAACCCCTGCATCAAGACCCTCGTCTACGGGGCGGTCGACCGCGGCTACGAGGTCGTCGGCATCCGGCGCGGCTGGGCCGGAGTGCTCCACTACGACCTCGACTCGACCGAGCCCCAGGACCACAACGCCCAGCCGCTGCACAAAAACCACGTGCGGACCATCGACCGCACCGGCGGCACCTTCCTGCACACCAGCCGCACCAATCCGGGCAAGGTCAAGCCGCACGACGTGCCCGAGTTCCTCCAGGGCCGGGGGCAGGGCGGGCCCGAGGGGCCGTTCGACTTCACCGGCCACGTCCTCGAGGTCGTCGACCGCCTCGGGATCGACTGGCTGGTCCCGATCGGTGGTGACGACACCCTGTCCTACGCCGAGCGGCTGAGCCGCGAGGGCGTGCGCGTGGTGGCGGTGCCCAAGACCATGGACAACGACGTCTACGGCACCGACTACTGCATCGGCTTCTCCACCGCGGTGACCCGCAGCGTGCAGTTCATCCACCAGCTCCGCACCTCGACCGGATCGCACGAGCGCATCGCCGTCATCGAGCTGTTCGGCCGCTACTGCGGCGAGACCTCGCTGCTGTCCGCCTACCTCGCGGGGGTGGACCGCGCGATCATCTCCGAGGTGCCGTTCGACCCCGAGCTGCTCGCCCAGTACCTGCTGGAGGACAAGGCCAGCAACCCGTCCAACTACGCGATGGTGACGGTGAGCGAGGGCGCCCGCATGATCGGCGGCGAGCTGCACGCGCGCGGCGAGCAGGACGCGTACGGCCACCGCAAGCTCGGCGGCGTCGGGATGGCGACCGGCGACGCGCTCAAGCGGCTGACCGGCGAGGACACCATCTACCAGCAGGTCGGCTACCTGATGCGCTCGGGCGCCCCGGACGCGCTGGACCTGATGGTGGCCGTCAACTACGCCAACATGGCCCTCAACCTGATCGACCAGGACCGCTCGGCCAGCATGGTCGCGCTGCGCCGCGGCGCCTACACCTCGGTGCCGCTGGAGACGATCATGCAGGGCGTCAGGCGCGTCGACGTCGAGGCTCTCTACGACGAGAAGCGCTACCGGCCGCTGGTCCGCCAGGTCGACGGCAAACCGATGTTCCTGTACTAGATCACTCGAGCCACAGCAGCGGGGAGGTGCTGCGTGTGGCGTCGCGCAGGCCGGACTCGACCCGGTCCATCGCCTCCCACAGCGCCTGCGCCTTGCGCTGCAAGGCGAGCAGCTCGGTGTCGTCGAAGGGGCTCCGGTCCTCGGCCGAGCGGACCAGCTCGTGACGGTAATCCTCGACCGCGCCGCGCAGCGACAGCGTCTTGTCGGAAAGGTTGCGAAGGTCGAGCGCCAACCGCCGGACGAGCATCGGGTCCGCCATACGTATCATCCCTCCCAGAACGTGGTCGGTGCCCCTCCAGCCCCGAAGACCCCGAATGTCACTGCCTTGCCGCCAGGTCCTGTCCACCCCCGGCGTCCTGCCGGCGAAAGGAGCTTAGCGTCGGGAAGTGATCAAGAAGGCACCGAAACCGGGGCAGAGCGCGAAACGTTACTGAGGCGAAACTACCCAGTCCCGCCCTCGGCGAGCGGGCGGGGCCTCGCCGCCAGTCGCGCGCGGTAGTCGGAGGCCGCCGCGACGGCGGCGTAGTAGGCGGCCTTGCGCCGGGCCAGCCGCCCGTTCGGGCGCGGCTCGGGTGGGAGCGTGTCGGGGTCGAGGTTGGCGTTGAGCCCGTCCCGGATGAGCGCCAGCGCCTCGGCGCGGAGCTGCGAGACGCGCGACTCGGTGACGCCGAGCTCGTCCGCGACCTGGGTCATGGGCCGCTCCTCGAAGAAGTGGCCGACCACCACCCGGCGCAGCCGCTCGGGGAGGGCCGCCACCGCGTCGATCAGGTAGGCGCGCCGCTCGCGGTCGAGCAGCACCAGCTCGGGCGGGCTGTCGCCGGTCGGCAGCAGCTCCTCGCCGCCCTGGTCCACGATCGAGTCGTAGTTCAGCACGGTGGCGCGGTGCACGTCGCCCTCGAGCCTGTGGAGCGCTTCGGTGTCGACGCCGAGCTCCGCGGCGAGCTGCGCCTGCGTGGGCTCGCGGCCGAGCCTGAGCGTCAGCTCGTCGGCCGCCTGCTGCATCCGGCGTGCCCGGGAGCGGACCGAGCGGCTGGCCCAGTCGGCGCCGCGCAGCTCGTCGAGCAGGGCACCGCGGATGCGGTTCGAGGCGTGGCGCTCGAAGGCGATGCCCCGGTCCGGGTCGTAGCTGCGCGCGGCCTGGGCGAGGCCGAGCATGGCCGCGGAGTACAGGTCGTCCCTGCGAACGTGCTGCGGCAGGCGCCTGGAGACGTCACTCACCGCCTGGTGCACCAGGGTCAGGTGGTCCTTGACGAGCCGCCCCTCCGCCGCGCGCCGGTCGGAGCGGTGCGGCGTTGCTCCGCGTGCGTGCATGCCTCCGGTTTCGACCACACAGGGTGGTCGGCGCATCGGCCGGAGGGCGGATCTTTGCCGCGGCCGGCTCCTCCTGCCGGACTAGCCGAGGCCACCGCTTCGAGCCACTCTGCCGTGCCTGGACGGGCTAGTCATCGAGCTGGTCCCTGGGTGCGCCAGGGTCACCGTGCGGGAGGTCGTGGCGCTCAAACCCGGGGACGTGTCGGCCGACACCTCTACCATGCGCGAGCGAGGCGAGCGTGCGGAAGGTCCCAGGAGCGCGTGGACGACCGCGGTGGTCGTCGACGACTGGGAGCTGCTGCGCCTCGGGCTGCGTACCGCCCTCGGCCAGGTCGGGGTGTGGGTGGTCGCCGAGGCGGGGCTGGCGCGGGACGGCATGCGGGCGGTGCGCTCGAATGCGGCGGGCCTGCTGGTGCTGGGCGAGACCACCGACCTGCCCCAGCGGCAGGCGGCGCGCCGCGCCAAGGCGATGCACGACGCGCCCGCCGTGCTCGCGCTCGCCGGCCTGCCCGACCCGCCGGAGCTGGCCGGGCTGCTCGCCGCGGGCGTGGACGGTCTGCTGCTGCGCTCGACCGGCACCGGCGAGCTGGCCGACGCCCTCGAGCGGCTGCGGGCGGGCGACCGCGCGGTCGCGCCGGCGCTGCTGCCGCTGCTTGTCGGAGTGATCGGCCTGGCCCCGGCCGAGCCGGGCCCGGCGCTGCTCACCGGCAAGGAGCGCGAGGTGCTCGCCAGGCTGGCCGAGGGTCGCTCCAACCGCGACATCGCCGAGGCGCTCTCGATCACCCCGGCGACCGTCAAGACGCACCTCGCGCACATCTACGACAAGCTCGGCGCCTCTGGTCGCCGCGATGCCCTGGTCCGTGCCATCGCCCGCGGAATCCTCCGGTAGGATCGCGTTCGGCTCTCGCTGAGGAGGTGGGGCGGTGCCCCGGGTCGCTGTCGACGTGATGCTCAAGCACGAGATCCTGGACCCCCAGGGCCAGGCGGTCGAGCGTGCCCTTCCGGAGCTGGGCTTCTCCGGGGTGTCCGACGTGCGCGTCGGCAAGCACGTCGAGCTCACCGTCACCGACGGCGACGCCGAGGCGGCCGCGCGGCAGGTGGCCGAGGCGCTGCTCGCCAACCCCGTGATCGAGGAATTCTCGGTGCGCATCCTGCCGTCCTGAGCCGCCGTCCCCCTTGTCCGACGTGGTCCGCTTCCGCCGCCCCCGGCTGCCGCCGCCGGGCCGCCCGCGGCGCCTCAGCAGCACCGAGGCCGAAGCGATCAAGTCACGCCCCTGGCCGCGGCTCCCGTGGTGGCTGTGGCTGGCCGCCACCGTCGCCACGGTGGCAATGGTGGTGGTCGCGCTGGGGCTGGTCCGCCAGAGCCGGCCGGCGCCGGTGGGCGTCGGCGCCCGCCGCCCACCGCCGGCGGGTGGGCTCACCCACGGGGTCGGCGCCTACCGGGTGCCCGCGCTGGAGCCGGCCAATGCCGGCAGGGTGCTGCGGCAGCACCCGACCTGCCCGCGCCTGGCGGACCTCACCCTGGTCGGCACGCCCGGGGAGGTCTCGCTGCTCTCGCAGGCCGCCGACCGGACCTGCGCGCTGCGTTCCACGCCCGACATCGAGCGCGCCCGCGCCGCGCTGAACCGCCCGGGGGTCCGGGTCGCCTTTGCCGAGTTCCAGGTCTCGACCGTCGAGTCGACGACGGTGCTGCGGCCCGGCCCGCCCACCGTGCTGGTGACCGGCGCGTTCTCGCAGCGCAACCCGCAGCGCGTGGCGGCGGTGCTGGTCCACGAGGGCACGCACCTGGCCGCGGGGCGCGTTCCGACCGCCGCCGACGAGCTCGCCGCCGACCGGGCCGAGCTGGATGCCTGCCAGCGCCTGTTCCCGGCCGGCGGGGGCGTGTCTCCCAACCAGGACTGCCGCGACGCGGCCGAGCTGCTCGCCTCGAGTGACGCCGCCGCGCTCCAGGAGCTGCGGGCAGGAGGATACCGGTGACCGGCCTGGACTGGCCGGTCCGCCACGGCGGCGTGGCGCTGGTCACCCCCTCCGGCGTTGAGGAGCGGTGGGTCGAGGGCACCGACCCCTCGGCCTCGTGGCCGGTCGCCTCGGTGACCAAGCTGCTCACCACCATGGCCGCGCTGGCTGCGGTCGACAGGGGCCACCTCGACCTGGACAGGCGGGTCGACCCGGAGGGGGCCACCGTGCGCCACCTGCTCGCCCACGCGGCCGGCTGGCCCCACACCGCCGGCCAGGGCCGACGGCGTCCAGTCGGGCAGCGCCGCATCTACTCGAACACCGGCTTCCGGCTGCTCGGCGAGGCCGTGGCCGACTCGGTCGGGACCAGCTTCGAGACATGGCTCGCCAGCGCCGTGCTCGACCCGCTCGGCATGCGCTCGACCAGGCTGGCCGAACACGACGGCGTCGAGGCGGATCCCGCCGCCGGCGCCGTGGCCACGCTGGCAGACCTGGTCCTGCTCGCGCGCTGCCTGCTCGGCCGCGGCGCGCCGGTGACCGGCCCCAAGCTGTTCGCCGAGGCGACCACGGTGCAGTTCCCCGGCCTGGCCGGGCTGGTGCCGGGGGTGGGACGCTTCGATCCCTGCGACTGGGGGCTCGGGTTCGAGCTGCGCGACCGCAAGCAGCCGCACTGGATGGGGGAGCGGCGCTCCCCCGCCACGTTCGGCCACTTCGGCGCCAGTGGCTGCTTCGTGTGGGTGGACCCCGAGGTGGAGCTGGCCGCCGTGGCGGTCACCGACCGCGACTTCAACGACGGGCGCTGGGCGATGGCCACCTGGCCGGCCTGGTCCGACGCCCTTCCCGCGGCCTGATACGCTGCGGCCGCACGGGACGGCGAGAGCCCGAAGGAGGCCACTGCAAGTGCGCATCGGCGTTGTCACGTTCCCGGGGTCCTGCGATGACCGGGACGCGCTGGCGGCGGTCGATCTGATGGGAGCGGAGCCGGTCGTGCTCTGGCACGGTGACGACGACCTCCGCGGGGCGGACGCGGTGATCCTCCCGGGGGGCTTCTCCTACGGCGACTACCTGCGGTGCGGCGCCATCGCGCGGTTCTCGCCCGTGATGGCGGCGCTGGCCGGCTTCGCCCGGGCGGGCGGGCCGGTGCTCGGCATCTGCAACGGCTTCCAGGTGCTGTGCGAGGCCGGTCTGCTGCCGGGCGCCCTGCTCCGCAACGCCGGTCTCAGGTTCGTCTGCCGTCCGGTCGAGGTCGAGGTGCGCTCCACCGCGACCGCCTGGACCGGCGGCTGCCGTGCGGGCCAGCGGCTGATGATCCCGGTCAAGCACGGCGAGGGACGCTACGTGCACCCCGACCCGGCCCGGCTCGCCGCCGACGGCCAGGTGGCGTTCACCTACGTGCCCGGCCACAACCCGAACGGCGCGCTGGCCGACATCGCCGGCGTGTGCAATCCCCGAGGCAACGTGGTCGGGCTCATGCCGCACCCCGAGCACGCCGTGGACCCGCTGCTCGGCCCGACCGGCGGCCGCGCCGTGTTCGAGTCACTGCTGGCCGGCCGGCTGCGCCCGCGAAGCCGGGTCTGAGGCCGGGCCGGGCCTTCAGTCCTCTCCGGCGGGGCCGGGCGGGTGGTGGTGGGGGGCGCCGGACATGCGCTCGATCCGGTGCGCCAGGTTGGTGTCCCGCTCGGTTACGCCGCCGGCGGAGTGGGTGCTGAGCACCAGCGTGACCTTGTTCCAGCGGATGTCGATATCGGGATGGTGCTGGGCCGCCTCGGCCGCCTCGGCGACCCGCTCGACGAAGGTCATGGCGCTGCGGAAGTCGTCGAGCACATAGGTCTTGGTGATCCGGTCGCCGTTCCGCTCCCACCCGGGCAGCCGTTGCAGGGCCGTCTGGATGGCGTTGTCGTCCAGGACCTCCATCGGTTTCCCCCCTCCTCCGCGTTCCGGGAGCCACTTCGACGGTACACCCTGATCCTCGGCGCACCCCGACCCGCGGCGCACCCCGACCCGCGCGGTACGATGCACGCTCGTCTTCGTCGCAACGGGAGGGCCCGTGACCTCGAGCATCGCTCCGCCCCTGCATCGCCAGCTCGGGCTCACCGACGACGAGCACGAGCGCATCGTCGCCGTGCTCGGGCGCCGGCCGCGCCGGGCCGAGCTGGCGATGTACTCGGTGATGTGGTCGGAGCACTGCTCCTACAAGTCCTCGAAAGTGCACCTGCGCGGACTGCCCACCGAGGGCCCGCAGGTGCTCCAGGGGCCGGGCGAGAACGCCGGCGTGGTCGACATCGGCGGGGGGCTGGCCGCGGTCTTCAAGATCGAGTCCCACAACCATCCCTCGTTCGTGGAGCCGTTCCAGGGGGCGGCCACCGGGGTCGGCGGGATCATCCGGGACATCCTGGCCATGGGCGCACGGCCCGTCGCCAGCCTGAACTCGCTGCGCTTCGGGGAGCTTGCCGAGCCGTTGCAGCGACGGCTGCTGGAGGGGGTCGTGGCCGGCATCGGCCACTACGGCAACTGCGTCGGCGTCGCCACGGTCGGCGGCGAGGTCGCCTTCGATCCCTGCTATGCGGGAAACCCGCTGGTCAACGCGTTGACGCTCGGGATCGTGCCGGCCGGGCGGCTGATGCTCGGCCGTGCCGAGCGGGCCGGCGACCTGGCCGTGCTGCTCGGCGCCAAGACCGGCCGGGACGGCATCGGCGGCGCCAGCGTGCTGGCGTCGGCCAGCTTCACAGAGGGTGGCCAGGCGAAGCGGCCCACCGTCCAGGTGGGCGACCCGTTCCAGGAGAAGCTGCTGATCGAGTCCTGCCTGGAGCTGGTCGAGCGGGGGCTGCTCGCCGGCCTCCAGGACCTCGGCGCGGCGGGCATCTCCTGCGCGGTCTCCGAGGTGGCGGCGCGCGCCGGAATGGGCATGGAGGTCGACCTGGACGCCGTGCCCCTGCGCGAGCCGTCGATGGAGGCGTGGGAGGTCCTGGTCTCGGAGTCGCAGGAGCGCATGCTCGCCCTGGTCGAGCCGGCCGACCTCGAGCAGGTGCTGGCCGTCTGCCGCCGCTGGGGTGTGCTGGCCAGCGTGATCGGCACGATGGTGCCCGGCGGCCGGATCGAGGTCCGCTTCCGGGGCGAGCTGGTCGCCGAGGTGCCGGCCCACAGCCTGGCCGACGAGGGGCCGGTCTACCGGCGTCCGCTGACCGAGCCGCCGGCGCCCGAGGGCGAGGCCGAGGTGCCGCTGGACACCGACCCGGCCGCCGCCGTGCTGGCGCTGGCCGGCGATCCCACCTGCGCCTCCAAGCGATGGGTGTACGAGCAGTACGACCGTTTCGTGGGGCACGGCACGGTGGCCGGACCGGGATCGGACGCGGCCCTGGTGCGGGTGCCCGGCACGGCGCTGGCGCTGGCGCTGTCGGTCGACGGCAACGGCCGTTACGCCGCGCTCGACCCGGCGGCCGGCGCCGCCCTGGCGGTGGCCGAGGCCGCCCGCAACGTGGCCTGCACCGGTGCCCGCCCGCTGGCCGTGACCAACTGCCTGAACTTCGCCAGTCCCGAGCGGCCCGAGGTCATGGGTGCGTTCGCCGCGGCCGTGTCCGGCATGGCCGCGGCGTGCCGGGCGCTCGGCACCCCGGTCACCGGCGGCAACGTGAGCTTCTACAACGAGTCGGGCAGCCGGGCCATCTACCCGACGCCCGTCGTCGGCGTGCTCGGCGTGCTCGACGACGCCACCAAGGCGTTGCCCGCCGGCTTCCCGCGGGCCGGACTCGAGGTCTGGCTGCTGGGCTCCACCCACGCGGACTTCGGCGGCTCGGCCTGGCAGCGGGTGGCGACCGTGCGGCTGGAGGGGCGCCCTCCCGCCCTCGACCTGGCGGCCGAGGGGCGCCTGCACGGCCTGCTGGTCGAGCTGGCCAGCCGCGGGCTGGCCGCCGGGGCGCACGACCTCTCCGATGGCGGCCTGGCGATCGCCTTGGTCGAGGCGGTCCTGGCCGCCGGGGTCGGCGCCCGCGTCGCCCTGCCGAAGGGTCTTCCGCCGCTGGTGGCGCTGCTCGGCGAGTCGCCGTCGCGGGCCCTGCTGGCGGTCGAGCCCGTCCACGCCGCCGAGCTGGAGGCGCTGGCCGGCCGGGCCGGCGTCCCCGCGGCCCGGCTCGGCGAGACCGGTGGCGACCGTCTGGCGGTCCCGGGTGTGCTGGACCTGGAGCTCGACGTCCTCCGGGAACGCTACGAGAATGCGCTCGACCGCGCGCTCGGCGAGCGCGCCTGAGCGGCCGGGTCACACGGTTCCGGCCCCGACCCCCCGTGGCTTGGCGTTCGGCCGCAGCGCCGCGGAGGCGCGGGCGAGGGCGTGCTGGACCAGCTCGATCAGGGTCGCCTTGGCCGAGTCCCGCACCCGCGCGTCGCAAAACACCACCGGCGTGTCCGGCCCCACCACCAGCGCCTCCCGCACCTCCTCCACACTATG
>WNGF01009632.1_pt1 | contig 15848 bp, 17 predicted proteins | sample 5400641 | NCBI WGS metagenome assembly WNGF01 (sample SAMN13153371, study PRJNA577476) | soil metagenome | isolation source: 80 cm soil or saprolite under grassland replicate 2 | place: USA:California | collected 2016-06-15
GCCGCGAGCGGCGCGGGCGACCCGAGGTCCCGCAGCCGGCGCCAGACGAGCGCGAAAGTCGTGGCGAGCGCCGCGGCGCGAAGCAGGATGAGCCCGCGCAGCCCCGCGACCACGTGAACCCCGTGGAAGAGGAGCTGCGCCAGCCAGGACTGCTGCAGGACGAACTCGCGGCGACCCAGCACGTCGCCGACCCCGAGGTCCACGCCGAACGGGTCCCGGTCGAGCAGCGACCGGTGCTCCCACATCCAGCGCCCGGACGCGAGGTGCCACCAGACGTCCGGGCCGGCCACCGCGGTCGTGACCGAGAGCGCGATCGCGGCGAGGAGGATGGCGGCGGCGGCGCGCGGCACCAGGGAGCGGCACGGTGCAACGCCCCCGGCGCCGGGCTCCGGGGCTGTCCCCGCCTCCGACGGGTCGAGTCGCTTCCTGGCTTTCTCCATCGGGCAGTAGCGAATCGGTTACCCCGATTCGACCCCTTCGCGCAATCGGGCCAGCCGGCGTTCGCCTGCAGCCTGACTCATTGTGACAGCGCTTCCCGCTTGAGCCGATCCCGCGTTTCGGATCTGCTGCGCCCGGGAGGTGGCGATGGGGTGGGCGTACTCGGTGGATCTGCGTGAGCGGGTGATCGCGGTCTTCGATGTCGAGGACATAACGGACGAGCAGGTCGCGGCTTTCTTCAAGGTGGGGGAGGCGACGGTCCATCGCTGGAAGCGGTTGAAGCGGGAAACGGGCACCCTCGAGCACAAGCCGCTCGGCGGCGGGATGCCACCGCGAGTCGGCCCCGAACACCATGAGCTGGTCCGCCTGATCGGCCGCAGGTCCCGGTGACGAGGGCAGGCTCGAGCCCGTAACGTGGAATCTGCTGCCACGGTCCAATGTACGCTGAAAGTGCTATCGCAATTGGCGCATCATCATTAAAGCAATTGGCGTGTCGGCAGCGCCTCGCCAGAGTCGTGCAGAAACGCCAACGCGCCGGCCTTCGATCGGGCCCGACCAACCGGGCGTTCTGGGTGGTGCTGCGCCCCGGTGGCCAAGATGGCCTAATCCGGTGCGGTCTTTATTAGGCCGCCCGAGACCCCCGTGATTGGGCACGCGCCGGGCGGGTTCGCGCTTTACTGGAGTGTTTCTAGTCGGGAAGGTTCGCTGATCGGCCAGCGGTTGTCCGGCAGGTCACGCTCGGGCACTTCCGGAATCGCCGTGAACTCCGTCCCTGCCTACCGGGAACGGCATCGCTCGGCGAGTATGTCGACGACCTGTTGCCGCTCCGTGCCGACCAGACGCTGCGTCAGGGCTTCGCGCCAGGCAATACATGCCTCCGGAAGTCTTCCCATCGCGGCGAGCGCCCGTCCGGCATTGAACGGCACCATTCCGAGCGGGGGATGGAGCCCGGCGGCGCGGCGTAGCGCCCCGAGCGCGGCTGGGGGATCCCCTTGTGCGAGCCGGAGTTCCCCCAGGTTATTCCAAGTGGAGGGGTGTGTCGGTTCCAGCGCGAGCGAGCGAAGGATGGAACGCTCCGCGCCAGAGAGGTTGCCGAGATTGAGGAGCGCCGACCCGAGGTCCGACCAATGTTCGGCGCGGTACGGCTCGAGATCCAGGGCCGCGCGGAACGACACGGCGGCATCTTGCCAGCGCTCCGAGCGTGCCTGGGCGTTCCCGAGCAGGTGAAGGAACTTGGCCTCCTCGTGCGGGTCGCCGCCGCGGACGAGCTCGAGCCCGCGCGCGTACATGGGTACCGACTCCACGTAGCGGCCCTGCGCGTAGAGCACGTCCCCAAGGGACCCGAACGCGCGGGCCTTCCCGGGCGACTTCGACATCGTGTCGCGCCACAGCGCCTCCGGGGTCTCCCATGCCGCGTTCCGCGTCCAAGTGGCGCCGGCAAGGACGCACCACAGGCCCGCGACCAGCGCACGCGTCGCAGACGTTCCGAGCGCGAATCTCGCAGCGAGTCGGTCCAGGCCAACGGCCGCTGCCAGGAACACGCCCCACGACGCGAGGTAAAGCCGGTGCTCGAACACCAGGTCGAGAACGGGGACGACGCTCGACGTTACTGAGAGAAGCAGGAAGAACCAGAGAATCCCGAGCCCCGCCAGGCGCGCGCCCCCTGCTGCTTCGCCGCCGCGGGTCCGTCCCCACACGACGAGCGCAACCCCACACGCTGCTAGGATGACCAGGAGTGCTCCCGACGCGAGCACTCCCGGCTGGAGGAGGCTCGTGGATACCGGGAATTCCCAATCCAGGTTCTGGCCCGCAGGCCAGACGAGAAGCCTCAAGTACAGGACGATGACCTTGAGCTCCGTGGTGAAGTAGTCGAAAGGACCCAGGCGCGGGATATCGAATCCAACGTTCGACTCTCTCGGAAGGGATCTCAGCAACGCCGCGGACAAGCGACCGGCCACAGCGAAGAACGGCGCGACCAGGACTGCGCGCCGACGCCAGCTCGTGAGCTCACTTCGGGCGAGCGGCGTTCCTTCGACCGCCGCCGCGGCGAGCAGGTAGGCGGCCGGAGCCGTGACCGCGATTGGCTTAGAGCCGAGCGCGAGCGCGTAGGCGAGCAGGGCGCTCGACCACGCGATAGTGCCGCGCCACCCACGGCCGTGCTGTTCCGCGGTGATCAGGAGCAGGACCACCAACAGGTAGAGCCCAGACGCGAGGACCTCTGACCGCTGAACGACGTACGAGACCGCCTCAGTCTGGATCGGGTGCAGCGCAAACACTCCAGCGACTCCGGTTGCGATCGCGGAGTCGTGTGCCGCACCCGCGAGCCGCGCGAGTTTCCCGGTCAGCAGGAAGACCAGTGCGACGACCGCCAAGTGGAGAGCCAGATTCGTCGCGTGGAAGTTCCAGGGCTCGAGTCCTCCCACCGCGTGGTTGAGAGCGAAGGTGAAGTCCGCGACGGGGCGCCCCGCCCCCGTGAAAAGATCGGTCACGATCCGAACCGCTGCTGCGCCGACGTTCCGGAGGGCCGGGTTAGCTCGGATTACGCCTTCGTCGTCGAGCAGAAACGGTGCGTCGAGAACACGCGCATACGCGGCCACGGCGAGCGCAAGTGGCATCGCGAGGAGGAGAGCGACGCGTGTTGGGCGCGCGCCGGACTGAGCACTCTGTTGCGGCAACCCGGACGTCACGGTGAAATCTAAGGAGACAGAACGGTCAGGTTACGTGGTGCGGACCGGTGCCGTCCATCCTAGCGTTCGTGACTCGACAGCGGAGTCTCGTCCCGGTGCTGCTGGCGCGCCAGCGCCGCCGGAAACCGAGGGAGCAGCGGGTCCATCGTGGCGGGTGGGGTTAGGTTGTCTGCAGGTCCGACCCGCGCTGAAGGGCCCACAGGGGCGCGTCAGGGCGACCGAACTGAGCGCCTCGAGCACGTGCTCTCGGGGATGTGAAGACTCGATGCGCCGAACGGGTCGGGGATCAGCCCGGCTCGCCCGCCCCGCGCCCTCTGGACGGCGTCAGTGCAGGATCTCGTTCGCCGCCTGGAGCGCCGTCTTCGTCCTCGACGTGCGCCGGCGGGACATCGTGGTGTGCATCGTCGAGATGGTCTCCGACGGCAGCACCACGAAGACGTCGCGGCGACGGCGGGCGAGTGACAGCGTGAAGACGAGCACGAAGGTGGAGAGCGCCAACCAGGTCATGGCCGCAAGCTAGGCCGGCAACCCTCCCCGTCCAAGCCCACACCCGGGGGACCCGGAACGAGTGTCGCGCGATCGGTGGACGCGGCGAGCGCGGCGGCTGCCTTCTTCGCTGGCATGTGGCTGCACAGCCACATGCATCCCAGCGCCATCAGGACACGCGCGATCATCGGAAACACCGTCATCCGAGCCTTCCCGCCGACCGGCCACGATCGTCGAGCCTCCCGGATGCAGGGATCGCGCCGCTTCAAGGCGTCGACGGAGCCGCCAGCGCCTGCGCGATCTCCTTCGCCTTCGCCTGCAGGAGGCGCGTGTTGCGCGGCCCCATGCGGAGGAGGTGCTTCTCGACCTCCCCGAGCTCCTCGAGCCTGGGGTCGTCGAAGACGAAGACGCCGCGATCGCCCTTCACGGCGACGTCGCCGTCCTTCACCGGCGCCGCCTCGATCCGCCGCAGCGCGCGCAGGCTCACCGCGTCGAGCGAGGCGCCGGGATAGCCGAGCGCGCGGTACGCCGCCTCGAGCACGGGGTGGAGCTCGCGGTAGACCTTCACGAGCGCCGCCGCGTCCACCGAGGCGACCGCGTCGCCGAATGCGTCGTAGCGCTGGTACGACGCGGGAGCGATGACCGTCTCCCCGCGGCGGGCCGCGACGGCGAAGGCGCCGGCCGGAGCGAGGAAGGCGAGCTGCTTCCGAGGCGAGACGCCCTCCGCCAGGTTGTCGGTCACGACCACCCAGCGGCGCATGAGGTCGCCCTCGGCGACGCCGCGCCGGAAGAGGGCGTGCGGCGAAACCGCCTCGAGGAGCTTCTGGACGCGGTTCGGGTCCACCGCCGGCACCGGCGCCGTGACGGAGGGCGTCGTCTCGACGGCGGGCGGCGTGGGCGCGCCCGGCGGCGTGGTGAGGGCGCGTTCCTGCTGCCGGAACCACCAGAGGGCGGCGCCGGCTGCGGCGAGGAGGACGAGGGCCAGGATGATCCAGGGCGCCCGGCTCGGACGGCGGAGCCCGCTGCGAGGCGGACTGGCCGGTTGCGGCTGCTCGTGTTCCCGCTGTTCCATGGAGCGGAACACTCTCGATCTGCCCCAGGTTCGTCAAGGCCTCGGGTAGTATGTCCGTTCACCACCTGGAGAGCAGCATGCCGTACCGAACAGACGACCTGCGCATCAAGGGGATCGCCGAGCTGGCGCCGCCGGCCCACCTCATCCGCGAGTTTCCCTGCACCGAGAAGGCCTCCGCCGTCGTCCACGACACGCGCGAGGGCGTCCACCGGGTGCTCCACGGGATGGACGACCGCCTGGTCGTCGTCGTGGGGCCGTGCTCCATCCACGACGTGCGCGCGGCCAAGGACTACGCCGCCCGCCTGCTGGAGCAGCGGTAGCGCCTCGGCGCCGAGCGCGCGAGCTCCTCCTCGACATCAACGAGCTGGGCCTGCCGGCGGGGTGCGAGTACCTCGACATGATCACGCCGCAGTACATCGCGGACCTCGTCGCGTGGGGCGCCATCGGCGCGCGCACGACGGAGAGTCAGGTGCACCGCGAGCTCGCGTCGGGCCTCTCCTGCCCTGTCGGCTTCAAGAACGGCACCGACGGCAACGTCCGGATCGCGATCGACGCGGTCAAGGCGGCGCAGCAGCCGCACCATTTCCTGTCCGTCACGAAGGGCGGGCACTCCGCCATCGTCTCCACCGGCGGGAACGAGGACTGCCACGTCATCCTGCGCGGCGGGAAGGCGCCCAACTACGATGCCGGCAGCGTCGAGGCGGCGTGCAAGGAGATCGCCAAGGCGGGCCTCGCGCAGCGGCTCATGATCGACGCGAGCCACGCCAACAGTCAGAAGAAGCCCGAGAACCAGATCCCCGTCTGCGAGAACATCGGGGGGCAGGTCGGCGGGGGCGACGAGCGCATCTTCGGAGTCATGATCGAGAGCCACCTGGTGGCGGGCCGTCAGGACCTCATGCCGGGCAAGCAGCTCACCTACGGCCAGAGCATCACGGACGGCTGCATCGGTTGGGAGGACACGGTCCGCGTCCTCGAGTCCCTCGCCGCCGCCGTGCGCCGCCGCCGCGTGAAGGAGACCGGGTTCAACGGCGAGGAGGCGAAGGAGACGGTGAGCGGGTAGGAACGCAACAGCTGCCGCCGCAGCGCCCCGTGCCCCTCGCCCCGCGAAGCGGGGAGAGGGCCGGGGAGAGGGGCAGTCGCGTTCACTGATTTCGTTCGCCGGCCGTCGGCCACATTTCCGTTGGCCCTGAGCGTAGCGGCGCCGTCGCCAGGAGCAGTACTTTCACCCAATCGGTTCGAGGCGGCTCGCGATTGCCCTGCTCTCCGCCGCGTGCGGCGGCGACATGACGAGCAGGCACTGTCTATGCCCAGTCGTGGCGATCACGCTCCATGTCACCGATGCGGCGACGGGCGTCGCGATCCCCGACGCCGTCGCCTCCCGCGACGGCATGGCCTGCACGAAGGCGGATGCGGCCGTCGTATGCGACGTCGGCGCGTCGGAGACCTTCACGCTCGAGGTCTCGGCCCCCGGTTACGCCTCGCGCTCCATCGACGTGACCGTGGGCTCTGCGCACGCCGTCCGGTGCGTCAATGCGTGCCCGACGCCGACGACGGCAGGCGTGGCGCTGTCCCGCTGAACCCCATCGCACCCGCCGCGTAGCGGCAAGCTTGCTGATCACCTTCCATGCCTCGACAAGGGATGATTCCGGCTGCCGCTTCGTCCGGTACTCCTCGACATCGCCCCTGGAGCGCTTGCTCCGCCATTCTCATGGTATTACTTCTACGGGTAAGAGTAGGAGAGCTCGGCATGCGCATCACGACCAAGGGCCAGGTGACGATCCCCGTGGAGCTCCGCGAGAAGGCAGGGCTCCTGCCCCACACCGAGGTGGAGTTCGAGCTGGACGGCAAGGCGGTTCGCATCCGGCGCGCCAAGGCTCCACGACGCGAGGGGCGGGGCGCCACCGCGGTCGGCCGCCTGCGCGGCAGGGCGACCGTCCAGATGAGCACGGACGAGATCATGGCGCTCACGCGCCAGCGCTGATGGCCGTCCTCGTCGACAGCAACGTCATCCTGGACGTGGCCACCGCGGACCCGACGTGGGGAACCTGGTCAGCGCAGGCGCTCGCTCGTGCCGCCGACGAGTCCATCCTCGTCATCAATCCGATCGTGTTCGCCGAGATCTCCGTCGGATTCGATCGCGTCGAGGATCTCGAGGAGGCGCTGCCACCCGAGCTCTACCGGCGTGACCCCCTTCCGTACGAGGCGGCCTTCCTGGCAGGGAAGAGCTTCCTCGCGTACCGGCGGCGCGGTGGACGGCGCGTCGTGCCGCTCCCTGACTTCTACATCGGCGCTCACGCGGCGGTCGCCGGGCACCAGCTCCTGACCCGGGACGCGCGCCGGTACCGCACCTATTTCCCGAGACTCGTGCTCATCGCGCCTTGACGTCGCGCGAGCACCAGTCGGCTCCGAGTCATGGCGCTGCCCAGTTGGAGTGAGCCCCGAGCCCGAGTCCGAGCCCGAAAGAAGCCGGGCGCGGGCACGGGCGCGGGCTCGTTCACGGGACCAGCGCAACCGAGCACGGCCATCACGCCAGCTCGTCGGCGAGCTGGCCGAGGCGCACCAGCGCCGCCTCCACCCGTCCGTTCCACTCCTGAGCCGTGCTCAGCCGGATGAAGTTGGTCAGGCGCTGGCGCGCCGAGAAGATCGGGCCAGGTGCGATGCTCAGCCCCTCGGCCAGCGCGCGCTGGTAGAGCTCGAGCGCGCTCACCTTCCGCGGCAGCTCGACCCAGAGGACGGTCCCGCCCCTCGGCTGAGAGATCCGTGTCCCCGTCGGAAAGTGCTCGGCCACGCCGGCGGCGATGCGGTGCATCGACTCGGCGAGGCTGCGCCGCAGCGTCCTCAGGTGGCGATCGTAGCCGCCGCCCTCGAGGAACCGGGCGATGGCCCGCTGCGGGACCGTGGTGGTCGCGACGGTCTGCGAGAACTTGAGCAGCTGGACGCGGTCCTGGAAACGGCCGGGCGCCACCCAGCCGACGCGGTAGCCATGGGCGAGCGTCTTCGAGAAGGAGCCGCACAGCAGCACCAGCCCTCGCCGGTCGAAGGACTTGGCCACCCGCGGCCGGGTGGGGCCGTGGTGGAGATCGCCGAAGATGTCGTCCTCGATGAGCGGGATCTCCCTGCGCGCCAGCATGCCCACGAGCTTCTCCTTGTTCGCGTCGGGCATGCAGCTGCCGAGGGGGTTGGAGAAGTTGGTGACGGCGAGCACGGCGGCCACCCGGTGCCGCTTCAGCCCGGTCTCGAGGACGTCGAGCTGCATGCCGTCCCGCGGGTCGGTGGGGATCTCGAGCGCGCGCAACCCGTGCGCTTCCAGCATCTGCAGGATGCCGAAGAAGGTGGGCGACTCGATGGCGACGGTGTCGCCCCGCCGTGCGACCGCGAGCAGGGACAGGTTGAGCGCCTCGGTCGCCCCGTACGTGATGATGAAGTCGCCGGGGGAGAGCGCCGAGCCCCACTCGAGCGAGCGGCGCGCGATCTGCTGGCGGAGCGGGAGATGGCCGGGCGGGGCGTCGTACTCGGCGCCACCGTGCTCGGCCTCTCGCGCCGCGGCGGCGAACAGCTTGCGGAGCTGCCTCGTCGGGAGCAGCGAGAACGGCGTGTAGGCTGCCCCGAAGCCGACGGCCGTCGCTTCGGCGTAGCCGCAGGTCGAGTACATGCTCGCCACGAGCGAGGACAGGCTCACAGGCGAGGTCTCCTGGGGCGGTCGCGTGGCGCGCGGCTCGGGGAGCGCCCGCGGCGCCCTCACGTAGTGGCCGGACTGCGGGCGCGCCTCGAGGACACCCCCCGCCTCGAGCTGCGCGTAAGCCTGGAGCACCGTCGAGACGCTGACCCGGTGCTGCTGGCTGAGTCGCCGGACGGAGGGGATTCGATCACCAGGCCGCAGTGCGCCCGAGTCGATGGCGGCAGTGATGCTGGCGGCCACCCTCTCGTACAGCTTGGAGTGGGAGGGGAGGTCCTGGAGGTCCATGGCGTGGGTCCCTTCCCTCCCTCATAGCAAGCCGCGGGGTGCCCGGACAGGCACAGATGGCGACGGCTCCGACCAGCACAGTCCCGCACGGGATCAGACTGTGCTGCTCACACATCGCAGCAGGTGAATCTGTTCTGGAGCCGGCGAAAACGGCATCCTCTCCCTCTCGATGGAGGAAGCCATGATCGCGACGGATCGACTGTGGGGGCTGGATGGCCTGCGATGGGTGCTGGGGTGGCGGGGCGCGGTTCGCCCCCGGCCCATCGAGATCATGCTGGAAGAGGACGAGGCCTGGAGCTTCGAGGTGGGCGCGCCCGGTGTCGAGCTTGTCTGCCTCTCGGGAGAGGTGTGGGTCACGGTCGAGGGCGACCCGCAGGATCACGTCCTGGCGGCGGGAGCGACCTTCTCGACCGGGGGTAGAGGGCGCATCGCCATGATGGCGCTCCGCCCGGCGCGGCTGGGGCTCCGCCCCATCCGCCGGTCCGACCGCAGGCCGGCTGCGCGCGCGGCCTGATCAGCACGGCCCTACCCGAGCTCGCTCTCGAAGAACGCCACGCACCGCTCCCACGCGAGCTTCGCCGCCCTGGGGTCGTACACTTCCTTGCGGTCCGAGTTCATGAACGCGTGGTGCGCCTCGTAGCGGTAGAGCTCGTACCGCTTCTTGGCCGTCTTCAGCTTCTGCTCGAACGCGTTCACCACGTCCGGCGTGCACCAGTCGTCCTTCGTCGCGAAGTGGCCCTGCAGCGGCACGCGGACGTCCTTCGGGGCCGCGACCTCCTCCGGCGGCAAGCCGTAGAAGGTCACCGCGGCGTCCACCTCCGGGATGTGGACCGCGCCGATGACGGCCACCGCGCCGCCCATGCAGAAGCCGGTGAGGCCCACCTTCGGCCCGCGCGCCTTGAGGTGGCGCACGGCGCCGCGCACGATCTCGGCGGTCGCCGCCTTGAAGTCGAGCGTGCTCATGGCGGCGTTCGCGGCCGCCGCGCCGTCGTGGTACGGGACGACCTTCCCCTCGTACAGGTCCGGCGCGAGCGCGGTGAAGCCCGCCTCGGCGAGCCGGTCGCAGGTCGCCTTGATCTGGCTCTGCAAGCCCCACCACTCCTGGATCACCACGACCCCGGGCGCCTTCGCCTCCTTCGCCTCGGCGAGGAAGCCCTGCGCCATGCCGCGGGTCGTGCGCGGAAAAGAGATCATCGTGCCCATGGGCGCTCCTTCCCTCGGTCAGAGGGTCTTCATGTCGATCACGAACCGGTACTGGACGTCGCCGCGGATCATCCGCTCGTACGCCTCGTTGATCTTCTGGATGGGGATGACCTCCACGTCCGAGGCGACCCCGTGCTCGGCGCAGTAGTCGAGCATCTCCTGCGTCTCGGCGATGCCGCCGATGAGCGAGCCGGCGAGGATCCTGTTGCCGCCGATGAGGGAGAAGGCGTGCAGCGGCGCGGGCGTGGGTGGGACGCCGAGGAGCACCATGGCACCGCCGATGCGCAGCATGCCGAGATGCTTGTTCAGGTCGTGCGGCGCAGAGATGGTGTCGATGACGAGATCGAAGCGGCCCGAGAGCTTCTTGAAGGTGGCGTCCTCGGTCGTGACGGCGAAGGCGTGCGCGCCGAGCCGCCGCGCGTCGCCCTCCTTCTTCCGCGAGGTGGAGAGCATCGTCACCTCGGCCCCCATCGACGCCGCGAGCTTCACCGCCATGTGCCCGAGGCCGCCCAGGCCGACCACGCCCACCCGGCTCCCGGGCTTCGCGTTCCAGCGGCGGAGCGGCGAGTAGGTCGTGATGCCCGCGCAGAGCAGCGGCGCCGCGAGAGAGAGATCCAGCTTCTCCGAGATGCGCAGGGTGAAGCGTTCGTCCACCACGATGGAGGCCGAGTAGCCGCCGTAGGTCGGCGTCTTCCGGTCCATCTCGGTGCCGTTGTACGTCATCGCCGCGCCGCGCTGGCAGAACTGTTCCTGGTCGCGCTTGCAGCTCTCGCAGACACGGCACGAGTCGACCATGCAGCCGACCCCGGCCAGGTCGCCCTCCTTGAAGCGCTGCACCTGCTTTCCGACCCGCGACACCCGCCCCACGATCTCGTGGCCGGGGACCATGGGGAAGATCGAGCCGCCCCACTCGTCGCGCACCTGGTGGACGTCGGAGTGACAGACGCCGCAGTACGCGATCTCGATCCGGACGTCGTGCTCGCCGACCTCGCGGCGCGTGATCTCGAAGGGCGCGATCGGCGAGGTGGCGGAGTGGGCGGCGTAAGCCTTGACCATGGTGTCTCCCGTGGGTTGTGCCCGTGAAGTAGAGCGCGCGCCTCCTCGCCGCAACCCTCACGTGAAGACAGCGCCGAGCCCCCGTGGCACGGACCGGGGCGCCTGGGTAAGAGCGTGAGGAGGTCACCCGGCATGGCGCAGGTCACCTTCACGAACGCCCTGCAGCGCCACCTCTCGGCGCCTCCCTCCTCGGTGAGAGGCTCCACCGTGCGCGAGGCGCTCGACGAGGTCTTCCAGGACAACCCGCGCCTGCGCGGGTACGTGCTCGACGACCAGGGCCGGTTGCGGCAGCACGTGGTCGTCTTCGTGGACGGGGAGCTCATCCGGGATCGCGAGCGGCTCTCGGACGCCGTGACGCCCTCGAGCGAGCTCCACGTCATGCAGGCGCTCTCGGGAGGCTAGGGCATGAGCGACGCGATCCAGGTGGCGACGCGCAAGGGGCTGTTCCGGCTCGAGCGCGGGACGGGCGGCTGGAACGTCGCCCGCGTCTCGTTCCTCGGCGACCCCGTCACGGCGGTGCTCGAGGACGGCCGCGATCGCACGATCTACGCCGCGCTCAACCTCGGCCACTTCGGGGTGAAGCTCCACCGCTCGGACGACGGCGGCCTGACGTTCACGGAGATCCAAGCCCCGAGCTTCCCGGCCGAGCCGGACTCGAAGGAAGCCGGCGACGCGGCGTCGAAGGCGCCCTCGGTCAGCCAGATCTGGACGCTCGCGGCCGGCGGCGCGCGCGAGCCGGGCCTCCTCTGGGCCGGCACCATCCCCGCCGCGCTCTTCCGCTCCAATGACCACGGGGCGTCGTGGCAGCTCGTCCGCGGGCTCTGGGATCGCCCCGAGCGGAAGGCCTGGTTCGGCGGCGGCTACAACCAGCCCGGCCTGCACTCCATCTGCGTCGACCCGCAGGACGCGCGGAAGCTTCACTGCGGGATCTCCTGCGGCGGCGTCTGGTTCACCGCCGACGCGGGCGAGAGCTGGGCGCTGCGCGCGAGCGGCATGTACGCGGAGTACATGCCGCCCGACAAGCGCGAGGACCCCAACCTCCAGGACGTCCACCACCTGGCGCAGTCACCCTCCCAGCCCGACGTCGTCTGGGCGCAGCACCACAACGGCGTCTTCCGGACGACGGACGGCGGGCTCTCCTGGAGCGAGATCACCGCCATCCGTCCGTCGAAGTTCGGGTTCGCGGTGGCGGTGCACCCGAAGGACCCGCAGACGGCCTGGTTCGTTCCCGCCGTGAAGGACGAGCGCCGCGTCCCGGTGGAGGGGCGGCTCGTCGTGGCGCGGACGCGGGACGGCGGCCGGAGCTTCGAGGTGCTGCGCGAGGGCCTCCCGCAGGAGCACGCCTACGACCTCGTCTACCGCCACGGCCTGGCGGTGGACGAGACGGGGGAGCGGCTCGCCTTCGGGTCGACGACCGGCGACCTCTGGATCTCCGAGAGCGGGGGCGATCGCTGGCGCCTCGTCTCGGCGCACCTTCCGCCGATCCATCAGGTCGCCCTCTCGCCCTGATCGCCGCGCCCCGGCGCGGCCTTACCAGCCCGGGACTGTGTCAGGGCGCTGCCCAGTTGGAGTGAGCCCCGAGCCCGAGCCCGAGCCCGAGTCCGAGCCCGAGCCCGAGCCCGAAAGAAGCCGGGCGCGGGCACGGGCGCGGGCTCGTTCACGGGACCAGCGCAACCGAGCACGGCCATCAGGCCCTCGGCAGCTTCGAACAGGATGCTGCCGCTGAACGCGTACCCAGCGCGGCGAGCGCGGAGCGAGCGCGATTCATGCCGCCTCCTCCTGCGGGAGCGGGCGCGGCGTGAGCTGCTTCGAGGCCAGGAACTCGCGGTTGAACACCTTCGACGCGTAGCGGCTGCCGTGGTCGCACAGGAACGTCACGATGCGGAGCCCCTCGCCGCGGTGGCGGCGCGCGATCTCGTAAGCGGCGCGCACGTTGAGCGCAGCCGAGGTGCCGACCACGAGCGCGTCCTCCCGCGCCAGGTGGTACAGCATCTCGATCATCTCCTGGTCGCCGAGGCGCATCGCCTCGTCCACCTGCGCCCGCCGGAAGTTCTCGGTGATGCGCATGATGCCGATCCCCTCGGTGATGGAGCTGCCGGTCGTCTCCACCTTGCCCTCGCGCACCCAGCAGTAGAGCCCGGACCCGGGCGGATCCACCAGCACGATCCGCGTCGCCGGCCGCCTCGACTTGAGGTATCGGCTCACCCCCGAGATGGTCCCGCCCGTGCCGACGGCGGAGACGAGCACGTCCACCCTGCCCTCGCACTGCTCGTCGATCTCGGGCCCCGTGGTCTCGGCGTGGTAGTCGCCGTTCGCCGTGTTCTCGAACTGGTTCGCCCAGAACCAGCCTTCGCGCTCGGCGATGATGCGCGCCTGGTGGAAGAAGTGGCGCTGGTCAGCGAAGGGGACGACCGGGCCCTGGCGGACCTCCACCCCCAGCGCCTCCAGGAGCTCGTACTTCTCGCGGGCCTGGTTGTCCGGCATGGTCACCACGACGCGGTACCCGCGCTCGCGGCCGAGGAGGCCGAGCCCGATGCCGGTGTTCCCGGCCGTGCCCTCGATGATGGTGCCCCCTTTCCGGAGCAGGCCCGATTCCTCGGCGCGCTTGATCATGCCCTTGGCGGCGCGGTCCTTGATGCTGCCGCCGGGGTTCATGAACTCGGCCTTGCCGAGGATCTCGCAGCCGGTGAGGCGGGAGAGGGAGCCGATGCGGAGGAGGGGGGTGTTGCCGACGGCGTCCCAGAGCGACCCGATCGCAGGTGCCATGGCACGGTCCGTAATGTCCGGCGCGGTGCGGCGCAGGATTCCCGCTACGCGGCGCTCGCCGGCAGGAACGCGGGCGCCTTGAGGACGTCCAGGACGAGGTCGCGGAACGCGGTCACCTTCCGCGGCACGTGCTTGGCCGCAGGGGAGACGATGTGCAGGTACCCCGCGCGGCGCTCGTAGCGGGGGAGGACGCGCACGAGCTTCCCGGCCGCGACGTCCGGCTCCGCGACGAACGTCGCGAGGAGCCCCAGGCCCGCCCCGGCGCGCACCGCGTCGCGCACGAAGAGGAGGTCGTCGCACCGGATGCGCGCGCGCGGCAGCGCCGGCGTCGCGCCCTTCACCTCGCCGACCCTGAGCTTCTGCGGGCCGCTGCGGAAGGCGACCCACTCGTGGTCGTCGAGATCGGCCTCGGTGCGCGGCGTCCCGCGACGGGCGAGATAGACCGGCGAGGCGAAGAGCTGCATCACGATGGGCGCCGCCTTGCGGACGACGAGCGTCGAGTCCTGGAGCTTCGCCGCGACCCGGAGCGCCACGTCGAAGCCCTCGGCCACGAGGTCGACGACGCGCCCGGTGAGGTGCAGGTCGACCGACACGGCGGGGTAGCGCGCGGTGTAGCGCGTCACGACCTCGGACAGGAAGAGCTCGCCGAGATCCACCGGCGCAGTCACGCGCAGCTCGCCCGACGGCTGCTCCTCGCGCTCCGGCAGGTCGCCGAGCGCGCCGCGGATCGACCCGAGGAGCGGGGCGACGCGGTCGTAGAGCGCGGTGCCCGCGGCGCTCGGCGCCACGTGCCGCGTGGTGCGGAAGAGGAGCTGCACGTCGAGATCGGCCTCGAGGCGCGCCACGGCGCGGCTCACCGACGACTTCGGCAGCCCGAGCTCCTTGGCGGCGGCGGAGAAGCTCGCCGTCCGCGCCACCGCCTCGAAGACGGCGAGCAGGTTGAGATCGGTCATCGTTGCACCCCTGGAACGGTCTTGTGCTCGTCACGTCATTGCACGCATGACGGAACGGCGCCACATTCCCCGCGCTGCAAGACGGGCGTCCCCTCGGCCGCCCGCACCCAGGAGAACCCGACGATGAAGAAGACGCTCGCGACGCTGCTCCTCGCCCTCCCCGTCCTCGCCCTCGCGGCGCCAGCGACGTGGGACGTGGACTCCGCCCACACCTCGTCCGCCTTCGCCGTGAGGCACCTCGTCATCTCGACCGTCCGCGGCGAGTTCGGCAAGACGGCCGGCGCGGTCACCTACGACGACAAGGACGTCGCCAGGTCGAGCGTCGAGGCGACCATCGACGTCACCTCCATCGACACGCGCGAGCCGAAGCGCGACGAGCACCTCAAGTCGGCCGACTTCTTCGACACTGCCAAGTACCCGACCATCACCTTCAAGTCGACCAAGGTGGAGAAGGCCGGCGAGGGCAAGCTCAAGGTCACGGGCAACCTCACGCTCCACGGCGTCACGAAGCCCGTGGTGCTCGACGTCGCGGGCCCGACGGCCGAGGTGAAGGACCCCTGGGGGAACGTGCGGCGCGGCTTCTCGGCCACGGGCAAGATCAACCGCCAGGAGTTCGGCCTCACCTGGAGCAAGGCGATCGAGGCGGGCCCGGTCCTCGGCGACGAGGTGACGATCCTCCTCGACGGCGAGCTCATCAAGAAGGCGGACCCGAAGACCGCGGCGAAGTGAGCGGGGCCTCGAGTCGGCTCGAGGGATCGCAAGGTCCGTTTGCCCTGCAAGGTCCGTTCGCCCTGAGCGCAGCGGCGCCGCGGGCGACGCGTAGTCGAAGGGCGAACGCATTCTACCGTGCGCGTTCGTGCTTCGACTACGGCCTGCTGCGCAGGCCTACGCTCAGCACGAACGGAGGGTTCGTCCTTCCGCGGGGAGGAGCGAATTCGCTCACGGACTCTCGGGACGAACGCGCTCGGTTCACGCCGCGAGGAAGCCCGCGGCGACGAGCACGGCCACGAGCAGCGCCATGAGCGACTCCCCCGCGATGGCGCCGGCCGCGGCCGCCTGGACCTGCCCTCCCCCGGGCGACCGCCGCTCGGTGCCGGCCCCGAGCGCCGCCCCGAGCACGATTCCCGCCGCGTAGTGCGCGGGGATGACGAACCCGAGGCCGAGCGCGCCGGCGCTGGGCACGAACCGCCGGAAACGGCTCCGCGACCCCAGCTCCAGGACGA
>WNGF01009860.1_pt1 | contig 15844 bp, 10 predicted proteins | sample 5400641 | NCBI WGS metagenome assembly WNGF01 (sample SAMN13153371, study PRJNA577476) | soil metagenome | isolation source: 80 cm soil or saprolite under grassland replicate 2 | place: USA:California | collected 2016-06-15
GTCGTACTCGTAGAAGAGCGCCCCCAGCACGACCCCGATCGTGCCCAGGACCGGGCCGGCGACCAGCAGGGCCAGCCGGGGAAACGCCGTCTCCCGCCGGCCGAAGACGAAGGCACCGATGACACCCGCGATCATCCCCCCGACGCCACCGCCCAGCGTTCCCCCGGTCACGACGTTGAACAGCCGCGAGGAGAACCCTCGCCGGGTCGTCAGGTGACCGAACAAGAGGATCCCGAGCTGGCTGAATCCGCCCACGAGGGCCCCCGCTACGGCCGAGAACATGAAAATGTGCGAGACGAGTGCCCAGTCCCAGGCACGATACGCGCCGACGGCGAGGTGTCGGGATGAAAGGTGGTAGCCGACGCCGATGAGGAAGCCGGCCAGCGCACCTCCGATGAAGCCGCCGTAGACGCTGCTGTCGAGCGAGCGCGCGGGCGGGAAGGCTTCTGCGGACGGCGGCGCTTCGGTGTCGATGTGCATCCCCTGTGATGAACGTGACCCCAGCAGATTAGCACAATGGACGGTCGCGGCCTGTTCCTGGGAAGGGATGGGGGAAGCGCTCAAGTTCCGGGAAGGGCGGTTACGTCAACAGGGCCTTGATTCCGCCTATGCTCATGCTCCGTATGCTCTATGCTCCTCGGCTGATCGCGACGGCGGGAACAATTCCCGTGTGCGTGAGGGCGACGCCTCCTACGAGGGGCGCCGACGCGCCTCGCCCCCGGGCGTCGCATCGATGCCGCTCTGCATCCCGATCCCGGAGACAGCGATACAGCTTGCCCAATTCAAGGGAGACGGAGTAACTGCGTTCCTGACGCAGAGCACGTAGGCTCGACGTCCTGCTGTCGACGCGCGTCGCTTACGGCTGGCGATGAGCCGCTTGACTTTGAGTTCTCTCCTGCCGATCCCGTGCGCCTCACACCAATGAACTTCGGCGAGCCGTATCGTACCATCGGGTAGCGGCCGTAGTCGCGACGCAGCCGTCGCCGTTGGCGAAGACTCCGCCCGGCGGCGATCTGCGTCGTAGCAGTGATCGGGCCGACGATTTCGAATTCCACGGTTGCGCATCGCAAAGAGTGTCTCCGCGAAAGCTACGCGCGCTCGCGTGACATGCCAATGCCTCGAATCCGATACAGCGACGATCATACGTCGCGGCCGGGCTAAGCCACGACGGCGGGGTCGACGCGCATCACCACGTAGCCGCCGACGGCGCCGGCGCCGAAGCCGGGCGCGAACACGCGCAGCGGGCGGTCGATCACGCCCTCGCGCACGGCGTCGTGGATGGCGAGGGGGATCGAGGCCGACGACGTGTTGCCGACCTTGGCGATGTTGAAGTAGAGACGCTCGGGCTCGAGACCGGCGCCGCGGGCCAGCGTCGTGACCATCGTCTGGTTGGCCTGGTGCGGCACGACGAGATCCACCGCGTCGAGGAGCGAGCCGGGGCCACCGCCGGGATGGGGGAGCGTGCGCAGCTCGTCGAGCATCTGCTCGAGGTAGCGCTTGGCGAGATTGCGCACCTCGGGGCCGTAGACGGTGATGTTGTTGTCGAACTCCGGATTCGGCCAGATGATCGAGTCGACCTCGCACATCGGCCCACTGGCATAGGTCTGGTAGAACTCGACGTCGGGGGCGACGCCCGACGGCGCGGGGGCGACCACGAGGGCGGCGGCCGCATCGCCGAAGATCATCCGCGAGGTGCGCACCGTGCCGATCTTGTCGGAGAACTTCTCGCCGCACACGACGAGGACCGGCCGCTCGACCTCCTGCAGCAGACGGATCGCCTCCGAGAGCCCGTAGGGCAAGCCGGCGCACGCGGCCACCACGTCGCAGGAGGCATGGGTCTGGAACATCCCGAGCTGGCCGGACAGCCAGGTGGCCAGCGACGGCATCATCTTGGTGCTCGTGCACGAGCAGAACACGACGGCGCCGATCTCCTCCGGACGACGGCCCGATTTGGCGAGCGCGGCGCGGGCGGCGCCGAGGGCCAGGGCATCGAGATCGAGCTCGGTGTAGACCCGCTGCTCGATGCCCGTCTTGTCGACGATCTCCTCGGCCGTCATCGGCGACCAGCTGTACGCGGTGTTGCGGACGAGGTCGTCGTTGGTGCAGATGCGCTCGCCCTTCTGGACGGCCAGGGCCTCGATGCGCGGCAGGACGGCGAAGCGCCGGCGCACGTCGACCGGCGGATAGACGGCGACGGGCCGCCGCGACTCGGCGGGCGCGGGCCGCGGGGGACGGACGCGCCGGCCGCCCTTCACCCGACGGATGAAGTCCATCACCGCGTCGCTCTTGGGATGGAACACGACCACGATGTCGTCGCCGTCGAGCTGTCCCACCTCGATCACGCGTGTCCGTGAGCGGTCCCAGCGATACTGGTTGTGCAGGATCATCGCGCGCCGCAGGAGCGCCTCGAGCTCGGGCACCGCGTGCTGGCATTCGATGATGTCGTCGTACGAGTAGCCGGGATAATCCGGATCCCAGGTGAGCAGGTGATAGGTGAGGCTCTTGGGGCGGGCGAGGATCTCCGCCACGGTCGGCTTGATCGCGGGCAGCTCCGCGCCTGCGCCCTTCTTGTGGCGGAAGACGTCGATGAGGATCCGGAAGACCCGGTCCTCGGTCCCCTCGCTCCACGTCGGAGCCAGGTTCCGGTAGCCCGCCTCGATGGTGGCCGCCAGCTCCGCGCCGTCCCACGGCTTGAAGATCGGCAGGAAGACGTCGTCACGCTGGCGAGGGACGTCGCGCCAGCGGGTCGGGCGCTTGTCGTACATCGTCAGCGCGTAGCGATTCACCCAGAACAGCGTGAGGGCGAGATCGCGCAGGACGTCGTACCGGCCCTTGTACGCTCCCGATTCCAGCCGCGCGACGATGTCGGCCTCGGTGGGCGCCTTGTCCTCGAAGTCGCGCTTGATCACGGCCGTGAACTGCTCGAGCGTCTCGAAGACGGAGAAGTCCAGCTCGGGGAAGAAGTTCCCGGGGAACACGATGCGGTCGTAGCGATTGACGATGAATGGCTTCATAGCCGGACCTCGGCTGCGGGCAGCGTTGATGGATGATAGCACCCGCCGGGCCCCTGCTATACTTCCGCGCCGTGGACCGCCGAGCGCTGACCGTCATGGAGACGTTCCACTCGCTCTTCTACGCGCCCCACTATGTCACGCTGCACCGCGGCGACTTCGCCGACGAGGGGCTCGACGTGACGGTGCAGACCGCCGGCGGCGGACGGACGACGGTCACGGCGCTGCTCGATGGATCCGTCGACATCAGCCTCGGGGGCATCATGCGCAGCCTCGCGCTCGCCGACGGCGACGGCCGGCGCCTGCCGCACTTCGCGGAGGTCAACAGCCGCAACGGCTTCTTCCTCCTGGGTCGTCCCCCGCGTGAGCCCTTCGCGTGGTCGGAGCTCGAGGGCAAGGAGGTGATCTCCTTCGCCGAGGCGCCGACGCCCTGGCAATCCATGCTCACCGTGCTCCGGCGCGAGGGCGTCGATCCGGCGCGGGTGCGCATCACGCGTGACCTGCCCGTGGCGGAGGCGGTGGCCGCGTTCCGGGCGGGGCGCGGTGATTTCCTCGAGCAAGGCCAGCCGGTCACCGAGCAGCTCCTCGCCGACGGCAGTGCCGTGCTCGTGGCCTCGATGGGCGAGGCGACGGGCCCCGTCCCGTTCTCCTCGTACATGACGACGCCGGCCTTCCTGGACGAGGAGCGTCCGGTCCTGGAGCGATTCGTCCGCGCCCTCTACCGCGCGCAGCGGTGGATGGCCGGCGTCACCGCGCGGGAGGTCGCCTCCCTCATCGCCCCCGCGTTCCCCGACATCGAGCCCGGCATCCGTGAGCGCGCGGTCGATCGCTACCTGCGGCAAGGCACGTGGGCGCGCGATCCGCTGATCCGCCGGCCCGGCTACGAGTACCTGCAGCGCATCCTGCTCGACGGCGGCTTCATCCGGCGGTCGCACGCCTACGAGCACCTCATCGACACGACGGTGGCCGAAGCCGCGATGGCCGCCGTCGACCGCCCGGCTCAGCGCTGACCGACTGGACGATCGTCGCGCTGGCCGAGGCGATCCGGACGCGCCGCGTCTCGGCCGTCGAGGCCGTGCGTGCCTGCCTGGAGCGAATCGAGCGGCTGGACGGAGCGATCCGGAGCTTCATCACCGTCGACGGGGAGGGGGCGCTCGCCGCCGCTCGTGCCCGGGATGCGGACCTCGCCGCGGGCGCCCCGCGCGGACCGCTGCACGGGGTTCCGCTGGCGTACAAGGATCTCTGTCACGTCCGCGGGCTGCCGACGTCGTGCGGGACGAGCACTCGGGAGTACTTCGTCGATGAGCACGAGTGCACGGCGGTGGCCCGGCTCACGGCCGCCGGTGCCGTCACCCTCGGCAAGCTCAACATGTCGGAGCTCGCCATGGGACCCTTCGGCGACAATCCCCATCACGGCGACGTGCAGAACCCATGGCGCGCCGGTCACGTCTCCGGCGGATCGAGCAGCGGCTCCGCCGCCGCGGTCGCCGCGGGAATGGCGCTGGGAGCGCTCGGCTCCGATACCGGCGGCTCCATTCGCCTGCCCGCCGCGTGCTGCGGCATCGTCGGGCTGAAGCCGACGTACGGGCGGGTGAGCCGGACCGGGGTCATGCCGCTGTCGTGGTCGCTCGATCACGTCGGGCCGATGACGCGGACGGTGGCCGATGCCGCGCTCATGCTCTCCGTCATCGCCGGCCACGATCCCGGCGACGCGACCTCGAGCCGGCGGCCGGTGGACGCCGATCATGGCCTCGAGCGTGCCATCGCCGGGCTTCGCGTGGGCGTCGCCGACAACCAGTACTTCCACGGTCTCGAGGCGGAGATGGAGGGCGGCGTGCGCGCGGCCCTCGAGCGGCTCGGCGAGCTGGGCGCGCGGATCGAGCCGCTGACGCTGCCCGACCCGGAGAGCCTGGTCAGCGTCTGCAACCTCATCGCGCGCGCCGAGAGTGCCACCATCCACGCCCGGATCCTGCGCGAACGCCCTCAGGACCTCGGCGCGGCGGTGCGGGCGCGGCTCGCCGTCGGTATCGGCATCGCGGCGACCGACTACCTGCAGGCCCTGCGCCTTCGCTCGCGGCTGACGCGCGCGTTCGTCTCCGAGGTCTTCACGCGCGTCGAGGCGCTCGCGCTCCCGGTGATCCCCGAGCCGGCCCCGACGTACGGATCGTGCGAGGCGGGGGGCGTCGAGGCGAAGGTCACACGCATGGGTCGCTTCTCGCGCCTGACGCGCCCGTTCAACGGCCTGGGCCTGCCCGCGGTGTCGGTCCCCTGCGGGTTCTCGCGAGGCGGGTTACCGCTCGCGTTCCAGATCGTGGGCCGCCCGTTCGACGAGGCGACGATCCTGCGTCTTGCCCACGCGTACGAGCAGGCCGCCGGCTCCAGCGGGCCTTCCTCTAAGATCGAGCCATGAGCCTGCCCTTCGCTCCGCCGGTCGCGCCCATGCTGTCCAGCGCCGCCGACGCGTTGCCCGCCGGTGATGGGTGGCAGTTCGAGCCCAAGTGGGACGGCTTTCGGACGCTGGTGTTTCGCGACGGCGACACGATCCTGCTGCAGAGTCGCGACGAGAAGCCGATGAACCGATACTTTCCGGAGCTCGTCGCCCCGCTCGAGGCCGCGCTGCCCGAGCGCTGCGTCGTCGACGGCGAGATCGTCATCGTCGTCGGCGGCGGGCTCGACTTCGAGGCCCTGCTGCTGCGCATCCATCCCGCCGTCTCGCGCGTGAAGCTGCTGGCCGAGCAGTCCCCGGCCTCGTTCGTGGCGTGGGACCTGCTGGCACTGGGTGATGAGGACCTGCGCCAGGCGCCTCTCGCGGTGCGGCGCGCGCGGCTCGAGCACGTCCTGGCGGCCGCGAGGCCGCCGGTCCACCTCTCGCCGGCGACGCGCGATCGGGTGCTCGCGGACGACTGGTTCCGCCGCTTCGAGGGCGCCGGGCTCGATGGCGTCATGGCCAAGCGTCTCGACGCGCCGTATCGCCCGGGGGAACGCACGATGATCAAGGTCAAGCACCAGCGGACGGCCGATTGTGTGGTCGCCGGCTTCCGCTGGCACAAGAAGGGGCCGGGCACCATGATCGGCTCCCTGCTGCTGGGACTCTACGACGACGACACACTTCATCATGTCGGGGTCGTCGCGGCATTCAGCAACGCGGTGCGGAAGCAACTCGTCGCCGATCTCGCGCCGTTGCGCGAGAACGCGCTCGAAGGTCATCCCTGGCGCGATTGGGCCGAGGTGCAGGAGGAAGCGAGCGCGAGCGGACAGCGGTTGCCCGGCGCGACCAGCCGGTGGAATCGCGGCAAGGATCTGAGCTGGGAGCCCCTCCGGCCCGAGCGGGTGTGCGAGGTCGCGTACGACCACATGCAGGGGTCTCGCTTCCGGCACGCCGCGCAGTTCGTGCGCTGGCGGCCCGACAAGCGCCCGCACGACTGCCGTTACGACCAGCTGGAGGTCACGCCTGCCTACGAGCTGGAGCGCGTCTTCGGCGCCCGCGACCCGGACGCCCCATGATCCATGCCGCCCTCCTTCTCCGCGCGGCGACGCTGCTGATCGCGGGCGCGGGGCCGGCGGCGGCCGACAGCACGTGGCTGCCCCGATTCGATCCCGATCGGCGTCTTCACCCTCGACAAGCTGCTCGCACAGTGGCAAACCCAGACGGGCTTCCCGATCTTCGACTATCTCATCGTCCTCTGGGTGAAGTTCGAGCGGCCGACCGGCCAGGGCTCCGTGGGTTCGGTGGCGGCCAATGCGGGCGCCCGGCTGAAGGGCTCGGGTTCACCGGAGAGTATTGCTCGGATCGTCACGGTCCACTGCTGTCGGCGTTTCGGTGGCACGTGCCCTCCGGCGATCTCGAGAGCGCATTCCTCACCACCGTCCGTGGCATCGGCGCCGACCTGCGGAGTCGCGCGAGTTCCGCCCGGTAAGGCTCGGGTCTTGACGGCGGTTCATCCGCCCTGTAGAACGGCGACGGGCCCGGGGGGTGTTCGGTCGCGGTGTCCCCGGGGAAGAGATGGACGCTCGACATCGTCAAGGAGAGGGCGCGCGGCGGCGCCATGCGGGGGACCTGATGGACATAGCGCCACGGCGCCGACATCGGTTCGAGCTTCAGCGGTGCCAGATCGTGCGGCCGCGCCTGCTCGCCCTGCTGCTCGTCACGGCGCTGGCCGGCTGCACCAGCGGGGACGGCGGCGGAATCGACGTCAGCGCGGCGCCGCGCCCGGAGGGCGACCGCGCCCAGGGCGACACGCTGATCCGGGCCCTGCCCGCGAACATCTCGGGATTGATTCCGAACATCACCGGCGACAAGTACTCGCACGACGCGGTGTCCCTGATCTACAGCGGCCTCATCAGCCACGACAAGGACACCAACATCATCCCCGACCTCGCCGAGTCCTGGAACCTCGCCCCGGACTGCAAGGAAGTCAGCTTCAAGCTGCGCAAGAACGCGAAGTGGCACGACGGCAAGCCCTTCACGGCGGACGACGTCGTGTTCACCTACCAGCTCATGGCGCATCCCAAGACGCCGAGCCCCTACAAGGACGATTTCGAGGACGTCGCGTCCGTCGAGGCTCTCGATCCCTACAACGTGCGCGTGAAGTACAAGGCCTCCTTCGCCAACGCCGTGTACATCTGGGGCCAGAGCATCCTGCCCAAGCACCTCCTCGACAAGTACATGCAGGAGGGCAAGCTCAAGGAAGCGCCGCAGAACTCCACCGGTCCGGTGGGCACGGGGCCGTACAAGTTTCAGGAGATCCGGTCGGGCGAGAAATTCGTCGTGGTCGCCAACCCGGACTACTATGCGGGCCGCCCCTACATCTCGCGGATCGTGTATCGCATCATCCCGAGCCAGGCCACGATCTTCCTCGAGCTGAAGGCCAAGGGGATCGACCAGGCGGATCTGACCGCGCTGCAGTACCAGCGGCAGACCGACTATGCGGCCTTCAAGAGCAGCTACAACAAGTTCCGCTACGCCGCGAACGTGTACACGTATCTGGGCTTGAACCACAAGGATCCGCGCTTCGCCGACAAGCGCGTACGCCACGCCTTCGCCCACGCGATCAACAAGCGCGACCTGCTCGAGGGCGTGCGGCTCGGCATGGGCCGCGAGGCGACGGGTCCCTACAAGCCGGGCACCTGGGTCTACAACCCGAACGTGCGCACGTATCCGTATGATCCAGCCCGCGCCCGGAAGCTGCTCGCGGAAGCGGGGTGGACGACCAAGAACGCCGACGGTCTGCTCGTCAAGGACGGCCAGCCGTTCACGTTCGATCTGCTGATCAGCCAGGGCAGCGACGAGGGCCGCAAGACGGCCGAGGTCATCCAGGCGCAGCTCCGCGAGATCGGCATCGGCGCCGAGCTGCGGGTGCTGGAGTGGGCGGCGCTTCTCAAGGAGCACATCAAGAAGCGCAGCTTCGCCGCGGCCGTGCTGGCGTGGGGCGTCGGGCTCGACCCCGATCAGTACAGCATCTGGCACTCGTCACAGACCGGGCCCGACGAGTTCAACTTCGTCTCGTACAAGAACGCCGAGGTCGACGCGCTGCTCGAGCGGGGGCGCCGGAGCTGCCAGCAGAGCGAGCGCAAGCGCGTCTACGACCGCCTGCAGGAAATCTTGGCCGAGGACGAGCCCCTCGTCTTCCTGTTCTTCCGTGACACCCTGCCTGTCGTCGCTGCCCGCGTGCGGGGGATCGTTCCCGGTCCCATCGGGATCGACTACAACACGAACGAATGGTACGTGCCCAAGCGCCTTCAGCTCTACATGTCGGAGTGATATTCGCCTTCTTCCTGTTCGTCTCGGGCGCGTGCGCGCTCATCTACCAGGTCGTCTGGGTCCGCCAGCTCCTGCTGATCGTGGGCACGACCACGGCCGCCGTCAGCACCGTGCTGTCGGTCTTCATGACGGGCCTCGGGCTCGGGGCCTGGCTCTTCGGGTCGGCGGCCGACCGCAGCCGCACGCCCTTGAGGCTGTACGGTTACCTCGAGCTCGGGATCGGGCTCTACGCGCTGGGGCTGCCGATGCTGATCACGGCGTCGATGTCGCCCTACGTTCGAGTCGCCCGTCAGCTGACGGCAGAGCCCGAGCTCCTCCTGCCCGTCCGGGTGGCGCTCGGCTTCCTGCTGCTGCTCGTGCCCACGATCCTCATGGGCGGGACGTTGCCGGTGCTCATCCGCTACGTGACGCGCAGCCTCGACCGCCTCAGCACCGATCTCGGAATCCTCTACAGCATGAATCTGGCGGGCGCCGTCGCCGGCAGCCTCGCCGCGGGATTCCTGCTGATCAAGGTCCTGGGCGTGCAGGGCGCGAGCATGGTGGCCGTGGTCGGCAACCTCGGTGTGGCGCTCGCCGCACTGTTCCTGGCGCGACGGAGGCACGGCGCCGGCGCGAGCGCTCCGCGCGCCGCCGCGCCGGCGGCCGCGCCCGTCCTGCGGCGACTGGAGATCCCGGAAGGCGTGCGGCCGCTCGTGTGGGCGGCGGTCTTCCTCTCCGGTCTCTTGACCATGGCCTTCGAGATCCTGTGGACCCGCATCCTCGTCTTCACACTGGGGAGCTCGGTCTATTCGTTCACCGTCATCCTCGCCACCTTCCTCGCAGGGCTCGCGCTGGGCAGCCGGCTGTTCGCAGCGCTCGAGGGCCGCGCCCGTCCGCTCTACACCCTCGCCGCCGCGCTGCTCGGCGCCGGGGTCGCGGTCCTCGTGCTGGGGCCGCTGAGCACGCGATCCCAGGCCGTGCTCGTGGCGCTCTCGTCCCGGTTCGGCGTGACCGGCGAAGCGTTCGTCGCGGGGACCGCACTCTGCACGGCGCTCTTCGTGCTGGTGCCGGCGACGTTGATGGGCATCGTGCTCCCGCTCGCCACGCGCCTGCTCGTCGACGATCTGGGCCGCACGGGCCGGCGGGTGGGCGCCGCCTATCTCGTCAACACCGTCGGTTGCGTGCTGGGCTCGTTGCTCGCCGGCTTCGCGCTGATCCCGCTGCTCGGCCTGAAGGGCGCGCTATTGCTGCTGGTGGCGATCCAGCTGGCGCTCGGTGGTGCCTTCCTCGTCAAGGTCGAGCCTTCGCGCGTGCGCACGCTGCGGCTGCTCGCTCCCGCCGGCGCCCTCGTGATCGCCGGCCTCGTCGTGGCGTTCCTGCTCCTGCGGGGGCCGAACCCGTTCGACCCGGCGCTCGTCGGCAAGGACGCGCCACGCGTGGAGGCCCATCGCGACGCCATCGGCGCCTCGATCTCGGTGCTGCGCTATCCGGACGCGATCAAGACGCTGCGGATCGACGGCTTCGAGGCCTCCTCGAACAGGGTCATGGCCGGCTACATGCCCATGATGACCCACATCCCGATGCTGCTGCACCCGGACCCGCGACGTGTCCTCGTCATCTGCTTCGGGACGGGCTCGACGGCGGGGGCGGGGCTCCTGCATCCCGGGGCGACCGTCGACGCCGTGGACGTCAACCGGACCGTCTTCGGGTTCGCGCCACACTTCCTCGCCGTGAATCACGGCGTGGCCCGGGACCCGCGCTCGCGCCTCGTCGTGGACGACGGCAGGAACTACCTCCTCACGACGGGCGAGCGGTACGACGTGATCACCTCCGAGCCCATGCCCCCACACCATGCGGGCGTGGTCAACCTCTACTCGAAGGAGTACTACCAGCTGGCGCGCAACCGGCTGGCGCCTGGCGGCTTCGTCGTCCAGTGGCTGCCCATGCACCACCTCGACCTCGACGAGTCGCTGCAGATCCTGCGGACCGTGCAGGACGTCTTTCCCGAGACGACGCTGTGGCTCCACAGCGACACCGGCATCGTCGTGGCGCGTCGGGACGCGCCCATCCGGATCGACCTCGAACGCGTCGCTCGCGCGCTGGCGCCCGGGCGATTGCGCGACGAGCTCGACGAGCTGGGGGTCAAGACCCGGTGACCGACGATCGCCCATCACTCGAGTTCCATCCGCTGCGCCACCCGGTGCCGGAGTTCCGCGGACCGTACGACCTGGAGCACGCGCGGACGATGGTCGTCATCTGGCGCGCGCGCGCCGACAGCGTGGCGCCGCTCGTGGGCGCCGAGCCTGCGCTGGTCGCCGAGATCGCCGCCTGGCGAAAAGCCACGAGCCAGAAGAGCCTGGCCGACGTGCAGCGCTCCTGGAACCTGGACGGCCGGTGAGCCGGGCGCAACGGCCATCGTTTGACCCGTATGCGGGGCTGAGCTAGGCTCTCCGCCGTGATCGACCTCATCGTTCGCAATGGCACCGTCGTCACTCCCGACGGGGCCGGCGTTCGTGACGTCGCGGTCGAAGGCGAGCGCATCGTCGCGATCGCCGCGCCGGGCTCGCTGCCGGCGGAGAGCGCACGCGTCGTCGACGCCGCCGGCAAGGTCGTCGTGCCCGGCGGTGTGGACCCCCACACCCACCTGGCGCACGGAATCATGTCGCGGCCCGAGGAGCCCGGGCTCACGCTGGGTCCCGAGGACGACACCCGAGGGATGGCGTTCGGCGGGACCACCACGCACATCGACTTCTGCTTCGTTCGCCCCGGCGACGACCTCCGCGAGACGATCGAGCAGCGGACGAAGCGCTGGCAGGGGAACTCCTACGTCGACTACGCGTTTCACGTGACGCTCGCCGGCGCGCTCCCGCTGCCGACCTTCGAGCAGATCGGCGAGGCCATCCAGGCGGGGTTTCCGAGCTTCAAGGTCTTCACCACCAACATCCTGCCCATCCATCCCAAGCGCCACCAGAACCGCATCGATTTCGGTCGCATCCACTTCGCGATGCAGAAGATCGCCGCCGCCGGGGGCATCCTCGTGGTCCACGGCGAGGACGAGGACGTGGTCCAGTTCAACTACGAGCGCCTCCGCGCCGAGGGCCGGCTCGACGGCGCCAACATGCACCTGGTCCACAGCAAGCTCTCCGAGAAGCTGGCCTTCCGCCGCACGATCACGCTGGCCCAGGCGACGGGTTGCGCGGTCTACTTCGTGCACACCTCCGCCCGGGAAGGCGTGGAAGCGATTGGCGAGGGCCGCGCGCAGGGCCTGCCGATCTACGGCGAGACCCTCCATCAGTACTGCTGCTTCAACGCCGAGTACTACAAGACGCCCCGGGGCTTCTGCTCGCACACCTATCCGTCGCTCAAGTTCCCCGAGGACCAGGAAGCGCTCTGGCGCGGGCTCGTCTCCGACGGGCTGTCGACGCTGGCCACCGACGAGTATCCGACCACGCTTGCCGTCAAGCTTCGTGGACGCACGGTCGAGGACGTCACCGGCGGCAACGTGGGGGCCGAGGCGCGGCTGGGAATCGCGTGGAGCGAGGGCGTCGTCAAGCGGGGGATGACACCGACGCGCTTCGCCGAGATCACGGCGACGAACGCGGCGCGCATCTTCGGACTCTATCCGCGCAAGGGCGCGATCGCTCCCGGCAGTGACGCCGACCTCGTGCTCATCGACCCCGCGGTCGACAAGACGCTGACGCGCGAGGACTTCCACGTGAGCGATTACAGCCCCTGGGAGGGCTGGAAGGTGTCCGGCTGGCCGGTGACCACGATCCTCCGCGGCAAGGTCATCGCCGACCGCGGCCGCCTGCTGGGGAGCGCGGGCGATGGCCGTCTCGCTTCCCGCAAGATCGACGGGGCGCTGCTCCAGCGCCCCGTCTGCTGACGACCGCCTGACGGACCTCAAGGCTCCCGAGCCGTCGCCCACGCTCGCCGGCGCCCGGCCGGCGCTGGCGCGCGGTGTCATCGGGTGGATCGCGGTCTGCGCCGCCTACGCCGCCCTCGACCTCATCGGGCTCCTCGACGGGCTCCTGGTGCCCGTCCCCCTGATCCTGGCCCTCGTCTTCGCTCGCGCCGTCCGCCCCGATTCCGGCGTGGAGCACGCCAGCCGTCTCGTCGCCGCGGTGATCGCCGCCGCGTGTCTTCCCGCCGCCGCGGTGGTCTGGCGCTTCGGGATCGGGATCGGCATGCTGTCGCCGTTCTTGCTCGTCACCGCGCTGCTCGCGTTCGCCGCGTCGCTGGCCCTGCTGCTCGTGCGGCCGATCGGCGACCGCATCCTGCGAGCCCTCGGCCTCGATCCGGACTCGGACGTGCACCGCGTCGTCGCCGTGGCCGTCGTCTTGACCGTGATCGACGCCGCCGCGCTCTTCATCGAGCTCGCCGAATCCGGCCCCGTCCAGATGCCGTTCTATCCCTCGGATCCCGTCGTGTCGCTGATGACCGATCTCGCGCTCGCGCTGGCCGGGGTCGGCTTCGGCCTCACACGCGGTCTAGGCGCGACCCTCGCCCGCCTGGACCTGCGACCGCTGACGCGCCGGCAGGTGGCCGTGGCCATCGCCGTGGCGCTGGGCTTCCAGCTGATCATCGGGGTGATGGAGCATCTGGAGAGCGTGCTGTTGCCGAGCGTTCACGCGCTCGAGGATCGCTTCGGCTACGAGTTCGTGGGGCTGCCGCCGTGGGTCGGGGCCGTGCTGACGTCGGTCGCCGCCGGTGTGGGGGAGGAGGTCCTGTTCCGGGGAGCGCTCCAGCCGCGGCTCGGCGTCGTCCTGACGGCCGTGCTGTTCGGCGCGCTCCACGTGCAGTACCAGGTCCCGGGGATGATCATGATCGTGCTCATGGGCATCGCCCTGGGGGTGCTGAAGAACCGGACCTCGACCAGCTTCACGGCGCTGGTGCACGTGCTCTACGATATCGGCGCGTTCCTGATTCCGGATTTTTAGAATGGGGGGCCCGAAATGGCCCCCCAAACCCCCCGAGCCCGAAATCGTCTGCGACTTACTTGAGCGCGTCGATACCGGCCTGGGCGGTCTGCGCGTCCTGCTGGGAGGTCGCGCCGGAGACGCCGACGCCGCCGATGATCTTGCCCCCGACGACGATGGGGATCCCACCCTCGAGCATGCTCGCCCCGTGGAGATTGAGCAGACGGAGATTGGCGCCGCCTTGCGCGATGAGGTCCTGGAAGACCTTGGTGGGCCGGCGGAACGCCACCGCCGAGTACGCCTTGTCACGCGCCACGTCGATGCTCCCGAACTGCGCGCCATCCAGACGGCCCAGCATGACGACGTTGCCGCCGGCGTCCACGACGACGATCACCATGCCCCACTTGTTCTTCTTCGCCTCGGCCTCGGCGCCGGCCATGACCTTCTTGGCCTGCTCGTAGGTGATCGAAGGACCATAATCCGGCGGCGGCGTCGCGGCAGGCGGCGTCGGCGCTCCGGGCGCTTGGGCACTGACCGACGCGGCCACGAACAGCAGGGCCGTGCTGACGACCAGGGATACCGCTCGTGTGATCCTCATGGTGTCCTCCTCGTGAGGTGTGGGTGATTGACGCCGTTCGGGGCCGGCGTCGGGAGCGCTAGGAGAATAACACCCGCCACAGGTATGCGGTTCCGGGGATCCCGACCGGCACCGTCTCGTAGTACGATCGGCCGACAGTCTGCGAGGTCCTCGAGGAGAGCCATGGAATATCGAACGCTGGGGCGGACGGGTCTCAAGGTCTCGGTGCTCGGGTTCGGCTGCGGTGACGTCGGCGGCCTCATCGTGCGGGGCGCGTCCGCGGAGCGGGAGCGCGCCGTCGCTCGCGCGCTCGAGCTCGGCGTCAACTACTTCGACACCGCGTCGTCCTACGGCAAGGGGTTGTCGGAGCAGCATCTCGGTCAGGCCCTGAAGGCCCTCCGGGCCGACGTCTACGTGGGGACGAAGGTACGGGTCGCCCCGGAGGACACGGGGGACATCGGGCAGGCGATCGCGCGCTCGCTCGACGCGAGCCTCGGGCGCCTCGCGCGCGAGCGCGTCGATCTCCTGCAGCTGCACAACTCGATCGGCCCGACCCGGAGCGGCAACGCGCTCGGGACGGCCGACGTCCTGGACCAGGTCGTGCCGGCCCTACAGCGGCTCCGCCAGCAGGGGAAGATCGGCTTCATCGGGATGACGAGCAACGGCGAGACCGCCGCCCTGCATCGGGTGATCGACTCCGGAGCCATCGACACCGCGCAGGTCTTCCTGAACCTCCTCGACCCGAGCGCCTGGCTCGAGGTGTCGCGCGGATTCCCCGGACAGGACTTCGACCGCCTGCTGTCACGGACGCGCGCCCAGCAGATGGGCGTGATAGTCGTCCGCGTCCTCGCGGGGGGCGCGCTCAGCGGCACGCCCGCACGTCATCCCCTGGCGATGCCGGCCGTCGCCCCCATCGCCACGGGCCCCGACTACGACACGGACGTGAGCCACGCCCGGCGGTTACAGGCGTTGGTGGACGACGGGCACGCTTCGAGTCTCGTCGAGGCCGCCCTGCGCTTCCCGCTCGGCACGGACGCCGTGTCGACGGTCCTGCTCGGCTACTCCACGCTGGAGCAGCTCGAGTACGCGGCCACGTCCGTGGCCAAGGGGCCGCTCCCCAAGGCCGCGCTCGATCGGCTGTCCACGTTCTGGAAGGAGCTCGCGACGTCGACAGGGAGCCGAGCCTGACGCGCTCCTGACCATGTGCGTCCGTAGTGTCTCAGTTCGAAACTGTGGCGACCCAATCGCCGCCGATCCACCGGGCGGGTGGGGCCTTGGGAAACCCGACCGGACTGTCTGGCCCACCGCCCGCCTGTCGGTTGCCGGTACGCCTGTCCCGCCGTACGACGACGGGTTTCCCAAGGCCCCACCCACCCCGCCCGCCCTCTCCGCGGTGCTCAAGGTCGGATCGAGGACTCGAGTGGCGAGGCTCTCGTGTGCGGCCGGAAGAGATGGCGGGCCCCCAACCTTCCTACGACACGCGGGCTTGAGGTCGGCCGTGATCGTCGGTAGTCCACGCGAGTCCTTCGCTGCACGACTCCGCGGCCCGAGCGCCGCGGGGAGGGCGGGAGAGACGGGTGGGCCTTCGGAAACCCGT
>WNGF01005937.1_pt1 | contig 15843 bp, 13 predicted proteins | sample 5400641 | NCBI WGS metagenome assembly WNGF01 (sample SAMN13153371, study PRJNA577476) | soil metagenome | isolation source: 80 cm soil or saprolite under grassland replicate 2 | place: USA:California | collected 2016-06-15
ATCCCTATTACAATTCTAGTACAAATATATTGCGCGGCAAAGAAGATGAACGCGTAGGAAACAGTGTTTACCACAACGCTCGAACCCGTAATCGACATTTCTCCCAGGGCTTCCGCGAGTCGTGCTTTTATACCTTCCAATCCCTTCTTCGGCGTCGGCCGCTTTTCTTTTGGGCGATTAAATGATTTCATTGAGAAACGTGAGATGACGCAATTCTGCGCGTTGTCGCTGGATTGGCTCCTCGAAAAAGTGTTACAGGAAAGTGTTACAATCGACTCTCAGGCTCTTGGACGAAATGCGTAACTCGTTGACGCACAGAGGTGAGAGGTGGTGCGCGGTAGAGGTTTCGAACCTCTGACCCCTACCGTGTCAAGGTAGTGCTCTACCACTGAGCTAACCGCGCACTAAACCGAAGTGATAAGTGACGAGTGACCAGTGATGAGTCAAGCGAGATCGATCTTTGCGACGGTCGGCGGATCGTCTGCCGAGCCGTTACGCCAGATACTTCGACACTGGACAACATGGGGGCGCCGGACGACTGTGCGCATCTCGTGAGTGCATTGTTTTTTAAACGTTTTCTGCAACGGCCGTTTCAGGTCGCGTCGATTGTTCCCAGCTCGAAAGCGCTCGTGGAACGCGTCGTGGATTTCAGCCAGCCGCGCGTGATCGCTGAGTACGGCCCGGGTGAAGGCGTGCACTCACGCGAGATCGCACGCCGGATGAGACCGGATTCGCATTTACTCCTGTTTGAGCTCGACCAAGCTTTCGCTCGCGATCTGGAACGACAATTTGTCGGGGATCGTCGGGTACACGTCATCCATGGAGACGCGGCGCGTTTGCCTCAGGAGTTGCAGCGTCGTGGATTCGGCTGGTGCGATTACATTCTCTCAGGCATTCCGTTCAGTATTCTTAAGATCGACAAGAAACGCGCGCTCCTTCAAAAAACGCACGACGCATTGGCGCCAGGCGGCAGTTTCATTATTTATCAAGTGACCAACGAGCTGAAGCAGCATGCCAAGCTTTTCGAGCACGCCGAATCAGAGTACTTCCTGCAAAACATACCGCCGATGTTCATTACCGTTTTTCAAAAGGCGCAATCGGCACAATCGCTGAGTGGCTGGGAGTACCGCACCGCGCGAAAGCTTTCAGAGTTGGCTGGCGCAGATCGCCCGGCATGACGCAGGACAGGCCGAAGCGTGTAGAAAAGGATTCGATGGGCGAGATGTCCCTTCCGGCGTCCGCTCTTCACGGCGCCTCGACTCACCGGGCGGTACTTAATTTTCCCGTGAGCGGTTATCGGTTTCCGCGTCCGTTTATTCGCGCACTCGGCTTGATCAAATGGGCTGGCGCGCAGGCCAACCATGATCTCGGTCTGCTCGACGCGGAGCGCGCAGCGTTGATCGTGCAAGCAGCCGAGGAAGTCGTCGAAGGAAAGCTCGACGACCATTTTCCGCTCGACATTTTTCAGACAGGCTCGGGTACGAGCACGAACACGAACGCGAACGAAGTCATCGCGAACCGGTGCGCCCAACTCGCAGGCAAACCGATCGGGTCGCGTGAACTGGTTCATCCCAACGACCACGTCAACATGGGCCAGTCGAGCAACGACGTGATTCCCTCCGCGATCCACATCAGCGCAGCGGAACAGTTAAAAAACTGTCTGATTCCGGCCTTGGAAAAGTTACACGCCGCTCTGGAAGCCAAGACGAAGGAATTCTGGGACGTCATCAAGATCGGTCGGACCCATTTGATGGACGCGACCCCGGTCCGATTGGGGCAGGAATTTTCCGGTTACGCGCAACAGGTTGCTTACGGGAAGGCGCGCGCGCAAAAATCGATCGAAGCTTTGCATGAGCTTGCGCTCGGCGGAACAGCGGTTGGCACAGGCCTGAATCGCCATGTCGATCTTCCGGGAAAAATGCTGCGGCATTTGGAGCAGCGAACTGGGATCGCCTTTTACGAGGCAAAGAACCATTTCGAAGCGCAAGGGGGCAGGGACGCAGTCGTGGAAGCGAGCGGTCATCTAAAAACGATCGCGGTCAGTTTATTCAAGATTGCGAACGACATCCGGTGGCTCGCGAGTGGGCCGCGTTGCGGCATCGGCGAAATTCAACTTCCCGCGACGCAACCGGGCAGTTCAATCATGCCGGGCAAAGTGAACCCGGTGATGTGCGAATCGGTGATGATGGTTTGTGCGCAAGTGATCGGCAACGACACGTCCATCACCTGGGCTGGGGCGAATGGAAACTTCGAGCTCAACGTCATGATGCCGGTGATGGCGCATGATCTTCTCGAATCGATCCGGCTGCTGGCAAACGTGGTCGATGTGTTCTGCGAAAAATGCGTGCTCGGTATCGTGGCGAACGAAGAGCGCTGCCGCGAGCTGATTGAGCTTTCCATGGCCATGGTAACCAGTCTCGCCCCGAAGATTGGTTACGATCGGGCCGCTGAAATTGCGAAAGAAAGCGCGAAAACCGGACGCACTGTGCGCGAAATTGCCCGGGAAAAAAAAGTGTTGCCGGAAAAAGAACTCGAGCGCGCGCTTGACCCGGTTGCGATGACGAAACCAAGCTGCAAAGACGCGGAGTGATGGAGTGGCGGAGTAATGTGCGATGAGGAGCTTCATCGTTTATGTCGTATTCGTCAGCATGCCGACAAACTCTTATGTAGGAGCACCAATGATAAAAAAATCACGCTTCGGATTTCGTCATTTATGGCTGGTGCCTTCCATGGCGTTTTTCGACGGACTTCGCAGCAGACGCAAATGTTAGCGTGTCGCCGCTAGGTTTGACCTATGGTTGCTAAACTCGAGGGACCTCAGTTTTCTGGTGGAGCGAACATTGCGATCAAATGTCCAAGTCACACGTATGAGCAGACAGTCGCCTTTTACCGCGACACGCTGGGACTGCCTTTAATTGAGGAAGAAAAGGACGGTTGCATTTTTCAATTCGGTCCGAACCGGCTTTGGATCGACAGCGTACCAAATCTGAGCCATCCAGATATTTGGCTGGAACTGGAAACAAACGACACCGAGGCCGCTGCATCATTCCTAAAAGTACATGGCCTCGCGCGGCGCGATGAAGTCGAACAATTACGCGAAGATTTCAACGGCTTCTTCATTTCCGCGCCGAACGGCGTGATCCATCTCGTTATCGGCCCGGAGGAAGCGTAGCGGAATGTGTGGCCCGAAAGCTTTCGGGGTTGTCCACCCAGTCGCGATTTCTGCAGGTCAGAGCCGCTGATAGCGCCCTAGCGCGCGGGACAATGTCGTCCCACCACGATCAGGTCCCGCTCCACACCGTCGAGGCGCGCAATGCCTGGAAGCAGTCCCCAGCGCTGGAAGCCGAGCCGCTCAAACAATTTCAGGCTCGGTTCGTTGTGCCCGAAGACCAGACCGACGAGTGCGGTGATCCCTAGCGACGGCGCACGGCCGATTGCTTCTTCCAATAGTCGCCGGGCCACGCCGCTACGGCGGAATTTTTCATCGACATAAACGCTAATTTCGGCCGAGCCACGATACGCGCATCGTGGCAGGAATTTTTTGAAATCCAGCCAACCAACCACGCGACCGTCGGATTCCGCGACCCAGAATGGATGTTGATTCGGTGAATGTTCGCGGAACCACGGCAAACGTGCTTCGACCGTGGTCGGCTCGAGCTCGGCCGTTACCATGCGTGTTGGCACAGTGGCATTGTAAATGTCGACGATGGCGGGGAGATCGGATTCGAGCGCGTCACGGATAATCATACCGGTAGCTGTAGTCGCGGTCGCCGAGCGTAGATTTTCCGACCCGACTGCGCTCACACCGCTTGGAAAAACGCGTTTTCGAATGTCGGTTGAAACGGGCCGGGCTTCGTTTCCCCGATTCGAAATCGCGGACTGATTTCTGATTGGGTGGCGCAATGGACTTCCATGTCGATCCTGCCGCATTTCGCGAGCAACGTGTGTACGGCGCCTAAGGCAAGCTCGGGTGTGTTGCAATCGCGGCTGAGATGTCCAAGCACGATGCGCTCAATTTTTCCCGGCAGCAATTCCTCGATTACATTAACCGCTGCCGCGTTCGACAGGTGCCCATGCCGCGATTGAATTCTTTGTTTCACTGGCCACGGCCGATGTAAATCGTTCTGCAAAAGTTTTTCGTCGTGATTGGTTTCAATCACGAGCGTCTGCACCGCTCGCAAGCGTTCCACAATCATTTTCGTCGCGTAACCGAGATCGGTAATAAACCCAAGACCGCCCGATCCCGCGTAAAAAGCAAATCCAATCGGATCGACGGCGTCATGTGGCACAGGGAACGTCTGCACTGTGACGTCGCAAATAGAGAACTCGGAACCGGTCCGAAAAATTCGCCAGTTACCATGTCGCTCGAATAATCCGTCACAACGAATCGCCTCTGCAGTGAGCGCATTGCAATAAATCGGCACATCAAATTTGCGGCAGAGCACTTCGAGACCGCAAACGTGATCGCCATGTTCGTGAGTGAGAAGCACGCCATCCAACTGATCGGGTGCGACGCCGCACTGGGCCAGACGCAATACCAATTGCCGCGCGCTCAGGCCGCCATCGATAAGAATCTTGCAATGATCCGTGGCGACCAACGCACTGTTCCCGGCGCTGCCGCTGCCGAGCATGGTCAAGCTGAACACGGATCTTAAGTTAGCCGTATTGCCTCAGGTTACGCAAACGGAAACGGATAGTTCCAACGCGAATTCGCTAGGGGGACATTGGCCCCCAATCGTTCGGAGGCTGCACCCAGGATGATCTGAATGAATCATGATGGGCTGCGACAGTCGTCGTTCCCGGTTGGTTAGCAAATAGTTATATGGAATTAATAATGGAGATTATGTCATCTCGCCGCCTTGCTCGACACTTCGCTCCGCGAGAATTACATTCGCGCTACTTGAAAACACGCCTCTTTATTTTCGCACTAGCAGTCACTGCGATTTTTAGAGGCACCGGTTACGGCGCGTCGGAACTGCCGGCTGCGAATAATACCGACGTCGATTTTAAGCAGTGGGGGCTCCTGGCGATTCAAGATGGCGGACGGCGCAAGCCGGTGGACACATTCGCGCGAGAGACGCTGATCCGGATTACTGGACGTTCGGCATATGCGGATGAGAAAGGGCGGAAATGGCAACCGAACGATTTCGTTTTGTCGGCACTGCTTGAGACGCACGCTTGGAAGGACGAGCCGATGGTGCTGATTTCAATCGGGCAATTGATCGGGAGTCTCGGCCTCGACAAAACAAAGAAAAGATTTTCTTTTGCGCAATTGGCTGGGTCATCGGAATTGCAGCGCATTGCGAACGAAGCGCGTGCGCGTAAGCGCGCGGAACAAACGCTGGACAGAGTTCAGCAAGAGGCCCTTAGCGTAACTGATCGATTGGCGCTGCTGTCGAAGGTGATGGATGGAAGCGCGCTTCTAATCATTCCTGCGCCGGGAAGCGAAACCGATCCGTGGATAGGGCCGTCAGAGTTTTCTCGCTATTACGCGGACGTGCAGTTCGCGCCGGTTCAGACGCAACTGCGGACGCTCGCCACCGCGTATACACAAGGTGACGGATTCAACTTCAGCCGCGCAGCGAGCCAGCTACGCGAATCGCTGCGCAAACTGAGTCCGTCCATTTATCCGCAAGATGGACAATTGCGGCTCGAATATTTTTATAATCATTTCGCAGGATTTTATCGTGCGATCTGGTGTTACGGGATCGCGTTCCTTGCTTTGCTCGTTGCGCGTCTGCGCAAGCGTGGGCGCGCACTGCAAAACATCGGCGTGGCAATTGCGCTCCTCGCTCTCGCATTTCAGGCGAGTGGCATTGTGATGCGGTGCATGATTGGGGGCCGTCCGCCGGTCACGAACATGTATGAATCGATCATCTGGGTTTCGTTTGCGATTTCATTTTTCGGGATGGTCTTTTTCGCGCGTTATCGCACGCCGGTGTATCTGCTCGCAGCGTTGCCGGTGACGCTCATCGCGCTGTTGCTCGTGCATCAAATGCCGATCGCGATGCCCTCGAGCATTGATCCGCTTGTGCCGGTATTGCGCGATAATTTCTGGCTCACCGTTCATGTGCTCACGATCACATTGAGCTATGCGGCATTCGCGCTGGCCATGGGATTCGGTCATATTTTGCTTTGGCGGTACGCGCGCAACCCTGCAGCGGCCAGCGCGGATGCGCCGATGCACTTCTGGCTCTATCGCGTACTCCAGCTCGGCGTACTCTTGCTCGCAGCGGGCACGATTCTCGGCGGTGTCTGGGCAAATTATTCCTGGGGACGCTTCTGGGGTTGGGACCCGAAGGAGACATGGGCGCTGATCGCGCTGCTTTGTTATATCCTCACACTGCATGGGCGACTCGCCGGCTGGTGGAGCGAGTTCGGTTTGGTGGTCGCGAGCGTTGTCTGCTTCCTCGCAGTTTTGATGGCTTGGTACGGGGTGAATTTTGTTCTTGGCAAAGGTTTACATAGCTATGGATTTGGCATCGGCGGCGAGACTTACGTTGCCATATTTGTTGGTCTCGATCTTTTATTCGTCGCGTTTGCCATCTGGCGATACCGAAAGAGCAGGGGATCGCTCATTCCAGTGGGCGAGATTAAAGCCGAGCGCGCGGCGGTGTAGCTGTAGCCGGGATCGGTGATGCCGGGCCGTCGGAGCACCCCGAAAGCTTTCGGGGCTACGGTGTTTCCACAATGAGCGCGTCCAGAAATTCCCGCGCAGTTTCGGCACCAAGCAGTGTCGAGCGTGTCGCATCATCTTTCACGAGCCGCACCAGTGTGCCGACGCAGATCAAGTAATCGTTGACCAATTGCTGCGGCACGCCGATGACGAAGATCAGACGGGCGCGCACTCCATTTTTGCCAAACGGAATGCCGGCGCGGCTGCGCCCAATTCCAAGGATGATTTGGTTAACCAAATTGGTGCGCGCATGAGGAAATACGACGCCATTTTGTACGGCGCTGGGATGCGCTTGCTCGCGGGCGAGCACTTGTTCGAGAAATTGGTCTGCATCGTCGATCTTCCCATTCGCGGCCAGCAGCTGGATGATTTCCCGCACCGCGTTCGCCGGTTTGCGGGAGCGCAATCGCAGGATCACCTGCTTTTCATCAAGAAGATCAGCCAGCGCGATAGCCATTTGGCGGCAGCGAGATTTGTTGGATTATCCGGGCAAACCCAGTTATCCAGTTAATCTGATAGCCGTGGCAACTGAAAAAATACCGAGCGGGTTGAACGAGGAGACGACGGTCTCGTTGCAGCGCAGCCTCTATGATCCGGGATACGTCAACGCGATGTCGCATTTTTATCGGGGCGAAATGGGGCGGATCATGGTCTGGCGGCAGCGGCTCGACATTACTACTAACTGGGCCATTACCAGCAGCACCGCCATCATCACCATCGCATTTACGACTCGCGAAGTGCCGCACATCATTTTCTTTTTTAATCTCGCCATCGTCTGGGCGATGCTTTGGATCGAGGCGCGGCGTTACCGGTTTTACGACGCGTTCCGTGCCCGTGTCCGCATGCTGGAAGCGCATTTCCTCGTTCCGATGGTGATGGAAAATCGCGAGATGCTCCAGGGCGAATGGAAAAAACTGGTCTGCGAAGATTTGATCTTGCCCTGCTTCAAAATCAGCAAACTGGAAGCGGTCGGGCGACGATTGAAACGAAACTACGTTTTCATTTTCATTCTCATTATGATCGCGTGGGTGACGAAAATATTTTTGCACGCTAATGCGCCGATCGACGACGTGCCCTCATTTTACCAGGCGCTGCACATAGGACACATTCCGTCGTGGCTGGTTGCCTTTGTTTTCGCGGGCACGCTCGTCAGCGTGACCGCAATCACGGTCTACGTCAGTCAGAAATCCTCTGGCGAAATTTCCGAGTTCGGTACCCATCGTTCGCTATGGCGGATCTGAAGAATGTCATTCCGAGCGAAAGTCTTGCCCTGAGCGAAGTCGAATGGGTCGAGGAATCCCGTGATGGAACTCAAAGGTAGCGCTGCGGGATTTCTCGACTCGCTGCGCTCGGCTCGAAATGACCGCGTTTGAAAAGCTTTGCGAAATCGTCGCGCGCTTGCGGGCGCCGGGCGGTTGCCCGTGGGATCGCGAGCAAACACACGAATCGCTTCTGCCTGCGTTAATCGAAGAGGCTTACGAAGTCGCGGGAGCCGTGCGCAGCCGGGACATTGCAAATTTTCGCGAAGAACTCGGAGATCTTCTTCTGCTCATCGTGATGCACTCCGAGATCGCGCGGGAAGCCGGGCGATTTGACATCGATAATGTGGTCAAAGACGTGACGGAGAAGCTGATCCGGCGCCACCCGCATGTCTTCGGCCAGAGCGATGCACGGGACAGCCGGGCGGTGCTGAAACAATGGGAATCGATCAAGCGCGCCGAAAAGACAGGCAAACATTACCTCGACGGTTTGCCAGCGGCGCTCCCCGCCCTGGCACGCGCGCAGAAGGCGCAATCAAAAGTTGCACGGGTCAATTTCGACTGGAGCGAACTGGATGAGGTGATCGCAAAAGTTGAAGAAGAGCTTGGAGAAATAAAGCAGGCAATTGAAAGCCGACATCGCCATTCTGCCAATGAGCCGCGTGCTGGAGACGCATCTCATGAGGTTGAAAATGAGATTGGCGATTTGCTTTTCGCGGTGGTGAACCTGGCGCGCAAAGCCACTCTCGACGCGGAAACCGCACTGCAAGCTGCAACCGACAAATTTGTCGCGCGGTTCAACCGACTGGAGGATGAGCTGCAGGCGCGGGGCAAGCGGTTTGGTGATGCTGATCTTGCAGAGCTGGATGCGATCTGGGACGCGATTAAGGAAAAAGCGCCAAACATCGAATATCCAAGGCCCAACGCCGAACTCCTCTGAGTTCGATGTTGGATATTGCTTTTTCTCTCGTGGGGATGTCGCCAATGATCATCTTTTCAAGAGTCCCGGTCCGTGCGTTCGGGTTTCTGTTTGGATCCTGCGACAGAATTCTCCGAGCTGTTGCAGAAAAGCAAAAGCAGTGGGAGCGTAAAAGGAATCAACTTTGACTTTAGTGTTGTCTGTAATCCCCCAATTTTCGCGGGCCGTTTGAATTAGTTTATGGATAGGCCCAATAAAGCCCGCTATTACCCACGAGTCGGGATTAGAATGAGTTTTCTTGTCGCTTTGCGCAAAATTCGGAAAGGCTTATGAAAGCCGGTTGCATAAGTCGGGAAGTGGAAAAACAGGGATCGAGTGCCCGAGAAGTCGGGATTTTTAGAAAATCTCCCGTTCACAAGAGCGGCATTCGCAAATCAAAGACCGGCCGCTGGCGCGCGGCGGCGCTGATCCTTCTTAATTTGTTCATGATCGCGCACATCATTCAGTGGCGGATCATGGGAAGGACGGTTTCGCCCATCGAGCCTTCGGAGACGATGCATACGCTGCAACGCGGGTTCATCAACGCGGGATTCATCTTCTTTGTTCTGGCTATCCTAGCGACGTTGATCTTCGGTCGCTTTGTCTGTGGCTGGGGCTGCCACATTCTCGCCTTGCAGGATTTCTGCGGGTGGATGTTAAAGAAAATCGGCCTCACTCCGAAGCCGTTTCGCTCGCGGCTGCTGGTCTATGTCCCGATCATTGGCGCATTGTATATGTTTGTTTGGCCTACGGCGTATCGATTCTTCAGCTCGCAGCCTGGGCCATTGATCCCGAAATTCACCAATCATTTGGTCACCAGCAATTTTTGGGAAACCTTTCCGTCGGTCTCAGTCGCCATCCCGTTTCTTTTCGTTTGCGGCTTCATGACCGTTTACTTTTTGGGGCAAAAAGGTTTCTGCACCTACGCTTGTCCCTATGGCGGATTTTTCGGTCTCGCCGACAAGTTCTCGCCCGGAAAAATTCGCGTTACTGATGCTTGCAATCAGTGCGGCCATTGCACTGCGACCTGTACCTCGAATGTTCTCGTCCACGCGGAGGTGAAACAGTACGGAATGGTTGTCGATCCAGGCTGCATGAAATGCATGGACTGCGTCAGCGTTTGTCCCAATGATGCCTTGTACTTCGGTTTCGGGAAACCCACGCTTCTGGTTCCGAAATCGAACGCGCTCAAGAAAAATTACTCGGTAACATGGCCTGAGGAAATCGTCGGCGCGCTCGTTTTTCTTGGAAGTTTCCTTGCTGTCCGCGGGGTTTACGCGCTGGTCCCATTCTTGATGGCGCTCGGGTGCGCGACGATCACAACCTATCTCACTCTAAAAACGTGGAGATTGCTCAAGGCAAAAGAATTGCCCTTTTACCGTTTTAATTTGAAGTCTTCGGGCAGAATTCGAAAAGCAGGATGGGGATTTGTCGCTTTTGCGGTTGTTTGGATTGGCTTGACCGCGCACAGCGGGTGGGTCCGCTATCACGAATATCTGGGCGGCCGCGCATTTCAGAAACTCCAAATCCCCGATGAGCTCGCGCTTGCGCAGGCAAACCCCGACCCCTGGCTCAGTCCGAGCGATCGGGAAAGCATCCTTGAAGGAAAAAAACATTTTCAGGCCGCTTCGAACTTCGGGCTCTTCATCAATAGCGAGGCGCTACCGAAGCTTGCCTGGTTTGAGTATCTCTCTGGCGATGCGGAACGATCGGTCGCGCTGCTCAGCAAGGGGGCAGCTTATCAACATGGCCAGGCCAAGGCTTTGAGCCTGTATTATCGCGGCACGATCCTGAACCGTCTCGGACGTTACGAGCAAGCGCGGGCGAGTCTCGACGAGGCGCTGGCGCAACGAGCCGACTTAATTCTCGCTCGCCAGGAAAAAGGCGAATCGCTCTGGCAACTTGGCCGCAAGGAAGAAGCCATCTCTGTCTGGAGCGATGCCGTGCAGCGCAATTCGGGCCTTGTTTTGGCCAACAATCAACTCGCAGGCGCTGAGCGATCGCTGGGCAGATTTGACGAAGCCGCTGTGCATGAAAAACAAGCCGACCAATTCACTCCTGATAATCCGCTTTTCCATTGGATGATCGGTCGAAGGCTGCAAAATCTCGAAATGAATGAGCTTGCTCAAAAACATTTCCAGCGAGCGATGCAACTCGATCCTGAACACCAGGCGCGGCCCTAATTTCGAGCGTTTGCTTCCGCTTCGCGTCTCGCCATATTTCCTCTCCCGATGTCGATCCTAATCAATCTATGCCTGGCGCTCTTCGTGCTTGTGGCGCTGGTCATGGTGCTCGTAATTCTGATGCAACGTCCGAAAAGCGAAGGCTTGGGCGCGGCGTTTGGCGGGGCGGTCACGGAAAACATTTTCGGCGCGCAAACCACCAACGTATTAGTGAAATTCACGTCGTGGCTCGCCGGTATTTTTTTCGCGCTCACTTTTGCATTGTCGATCCTTTATGCCCATCAGAGCACGGGAGGCGAAAGCGCTTTCCGGCGTGCGCTGATGAAATCGCAGGCGGCTCCGCAGACTTCTCCTGCGCCGACCACTGCATCTCAATCTTCTCCGGTTTCTTCTCCGGCGCCCAATTCCGGCACTGGCGCTTTGCCTGAGGCCACTGCAACCCCGCAGACCTCGCCGACGGCACAAACTTCTCCTCCACAGAAGCCATAGTCGTCGCGATAGAGCGCCGGGCTCAGCGTCCCCTGCTACTGTTAGGCGGCGACGTCGATGAAAGGCGGCCGAGTGCGCGCAACAGCGAGTATTGCGCTTTATTGTAATCGGTAACAATGTTGAGATAATCGTTGCGAACGCGCGCCAAGTCTTGTTCGGCCAGGATCGTCTCGAGAACGACGCCGACACCAAATTCTTTGCGTTCCTGTCCGAGGCGCAAAGCTTCTGCCGCATCGGAGAGCGATTGTTTTGCCGTAGCGATCTGATCGGCGAGCGACTGGACGCGCGTCCGGCTGTTGATGACTTCGTTAGCAACTTGATCGATCACTTTATCGGCCGTAAGTGCTGCGCTCCGCAGGCGCGCTCGCCGTGCGTGAATGTTTCCGACATCGAAAAGGCCACCCGGGCCGATGCGCCACGCAAGCAGCGCCACGTAGTCCTCGAATTCGCCGAAGTGTCCAGTCTCACTATTCATTCCGCCGCCGAGCCCGCCGAAAAATGCCTGGCCGCCGACGGTTGGAATGAGCGGACCGTAAATTGAACCGTTCTTCGCATGCTGCGCTGCACTGAGGAGCGCCGCACTTTGTTGCGTTTCGGGCCGCGCCGCCAAAGCCTGCGAAACAAGATCACCGAGCGACTCCTTCGCAGAAACAATTGAAAGCGGCACGACGCTCGCCTCGCGCGGCATCAGCTCGACGATTGGATCGAGATGCAAAATCTGAACCAGTTTCGCGGATGCGAGCCGCACATTTTCTTCCGCTCGCCGCAGTGCAATCGCATCATGCTGCTGCTGCACTTTGACCCGCAGCGCGTCGCCTTTGAACGCAATGCCCGCGTTTACGGCGCGATCGATCTCGGCCGCGTAATCGGTTGATGCTCGCAGCGCTTCGCGCGCAACTCCCACCGCCTCATGCGCAGCGGCAAGATCGAAATAGCCGCGTGCGGCCGCGAGGATTGTTTCCTGTTGCTGCGCGGCGAGATCGTGGCGAGCGGCTTTCATAAGCTGGTGAGCTTCGAGCGATTTGAAAATCGCGTCGCCGATTTCGGTCTGGGCGAGAAGCGTTCCGCCAGGGGCGTAACTCTGTTTATGGACTTCTTCGATTACGCCCTCAGTGTTTTGGATCAAGTTGTCGTGCCGGCGATAAGTGACCCCAGGCGCAACCCACGGGAAAAAGCGCTCGATCGCGCTCTCCTCTGCCGCATACGCCTCGGCCAGTTTTTCACGCGCGAGTTGGACGTCAATGTTGCGCGCGCCAGCCAGTCGCAGCGCCGTGGCCAGATCAATCGTCAGAAACTGCGCCGATCCATTTGATTCGGCCGCGACCAGCACGATTTGGAACAACACCGTTGCAGCAAATGCAAGCGGAAGAGCAAGGGCGCGTGCGCTCTGCTGAAAAAAATGACCGCCATTCATTTCGCTTCAGTCGCTTGAACTCTTTGCCCGTCCGTGACGGATTGTTTGCCCGCGACGATGACGGAATCGTTCGGTCCGCAGCCTTTGAGAATCTCCACGTTTACGCCGTCATCGAACCCGGTCGTGACAGAAACTTTTTTCGCTTTGTTGTCGCGCACGACGAATACAGAGTTTTTGTTCTTTTCAGTGACGAGCGCTTCGGCGGGAATGAGTAGGGCGTTTTCTTTTTTTTGCAGCTCGATCTCGACGCTGGCCCACATGCCGGGACGCAACACCAGATCAGGATTCGAGATGTCGATTTCCGTTGTCATTGTTTTCGTCGATTCATCCAACGCGTAAGAAAAGCGCGTGATGGTGCCGGCAAACGAGCCGTCGGGAAGTTCGTTCACGGTCACTTTCACCGGCAAATCTTTCTTCACGAGGGGCGCTTCCGTGTCCGGGATCGCCACGTCAATGCGCACTGTGGTGAAGTCCATCAGCGTTACCACCGCTGCGCTTTTGGGCGCGCTGCTGGATGTTGCCGCCGGGATGAGGGCCCCGGGATCGACCCAGCGTTTTGTGATGATGCCGGAAAACGGCGCCGTTATTTTTGCATAACCGAGCAGCGTCTCGATTCTGTCTGCTCCCGCGATTGCCACATCCGATCTCATTATCGCAGCGTCCACCGTTTGCGGCATCACCAAATCAGAAGCCTTTTTCCGCGCCTCAAGAACGCGTTCGGAATCGAGTTGCGCCGCTTCTGCCTCGGCCTTGGCCTTGAGCAGGTCCGCCAGCATTTCAGGCGCTTCGATCTCAGCGAGCAGATCGCCTTCCTTCACGCTATCGCCCTTGTCCACGTTGATCGATTTCAAATAACCGGCGACCTTGGCGTAAAGCGTGGCCTCCTGGTAGGGCAAGACGTTTCCGGGAAGCGTGATTCGGCGAACAATTTCACCGCGTTTCGGATGAATGGTTTGCACCGGCGTGCCCGGGGCTTCTGCGCCGCGAAACCATTTGCAGCCGCTCAGCACAGCGAGCACAGCTACAAGCACCGCAACGGAGCGAAGGTTTTTCATGAAACCGCGATCGCTCTCTCGCGTTTGAACAAGACGTAGAGCACCGGCACGACGAAGAGGACGAGCGCAAGCGCGGCAAGAATTCCACCGACCACGGCGCGCGCGAGCGGGATGTTTGCGCCGCCGAAAAGCGCCATCGGCGTGAGACCGAGCACGGCGGCGATGCCGGTCATCAAAATCGGACGCAACCGGATCGCAGCGGCTTCGACGATGGCGTCGCGCGGCGTCTTGCGTTCTTTTTTCTCCGCCGCTTGGGCAAGGATACGGTTCGCGAAATCGACCATGAGCACACTGAAACTCACCACGATGCCGACCATCATGATGATGCCCATCGCTGATTGGATCGACAAGTAGGTGTTCGTGAGAAAGAGCATCAATGCCACGCCGATCAATCCCAATGGCACGGCAAACATGACGATGAACGGATCGAGAAACGAGCGGAACTGCACGATCATCACCAGATAAACCAGCACCACTGCGAGCACGAAACCGAAGCCGAGAGACTTGAACGAATCCCGCATTGATTGCACCTCGCCGCGCATCTGGATGTAATAGCCCTCGGGCACTTGTGCGCGGTCGTTTTTGATCTTGTTTATGAATCGCTCGATGTCGCCCGCGACCGACCCCACATCGCGTCCGCGCACGTTAACGAAAACGTCGGTCACGCGGGTGATGTTCAGATGGTTGATTTCCGAATAAGCCGTGCCGCGAGAAAATTTCGCGACTGTGCGCAACGCAACTGGCGTCGGCTGCATCTTGCCGGTGATCGGAATATCGAGAACGGTATTGATGGACTGAATGTCATTTTCGCGATACTGCGCGCCGATGAAGTAGTGGTTGCCGTTTTTCTCGTCGATCCAGAAGGAGGGCGCGAAGTTGGTCGAGCTGTTCAGCGCGGTGACAATGTTTTTGACAATCGATTCCTGCGTGAGGCCGACCTGTGCGGCTTTCACGCGGTCGATGTCAATGTTGATCTGCGGGGCGTCGAGCCGCTGCTGGATGCGCACGTCCACAGCGCCGTGCACCGTCTCGGCATAGCGCTTGATTTTCTCCGCGATGTCATGCGCGACTTCGAGTTTGTTGCCTTCAATTTGAATGTTGATCGGCGAGGGCAAGCCCCCGTTGAGGGCGGCGCTGAGCATCCCGCCCGTGTCGAAGTTGAACTCCGTTCCGGGAAATTTTTGCGGCAGTTTTTTGCGCAGCTCATCCACGTATGAAAAAGTCGAGCGCGCATGATGGCTGGCGAGTTGCACCAGAATCAATGCGTCCTGCGGCCCGGAGTTTGGCGTGTAGGCAGCGGGCCAGTCGAGCAGCACGCCCAGATTCGAGATGATGATCTTGCGATCCTTTTCGGCAACGACAGCCGCGATCGCTTTCTCGACTCGCGCGACGAGTTCTTCTGTTTTCTCGACCCGCAGTCCGGTCGTGGCGCGCATCTTGACCGTGAACTGTCCGGCGTCGGTCTGCGGGAAAAGCTCGGTGCCAATTAATTTCAAAACGAAGATCGACAAGACGAATGCCGCGGCAGTGCCGATCAGCACTGGCCAGCGCAGACCGAGCGCCCGCTCGAGCGCCAGCGAATAGCGAACGCGCAGTCGCCCGAACCAACCCTCACCTGGCGCTACGCGTCCTCCTCTCCCTGAGCGAGAGGACTGAGGTGAGGGCAAATGCGGCTGCGTCGCGTGTGCGCGGAAAAATTTCGCTGCGCAGACTGGCACGAGTGTGAGGGCAAGGACGTAGCTCGTCCCGAGCGCCATGATCACGGTCTTGGCCAGCGGCGTGAACAGAAACTTGCCGATCCCTGTGATG
>WNGF01006338.1_pt1 | contig 15841 bp, 11 predicted proteins | sample 5400641 | NCBI WGS metagenome assembly WNGF01 (sample SAMN13153371, study PRJNA577476) | soil metagenome | isolation source: 80 cm soil or saprolite under grassland replicate 2 | place: USA:California | collected 2016-06-15
GCGCCCATGCCGCTCACGATCATCCCTCCTGAAGCACATGGAGATCCGGAGAAGATCCGGCGAGCGAGCCAAATCCCAGCCGGGCTATACCCTACGCGCGAGGCGTTCTTCGAGGAGGTACTCTTCCCTCAGGGGACGGCCCGAACACCACGGTTCGATGATTACACACCGGGCAGTTACCACGTTGACCCTGACGACGTACTGAAAGGTATGCCGGAAGCGGCAGCCGGGCAGTGCCGGAAGCTCGTTGGCCTCCTGGTGCTCGGCCCACTCGGGCCACTCTGGCAGTATCGCGTCATAGCATTTTTGGAACGCGCCGACCGCGTCCAGGTCAACCAAGTAGTGATGCCTCACGCCCGCATCAGCTACAAGTCATCGGGACACCTCAGCCTCGTTGAGTACCAGGACCTCATCGGCAGGCTGTCGGCGCATCCACTCGTCCGCACCGGCGAAGCGACCGGACGCCGTACGAACGTGCTCCTGGCCGATTGGTCCTCTGGCACCGTCAAGGAGTATCGCGGGCTCATCCAGGAGTTCGGCGGCGACAGGCAAGCCACGGAAGGCTTCCTCGAGCCGATCAACCAGGTTCTGAAATTGCTCACGACCACCTATTCTCATCTCCCCGAGTAGCAAGGGGGGATCTCGGCGGGCGAGGACTTGACCAATTCCGCGCCGGCCGCTACCGTAGCCCCATGGCAACGATCGAGCCGCCGTCTCGGCTCCTCCGCGCTCTCGAAGGGCGCGCCCTCTGGGAAGCCGCGGCGCTGCTTCCTGCCCTTCCGCTCCTCGCCACGGCGCCGCGGGGCGACGGCCACACGGTGCTGGTCCTGCCGGGCCTGGGGGCCGACGACGGCTCCACGCGGATCCTCCGCCGGTTCCTGCGAGACCGGGACTACGATGCCTGCGGCTGGAGGCTCGGCCGGAACGTCGGCCCCACGCCGGAGATCCTGAGGGGTCTCGGGCTCCGCTTCGCGGAGGTGCGCGACCGGCAGGGCGGAAAGGTCAGCCTGATCGGCTGGAGCCTGGGCGGCGTCTACGCGCGGGGCCTGGCGCGCCGCTTCGCCCCGCAGGTGCGCTGCGTGATCACACTGGCCAGCCCGTACAATGCGCCGGCGATCGACGTCCTCGCGAGGCACCCTCTCCCCGTACCGACCACGTCGATCTACAGCCGGAGCGACGGGATCGTCCCGTGGCGCGTCTGCGTGGAGGAGCCGGGGCCCCAGCGGGAGAACGTCGAGGTGGCCTCGAGCCACATCGGCATGGGCCACCATCCTGCCACGCTCCTGGTGATCGCCAACCGGCTGGCCCAGCCCGAAGGCCGCTGGCGACCATACTCACCCTCCGGCCGGGCCGGCTGACCGCACCCCCGTCCCGGTGCTCCGGAGCGGACCGCCCAGCTGGGTCCACACCGCGCGCTCCGGCTCGCGAGGCGCCTCTTCCAGCCGGCACTCACGACCCAGGATCATCGTGGTCCGGCGCTCCGCATCGTAGCTCGGCCACTCCCCGATGCCGGGATGGCTCGGCTGGCCGGTGCGCGCGAACGCGATCCAGGCGTCCTGGATGCGCTCGGCCAGGATCCTGGCCTCGGGCCCGCCTCCCGCGAAGCGTCTCAGCACGGGATGATCGAGCGTCCCGAACACGAATGGCAGATCGAGCGCGTGGCAAGAGCCCAGCGCCCCGCCCATCAGCGGTGAGGGCCAGGTGAAGAGATACGCGTAAGTCTGGGGCTGATGGACGCGCTGCAGCTCGGCCAGGCGCATCGCGGGATACCGCATCGTTCGGTCCGACTCGATCGCGAACCAGAGCTCCGACGGCGTCGTGCTCTCCCCGCGCGCTGCGCGCGCCTGCCGATAGACGTCCACCAGCCGCTCGGCGGCGAGCGCCCCGCCCGGGATCATTTCCCTACAGCGGGCGAGAAGCGCCGCCTCGTCGAGGCTCGCCGTCTCCGGATCCATCAGCCCGAAGAGCTTGGCCTCGTCCAGCGTCGTCCCCACCAGGAGGGCGACGTCCTTGGAAAGACCGTCCCCGATCGCCGCGAAGGGATCGCGCGGCAGCACCTCGCCGTCCACCACCGGCTCGAACGGGAGCTGGCCGGGCGGGATCGCGGCAACGAGCGCGGCGACCGCGTCCCGGAGTCGTCCACCGCGGCGGCGCTCCACCCATCGGAGCGCGCGGACGAGCCCGCGCCCGGCAGCCGTACCGAGCTTCCTGGAGGATCGGCGGGCCACGGACACCAGGAGGAACAGCCCCAGGGCGACCCGGCGCTCGTGGCGCGACAAGCTCGTGAAGAGGCGCTGGCGGTCCAGGAGCGCCCAGAAGAGCCGCTCCTGCGCCTCGACTATCCTGGAAGACGCGAGCTGGCCGAGCCGATCCACCGCCGCCGGCCCGAGGTTGAGGGTTGCCAGGAGCGCCTCCGCGACCTTCCCGGCGTGCTCGCGCGTCGCCACGTAGTTGGCGGCGCCCGACTGCAGGATCGCCCGTCGGAAGAGGCCGCGAGCGCGCGGCGCCCCCAGCAGCGCGGCGCCGCTGATGGCGCCGGCCGACTCGCCGAACACCGTGACGTTGCGCGGGTCCCCGCCGAAGACGGCGATCTGGTCCCGTACCCACTCCAGCGCGGCGATCTGATCGAGGAGCCCCTCGTTCCCGCTCGCCGCCGCATGGTCTCCGCCGAGCTCCCGGAGGCGAAGGAAGCCGAGCGCGCCGAGCCGGTAGTTGATGGTCACCACCACGACATCCCCACGACGGGCGAGCACGGAGCCGTCGTAGAGCGTCTGGGAGCCGGCGCCGAGGATGAACGCGCCACCGTGGATCCACACGAGGACGGGACGGCGGAGGCCATCGGGCGCCGGCGTCCAGATATTCAGATACAGACAGTCCTCGCTCGTCTCGGCCAGTCCCATGCTGAGCACGGGTCCGAGCGTGCTCGCCTGCTGCGGCGCGGCGGGGCCGAAGCGGATGGCGTCGCGCACGCCCGCCCAGCCGGCGGGTCGCTCGGGCGCCCTGAAGCGCAAGGGGCCCACCGGCGGGCGCGCGAACGGGATGCCGCGAAACACCGCGACCTCGCGCTCCTCCGTCCCGCGAAGCTTGCCGTAGCTCGTCTCGACCAGCGGCGCCATGGGTTCCCGGGTATACTATCGCCTCGATCCACCCGAGAGGAGTCCCCGATGGACGCGACCAGGTCAGCCATGGAGCCCCGGTATCCCCGCGCGGTCCAGCTCAAGGACGGCACCACCGTCTCTCTCCGGCTCGTGAGCCGCGCCGACGCCGACCGCATCGTGGCGTTCGCGCGCGAGCTTCCGCCCGACGACCTGCTCTTCCTCGGCATCGACATCACCGACCCCGACGCGGTGACGCGCTGGATCGAGAGCGCGGACGACGGCCGGGCGATCGTGGTGATCGCGGAGAGCGGCGGAGCCATGGCCGGTTACGCGGCGCTCCTGCACGACCAGGTCAGCTGGCAGCGGCACCTCGGCGAGATCTGGGTCCACGTCGGTCCGCGCTGCCGCTCCCGGGGGCTCGGCGGCGAGCTGACCCGCGAGATCTCCGCCATCGCGCGCGAGCGCGGGCTCCGCAAGTTCGTGGCCCGGATGACCCCGGACCAGACGGGCGCGATCAGCACCTTCGAGCGCCTCGGCTTCACCCGGCAGGCTCTGCTCCAGGACTTCGTCATCGACAGCGCCGGCCGCACCCGGGACCTCGTGCTCATGGCGCGCGATGTGCCGGGTCGAGATTGACAAGGGGCCGCCGCGCGCCCAGAATCGCCTCCTCCGGGGAAAGCGCGCCTGACCCTGCTCCGCGCTCCCCGCGAAGTGTCCGAACCGCGCGGGCGGGCCCGCGCCGGCTCGCGTAGCCACGGAGGCGTGCCATGGAAGCTCGGGGGCCGAGTCCACAAGAGATCTCGCAGATGTGGGAGGCCGGCGCCAAGTCGCTCACCGACGGCTGGCGACAGGCGCAGGAGTTCTGGAACAACGCGTCGCGGAGCTGGGGCGAGCTGGCAGGGACGTGGATGCGCCAGTTCCCGCAGTCGGGTTCACCGCTGTCGGGCGAGGCGGCGGCGGCGTGGCGCGAGCTGCAGGACGCCGCCTTCGCGGTGGCGCAGGCCTGGATGCGACTGCCCCTGTTCCTTGCGGCCGGCGGCCAGCCGGGCGAGCTGCAAGAAGCCGTGACGCGGCTCACCCAGGCACAGGGACGGGCCTACAAGCTCTGGGTCGAAGCGTTCAAGGCGGCCGGGGCGGCGGCGGGGAGCGGACCCAAGCAGTCCTGACCACGAGCTTGACGTCCCCGCGGGCCGACGGTAGAGTCCGCTCACGATGATCCGCCGGCAACCGCGTTGCCCCACCCTCGGGGCGCCCACGCGATGAGCGACTCGACCGCCGGACGCGCCGCGGGTGCGGAGGCGGAGTTCTTCCGCACGCTGAACGCCTTCGTGGAGCCCATGATCATGGCCGGCTGTGGCGGCCCCGGCCTCCTTCCGAGCGGCATGATCGTCCTCGAGACGACCGGGGCAACGAGCGGCCGCGCGCGGCGGGTGCCGCTGATGGCGACGGTGTTCGATGGATGCGTCTTCGTGAGCACGCTGCGCGGCGCCCGCTCCCAGTGGGTGGGAAACCTGCGAGCCCGGCGCGAGGTCCGCTACTGGCTCGGCGGCCAGGCGCGCCGCGGACGCGCGCGGCTCTTCGCTCCCGGGGCGCCGCCGCCCCCCACGGACGGACTCCCGCCCTTCGCGCGCGCCGTCGCGGACGCGCTCTTGTCTCCCGCCACGCTGTTCGGCTGGACCTTCGCCGTGATCAGCCCGGACTGAGTCCGACGGCATTCCCGGAGACGCGCGCGGTCATGGCCGACTTTCCCCCCGCCCGTCGCGTCTCGCTCCCCGAGCGCGTGAGCGCCTCGGGCGCCCGCGAGCCCGGCATCACGCTCTCCGTCCACGAGGCCGGCGCCGGGCCGGCCGTCGTCCTCTGCCATGGCTTCCCCGAGCTGGCGTACTCGTGGCGCCACCAGTTCCCGGCCCTGGCCGCCGCCGGCTTCCGCGTGATCGCGCCGGACCAGCGCGGCTACGGCGGCAGCGATGCGCCGGAGCCGATCGAAGCCTATGACCTCGAGCGCCTGACCGGCGATCTCGTCGCGCTGCTGGACGCCCTCGGCCTCGACCGCGCCGTCTTCGTCGGCCACGACTGGGGCGGATTCGTGGTCTGGGCCATGCCGGTCCTGCATCCGGATCGCGTCGCCGGCGTCATCGGGGTGAACACGCCGTACATGGCCTTCCCGACGACGCGCGTCCTGCGCCAGGCCTACCCCGTCGACGAGAAGCTCTACATCCTCTGGTTCCAGACGGCCGGCGTGGCCGAGACCGTGCTCGACGGTCATCCCCGTCTCGTCTTCGAGAAGCTCATGCGGGGCGGCGTGGCCACGCGGGGCTCCATGCTCCGCGCGGGACGCGAGGGCCGCGACGCCAATCCCTTCCGCCGGCTGGAGAGCATGCAACCGGCCGGGCCGGCCCTTCTCACCGACGCGGAGATCGACGTTTATGCTGGCGCGTACGCCGCGCGCGGCTTCCGCGGCGGGATCAACTGGTACCGCAATGTCGATCACAACCAGCGGCAATTCCCCGAGATCGGGGCCCGCACGCTCGCCCTCCCCTGCCTCATGATCACCGCCGAGTGGGACTTCGCCCTGCCGCCCGAGCTGGCGGCGGGCATGCCCGCGCTCTGCTCCGACCTCGAGATGCATCTCATCCGCGAGTGCGGCCACTGGACCCAGCAGGAGAGGCCCGAGGAGCTGAACCGTCTCATGACGGACTGGCTCGTGCGCCGGTTCCGGGCAGTCCGCTGAACGAGGGTCGTCTGCTTCGTTTCATCGGAGGGGGCCGGCGGCCCCAAGCCCGCGCTCGAAGCGGAACACCCATCGTGTAGGAACGAGGGAGGCGTGGCGACCTCGTGAGGATTCTCGTCACCGGGTCCACGGGCCTCATCGGGTCGGCCCTCGTGCCGTTTCTCGGCGCGGGCGGCCACGCCGTGATACGCCTCGTGCGCTCCGAGGTCCCGCCGGGAAGCGCCGCCGCACGGTGGGACCCGGAAGCGGGAACGCTGGACCGCGCGGCCCTCGAGGGCCTCGAGGCGGTGGTCCATCTGGCCGGCGAGGACATCTCGAGCGGCGGCTGGACGGCAGCCAAGAAGGCGCGCATCCGCCAGAGTCGCGTGGAGGGCACGGCGCTCCTCGCCCGGACCCTGGCGTCGCTCGACAGGCCGCCGGCGGTGCTCGCGTGTGCCTCCGCGATCGGCTACTACGGCGACCGGGGCGACGACGCGCTCACCGAGGAGAGCCCGCCCGGCGCCGGGTTCCTGGCCTCCGTGTGTCGCGACTGGGAGGCGGCGGCGACGCCGGCCGTGGAGGCCGGGATTCGCGTCCTGCACCTGCGCTTCGGCGTCGTGCTGAGCGCGGCGGGCGGCGCCCTCGCGAAGATGCTCGGGCCGTTCCGGATGGGGATGGGCGGACCGATCGGCTCCGGCCGCCAGTATGTGAGCTGGATCGCGCTGGACGACGTCCTCGGAGCGATCAGCCATCTGCTCTCGAGCCGGACGCTCCGTGGTCCGGTGAACGTCGCGTCGCCGAAGCCGGTCACCCAGGGCGAGTTCGCCCGAACGCTGGGGCGGGTGCTGGGACGCCCGACCGTGCTGGCCGTGCCCGCCTTCGGGGTGCGGCTCATCTTCGGAGAGATGGCCACCGATGTCCTGCTCGCCAGCCAGCGGCTCGAGCCCGCTCGCCTGCTCTCGAGCGGCTATGAGTTCCGCTACCCCGAGCTCGAACCCGCCCTCCGTCACGTCCTCGCCGCCCGCTGACGAGCGACAGCCGTTCCACCTCGCACCGAGGTCGCCAGCTAGCCCGGATCACTACTGAATCAGCGCGTTACGTGACGAAACAGGATACTATGGCGCAGACGCGGCTCGCTCCGAGATCCCCCGCGTCAACTTGCCGCCGCGCTCCGTGGAAGACCGGGCTCGACTCTCGCTTGATCTCGGCGCCCATCGCGCGGTGAGCACGTACGGAGGAACCACCATGCCGAGCCGGAACATCCTGGACCCGATCCCCCACCCGCCCAAGACCTTCCTGGTCGGCAACCTCCTCGCCCTCGGCGCGACGACACCGGTGCAGGACATGATGAAGCTCGCCCGCCAGTACGGGCCGATCTACTGGCTGGACATGATGGGCAAGCCCGTGATCGTGGTCTCCGGCTCCTCCCTCGTGGACGAGCTGTGCGACGAGGCGCGGTTCGACAAGAGCGTCCGGGGCGCCCTCCGCAAGGTGCGCAACTTCGCCGGCGACGGGCTCTTCACCGCCTACACGCAGGAGCCGAACTGGTCGAAGGCGCACAACATCCTGCTCCCCAACTTCGGCCAGCGCGCGATGCAGGGGTACCACCCGATGATGCTCGACATCGCGGAGCAGCTCGTGCTGAAGTGGGAGCGGCTGAACGCGGACGAGGAGGTCGACGTCGTGCGCGACATGACCTCCCTGACGCTCGACACGATCGGGCTCTGCGGGTTCGACTATCGCTTCAACTCCTTCTACCGCGACCGCAACCATCCCTTCGTGGACGCCATCGTCGGCGCCCTCAGCGGGTCCATGGAGCAGGCGCGGCGCCTCCCACTCGAGGATCTCATCCGCAAGGACCGCGACCGCAAGCTCCGCGCCGACATCCGCTTCATGAACGAGATGGTCGACCGGATCATCAAGGAGCGGCGGGCGAGCGGCGACGACGTCCAGTCCAAGCCCGATCTCCTGAGCTACATGCTCTCGGGAGTCGACCGGAAGACGGGGGAGCGGCTCGACGACCTCAACATCCGCTACCAGATCATCACCTTTCTCATCGCGGGACACGAGACGACGAGCGGCCTGCTCTCCTTCGCGATCCATGCTCTGCTCGACAACCCCCACGTCCTCGCGCGGGCCTACGAGGAGGTCGACCGGGTCCTGGGCCCCGACCCGGCCGCGAGGCCGACCTATGCCCAGGTCAACCAGCTCGTCTACGTCTCGCAGATCCTCAAGGAGACCCTGCGGCTCTGGCCCACCGCGCCCGTGTTCGCGCTCTACCCCTACCGGGACACGAGCCTCGGCGGCGGCGTGTACCGGCTGAAGAAGAGCTGCCAGATCCTCGTCCTCGTCCCCATGCTCCATCGCGACAAGACGGTGTGGGGCGAGCGCGCGGAGGTCTTCGACCCGGACAACTTCGGCCGCGACGCCGAGCGGGCGCGGCCCGCGAACGCCTACAAGCCGTTCGGCAACGGGCAGCGCGCCTGTATCGGCCGCCAGTTCGCCATGCAGGAGGCGACCCTGGTGCTCGGCATGATCCTGCAGCGCTTCCGGCTCATCGACCACGCGCGCTACCAGCTCAAGATCAAGGAGACCCTGACCATCAAGCCCGACGGGCTCCGCCTCACGGTGCGGCGCCGGGCGGATCGCGATCGGACGATCGCGGCGCCGGCCGCGGTCGCCTCGCGTGCCCCGGCCGACCGGTCGACGTCGGACGCGAGCCGCGAGCGGCCGACCCACCAGACGCCACTGCTGGTCCTCTACGGGTCGAACCTCGGGACCGCCGAGGGGCTCGCCCGGCAGATCGCCGAGGCCGGCGACGCCCACGGGTTCGCCACGACCCTCGCGCCGCTCGACCAGTACACCAACCGCCTCCCGAGGCAGGGCGTGGTGATGATCGCCACCGCCTCGTACAACGGCACGCCGCCGGACAACGCGGTCACCTTCTGCGACTGGCTGCGCGGGGGCCAGCTCGGCGCCGATTCCCTCGAGGGCGTGCGCTACACCGTCTTCGGCTGCGGCAACCGGGACTGGGCCTCCACCTTCCAGGCCATTCCCCGGCTGATCGACGCGAAGCTGGAGGCCTTCGGCGCCCGGCGGCTCTATCCGCGCGGCGAGGGGGACGCCCGCGAGGACTTCGACGGGCAGTTCCAGGCCTGGTACGAGCCGCTGTGGGCCTCACTCGCGACCGACCTCGAGCTCGAGCTCGGCCGGCCGGAGGCGGGGCAGACCGGGCCGCTCTACTCCGTGGAGCTGGTCCCCGGGGAGCAGCTGAGCCCCTTCGTCGACTCCCTGGACGCCAAGGCCATGCGGGTCAGCGCGAACCGGGAGCTTCACACCAAGGACGGCGCCCAGCCGTCGGAGCGATCGACGCGGCACATCGAGCTGGAGCTGCCGGACGGCGTGACCTACCGCGCCGGGGACCATCTCGGCGTCATCGCCCACAACAGCCCCGCGCTCGTCAAGCGGGTCGCCGCGCGGTTCGGCTTCGAGCGCGATGGCCACATCAGGCTCAGGCTCCGCCCCGGCCGCAAGAGCTTCGTCCCCGTGGACCAGACGATCCGGCTTTCCCGGCTGCTGGGCGACTACGTCGAGCTGCAGGACGTGGCGACACGCAAGCAGATCGAGAGCATGGCGCTGCACACCGAGTGCCCGTTCACGAGGCCCAAGCTCCTGGCGCTGGCCGGTGACGAGGGGCGCTACAAGGATGCGGTGCTGGCGTCGCGGAAGTCGGTGATCGACCTGCTCGAGGAGTTCCCGGCGTGCCAGCTCCCCTTCAACGTCTACCTGGAGATGCTCCCGCCGCTGCGCCCGCGCTACTACTCGATCTCCTCCTCTCCGCTCGAGCAGGAGCGGAGCTGCAGCATCACCGTGGCGGTGGTGGACGGGCCGGCCCGCTCGGGCCGTGGCACGTTCCAGGGAGTCTGCTCGAACTACCTCAGCCGTCAGCCCGAGAGCCAAGTCATCCACGCCTTCGTGAAGGACACGAGGTCCGCCTTCCGGCTGCCCGAGGATCCCCGCACGCCGATGATCATGGTCGGTCCCGGAACCGGTCTCGCCCCGTTCCGCGGATTCCTCCAGGAGCGGGCCGCCCTCAAGGCGCGGGGCGAGCCCGTCGGCCCCTCCCTCCTCTTCTTCGGCTGCCGTCACCCGCAGCAGGATTTCATCTACGCCGACGAGCTGCGCGACCTCGCCGCCCGCGGCGTGACGCGGCTCTACACGTGCTTTTCCCGGATCTCGGGCGAGAAGAAGACCTACGTCCAGGATCAGATCCTGGAGGACAGAGACGAGGTATGGCGGATGATCCAGGACGGCGCCGTGATCTACGTCTGCGGCGACGCGACGCGGATGGCGCCCGACGTGAGAAAGGCCTTCGCCGCCATCCATCGCGACAAGACGGGCGCCGACGAGCAGGGCGCCGACCGGTGGCTCCACGAGATGACGGAAGGCAACCGCTACCTGGTCGACGTCTGGGCGGCGACGTAGCCAGCGAGGATGGGAGAGGAAACGGCGGGTTTGACGAGCGCAGTGGCCTCCACGGTTCCGCCGCGGCGTCAGCGGCGGCTCGCCCTGGGCGTGCTGCTCGCCGCGGTCGGGCTCGCCGTCGTCGCCTTCCCGTTCCGCGCGACCTGGTGGGGCGGGTGGATCCTGGCGATCGCCGAGGCCGGCGTCGTCGGGGGCCTCGCGGACTGGTTCGCGGTCACGGCCCTCTTCCGGCATCCGCTCGGGCTGCCGATCCCCCACACCGCGCTCATCCCGGCGAACTGGCAGCTCATGGCCGCGCGGGTCGGCACCATGGTCGGCGACCGCGTGCTGACCGCCGAGTATGTCACGCGCGAGATCTCGCGCGTGGACGTCGCCGACCTCCTCGCCCGAGCGGCCGGGCGTGTCAGGCCCGCCGACCTGGAGTCCGTGGTGGGGACCGTGGCCCGCTGGGCCGCCGCCGAGCTTCCGCCGGACGCGGCGGTCGACCTGGTGGCGTGGCTCCGCCGCCTGCTCCTCGCGCGCCCGGTGGCTCCGCTCCTCGCCGAGCTTCTTGAAGTCGCTCATCGTCATGGCTGGGACCAGCGGGTGATCGAGGCGCTGGCGGGCATCCTCGTCGACGCCCTCCAGCGGCCCGACTTCCGCGAGGCCGTCGCCGATCTCGTGGACGGCGTGGTCGGCAGCTACCGCGAGCGCATGGGCGCCTACCCGAGCTTGCTGATCGGGCTCGCCAAGGTGCTCGGGCTCATCAACCGCGACCGGCTCGTGTCGGCCTTTCACGCCGCCCTGAGAAGGGTCGTCGACGACCCGGACGATCCCCTGAGACGGCGTCTCGCCGAGGTCCTGGCCGAGCTGCCCGCGCGCCTGCGCGCCGAGCCCGAGCTGGCGGCTCGCGTCGAGGCCGCCAAGGCGGAGCTGCTCTCGAGCCCGGTGATGACGAAGCTCGTCGACGACGTCGCCGTCGGGCTCCACCGGGCCCTGGTCGACGACCTCGGTAGCGGCCGATCGGAGCTCGCCGCCTGGCTCATCGACCAGCTCGAGCGGGTTCGCGCGATGGTGGCCTCCGATGGCGCGCTCCGGCAGGACCTCGACCGATGGCTCAAGGCGCAGGCGGCCGCGCTCGTCGGGCGCTACCAGGACCGGATCGCCGACTTCATCGAGCGCGGGGTCCACGCGCTGGGGCCCGAGGGCGCCGTCCGGCTCATCGAGGAGCACGCCGGCGACGATCTGCAATACATCCGCGTCAACGGCACCGTGGTCGGCGGGCTGGCCGGCGGCGCCATCTACGGGATCCATCTCCTCCTGCGGCTCGTGTGATGGCGAGCGAGCGCGGCGTCGTGAGCGCCCGATCGCATCGCTTGGCCTCCCCACGCCCTCGTTGTACTATCCTCCTGCTCGTCCGGTTCTCGAGGGCCCATCACGATCCCGAGGGGGGCTGACATGCGTTCTGGCGCATCGCTGGTGAACCGCGTGCTCGTCGGCGCGCTGGTGTCGGTTCTCGGCCCGCTCCTCCTCGTCTGCGCGACGCCGGCGCGCGGCGACGCTCAGGGGGCGTGGAGCACCTTTGCCGGGAACCCGCAGCACACCGGCCTCTCCTCCGCGGCCGCGCAGCCGCTCGACGTCATCCACTGGTCAACGCCGGTCGATCTCGCCCCGCCGGACGGCGACATCCCGATCCACTACGGCTCGCCGCTGGTGACGCCGGCCAACACCGTCATCATCCCGGTCAAGACGGGCGCCAGCGGTGGCTACAAGGTGCAGGCGAGATCGGCCAAGGACGGGTCGCTGATCTGGTCCGAGATCACCGATTACATCCTCCCCCCGCACAACTGGACGCCCAGTTACTCGCCCACCTTGGCCCCGAACGACCGGCTCTACTTCGCCGGGGCCGGTGGCACCGTCTACTTTCGTGACAACCTGGACGAGGCCCAGCCCGCCGCCACCGGTCAACGGGCCTTCTTCGGCCTATCGAGCTATGAGGCCAACCCCGCCAGCTTCGATTCCACGGTGTTCATCAACACGCCGCTCACCGCGGACACCGCCGGCAACATCTACTTCGGGTTCCGCACGAATGGCACTGCCCCCCTCGGTCTCCGGAGCGGCATCGCGCGCATCGACGCCAACGGCAACGGCTCGTGGGTCTCCGCGATGGCCGCGTCGGGAGGCGATACCAACATCACCCGCGTGCCGCACCAGGCGGCGCCCGCCCTGAGCCATGACGAGGACACCGTGTACGTCGTTGTCGCCGGGGCTGGCACCACGAGTCAGTATCTGGTCGGCCTCGATCCGACGACGCTCGGCCTCAAGGAGTCGTCGCCCGGGACGAAGATGCGCGTCGCCCTGAAGGATCCGCGTAACGGCGGGACCAACAACGCGCTCGTACTGGACGACAGCTCCGCGTCGCCCATGGTGGGACCGGATGGCGACGTGTACTACGGGGTCCTCGGCAATCCCTTCAACGGGTCGCGGGGCTGGCTCTTGCACTTCTCCGGCGACCTCACCCAGACGAAGACGCCGGGGGCCTTCGGATGGGACAACACGGCGGCCATCGTCCCGAGGTCGGCAGTGCCGTCGTACGTCGGTAGCTCCTCTTACCTGATCTTCACCAAGTACAACAATTACGCCGGCCTGGACGGGGGCAACGGCGTGAACAAGATCGCCGTGCTCGATCCCAATGACACGATGGTGGAGCCGCACACGTCTTCCGGGGGCGTGCTCGTCATGAAGAAGGTCTTCACCATCGCCGGTCCCACGCCCGACCCGGAATTCACCGCACAGTTTCCCACCGCGGTGCGCGAGTGGTGCATCAACACGGCCGCGGTGGACCCGGCCACCAAGTCGGTCATGGCCAACAGCGAGGACGGGAAGCTCTATCGGTGGGATCTGACCACGAACACCCTCTCGCAAGTCGTCACGCTGTCCCCCGGCATCGGCGAGGCCTACACCCCTACCCTCATCGGTCCGGATGGCACCGTCTACGCGATCAACCAGGCCGTGCTGAATGCGGTAGGCCGGCGGCCCGCCATCGAGATCAACGACGTGAGCGTCGCCGAGGGCACCAGCGGCACCACCCCGGCCGTCTTCACCGTGAGCCTGTCCTCCGCCAGCACGGAGGCCGTGAGCGTCGCCTACGCCTCGGCCGACGGGTCGGCCACGGCCGGCAGCGATTACTCGGCGGTTTCCGGATCGCTGACCTTCGCTCCCGGGGAGACCACGAAGAGCATCACGGTCCTGGTGACGGGCGACACGGTAATCGAGCCCGACGAGGCGTTCTTCGTCAACCTGAGCAGCCCCACCAACGCGACCATCGCGCGGGGCCAAGGCCAAGGCAGCATTCTGAACCACGACCCGACGCTCCCTGCCCTCTCGATCAACGACGTGTCCGTCGGCGAGGGCACCAGCGGCGCCAGGAACGCCGTGTTCACGGTGAGCCTCACACCAGCCAGTGCTCAGACCGTGACCGTGACCTATGCCACCGCCGACGGCACCGCCACTGCCGACACTGATTACCTGAGCGCCGAGGGGGCGCTCGCCTTTGCCCCCGGCGAGACGACGAAGACGATCACGGTCATCACCAAGGGCGACACGCTGAACGAAGCGAACGAGACGTTCTTCGTCAATCTGAGCGGCCCGACCAACGCGTCCATCGGCAAGGACCAGGGACAAGGCACCATTCTGAACGATGACGCGCTGCCCAAGCTCACGATCAACGACATCTCGGCCGTCGAGGGCAATGCCGGGACGACCGATGCCGTCTTCACGGTGAAGCTCACTCCGGCCAGCGGCCGGACCGTGACGGTGAACTACGCCACCGCCGACGGTACGGGGACCGTCGCCGGCACCGACTACGTGCCGACGTCGGGAACGTTGACCTTTGCGCCAGGGGAAACCAGCAAGACCATTGCCGTCGCCATCAACAGCGACACGGTGAAGGAGCGGAACGAGACCTTCTTCGTCAACCTCACCGGAGCGACGAACGCCGCCATCAAGCGGACTCGAGGGCGCTGCACCATCACCAACGACGACAACCGTTAGGGTCAGACTTTGACTTCTCGACATTCTCCCTCGTGTCGACGACACCCGCGGCGGGATCGCGCCCGACTCCTTGTGCGTGCGCTCGTTAAGAAGTCAAAGCCTGACCTCGAACGCGGAGCCATCGGGCGCCCCCTCGCACCCGGACCCTGCTCGAGCAGCCCGCGAGTCGTTCAGGCGCCGGCTACCTAAATAGCGCCCCACGATTCGGGAGTGGTCACGACCCGCGGCGGCTGCGGGTGGCGTCGTGTGCGCCCCCGAGCGGCCGGGCGCAGTGGGACCCCCGAGTCCCGTCCGCAGCTCGAAGAGCTGCGTTCGGGCGAGTGGGTGACGGAGCCCGGACGTCCGGGGGCGCACACGACGCACACGACGACAGGCCCCGCAGCCGCTACGCCGACCGGCTCCGAATCGCGGGGCCCTATTTTTTTGGCTAGGCGGGCGGCCACTCGGCCGCGTCCGGCGCGTGGCGGCGGAGGAGGCTCTCGGCGATGGCGCGGCGGATCGCACGCTTGACGTCGCGACCGCTGAAGTTCCCGAGCAAGAGCGTGGTGTACCGCGCGTCGTCCTCGAAGCGCCGGCCGAACGCGAGCAGGCGCTGGACGCGCGCGGGCGTGGCGGGACGGGTGGCGAGCGCGTCGACCAGACCGTTGAGGAGCGTCATCGTCAGGAGCGGAGGCTGGAGCGATTCCAGGGCCTCCAGGACCGAGTCCTCGCGTCCCTCGGCGGCCAGGTAGGCGGCGGCCGCGACGCGTGCGGTGTCGCTGGGCCCCCAGCGCAGCACGACCTCGAAGAGCGGCCTGGCGTCGAGGCCCGAGCCGCGCGCGAGCTGCGCCATGAAGTCCACGCTCTTCTCCCGAGACCCTCCCTCGAGGCCCAGCAGCTCGCGATAGACGCGCATCGCCTGCTCCGGTCCCTGGACGAAGCGGGACATCATCCCGATGAAGCCCGGCAGGTCGAAGCCCGGGAATGGCGGCGGAACGGGGTCGGCGGTCATGAGAGCGAGTATCCGCCAACCGTCCCCGCTGTCAACACGTGGGCCGGTGGGTAGTGTCTCAGCTTGAGACACTACCGCCGGTGCCTCTTCCCTTGCGAGCCCGCCGCGACTATACTCGGGCTCTACGCGGCGGCCGTCTCCACCCGGAGGATACGAGCATGACGCAGACCAGGCTCAACCGTCGCCTCACCACGCTCGACTCCACGTTCCTCTACTTCGAGAAGGCCGAGCAGCCGATGCACATCGGGGGGTGCATGCTCTACGAGGGGCGCATCTCGCGCGACGAGCTGGCGCGGACGCTCGTGGGCCGCCTCCACCGGCTCCCCCGCTATCGGCAGAAGGTGGTCTTTCCGCCGTTCACGCTCACGCATCCGACCTGGGAGGACGACCCGGACTTCGACATCGTCAATCACCTCGACGAGGTGACGCTCCCGGCGCCGGCCGACGACCGCGTGCTGGCCGAGGTCGGCGGGCGCGTGTACGCGGGCATGCTGGACCGCGCCCACCCGCTGTGGAAGCTCATCC
>WNGF01008453.1_pt1 | contig 15834 bp, 16 predicted proteins | sample 5400641 | NCBI WGS metagenome assembly WNGF01 (sample SAMN13153371, study PRJNA577476) | soil metagenome | isolation source: 80 cm soil or saprolite under grassland replicate 2 | place: USA:California | collected 2016-06-15
TGGGCCAGACGATCCTCGTCGAGAACCGCCCGAGCGCGGGCGGAATTCTGGCGCCCGAGCAGGTGAAGAACGCAAAGCCTGACGGCTACACGATCCTGATCCACCACATCGGCATGGCGACGACGCCGGCGCTGTACCGTAGCCTGCGCTTCAATCCGCTCGAGGATTTCGAGTACATCGGCCTCATCAACGACGTGCCGATGACGATCATCGCGCGGCAGAACTTCCCGGCGAAGGATTTCAAGGAGTTCCTCACCTATGTCAAGGCGAACAAGGACAAGGTCACCTTGGCGAACGCCGGGATCGGGGCGGCCTCGCATCTGTGCGGACTGCTGTTCATGAGCGCCATTCAGACCAACATGCTGACGGTTCCCTACAAGGGCACCGCGCCGGCGATGAACGATCTGCTCGGCGGCCAGGTGGATTTCATGTGCGACCAGACCACCAATACGACCTCCCAGATCAAGAGCGGCAAGGTGAAGGCGTATGCGGTGACATCGAAGAAGCGCGTGCCGTCGCTTCCGGACATTCCGACGCTCGACGAGCTGGGGCTGAAGGGTTTCGAGGTCGGCATCTGGCACGGGCTGTACGCGCCCAAAGGCACGCCCAAGACCGCGATCGACAAGCTGGTCGCCGCTCTGCAGGAAGCGCTGAAGGACGCGACGGTGAAGCAGCGCTTCGCCGACCTCGGCGCCGAAGCCTACCCGCTTGACCGCGCCACCCCGGAAGCGCTGCACAAGTTCCTCAAGTCGGAAATCGACAAGTGGGGCCCCATCATCAAGAAAGCGGGCCAATACGCAGACTGACGCGGGCCTCAGCGGCGGCGCGAACCCGCTCTCAGCACCCAGAGCGCGAAGATCCCGACGATAGCGGCCGGGACGATGATGCCGTAGCGCCGCATCTTCTTCTTCCTGCGCTCGGTCTCGGCGCGTTCCTCGGCCATGAGCTGCGCCAGCCGCTCCGCCGGGCTCGCCATCGGCTTTTCCTGCGCCGCAGGGGAGGCGGCACGCGGGGTCGCGGCTACTGGAGCCGCCTCTCTGCGCGCCTCCGCTTCGCGGGCCGAGAGTTTTTCCTTGTCCATCGGTTAGATAAGGATGATATCGAATTGCTCCTGCCCGTAGCTCGTCTCGACCTGCATCGAAACCGGCTTGCCGATGAAATCGCCGAGCATCGCCAGGGACTGCGACTCCTCTTCCAGAAACAGGTCGATCACCGACTGCGACGCGAGGATGCGGAACTCGCGCGCGTTGAACTGCCGCGACTCGCGCAGGATCTCGCGCAGGACCTCGTAACAGACGGTCTGCGCCGTCTTGACGACGCCGCGGCCGCCGCAGGCGGCGCAGGGCTCGCACAGCACCTGCTCCAGGGACTCGCGGGTGCGCTTGCGCGTCATCTCGACCAGGCCCAACCCCGAAAATCCGTTTACCGTGATCCTCGTCCGATCGCGCGCGAGCGCCTTGCCGAGCTCGGCGAGCACCGCCGCGCGGTGGTCCGCCGATTCCATGTCGATGAAGTCGATGATGATGATGCCCCCGAGGTTCCTCAGGCGCAGCTGGCGCGCGATCACCTGAGCCGCCTCGAGATTGGTCTTGAAGATCGTGTCGTCGAAATTGCGGGTGCCGACGTAGCCGCCGGTGTTGACGTCGACCGTGGTCAGCGCCTCGGTCTGGTCGAGGATCAGGTAGCCGCCGCTCTTCAACTCGACCCGCCGCGCGAGCGCGCGCTCGATCTCGTCCTCGACGTTGTGCAGGTCGAAGAGCGGCCGCTCGCCGGTGTAGTGCTCGAGCTTCTCGAGCACCTTGGGCGTGTATTCGGTCGCGAACGCCTGGAGCTTCTGGAAGTTCTCGCGCGAATCGACGACGATGCGGCCGGTGCCTTCGCCCGCGATGTCGCGCAGCACCCGTTGAGCGAGCGACAGGTCCTGGTGGAGCAGCGTCGGCGCGGGCGAAGTGAAAGCGCGGCCGCGGATGCCGTGCCAGAGCTTGCGCAGGTACTCGATGTCACCGCGCAGCTCCGCCTCGGTCGCGTTCTCCGCCACGGTGCGGATGATGAAGCCTCCGGACTCGCCTTCGGGCAGCAGCAGCAGCAGCTTGTCGCGCAAGAGCTGACGCTCGGTCTCGTCCTCGATCCGCTGCGAAATGCCGATGTGGGGATCCTGGGGAAGATAGACGACCAGCCGCCCGGCGATCGAGATCTGGGTCGAAAGCCGCGCGCCCTTGGTGCCGATCGGGTCCTTGATCACCTGCACGAGCAGCGACTGGCCCTCTGAGAGGATTTTCTCGATCGGCTTGCCGGGCGCGCCGGGGGCGCCCGGCCGCTCCTCCCAGATGTCTGCGACGTGCAGGAACGCGGCGCGCTCGAGGCCGATCTCGATGAAAGCCGATTGCATTCCCGGCAGGACGCGCGCGACTTTCCCCACGTAGATGTTCCCGACCAGGCCCCGGCTCGCCGCGCGCTCGATGTGCAGCTCCTGCGGCACGCCCGCCTGCATTACGGCGACGCGGGTCTCCTGCGGCGTGCAGTTGATCAGGATGTCCTCCGTCATATACGGGCAGGCCCCGCGGCAAGGCCGCGCGGCCTGCTTAGATTCCCGGACCTCGGCTGACGCTTCGGTTTCCCCGCCTGAGGTGAGTTCATCATCGTCCGGCCTTGAATTTCGCGATCAGCTGCGCGGTCTCGTACAGCGGCAGCCCCATGATCCCGGAGTAGCTGCCGTGCAGCTCGGTGACGAACGCCGCGGCGCGGCCCTGGATCGCGTAGGCGCCCGCCTTGTCGGTCGGCTCGCCGCTCTCGACGTAGGTTTCGATCTCGGCCTCGGCGAGCTCGCAGAAGCGAACCCGGCTCTCGCTCACGACGAGCTCGGCGCGCTCGTCGAATTTCAGCGCGACCGCGGTCAGCACGCGGTGCTCGCGTCCGGAAAGGATGCGCAGCATCCGCGCCGCATCGGCGCCGTCGGCGGGCTTGCCGAGGATCTTCTCGTCGATGCAGACGACGGTGTCGGCGGCGAGCACCGGGAACTTGCGCAGCTGGCGCTGCACGGTCCTCTGCCAGCCTGCGTCCGCTTTGGCGCGGCAAACGCGGCGAACGTAATCGTCGGGGGATTCCCCCGGCCGCAGCGACTCGTCGACGTCGGGGCCGCGTCCCGGACGCTCGCGCAGCACCAGTACTTCGAACGAAACGCCGATCTGCTTCAGGAGCTCGCGCCGGCGCGGGCTGCGCGAGGCGAGGTAGATCTTCGGCTTCGCCGGTGCGGGCTTCATGCGCGGTGGTACGGCAGATGGTTGAGGATCGAGGCCGCGCGATAGAGCTGCTCGGCGAGCAGCACGCGCGCGAGGCCGTGAGGCAGCGTCATGGCCGAGAGGCGCAGAACCAGGTCCGCGCCGCTTTTTGCCGCGGGCGCGAGGCCGTCCGCGCCGCCGATGAGAAAGGCGGCATCGCGCCCTTCGAGACGCCGCGCGGCTAGCCAGCGCGCGAGCTCCGCCGTGCTGAATTCGCGTCCGCGCTCATCGAGCGCCGCGCGGAGGGACCTGCGCGGCACCGCGCGCCCGATGCGCGCGGCCTCCGCCTCGAGCAGCTGCGCGCTCGATTTGCCGCCCGAGCGGGGCTCGGGGCGGACCTCGACGAGCTCGATCCGCAGATCTCGGGGCATGCGCTTCATGTATTCCTCAAAAGCCTCGTTGACCCACTTGGGCATCCGGGTCCCAACGGCGACCACGATCAGCTTCATTTGGCGCGCGCCGCCGCGGGGCGCCTTGCGCGCGGCTTGCGGGGCCTGGGCTGGCCCCACAGCTCCTCGAGATTGTAGTGCGAGCGCACCGCCGGCTGCATGATGTGCACGACGATGTCGCCGAGGTCGACGAGCACCCAATCGCCGCCGTCCTCGCCTTCCACGCCGTGGACGCGCCCGCCGGCCGCTTTCGCCTTCTCCCGGAGGTGGCTCGCGAGCGCCTTCAGCTGCCGGGCGGAGTCCGCGCTCGCGATGATCACGCGGTCGAACATCGAGGTGAGATGGGCGACGTCGAAGACCTCGATCTCGCGGGCCTTGATGTCCTCGAGCGCCCCGACCGCGGCCTTCTGGAGCCTGCGAACGTCTATCATCCGGGCGCGCCGCCCTCCTTGGCGTACAGTCCGTGCGCCTCGATATAGTCGAGCACGGCCGAAGGCAGGAGATAACGCGGGCTGCGGGCCTGGGCGAAGTGGGCGCGGATGGCGCTCGCCGAGATGTCGAGCGCCGTGGTGCCGTAGGTGACGATGCTTCCTTCGGGCCGCTCGCGCAGGACATCGGGGGTGCCGGCGCGCTTGCGCCATTCTTGAGCGAGCGCGGCGGGCATTCCGCCCGGGGTGAGCGAGTGTCCGGGCCGCTGCGCGACGAAGATGTGCGCGAGGGCGAAAAGATCGCGCCAGCTCTGCCAGGAGGTGAGATTGCGGAAGGCGTCGGTGCCGAGAAGAAGCACGAGGGAGCGCTTTGCGCCGAATTCGCCCCTCAGCCGCTCGAGCGTTTCGACGGTGTAGCCGGGAGCGGTCTGGCGGATCTCCGCGTCGTCGAGCTCGAAAAGGGCGTTCTTTCCGATCGCCAGGCGCACCATCTCGAGGCGGTGCGCGGCGGCCGCGAGCGGCGCGATGCGGTGCCAGGGCTGGCCGGCGGGCACCCAGCGCACGCGCTCCAGGCCCAGGATCTCGGCGGCCTCCTGCGCAAGGCGCAGGTGCCCGAAGTGCACCGGGTCGAAGGTGCCGCCCATGATCCCGATCGGGGCGCTCATTCGCGCTCCGCGCTTGAGGCCGCGGAGCGGCCGGCGGCGGTCGGGAAGTTCTTCAGGCTTGCCTCAGGCGCGAATCTGGCCGCTGCCGAAGACCACGTACTTCTGCGAGGTGAGGCCCTCGAGGCCCACCGGGCCGCGCGCGTGCAGCTTGTCGGTGGAAATGCCGACCTCCGCACCCAGACCGTACTCGAATCCGTCGGCGAAGCGCGTCGAGGCGTTCACCATCACCGAGCTCGAATCGACCTCGCGAAGGAAGCGCTTCGCGCGCGCCTCGTCCTCGGTGACGATCGCGTCGGTATGCTGCGACCCGTACTTGCCGATATGCTCGATCGCCGCGTCGAGATCGGGCACCACGCGCACCGCCAGGATCGGCGCGAGGTACTCGGCGTACCAGTCTTCCTCGGTCGCGGGCTTCATCTGCGGAACGAGCCTGCGCGCGCCTTCGTCCCCGCGCAGCTCGACCCCCTTGTCGATGTAGATCTTCGCGAGTTTCGGCAGCACCCTGGGCGCGATCGCTTCGTTGACGAGCAGCGTCTCGATCGCGTTGCACACGCCGTAGCGCTGCGTCTTGGCGTTGTCCGCGATGCGGATCGCCTTGTCGACGTCGGCGCGCTCGTCGATGTAGACGTGGCAGACCCCGTCGAGGTGCTTGATCATCGGGATGCGCGACTCGCGCATCACCCGCTCGATCAGGTCCTTGCCGCCGCGCGGCACGATGATGTCGACGTATTCGTTCATCGTGAGGAGGATGCCGACCGCCGCGCGGTCCGCGGTCTCCACCACCTGAACCGCGGCCTCCGGCATGTCCGCCGCTCGCAGGCCGTCGTGCACGCAGGCGGCGATCGCCTGGTTGGAGCGGATCGCCTCCGACCCGCCGCGCAGAATGCAGGCGTTGCCCGCCTTGAGACACAGCGCCGCGGCGTCGGCGGTGACGTTGGGGCGCGACTCGTAGATGACGCCGATCACCCCGAGCGGCACCCGCATCCTGCCCACCCGGATTCCGCTCGGCTGCTCGCGCAACTCGCTGATCTCGCCGACGGGGTCGGGGAGCTTCGCGACCTGCTCCAGGCCCTGCGCCATGCTCTCGATGCTTTTTTCGGTCAGCGTGAGACGGTCGATGAATGCCGCATCCTTGCCCGCGACGCGCGCCCCCTTCGCGTCATCGGCGTTCGCGGCGAGAAGCTTGCCGCGCTCGCGGCGGACCGCCTGCGCCATAGCGGCGAGGGCGCGGTTCTTGGTACCTGTGTCGGCGCGGGCGAGCTCGCGCGAGGCGGCCCGCGCCCGGCGGCCGACCTCGAGCATGTAAGACTTGATGTCCAAAGGAGCGTTCATGAAAGGATTCTACCGCCCGGCGGGCGAGGCGGGCGTTCGATGAATTTCCGGGCCTCTCTCGAATAAGGGGTTGGCTCTCAGAGTTCGCGGAAGAACCTGTCGATTCTTGGCAGGTAGTAGTGGTCATAGTCGATCGAGAGTACGACTGTTTTTGCGTCCCCGACGATCTCCCCGCGAGGGACGAACCCGCGGACTCTCGAATCGGCGCTGTTGTCCCGGTTGTCGCCCAGCACCAGATAGTGGCCTTGCGGAACCTTGACCGGGCCGAATGAGCTGAATCGGCTCGCCCCCGCAGGTGCCAGCTCGATCCGGTGCGTCATGCCGCCGTACGATTCGATCGCGAATATCGCGTAGGCGGTGTATTCGACATTGGAATATTGCGCCTCGATGCCGTTGATCGTCAGGCGGTTGTTTCTCATCTCCACCACGTCCCCCGGCAGGCCGATGACGCGCTTCACAAGGCGTGTGTCGGCGGCCTTTGAATCGAAGACGACGATGTTCCCGCGTTTGGGATCGCCGAACTTGTAGATCGAGATGTGAGTGAGCGGAACCCTCAGGTCGTAGGCAAGCTTGTTCACGAATATCCGGTCGCCCTCGACAATCGTCGGCTTCATCGAACCCGTCGGGACGGTGTTCCAATCGGCCAGGGCGCTGCGGAAAATGATCATCAAAATGACAAACAGCGCAAAACCCCGGTATTCGCGCCACAGCTTGATAAGCACATTGTGCATAAGAACGTCTCCTGTCTTCGAGTCAATTAAAGGCGAACGATCGCTCAGGGGCGCGCCGCCTGCGGCGTGTCCTCCCCAATACCGATACTTCGACCATCGCTATTCGAGCTTCAGGTTCGTGCTCTTGACTAGGTTCTTCCACTTCTCGATGTCGGCGTGGAAGAATTTCTTGAAGTTCGCCTGACGGTCCTCGAAGAGCGAGGCGCCTGATTTCTGCAGCATCTCGCGCGTATCGGGCTGCTTGAGCACCGCTTCGACGTCGCGCGCGATGCGCGCGCCGAGCTCGGGCGATATCGACGCCGGCGCGAAGAAGCCTTGCCACAGCGTCGCCTCGTACTGCGGCAAGCCCTGCTCGGCGATCGTGGGAATGTCCGGCGCGCCGGCGTAGCGCTGCTTGCTCGTCACGCCCAGCGCCCGCGCCCGCCCAGATTTTGCGAGCGGCAGGCCGACCGGCATGCCGGCGAAGTAGTAGGAGACACGCCCTGGAATGACGTCCTGGACGGCCGGCGCTCCGCCCTTGTAGGGAATGTGGATCGCCTGGATGCCGGCCATCATGTTGAAGAGTTCCCCGCACAGGTGATCGGAGTTGCCGACTCCGGAGGAGGCGAAGGTCAGCTTGCCCGGCTCGGCCTTCGCGCGCGCAATCAGCTCCTGCACGTTCTTTGCCGGAAAGTCTGGGCCGACGATCAGGATGTGAGGCGTCGCCGCGACGGGCGCGAGCGGCGCGAGGTCCCGCTCGGCGCTGTAAGGGAGGTTCGGGAGCGCCGCGGCGCTGATGGCGAGGCCGTTCTGCGCGAACAGCAGCGTGTAGCCGTCGCCCTGCGCCTTGGCGACCGCGTCGGCGGCGAGATTGCCCGCTGCGCCACCGCGGTTTTCGACGATGACCGTCTGCTTCCAGTACGCGCCCAGCCGGTCGGCCATCACGCGCCCGACGATGTCAGTCGAGCTTCCGGCCGCGTAGCCGACCAGCACGCGCACGGGTTTCGACGGATATTGCTGCGCGTGGGCAGCGAAAGCGGCGAAGCAAAGAGCGAACACCAAGCGCGACAGTCTCATAGTAAACCTCCGTTCATGTCATCCCCGTGAAAGCGGGGATCCAGTTATCGTCCACGATCCAGAGTCTCTGGATTCCCGCTTGCGCGGGAATGACGGCGCAACTCGTTCATCGATGCGAAAACATTTTCTTCCCGGCCGCCGGCATCTCGGCGGTGAGGATCTCGCCGTTGAGCGAATCGGTGATGTGGAGCGTCCTGCGCTTCGGGCCGCCGAAGGCGATGTTGGTCATAAGGCGGTGATGCCTGCCCGCGTGAACGAGGTGCGTCGGCAGGCAGTTCGAGTCGAAGCGCCAGACGCCGACGCCGAGGTGGCACACGGCGAGGCCGTTCTCCTCGTCCATCTCGATGCCGTCCGGGCCCGCGTGGCCGCCCGAGAGCTGGATCGCGACTCCGGTCTTCGAGAGCGTGCCCCCCGCCATAAGCGGCAGGCGCCAGATCTGCTGCGAACGCGTGATCGCGACGTACACCTGCGTGTTCATGGTGTTGAGCGTGATGCCGTTGGGGGAGGGGGCGTTGTCGACGATGCGCTGCAGCTCGCCGTTGACGCGCAGCCGGTACACGCGCCCGCTCGGATCGGCGATCCCGGTCTGTCCCTGGTCGGTGAAGTAGAGGTCGCCGTTGTCCGCGAAATGCAGGTCGTTCAGGCCCTTGAAAGCTTCGCTGAACGCGGTGGCGAGGTAGGACTCGATTTTCCCGGACTTCGGGTCGAGCAGCATCAGGCCGCGCTTGTAGTCGGCGATGAACACCCAGCCGCCCTTGTGGATCTTGAGCCCGTTCGGCCAGCCGTCGTACTGCACGACCAGATCCCACTGTCCTTTCGGGTCGATGCGGAAGATGCGCCCGAAGGGAATATCCACGCACCACAGGTTCCCCTCGCGGTCGAACGAGGGGCCTTCGAGGAAGCTGTCCACGGCCGAGCCCTGCCGATTGGGATCGGACCAGGCGGTGCGGCGCTTCTTGCGGAATTTCGCGGGGAGCGAGGTGAAGGTGCGCGCTTCGATGTGTTTGACGTTCTGGAATGGGTTGAACATCGCGGCTCCGCAAGACGTGGCCGAAGGATAACCCAAGTTCCCGCGCGCGAGCCCCGAGATGCTCGCCCGCGTCAAGGAGAAACTCGCGGGCCCCGCTGGCGAAGGCGTGAGAAATCTCCGGTACCCGTCGGTCGCGCTATTTCTTCATCCGCTCCTTGACCGGGTCCTTGACGTTCTCGATCTTGTCGATCTCGACGTTGACGAGGCGCCCGCCGACCTTCTCGACGCGGCGGATGTAGACCGTCTGGACGATGTCGCGCGTTTCCGGATCGATCGCGATCGGGCCGCGCGGGCTTTCCCACTTCATGCCCTTGGCGGCGGCGACAAGCCGCTCGGCGTCGGTCTTGCCGCCGGTATTCTTCAGGGCTTCGTAGATGAGGTGCATGCCGTCCCAGCCGCCGACGCTGAAGAAGTCCGGGTTGCGCCCCCAGGCCGCGTGGTAGGCGCCGACGAATTTCGCGTTCGCCGCGGACTTGTGGTTGTGGTCGTAGTGAAAGGCCGTGATGAAACCGAGCGCGGCGTCGCCCATGACCTTCAGCGCGTTCTCCTCGGTGATTTCGCCCTGGCCCAGAATGCGGGTCTTCTTCGAATCGACGCCGAGATCCACGAGCGCCTTGCCGAAGGCTGCCGGCTGCGCGCCGCCCGGGATGAAAATGAACATCGCCTCGGGGTTGAGGTCTTTCGCGCGCTGCACGAACGGGAAAAAGTCGGGATTCGCCACCGGAATGCGTACCGAGCCTGCGGTCTGGCCGCCGGCGTCCTTGAATGCGCGCAGGAACGCGCCCTCGGCGTCGATTCCGGGGCCGTAGTCGGACACCATCGTATAGGCCCTGCGGACCCCGTTCCGGTAAGCCCAGGCGCCGAACGTCTCCAGCAGTTGCGGCACGGTCAACGAAGTGCGCACTATGTAGGGTGACTTGGTTGTGATAATGGCGGTCGCGGCGTTCATCACCACCATGAATTTCTTCGCCTCGGCGGATACGTCCGCGGCGGCGAGGGCGTTGGGCGTGAGCACGAACCCGGCCAGGATATCGACGTTGTCGCGCACCACCAGCTCCTGCGCGTGGCGCTTGGCGATATCCGGCGCGACGCCGCCCGTGTCCCTGCGGATGATTTCAAATTTCCTGCCTGCGACCGTGTCGCCGTGCTGCTTCACGTAGAGCTTGATGGCGTTGTCCATCTGCGTCGCCGCGTCGGCGAACTGGCCCGAGTACGGCAAGATCAGCCCGATCTTGACGGGCTGTGCGAGCGTCGGCGACGCGGCGAAAAACGCGAGCGCGCCGAGGATTGCCGGGAAATGTCGAGTCATGGTTTGTCCTCCTCCGCGGCTACCATAGCAAGGCGGATACGGGGCCGCAAGTTGGGAGCACCGAACGACCTCGTGCACCGGCTCTGCGGTTTCACTTCTTCCGACCGAATTTCCCCGTGAGCCTCGCCTTGGCGATCGCATTGGCGTTGACCATGTAACCGGCGAGCGAGGCGGTCGCGCCGCTCACGTCGAGCCGGTCGACCTTCAGCGCGTACAGCGTGAAGTTGTAGCGGTGCGGCTTGTCGCCCACCGGCGGGCAGGGGCCGCCCCAGCCGGGGGAGCCGAAATCGGTGTTGATCTGCGCGGCGCCCATAGGGAGGTTGGAGCCGTCGGCTCTGCCCGCGTCTTTCCTGAGCTCGGTCGTGCTCGCCGGAATATTCACCACCACCCAGTGCCACCAGCCCGCGCCGCCCGTGGGCGCGTCGGGATCGTGCACGAGGAGCGCGAAGCTCTTCGTGTCCGCGGGAGCGCCCGACCACTTCAGCGCGGGCGAGATGTTCTGGCCCGAGCAGCCGAAGCCGTTGAAGACCTGCTCCAGGGCGATCGGGCCGTTCGGCCGGATGTCGGGGCTCGCCAGCTTGAATTGAGGGCGCGCCGCGCCCTTCCTGCGGGATTTGCGTGCCATCGTTTCCTCCATGCGATGAGAGGGGAATGCGATTGTAGCGAAGCGGCCGCCGGGCTGCATTTATAATCCGGAACGAATTCGGACGGAGTGCGATAACCATGACCCGGATTTTTCGATTCATGTCGAGTGTTGCGGTGTGCCTTTTGGTCGCCTCGGGGGCTTCGCGCGCGCAGCCCTCCGGGGTCGCGGCGCTCGCGCTCTACGAGGGCGCCGACCGCGAGCAGCGCCTCGCAAAGGGCGCGCGGGCCGAGGGCGAGATCACCCTCTACTCCTCGCTCGTGGTCGATGATCTCAATGCGCTCTCCGCGGCGTTCGAGAAAAAATACGGCGTGAAGCTGAAGTTCTGGCGCGCCGGCTCCGAAAAGGTCGTGCAGCGCATCGTCACCGAGGCGCGGGCCGGCCGCTTCGATTTCGACGTCGTCGAGACGAACGGCCCCGAGCTCGAGTCGCTGCACCGCGAGAAGCTGCTGCAGAGGGCGGGCTCGCCGCATTTCCCGGACCTCATGCCCGAATCGATCAGGCCGCACCGCGAATGGATCGGGACGCGCCTCAACATGTTCGTCCACGCCTACAACACCAGCCTGGTGAAGAAGGACGAGCTGCCCAAGTCCTATGAGGACTTTCTCCATCCAAAGTGGAAAGGGCGGCTGGGAATCGAGGCCGAGGACATCGACTGGTTCGCGATGGTCGTGAAAGAGCTCGGCGAGGACAAGGGCCTGCGGCTGTTCCGCGACATCGTCGCGAGGAACGGGCTCTCGGTACGCAAGGGACACACGCTGCTCGCCGGCCTCGTCGCCTCGGGCGAGGTGCCTTTCGCGCTCACCGTCTACAACCATAACGCCGAGAAGCTGAAGCAAAGAGGCGCCCCGGTGGACTGGTATGCGATCCAGCCGGCGATCGCGCGGGTCAACGGCGTCGCGCTCTCCGGGAAGCCGCCGCACCCGCATGCCGCGGTGCTGTTCTACGATTTCATCCTCGGCGAGGGGCAGGCGATCCTGGTCAAGGGGAATTACGTGCCGACCAACCGCAAGGCCGATCCCGGCACGGCGAAGACGCGGCTGAAGTTCGTCGATCCGGCGGCAATGCTGGACGAAAGCGCGAAGTGGGAAAAGTTGTACGCCGAAATCATTACGCGGCAATCGAAATGAGCGCGAAGCGCTGACTACCGCCCGTGCTCGTCCTCGAACGCATCATTGCCGTCATAGGGCCGGTCTTCCTGATCATCGCGATCGGCTACGGCTACGGGCGCCGCAACTACGGCTACGGGCGCCGCAACCAGCCCGACCTGAAATCGTTCAATCACGTCTCGCTCCATGTGCTGGGGCCGCTCCTGGTCTTCACCTCGCTCGCCGGCGAGGACTTCCAGCTCGAGGGGAACGTCGCTTTCGTCGCGGGCGGAGTGGCGGTGATCCTTGTCTCTGGGTTGATCGCCTGGCCGATCGCACGGCTCGCGCGCGTCAGTGCACGCACCTTCGTGCCGCCGATGATGTTCAACAACTGCGGCAACATGGGCCTGCCGCTCGCGGTGCTCGCCTTCGGCCGCCCCGGGCTCGCGGCGATGGTGCTGCTGCTGGTGGCAAGCACGCTGCTGCAGTTCACGCTCGGTAGCCGCATCGTCAGCCGCCACGCCGAATGGAAGGCGCTCGCGACTTCGCCGATGATCATCGCGAGCGTGCTGGGCCTTGTCTTCAGCGCGTTCGCGTGGAGGGTGCCGTCGGCATTGATGATCGGTCTGAAGATGCTCGGCGACGCGACGCTGCCGATGATGCTGTTCGCGCTCGGCGTGCGCCTGATCGACTTGTCAAAACGCGGGTGGGAGCTGGGGGTGCTGGGCGCGGTGGTATGTCCGCTGTCGGGAATCGCGGGAGCCTACCTCGCGCAGTTCGTGCTGCGCCTCCCGCCCGAGCAGTTCGCGCAGCTTATGCTCTTCGCGAGCCTGCCGCCCGCGGCGCTCAACTACCTGCTCGCCGAGCGCTACCAGCAGGAGCCGGAGCGGGTCGCGTCGCTGGTGCTGATCGGCAACGCCTTCGCCATCGTGTTCGTGCCGCTGGGGCTGACGCTCGGCCTGCACCCGGTTTGACGGCGCGTATCGGCGCCGGCCTCGCACACTGATCCACGAAATCAGGCCGCGAAGCGAAGCCCGAGCTGCAGCAGTTCATCCCACGCATCGCCCTTGACCACACCTTTGATGACGCGGTCCACGCCCGCCGCGTGCTCCAGTGCGCAAAGCAGCGCGGCACGCGGGAGTTTTTTCGCGGCGCGGCCCACGAGCGCCTGCCTCGCGTCGCCCCACACCCGCGCTTCGCATGGCGCGTATCTCCTCGGCGAGGAGCCACAGCACGCGCGGCGGCGCTTCGCCTTCGCCGCGCAGGCCCTCGAGCATGCGCGCAAGCCGCGCGCGCTCCCCGGAAAGCATCGCCTCGGTGAGCTTGGTCGCGTCGTAGCGCGCCACGTTCAGCACCGCTTCGCGGACCGCGTCGAAGTCCAGCTCCCCGGCGGGCAACAGCAGCGCGAGCTTCTGGATCTCCTGGTGGGCGGCGAGCAGGTTTCCTTCGACGCAGTCGGCGAGAAATTGCAGGGTATCGCGCGCCGCGCTCTGCTTTTGCCGTGCGAGCCGCGCTGCGATCCACTCCGGGAGCCGCGCGCGCTCGACCGGATAGACGTTGACGACGACGCCCTTCGCTTCGAGCGCTTTGAACCACGGAGACGCCTGGCCGGCCCTGTCCAGCCGCGGCAGCGCCACCAGGGTGAGGGCATCGGGCGGCAGCTTCGCGCAGAACGCCTCGATCGCCTCGGCGCCGTCGCTGCCGGGTTTGCCGGAGGCGAGGCGCAGCTCGATCAGCTTCTTGTCGCCGAAGAGCGAGAGGCTCGCGCCGCTTGCGCCGAGCTCGTTCCAGTCGAAGCCGCGCTCCGCGGCGAGCACCAGGCGCTCGGAAAACCCGTTTGCGCGCGCCCGCGCGCGGATCGCGTCGCCGGCTTCCAGCGCGAGCAGCGGCTCGTCGCCGTGTATCACATACAGCGGCCGGAGCTCGCGCTCGAGGTGCGCTTGCAGCTGTTCGAGCCTCAGATTGGCCATGCGTTCGGCGCCTACTCGGTCTGGGTCGGCACCGGCTTCGCCGCGACCAGGCGGCGCAGGATCTGCTGCACCATGTCGCTCTGCATGTCGCGGTAGAGGAGCGCCTCTTCGGCCTCCTTGGCGAGCACCTGCGCGTCGCTATAGGCCATGTCGCGCGTGAGGAGGATCTCGCTCGTCGGCAGATATACCTGGGCGCCCTTGGGATCGGTGACCCGGATTCCGACGCGATAGCGCAACTGATATTCGCTCACGCGACCCGCGGTGTTGAACGAGAGGATGACCTTGTCGCGCAGCTCCGTGGTGAAGCCGAGGACGGCCTGCGCGTCGCCGACGCTGTCGACAAGGCGCGTCCTGCTCGCGACGGCGACGTTGCGCTTGAGCTCGACCGCGAGCGGCGAGCCTCCCGGAATGTAGAGCGTCTCGAAAGGCAGCTGCGCCTGGCCGCGCAGCTGGAAGCCGCAGCCGGCGGTCACCAGCGCCGCAAGCGCGAGCGAAACGAGCGCTTGAAGGCGGCGGGAGTGACCGCCGTCCCCGCGAAAGCGGGGACCCAGCGGCTTGCGGTCAGACGACCACATTGACCAGCCGCCCGGGAACCACGACGACTTTCTTCACGGCCTGGCCGCTGGTGTAGCGCGTTACCGCGTCGTGCGCAAGCGCGAGCTGCTCGAGCTGCTCGCGACCGGCCGATTTCGGCGCGCGCATATGGCCGCGCAGCTTGCCGTTGACTTGGAGGACGAGCTCGACTTCGTCTTGCTCAAGCGCGGCTTCGTCAACAGTTGGCCAGGGAGCAGTAACAAGATCACCGTACTGCGCGGCGTACCCAAGGTCTTTCCAGAGCGCGTTAGTAATGTGAGGCGTCACCGGGTATAGCACGCGGAGCATAATTCCAAGACCTTCTATAAATGCGGCAGCACGCAAGGTCAGATTCGACTCGTTCCCACTACCCCGAGCTACCCCAATATGTGGTTCAAATGCCTCGAGCGCATTCAGCATTTTCATCGCACCCGATACAACGGTGTTGTATTGGTAACGTCCATAGTCGAAAACGACTTGACTTAGCGTCGAATGCGTTACGAAGCGTAGCGCCTTGACATCTTCGCCCGCGGCACTGAAATCAGCCTTGAGATCGGTCCCGGACGCAAATACGTCATTGGACCTGTTCTTCATTTCCGCACAAAGCGCCCAAAGCCTTCTCAGGAAGCGCGATCCACCTTCGACGCCGCTGTCCGACCATTCCAGCGTCTGCTCCGGCGGCGAGGCGAACATCATGAATAGCCGCGCGGTGTCCGCCCCGTATTTCTCGATGAGATCCTGCGGATCGACGCCGTTGTTCTTCGACTTCGACATGGTGCCGATGCCGTCGGACTCCACGGGTTTGCCGTCGGAACGCAATACCGCGCCGACGCGTTGGCCCTTGTCGTCGTGCTTGAGCTCGACCTCGGCGGGGTTGTAGTAAGTGATCCGGGCATCGCTTGCTTTGCGGTAAAAAATCTCGTTCAGCACCATGCCCTGAGTGAGAAGCCTCGTGAACGGTTCGTCCACCGAGACGAGGCCGAGCTCGCGCATCACCTTGGTCCAGAAGCGCGAGTAGAGCAGATGCAGGATCGCGTGCTCGATGCCGCCGATGTACTGGTCGACCGGCATCCAGTATTTCACGCGTTCGTCGACCATGCTTTTATTCTGATCGGGACAGGCGTGGCGGATGAAGTACCAGGACGAATCGACGAAGGTGTCCATGGTGTCGGTTTCGCGCTTTGCCGGCTTGCCGCATTTCGGACACGAGCGATTCACGAAAGACGGCGTTTTCGCGAGCGGATTGCCGGTGCCGTCGGGAACGAGGTCTTCCGGCAGCACCACCGGAAGCTCGCTGTCGGGCACCGGCACGTCGCCGCAGGACGCACAATGGACGATCGGG
>WNGF01005651.1_pt1 | contig 15830 bp, 17 predicted proteins | sample 5400641 | NCBI WGS metagenome assembly WNGF01 (sample SAMN13153371, study PRJNA577476) | soil metagenome | isolation source: 80 cm soil or saprolite under grassland replicate 2 | place: USA:California | collected 2016-06-15
GAGGGGCTCGGTGAACCCGCAGAGGTTCACGAAGGCGGAGATGTCGGCATCGCCGACGGTGCGGGCCAGCGTCTCGTACCTCGCCCCGATCTCGTGCTGCTCGTAGGTCAGTCCCTGCTCGATCACCGGTGGTCTCCTTCGTCCGGACGTCGGGTTCGAGCGTCGTTCCTCACTCCGGTAAGACGGCGAATCCCTCGCGGCGGGCAGCCTCTCGGAGGCGATCGTCCAGGCAGACGAATGCGGCGCCTTGCGGAGCCTCGTCACACCACACGAGCGCTGCCGCCAGCTGCAATGCGTCAGCGGCGCGAAGTGGATGGGACGCTACGAGTCGCCCGGCCCGTTCACGGAGCCCGATGGTCGGCGCGATGAAGTCGGCGTCTTCGACCAGTCCTCTGAGTCTGACCAGCGCTTCGTTGAGGAGGTTGAGCGGGATCCTGTCCTCGCGATGCTGGCGATAGAGGGCCGACTGGCACTCCACCGGGCTCACCCACCAGAGGATCACTTGCCGGTCCGCTCGGAGAAGTGAGACCGTTACCACGGAACGGACCTCGGGAACCAGGGTGGGGACCAGGGCCGAGGCGTCCCAGAACATCAGGGCATCAGCGCCCTTCCTCCCGCTCAGCCAGCAGGGCCCTCAGCACGCCGGCGCCCACATTCGCGCGACCCTTGGGCGGCTTGAGGAGCGAGCCGCGGATGCGACCAGTGCCGAGCTGGAGGACGCCGGCGCGGGCCAGCCGCTCCCGACGCGAATCCGTCCGTTCGGCGCCCCTGAGCGGGACGATCTTGGCTACGGGCAAACCACGTTCGGTCACCACCACCTCCTCCCCGTGCTTGACCTGGTCCAGATAGTGGCTCAGGTGGGCCTTCAGCTTGGCAATCCCGATGGTCTTCATGTGACCAGCATGGTCTGATCAACAATGACCTGTCAAGCGCCCGGCCTCACGCCCTCACGCCTCGCCCAGGTACGCCCGCCGCACCTCGGGGTTCCCGGCCAGCTCGTCGGCGCGCCCCTCCAGCGCGATCCGCCCGGTCTCCAGCACGTAGCCGCGCCCGGCGATGGACAGCGCCATGGCCGCGTTCTGCTCCACCAGGAGCACGGTGACGCCCTGCGCGTTGATGGTCCGGATCGTCTCGAAGATCTGTTCCACGAGGACGGGCGCCAGGCCCATGGACGGCTCGTCGAGCAGGAGGAGGCGCGGCTTGGCCATGAGCGCGCGCCCGATGGCCAGCATCTGTTGCTCGCCGCCGGAGAGGGTGCCCGCCACCTGGGTCCGGCGCTCCTTGAGCCGGGCGAAGATGGTGAAGACGCGGTCCATGTCCCGGTCGATCTCGCGGTCGGAGCGGATGTAGGCGCCCATCGTCAGGTTTTCCTGCACGGTGAGCCGGTTGAAGATCCGGCGGCCCTCCGGCACGTGGGTGATGCCTCGCTGCACCACCCCGTGCGGGGGCGCGCCCGCGAGCGATGCGCCGTCCAGGAGGACCGTTCCCGTGCGCGGCGCGAGGAGGCCCGACAGCGTCTTGAGCGTGGTGCTCTTGCCCGCCCCGTTGTTGCCGAGCAGCGTCACGATCTCGCCTTCGGTGACGCGGAACGAGATGCCCTTGAGGGCGTGGATCTCGCCGTAGTACACGTGCAGGTCGTGGACGTCAAGCATGGGCGCTCCCGGTCGCGGGTGCCCACTTCTTGCGGCCGAGGTACGCCTCGATCACGCGCGGATTCTTCTGCACCTCGGCGGCCCGCCCCTCGGCGATCTTCTCGCCGTAATCGAGGACGGTGACGTGATCGGAGACCTCCATCACCACGCGCATGTTGTGCTCGATGAGCAGGATCGTGAGCCCGCGCTCCTCCACGAGGCGGCGCAGCAGGCCCATCAGGCTCCGCGCCTCGCCCTGCGTCATCCCCGCCGTCGGCTCGTCGAGCAGCAGCAGGGAGGGCCGGGACGCGAGCGCCCGACCGATCTCGAGCCGGCGCTGGTCGCCGTAGGGCAGATTGCGGGCGAGCTCGTTGGCCTTGTCCCGCAGACCCACCACGCCGAGGAGCTCGGCGCCCTCGTCCCAGAGGGCGGTCTCCTCGCGCCGCCACCGGGGGTTGCGGCTGACCACGTCCCAGAAGCGGAGCGGGACGCGACAGTGCATGCCCACCAGCAGGTTCTCGGCAGCGGTCATGTTCCCGAAGAGACGGATGTTCTGGAAGGTGCGGCAGATGCCGAGGTCGGTGATCTGGTCCGGCCGCTGGCCGAGGATGGGCGCGCCCCGGAAGGTGACGGTCCCCTCGTCGGGGACGTAGATGCCCGTGAACACGTTGAAGAAGGTGGTCTTCCCGGCGCCGTTGGGGCCGATGATGGAGGCGATCCGCCCTTCCTCCAGCTCGAAGTCCACCGTGTTCAGCGCGGTCAACCCGCCGAAGCGCTTGGTGACGCCCCTGGCTTCCAGGATCACCACCATCCTCAACCGTTCCCCCCGCCGGCCAGCTCCCGGTGGCGGCGCCGGGCGGGAAGGAAGCCTTGCGGGCGGAAGATCATCATCAGGACCAGGATCAGACCGAAGACCATGCGCTCGTACTTCGCGGGCTCGAGCTGCGTCGGCAGGTTGGCCAGGTTGAAGCCCAGGATCGTGACGCCGGCATTGCGCAGTTCGTTGATCCAGAGCGAGAGCCCCTTGAGCACCTGGAGGTTGAGCACGGTGACCACCGTGGCGCCGAGGATCGCGCCCGGGATGGAACCCATCCCACCGAGGATGATCATGGCGAGCACGCCGATGGACTCCATGAAGGTGAAGGACTCCGGGTTGATGAAGATCTGCTTGGCGGAGAAGAGGACGCCGACGGCGCCGGCGAAGGAGGCCCCGCAGGCGAAGGCCATGAGCTTCATCCGCACGAGGGGGACGCCCATGGCTTGCGCGGCCGTCTGGTCCTCGCGGATCGCTTCCCATGCGCGGCCGATATGGGAGTCCTCGAGGCGGCGGTTCACGAGGATGGTGACGCCCACGATGGCGAGGACGAGGAAGTAGAGGTAGAGAGGGTAGATCACGTTCGGATTCGGGTCGATCCCGAGCGCGCGCAGGAGCGGGGCGAAGAAGATGGGCGGCCGCGCGATGGGCGTGATGCCCTTGGGCCCGTTGGTGAAGTTGATGGGCTTGTCGAGGTTGTTGGCGAGCACGCGGATCACCTCCCCGAAGCCCAGGGTCACGATGGCGAGGTAGTCTCCGTGCAGGCGGAGCACGGGCAGACCGAGCAGGATGCCGGCGCCGGCGGCCACGCCGACGCCGATCAGCAGGAAGACGAAGAACGCGCCCGGGGGCAGCGGGAAGGCGGCGCCGCCGAAGATCTGGTTGGCCTGGGGCGACCCGAAGATGGCCCACGAGTACGCGCCGACGGCGAAGAAGGCCACGTAGCCGAGGTCCAGGAGGCCGGCGAGCCCGACCACGATGTTGAGCCCCAGCGCCAGCGCGACGAAGATGCCGACCTGGATGGCGATCTCGAGGTAGTAGCCGTTGACGGAGCCGAGGACGGGCATGAGGATGCCGAGCGTGCCGGCCGCGAGCAGTCCCTTGAGCCAGGCTGGCAGTCGGGCCAGGTAGAGCAGCAGGATCGAGGCCTGGAAGAGCATGAAGACCACGATCGAGCGGGGGAAGTGGGACACCCCGAACGAGGTCAGCGCCAGCAGCGCGACCACCGCCAGGGTCACGGGCAGGGGCCGGTCAAGCAGTCGCTTCGTCTCCGCCCGAAGGGATTCTAGAGCCATGTCAAGCTCGCCTCGCCGCGCTCCTCGCCTGCGGCTCGCCGGCCGCGTCTCGGCTCGCACGATTGCTCGACCCATTTCAAGGTCGCCTCATGACGCGCCTCGCCTGCGGCGAGGCGGCCGTCCTTCGGCTCGAATCCTTCGATCCATTTCAAGCTCGCCTCGCCGCGCTCCTCGCCTGCGGCTCGTCGGCCGCGTCTCGGCTCGCACGATTGCTCGACCCATTTCAAGCTCGCCTCATGACGCGCCTCGCCTACGGCGAGGCGGCCGTCCTTCGGCTCGAATCCTTCGATCCATTTCAAGCTCGCCTCATGACGCGCCTCGCCTGCGGCGAGGCGGCCGTCCTTCGGCTCGCACGACATCACGCGCGCTCCCGCACGATCTCGCCCAGGAGCCCTTTGGGCCGGAAGATCAGGATCAGGATCAGGATGGAGAACGCGAAGATGTCCTTGTACTCGGCGCCGAAGGCCCCGCCGGTGAGCAGCGACAGGTACGAGGCGGCGAAGGCCTCCAGCAGCCCCAGGACGAGGCCGCCGATCATCGCCCCCGGGATGTTGCCGATGCCGCCGAGCACGGCCGCCGTGAACGCCTTCAGCCCGGGGATGAACCCCGTGTACGGGTTGATCAGCCCGTACTGCACGCCGAAGAGCACGCCCGCCGCCCCGCCCATGGCGCCCCCGATCAGGAACGTCAGCGAGATGATCCGGTTGACGTTGATCCCCATGAGGCTCGCCGCCGCCTGATCTTCCGCCACGGCGCGGATGGCGGTGCCGATCTTGGTCCGGTTCACCAGCACGTGGAGCCCCCAGAGCATGAGGAGCGCCGCCACGATCACCACCAGCGACTTGACCGACACATCGATCGTCGCGGTCAGCTCGAACCGGCGGTTCAGGGGCTCCATGGTCGGATAGACGAGGTTGAACGCGTTGTTCCAGATCGACTCGACGAGGCGGATGGCGTCCTGCAGGAAGAACGAGACGCCGATGGCGGAGATGAGCGGGATGAGGCGCGGGGCCGCCCGGAGCGGCCGGTACGCCACGCGCTCGACGAGGACGGCGAGGCCGCCGCTGATCGCCATCCCGGCCACGAGGATCAGGACCAGCACCAGGACCCACGGCAGCGCGTCGAGGAGGCCGGCGGACTTGAGCCCGAGGAGGATCTCGACCCCGACGAAGGCGCCGGTGATGAAGATCTCGGAGTGAGCGAAATTGATGAACTCGAGCACCCCGTACACCATCGTGTAGCCGAGGGCGATGAGCGCGTACATGAAGCCGAGGATGAGACCGTCGAGGAGGACCTGGGGGAAGATGCCGACCAGGAGCTCGAGGTCCATCGACGTGTTCGCCTCAGGGCGGGGAAAGCAGGAGGGGCGGGGCCGCCGCCCCTCCTGCGGACGACCGCGTGGAGTCGGTTACGACTTCTTTCCCTCGGGAGCGGGAATGGTCAGCTGCTTGACGATCTTGTTGTCGCCCCACTTCTGCGGGTCGTCGCTGACGACCGAGAGGACGAAGTACGCCGCCTTCTGGCGGTCGCCCTTGGCGTCGAAGCCGATGTCGCCGGTGATGCCGGCGAGCTTGACCTTGCGGACGGCGGCGGAGACGTCCTCGCGGCTCACCTTGCCACCCTTGGCGGCTTGCTCGATGGCGAGGACCGCGATGTGGGCGGCGTCGTAGGCCTCGGCGGCGTAGGGCTCGGGGTTCTTGCCGAACTTCTTCTTGAAGTCCTCCACGAACGCCTTGGCCTTGGGCAGCGCCGAGGCGGGACCGGCCGCGGAGGTGTAGTGCATGCCCACCACGGCCTTACCGGCGATCTTCGTCAGGTCCGACGAGTCCATGCCGTCGGGGCCCAGGAACTTGGACTTCACGCCCTTCTCCCGCGCCTGCTTGAAGAAGGGGGCCGCCTGGTCGTAGATGCCGCCGAAGTAGATCACGTCCGGGTTCTTGGCCTTGATCGGGGTGATGATCGGATCGAAGTTGGACTTCTCCTCCGTGCCCTCGAAGCCGAGCACCTTGACGCCCTTCTTCTCGGAGTCGGCCTTGAAGAACTCGGCGATGCTCTGGCCGTACTGCGTCTTGTCGTGGATGATGTAGACGCTCTTGACCTTGAGCGTGCCGTGCGCGAACTCGGCCCCCACCACCCCCTGCACGTCGTCGCGCCCGCACACGCGGTTGACGTTCGGGTAGCCGCGGTCGGTCACGACGGGGTTGGTGTTGGCCGGCGAGATCATCACCACGTTGACTTCCTTGTAGACCTCGGAGGACGGGATCGCCACACCCGAGTTCAGGTGGCCGATCACCGCCATGATCTCCTTGTCGGCGATGATGTTCTTGGCGTTGGCGACGCCCACGTCGGGCTTGGCCTGGTCGTCGAAGGGCACCAGGTCGACCTTGTAGCCCATCTTCTCCAGGTTGCCCTTGAACTTCTCGACGGCCAGCTGCGCCCCGAGCTTGATGCCTTCGCCGAGCGCGGCCTGGCCGCCGGACAGCGGGCTCTGGGTGGCGATCTTGATGGTGCCCTTGGACTGGGCATCCGTGAACGAGGTCACCGGGAGCACGAGCGCCAGCACCGTCAGCGCGACCAGGAGATGACGAGTTCGGACAGTTCTCATCGGTTCCTCCTCTAGCTAGGAGAGTCGGAGGGGGCTTCGCCCCCCATCCGAAGCCTTCCCCCGGGGATGGGTTGCGCCGGCGAAGCCGGCCCTCGGACGGCGATCACGCCGCGCGAGCGTTTCTCCGACAGGCTAGGAGCAAGCAAAACGGGTGGGGTCACAGGCGCCGCCATTATAGCGGTTTTTCTCCTGTCGTCAATTGAGCCGGCGGGTTCGCTGGGCGTTCTCGAGCCGTTCCATGAGCCCACGCGTGGCCGCTTCCGGGTCGGGCGCGGCGCAGACGGCCGAGATCACGGCGACGGCGTCGGCGCCGGCCATGATGACCTGTTCCGCGTTGTCCGGTGTGATGCCTCCGATCCCCACCAGGGGAACGGGGATCTCGGGGCGGAGTGTCGCCAGGAGCTGTGTCCCCACCAGCTGAAACCCCACCTTGCTGCCGGTGGGAAAGATGCTGCCGACGGCGATGTAGTCGGCGCCGTCCGCGAGGGCGTGGTGGGCCTGGCGGCGGTCGTGGGTCGAGACGCCGAGGATCGCGCCCGGCGGGAGGAGGCGCCGCGCCGTCGCCGCGGGGAGGTCGTCCTGGCCCAGGTGCAGGCCATCGGCGCCGACCGCCAGCGCCAGGTCGGCGCGGTCGTTGACGATGAAGAGGGCGCCGGCCCGCCGGCAGCGCTCCCCGAGCGCCCTCGCCACCGGGTAGAGCTCGGCCAGCGGCATGTGCTTCTCGCGGAGCTGCACCATCCGGCAGCCCCCGCCGAGGATGGCGTCCAGCAGCTGCGGCAGGTCGCGTCCATGGGCTGCCCCCCGGTCGAGGATGACGTAGAGGGAGGAAGGAAGCTTCACGCCGGTCTGGCCCGCTCCATTCGCCGACGCCTGTGCTCTCGCCATCCGGAGGCGAGGGTATTGAAACGAATCCCTCTCCGCCCGACAGGCAGGGGGTCGAGGTGAGTGTGGCGCATCTGTTCGCGCACGATGCGAGTCAGAGGGTGTGCTCGAGGCGAGGCAGGGTGAAGTCGCCGGCGAGGAAGACGGGGTCCGCCAGCAGCTTCAGGTGGAAGGGAATGGTGGTCTTGACCCCGTCGACCAGGGTCTCGGACAGGGCCCGCTGCATGCGGGCCACCGCCTCGGCGCGGTCGCGGCCGTGGACGATGACCTTGGCGATGAGCGAATCGTAGTGCGGCGGCACCGCATACCCCGACATCAGATGGCTGTCCACGCGGACCCCGGGACCGCCGGGCGGCACCCACAGCGTGACCCGACCGGGGGAGGGCACGAAGTGCTCCGGGTCCTCGGCGTTGATCCGACACTCGATGGCATGGCCCGTGAACCGGACGGCGTCCTGCTTGTAGCCGAGCCCTTCGCCGGCGGCGATGCGGATCTGCTCGCGGACCAGGTCGATGCCGGTCACCATCTCGCTGACGGGGTGCTCGACCTGGATGCGGGTGTTCATCTCGATGAAGTAGAACCGGCCGCTCCGGTCGACGAGGAACTCGACGGTGCCCGCGGACAGGTAGTTCACGGCGTTGGCCACCGCCAGCGCCGCCTTGCAGAGCCCCGCCCGCGTCTCGCGCGCGATCGCCGGGGCCGGAGACTCCTCGACCAGCTTCTGATGGCGCCGCTGGACCGAGCAGTCACGCTCGCCCAGATGGACGCGGATCCCGTTACGGTCGCCGAGCACCTGGACCTCGACGTGGCGCGCCTCCTCCACGAACTTCTCGAGGTAGAGCACCGACGACCCGAAGGCCGCCTGGGCCTCCGACTGGCAGGTCGCGTAGGCCCGGGCCAGGCCCTCCCGCTCGCGGACGATCCGCATCCCGCGACCGCCGCCACCGGCCGCGGCCTTGACGATGACGGGGTAGCCGATATCGTCCGCGAGCGCCTGGGCCTCGTCGACGCCGTTCAGCGGGCCTTCGCTGCCGGGCACCACCGGCGCCCCTGCCTGCTCGGCCATGGCCCGCGCCTGGGCCTTGTCGCCCATCAGCCGGATGGCCTCGGGCGACGGTCCGATGAAGGTGATGCCGCACGCACGGCAGACCTCGGCGAAGGTCGGATTCTCGGCGAGCATGCCGTACCCCGGGTGGATCGCCTCGCTGTCGGTGATGGCGGCCGCCGAGATGATACTCGGGATGTTGAGATAGCTCTGCCGAGGCTCGGGGGGCCCGATGCAGATGGACTCGTCGGCCAGCCGCACGGGGAGCGAGCCGGAATCGGCCGTCGAGTGGGCGATCACGGCGCGAATGCCCATCTCGCGGCACGTCCGCAGGACCCGGAGCGCGATCTCTCCGCGGTTGGCGATCAGGATCTTGTGGAACACGCGGGCCTGCTGCTAGGAGCCTGTCGAAGAAACGCTCTGGCTAGAGCGATGAGAAGGGTCCAGCTGCAAGGCGGCGCCCGAGGGCCGCACGCGAGGCGTACTCCCTGTACGTTGAGCGTGCGGCCGAGGGCGCCAACGAAGCAGATGGGCCCTTATCATCGCTCTAGCTAGGGGTGAGGCTCGACCAGGAAGAGGGGCTGGCCGTACTCGACGGGCTGGCCGTTCTCGACGAGGATCTTCGCGATGCGGCCGGCCATCTTCGCTTCGATCTCGTTCATCAGCTTCATGGCCTCGATGACGCAGAGGACCTGGTCTTCCTTGATGATGTCCCCTTCGGTCACGAACGGCGCGGCATCGGGAGCGGAGGCGCGGTAGAAGGTCCCCACCATCGGCGCCTCGACGGTGACGAGATTGGCGGTCGCGGCAAGGTCCTCCGTGGCGGGGTGGCGCTCGACGTGTTGGGCGGCGACGAGCTCGGCGCGCTGAGCCGGCGTGGGGGCGGCGGGGGCGCGCTCGCGCACCACCCGGATCCGCGTCCCGCCCGATTCCACCTCCAGCTCGGCCAGGTTGTGCCGGGTGGCGAGCTCCACGACCTCCTCGACGCTCCACGAGGCCGGCATCCCGGCCTCGCCGCCCCGCGACCCCTTGCGCCTGGCCACGGTTTCCTACCCCGAGGTGGCGACCCGACCGAGGTACTCGCCGCTCCGGGTGTCCACCTTGACGACGGCGCCCTCGTTGAGGAACAAGGGGACCTGGATCACCGCCCCCGTCTCGAGGGTCGCCGGCTTGGAGCCGCCGGTGGCGGTGTCGCCGCGGATGCCGGGATCGGTCTTCACGATCTGGAGCTCGATGAAGTTCGGCAGCTCCACCGACACGGGGTTGCCGTCGATGAACAGGATCTCGACCTCGGTGTTCTCCTTGAGGAAGTCGCGCGCCTCGCCGACCTCCTCGGGGGCCAGCGAGATCTGATCGTAGGTGTCCAGATCCATGAAATGGTAGCGGTCGTCCTTGTACAGGTACTGCATGCGCTTCTCGTCGAAGTCCACCAGCTCGACCTTCTCGCCCGCGCGGAAGGTGTTGTCGATGACCCGGCCGAGCTTCATGTGCTTGAGCTTGGTGCGCACGAAGGCGCCGCCCTTGCCGGGCTTCACGTGCTGGAAATCGACGATGCTGTACGGCTCACCGTCGAACTGGATCTTCAGCCCCTTCTTGAACTCCGCGGTCGACACCTGCATCGCTCATGACCCCTTCCGTTTTTGAATCTTCACCCGCAGCGCTTCCTCGAGCCTCAGGTGGGCCACTTCATGGCCCGGCTCCTTCCGGAGGATGCGCAGAAAGATCTGCGCCGCCTCGTCCACCAGCCCCTGCTCGAGACACACCGTCCCGAAGCTGACGGTCGCGAAGGTGTCGTCCGCCAGCAGACGCGCGAGCGCGGAGGCTCCGGCGAGCGTGCCGCCGCCGTCGAGCACCTCCACCAGCAGGCGCGACTCCCGGTCGGCTGGGTCCAGCGCCGCGGCCTGACGCAGATGCGCCAGCGCTTCCGGGAGCCGGCCGGCGCGACGCTCCAGATCGCCCGCCAGCCGATGCGCCTGCGCGTCCGCGGGATTCCCCTGCAGGATCACTCGCACCTCGGCCAGCGCCGCCTCCGGATCCCCGCCGTCGACAAGTGCCTTGGCCAGGATCAGGCGCGCCGTGGCATAGTCGGGGAACCGTTCCAGCCCCTCCCGGCAGAGCCTGATCGCCTCCCCAGGTCGGCCGGCCCTGCGATGGGCATCGGCCAGCGGCGCGAAGGCCAGCGAGCCCGGATCCCTGGCCAGCCGCTCCTCGTAACGGCGGATCGCGAAAGCGGCCGCGGGTTCCTCGGCTTTCATGTCGCCCCCGGTCGGAAGAGGCAGAGAGACCATGGCGAGACTTGTTATACGTGGCTCGGGGGGTCGAGTCAATGAGGGCTAGGCGAGGGCCTGCAGGGTCTCGAGGACGGGCTCTTGTGGCACGTCGAAGACCAGACGGAAGGCGCCGATCTCGGGAGCGAAGACGAAGGGCACCCGCCCATCGCGCGCCTTCTTGTCACGCGCCAGGGCCTCGACGACGGCCGACGGGGCCGCTCCCAGACCGCTCACCGGCAGCCCCACCGCGCCGAGGAGCCGCACCTGGCGCTCCGTGGTCGAAGCCGTGGCGATACCGAGCCGCTCGGCGAGTCGAGCCTCCGCCACGATGCCGAGCGACACGGCCTCACCGTGGGCCCAGCGCCCGTAGCCCGTCACCGCCTCGAGCGCGTGGCCGATGGTGTGGCCGTAGTTGAGGACATGACGCAGTTCGGCCTCCTTCTCGTCCCGCTCGACGACGTTCGCCTTGATCCGGCAGGAGCCCGCCACGACCCGTTCGAGGGTCGGCAGATCCCGGCGGAGCAGCGCGGGCCGGCATTCCTCCAGGTCGGCGAAGTAGCCCGCGTCCAGGACGATGCCGTGCTTGATCACTTCCGCGAGCCCGGAGCGGAACTCGGCCTCGGGCAGCGTGGTCAGCACCGCGGGGTCGACGAGGACGAAGCGCGGCTGATGGAACGCGCCGATCAGGTTCTTGGCCCGTGGATGGTCGATGGCGGTCTTGCCCCCGATCGAGGCATCCACCTGGGCCAGGAGCGTGGTCGGCACCTGCACGAAGTTGATCCCGCGCATGTACGTGGCCGCGATGAATCCGGCGAGATCGCCGACGGCGCCCCCTCCCAGCGCGACCACCGTCGAGGTCCGGTCGCAGCCGGCTTCCAGGAGGCGATCCCAGCCCTGCCGGGCGACGTCGAGGGTCTTGGCCCGCTCCCCCTCGGGCAGGAGGATCTCGGTCACGTCGAAGCCGGCCGATCGAAGACTCTCGACCACGGTCCGACCGTGGAGCCCCATGATCGCCGGATCGCTGATCACGGCGACCCTGCGCCCGACACGCAGGCCGGCAAGCTCCGGTCCCACCGCCGCGAGAGCTCCGGGGCCGACGAGGATGCGGTACGAGTGGGCCGCGAGATTGACCAGGATGGTGGTCATCGGGCTCGGTCTGTCCTGGGGAAGGCCCGGAGAGGGCATCGACGAGGCCCCTTCCGATCGTCCTACCAGCTCTTCAACGACTCCAGGTACGCATGGTAGTTGTGGCGAGTCTCGTCGATGCTGTCGCCGCCGAACTTCTCGAGGAAGGCGCGGGCCAGCACGATGGCCATCATGGCCTCGCCGACGACGCCGGCGGCGGGCACCGCGCAGACATCGCTGCGCTCGACCACGGCCTCGACGGCTTCCTTGGTCGCCACGTCCACCGAGCGGAGCGGCTTGCGCAGGGTGGAGATGGGCTTCATGACCGCGCGCACGATCACGGGCTGGCCGTTGGTCACGCCGCCCTCCAGCCCGCCGGCGCTGTTGGAGGCTCGCTGGAAGCCCGCGTCCGCGTCGAAGAGGATCTCGTCGTGGACCTGCGAGCCCGGCCGGCGCGCGGCCTCGAAGCCCAGCCCGATCTCGGCGCCCTTGATCGCGTGGATCGAGCAGAAGGCCTGGGCCAGCAGACCGTCGAGCTTGCGATCCCACTGCACGTAGGAGCCGAGTCCGACGGGACAGCCGAGGGCCACCACCTCGAAGACACCGCCCAGCGTGTCGCCGCCGGCCTTCGCGTGATCGATGGCTTCGATCATGGCGCGCTCGGCAGTCGGATCGGCGCACCGCACCTCCGAGGCCTCCGCGCGCCGCCGGATCTCCTCCCAGGGCAGCTCGAGCGGCCCGACACGGACTCCGCCGATCTCCGTCACGTGGCTCACGATCGAGATCCCGAACTCGGAGAGCAGCCGCTTGGCGACCCCTGCGACGGCGACGCGCGCGGTGGTCTCGCGGGCGCTGGATCGCTCGAGGACGTTGCGGATATCGTGGTGGCCGTACTTCATGGCCCCGGCGAGGTCGGCGTGGCCGGGCCGCGGGCGGGTCACGGTCTTGGCGGTGGCGCCGGGCGCCGGAGCGCCCACGGCCATGGTGCTCTGCCAGTTCTCCCAGTCGCGGTTCCGGATCGTGAGGCTGATCGGGCTGCCGAGCGTCAGGCCCCAGCGCACGCCCGAGGAAACGTGGACCTGATCCCGCTCGATCTTCATGCGGCCGCCGCGCCCGTAGCCGCGCTGGCGGCGCGCCAGATCCTCGTTGATGTGCTCTTCGGTCAGAGGGAGGCCGGCCGGCACGCCGTCGATGACGGCGGTCAGGGCCTCCCCGTGAGACTCCCCAGCGGTGAGAAAGCGGAACGCCACGGTCCGATCATCTTACCTGCCGGGTGCGGGCGCCGCAACCATCGTCTTGAGCACCGAGGGTGTCAGAAAGACGACGAGTTCCCGGCCCGTGTCGAAGTTCTCCTTCTGCTTGAAGAGCCAGCCGAGCACCGGGATATCGCCGAAGATGGGCACCTTCCGGATCGTCTCCTGCTGCACCCCCGTCGTCACCCCTCCGATGACGAGGCGTTCCCCCTCGTTCATCAGGACCTGGGTCCTTGCCCTGCGCTTGTTGATGGCCGGCGGGCTCCCGCTCGCGCCCAGGTTCACCACCTCGCCCCGCGAGTTGTTCTCCACCACGACGAACATCCTGATCTTCGTGCGCTCCTGGCCGTCGGTCGTTTCCCTGATGACCATAGGGATCACTTCGAGCTTGAGCGAGGCCTCCTTGAACTGGATCTGGGTGCCCGCCGAGCTGACCGTCGCGTAGGGAATCTCTTCGCCGAGCGAGATGGAGGCGGTGTGGTTCTCGACGGTGACGATCTCCGGGCGGGCCAGGTTGCGCGTCTTGCCCAGCGTCGCCAGGGCCTCCAGCGCCAGGTTGATGTTGAAGTTGGTCCCGACGATCCCGAAGGCGAGTCCGGCCGTGGGCAGTACGCCGGCAGCGTTCGGGAGGGTCGAGATCGGCAGGTTGACCAGGTTGCCACCCAGCGGTAGCCCGGTGCCGGGCGTAACCGGCAGGACCCCGCTCAGGTCCAGGTTCGGGTTGACGGGGGAGACGTTGAAGGCTCCGGTACCCGGGGGGCGAAAGTTCGGCTGGAATCCCTGACCCACGAGCGTCGTCTTGCCGGCGTTCCCGGCTCCAGCGCCGCCCCACTGGATGCCGATGGCCTCCAGCGCCGTGCGGTCGAGGATCTCCATGCGGGCCTCGATCTTCACCTGGGGCAGGGGGATATCGAGCGATTCCAGGATGAGCTTCTTCACGCGGTCGAGGTCCGTCGCGTACAGACGGAGGAACAGACTGTTGGTGGCGCAATGGGCGCGGATCGCCAGGCCCCGGGCCAGCACCTCCGGCGGCACCAACGGCGGGGGTGTCTGCTCGGGTGTTCGAGGCGGTCCGAAGAGCTGCGAGAAGGGCGGCTCGGCGATCGGCCCACTGGTGACGCCGCCGCCACCGGTCCGGAACTCGACCCGTGTTTCCCTCTCACCCTCGCTGATCCGTATACAGGGCTCGATGGGTTGCGCTCCGAGACCGAGCACGCCCTGGAGCGTGTTCGCCACCTCCCCGGGATCGGCGTAGGCCAGACGCAGGACTTGCTCTCTCAGAGGACCGCGCGCCTGAGCCTCGGCGGCCGCCGCCTCCTGGCTCAGTTTCCGCTCTTGCACCTGTTGCTCTTTCATCTCGGCCTCGGCGATCTTGGTGCGCACCTCGACCTCGGCCTTGAGCTTGGCCTCCTCCGCCTTGGCCAGGGCTTCGCGCTCCTTGGCGAGCTGCTCGCGGGAGACGATGCGGATGATCCCGTCCTTCTCGATCTTTTGCAGCCCGCGCGCTTCGAGGATGGTCTCCAGGGCCTGCTCCCAGGTCACGTTGCGGAGCGAGACCGACACCTTGCCCTTGACGTCCTCTCCCACCACGATGTTGCGTCCGCCCTCGGTGCCCAGGAGCCGGATCACATTGATGACATCGGCGTCCTTGAAGTCGATCGTGATGAGCTTCCCGCCCTCGGACGGTGTCTGGGGTTGAGGCGGCCGCGCCGGCGCGGCGGGCGCGCCGCTGGGGGGGGCGGCCTGGGCGACCGGTGACGGCGGCGCGGCCTGGGCGACAGCCTTCGGCGCGCCTGGCTTTCGCGGATTGGCGCCCGCCTCATCGGATTTCGGCGCATCGGGCCCGGGCGGGTCCTGCCTGGACAGACCGATCACGATCCTGCTCGGAGAGTCGAAGAGCGTGGCTTGATGCCGGACCGGCCCCGACGTCTCGAGACCGACCATGAGGCTCAGGGGGCGTTCTGTGACCGTGACGCCCGTCAATTGCGCGGGGGCGTCCGCTGTCTGGGGGGTGCCGATGCCTGCGAAGGAAAGCGCCGCCAGGACCACCAGTGCCGCCACCAGCATCCTTGTCATCGGACGACCTCCCTCTCTCAAATGTGGGGCTAGTCCCTGCCGATCCTCAGCGTCAGGCTCGTTTCGCGCTCGGCCGCGCGCCCGCTGATGGCGAAGGTCACCGAGTTCGCCGTGACCTCCGTGACGCGTCCGTTGCCGAGGACATCGCCCTGTTTCAGGATGTAGCCGAGCCCGTCGGGGGTTTCGGCAAGGGCCAGAGGCTTGCTGCCGCTGATGATCCCCACGAGCTTGACCGTGCCGACTTCGAGGCCGGTCTTCTCCGTGACCACCTGCACCGGAGCGAACGGATCGCGGCGACCCCTGGCCTCATAGACCAGGGGCGGCAATGGCGGGCCCGGCTCCGGTGTCCTGGGCATCACCGTGGGCGCGGCCGATTTCTGAGGGGCCACGGGCTGCTCCCCTAGCGCGACCTTGTTCGCCGCGGGTGGAGCCGGCGATCCACCGCCGCAACCCGCGGCCAGCCAGCCGGCAGCCAAGGTGCCGAGCGCCCACCGCCACGCTCTCATTGAAGGGCCCTCCCGGGCTTGGCGGGCGGCTGGCCCGTGGGCGGGGCAGCCGCCGCGGGCGGTGCCGGCGCAGCGGTCTCGGGTTTGGCCGGCGGTAGGGCTCCCTCGGGACGGAAGATGAAGGTTCCCAGAGTGAGCTCGGCGCGGACCGTGCCGGTGGGGCGCTCGATGCTGACGAGCCGGAAGTCCCCGAGATCGACGATTCGCGGCAGGCGGCTCATCCTGGCGAAGAACGCGCCGAGCTGGTGATAGCCGCCCTCGCACGCCATCGCGATGGGCACTTCGGCCACGTCCTCCCGATCGGCCGGTGGCTTGGGAGCGAAGAGGG
>WNGF01009611.1_pt1 | contig 15830 bp, 16 predicted proteins | sample 5400641 | NCBI WGS metagenome assembly WNGF01 (sample SAMN13153371, study PRJNA577476) | soil metagenome | isolation source: 80 cm soil or saprolite under grassland replicate 2 | place: USA:California | collected 2016-06-15
GCCAGCAGCGTTCGTGTCAGCCGGCGAGCGGCCGGGCGCCGCCAGCGCGCCCGCACCGCCTGGTCGGCCGCCCGTGCCGGGCCCTCCGCGAACGTCGGGTAAGCGTGCACAGCCTGGGAGATCTCATCGATGCGGGCACCGCGCGCCACCCACTGGCTCAGCTCGGCGATGGCCTCCCCAGCCGCGGGCGCCGCTACGGTCGCGCCCACCAGGCGCCCCCGCGGCCCGCCGACCAGCTTGGCGAAGCCGTACGCCTCGCCGGCGGCGACCGCACGGTCCAGCCGCTCATACGGGAAGTCCCAGCACGTCACACGGGTGCCGAACCGCTCGCGCGCGGCGGCCTCCGACAGGCCGACCTGGGCGACCTCCGGGTCGGTGAAGACCACGTGGGGGACCGCCTGGTAGTCGGCCCGTCGCCGTAGCCCGAACAGCGCGTTTGGCACCGCCAGGCGCGCCTGGTAGGCGGCCACGTGGGTGAACGGCAGCACGCCGGTCACGTCCCCGGCGGCGAACACCCCTGGCGTGCTGGTGCGCAGCCGCCCGTCGACCAGCACGTTGCCGGCCGGACCACAGCGCACCCCGAGCGTCTCCAGCCCCAGCTCCTCGGTGACCGCGCTCCGCCCGGTGGCCACCAGCAGCCGGTCAAAGCCAATCCACCCCTCCGGTCCGACGTCGAGCGCGAACCGGCCGCCGTCCCGCTCCACGCGCCGCCAGCGGGTCGCCGGGCGCACGTCGACGCCTTCGCCGCGCAGCCGCTCGGCCAGCAGCGCCCCGACCTGCGGGTCCTCGCCGGGCAGCAGGGCCGGCTCCACCTCCAGCAGGGTGACGCGGGAGCCGAGCCGGGCCAACCCCTGCGCCAGCTCGCAGCCGACCGGGCCGCCGCCCAGCACCAGCAGCCGCTCGGGCAACTCCTCCAGGTCCCAGACGGTGGCGCTGGTCAGCGGGTCGGTCTCCCGCAGGCCGGGCAGCTCGGGCAGCACCGGCCGGGAGCCCGTCGCTACCAACGCCGCACGCCAGCCCACCTCCTGGTCGCCGTCACCGGCGTCGACCAGCAGGCGCCCCGGCCCGGCAAAGCGCGCATGCCCCTGGAGCACGTCGACGCCGGCGGCGCGCAGCCGCTCCGGCGAGTCCTGTGGCGCGATCCGGGCCTGCGCCGCGCGCACCTGGCCCATGACCCGACCGAAGTCGACCTTGGGCTCCACCGGGGCCAGGCCGACCCGGTCCGCCACGCGCATGCGCTGGCCAAGGTCCGCCGCGGCGAGCAGGCTCTTGCTCGGCACGCACCCGGTCCACAGGCACTCCCCACCGACCCGCGCCCGCTCCACCAGGCACACCCGCGCGTCAGCCCCCGCAGCGACCAGCGCCCCGATCAGCCCGGCGGTCCCGCCGCCGACCACCGCCAGGTCGTAGCGTCGCATCCTCAGCCCTCTCTCAAGGCGACTTGCGCCAACGGTAGCGGGTGGGGGCCCGAGACTGTCACCTGCATGACACACTTGCACGGTTAGGGAGGTCTCGTGTGCCAGGCTCCGAAACGGCGTTGACACTGAACGGTAGGACGCACGGTGGCGGCTGCCGATTGCGGCGCAATCACCAGGGACCCGGCGGCGTCCATCTACTGGACGGCGGCCGCCGGGGCGCTCGGCTGGCGAGGGGGGATGCTGGATGCTCGGCGCGCTGCTGGCGCCTGCTCGCAGACTAGAGGAGCTGGCCCGGCCGGCGGAGCCGGAGATGCTGGCCGCGCTGCGGCGCCGCTGGGAGGAGCTGCCCGGCCACGTCAAGCAGCCGGCGCAGCTGCTGGGCCGGCGCAGTGTGGGCTGCGAGGGCACCCACGGGGTGTTCCCGCGCTGCAACCTGGCCTGTACGCCCTGCTACCACTCGCGGGAGGCCAACCAGGTCCGCGTCGACGGCGCGCACACCCTGGTCGAGGTCGACCGGCAGCTGGCCTACCTTCGCGCCCGCCGCGGCCCGCGCGCGTTCGCGCAGCTCATCGGCGGGGAGGTGACCCTGCTCAGCCCCGAGGACCACGCCGCCACGCTCCAGGTGATGCGCGCGCACGGGCGCGAGCCGATGAGCATGTCGCACGGCGACTTCGACTGGGACTACCTGCGGCGCCTGGCGCTCGGCCCGGACGGGCGGCCCCGCGTTGCGCGGCTTTCGTTCGCGGGCCACTTCGACTCGCTGATGCTCGGCCGCCGCGACCTCCCCCGCCCGGCCAGCGAGCGCGAGCTCAACCCCTACCGGCGGCGCTTCTGCGAGCTGTTCCAGCGGCTGCAGCGCGAGCACGGCGTGCGCCACTACCTGGCCCACACCATGACGGTGACGCCGCGCAACCTCGAACAAATCGCCCAGGTGATTCGCGACTGCCGGCACATGGGGTTTCGGATGTTCTCATTCCAGCCGGCCGCGTTCGTGGGCGACGAGCGCCGCTGGCGGGAGGACTACCGGACGCTGACGGCCGACCTGGTCTGGGCACAGATCGAGCGGGGCGCGGGCACGCGCCTGCCCTGGCAGGCGATCCAGGTGGGCGATACGCGCTGCAACCGCACCGCCTGGGGCCTGCAGGTCGGCGACCGGTGGGTGCCGGTATTGGACGACCAGGTGCCGGCCGACCTGGCCGCCCGGGACGGCTTCTTCGCCCACTTCGCTGGCGTCGACTTCGGCGCGCCTCGGGCGCTGCTGGCCGCGCGGCTGGTCCGGCTGGCCGCCCGCCACCCCCACGTCGTGCCGCTGGGGTTGCGGTGGGCGGGACGCCTGGTCCGCCGCGCCGGCGTCGGGCGGCTGGTGCGCCACGGCGCCCGGCCGCTGACGTTTGTGATGCACAGTTTCATGGACGCCGCCGACGTCCGCCCCGCCTGGGCGCTGCTGCAACGCGGCCAGCCCAGCGACGACCCGCGCATCCGCGCCACCCAGGAGCGGCTGGCCGCCTGCTCCTACGTGATGGCGCACCCGCAGACCGGCGAGCTGGTCCCGGCCTGCGCGCAGCACGCGGTGCTCGACCCGGGGGAGAACGCCGCGCTGCGGCAGCTGCTGCCGCTGCGCCCGACCAGCGGGCCAGGCCCGGCCGGCAGCGGCCGCCGTCCGCCCCAGCCGCGATGAGCCCGACGCGCACCAGCGAGCGGCGGCGCGCCGTGGCCGTCACCGCCCTCACTCTCTCCCTCGCCCTGCTCTTGGCGGCCTGCGGCACGCCCAAGGCTGGCGCCGGTGGGCAGCCCGTGCCCTCCGACTGGGGGGAGATCCAGACTGCCGCCAAGGGGCAAACGGTGCGCTGGTGGCTGTACGGCGGCGACCAGCGCATCAACGCCTACATCGACCGGTACGTCACGCCGGCGGCGGCCAGGCTCGGCGTCACCCTCCAGCGCGTCCCGGTGGCCGACACCGCCGACGCGGTCCAGCGGGTGCTCGCCGACCGCCGCGCCGGCAGGACCTCCGGCGGCGCGGTGGACCTCATCTGGATCAACGGGGAGAACTTCGCCGCCGGCAAGAAGGCCAGCCTGTGGCTGCGCGACTGGGTCAGCCGGCTGCCCAACAGCCGCAACGTCGACCTCAACGATCCGGCCATCGCCCGTGATCTCGGCGTGCCGATCGACGGCCAGGAGGCGCCTTGGAGCCGCGCCGCCTTCGTGTTCGCCGCCGACCAGGCCAGGGTGCCGCGACCGCCGGCGAGCTTCCCGGAGCTGCTCGCCTACGCCAAGGCCCACCCCGGTCGGATCACCTACCCGGCCCCGCCCGACTTCACCGGCTCGGCGTTCGTCCGCCAGGCCGTCCAGCGGCTCGGCTCCCGACAGGCGGGCCTTTCGTTCCTGAAGGCGCTCAAGCCATACCAGTGGCGCGGCGGCCAGACCTTTCCCAAGTCCGAGGCCGAGCTGAACGAGCTGTTCGCCAACGGCCAGGTGGACATGGCCATGAGCTACGACCCCAGCTTCGTCGCGGGCGCGGTCGCCAAAGGCCAGTTCCCCCCTACCTCGCGGCCGTTCCTGCTCGGCGGGGGCGCGCTGGTCAACACCTCCTATGTGACCATCCCCGCCGACGCCGCCCACCTCCAGGGCGCCATGGTCGTGGCCAACCTGCTGCTGGACCCGCGCCTGCAGGCCATCAAGGCCGAACCCGACGTGGTCGGCGTGCCCACCGTCCTGGACCAGGCCCGGCTCCCCCAGGGCGAACGGCGCCTGCTCGCCAGCGCCACCGATAGCCCCTACCTGCTGCCCGGCTTCGGCCGGCCACTGCCCGAGCTGCCGGCCGACCAGGTCGCCCCCATCGAGCAGCAGTGGCTCCGGGAGATCCTCCGGTGATCAGCGGCGAGCCGGCCCCGGCCGGCCTGGTCTGCCGCGACCTGGTGGTCGCGCCCGGCGGGAGGGTGGTGCTGCGGCGGCTGGCGCTGCAGATCCCAGCGGGCACCCGGACGGTGGTGGTTGGCCCGTCGGGGGCTGGCAAGACCACCCTGTTGCGGGCCATCGCCGGGCTGGAGCGCCCACTGGAGGGCGAGATCTGGCTGCGTGGGCGCCGGCTGGACACCGTGGCCGCGCACCGGCGGCGGGTGGCGGTCGTCTTCCAGGAACCCCGGCTGCTCCCCCACCTGGACGTGGTCGACAACGTCGCGTTCGGGCTGCGCGCGGCGGGAGTGCCCCGCCCGGCCCGCCGGGCCCAGGCGCTGGCGCTGCTCGACGAGGTCGGGCTGGCCGGGTTGGCCGGCAGGCGGGTCGACGGCCTGTCGGGCGGCGAGCAGCAGCGGGTCGCGCTGGCCAGGGCGTTGTGCGTCAAGCCCGACCTGCTGCTGCTGGACGAGCCGCTGGCCAGCGTCGACCCGAACCGGCGCGAGGGACTGCGCCACCTGCTGGTGGAGCTGCAGCAGGCCCGCGCGCTGACCACCCTGCTGATCACCCACGACCAGAGCGAGGCGGCCCAGCTCGGCGAGCGGGTCGCGCTGCTGCTGGAGGGCACCATCGTCCAGCACGACACCCCTCGCGCGCTGTTCGAACGCCCCGCCAGCGCCGCCGTCGCCCGCTTCTTCGGCACCCGGAACCTGTTGCGCGGCCAGGTCCGCGGCGGCAGGCTCCCCCTCGATGCCGGATGGATCGACGCGCCAGGCCCGGACGGGGAGGCGACCCTGGCCATCCGCCCGGAGCGGGTGCGGCTGGACCCTGACGGCCCGCTGCGGCTCAGGGTGGTGGCGGCCAGCTACGCCGGCACGCACGCGCGGCTGGACCTCCACGGCCACGGGCTCACCTTGGAAGCGCACGTGCCACCGGCCGCAGCCCCTCGGGTCGGGGAGCTGGTGGGCGTCACCCTGCCCCGTGCCGATCTCTGGCGCCTGCCCGACCCCGGGTCACAGGCCGCGGAACGCGACCTTGCGGAGCGCTCCACCGCTGGCCCGGCGGACGTCCCGGCGGAGCCCGCACCACTCCCATGACCATTCCGACGAAACGACCGCGCCTGCCTCCGGCCGCCCTCCACAGGTCCGATCGACCGGCGGTGCGGCGGCTCCCCATCGCGGTCATGCTCGCTCCGGCCGTGATCGCGCTGGTCCTGCTGTTCGGCGGCGGCCTGGCCGGCGCCGTCCGTCAGAGCCTGCACCCCACCATCGACGGCGCCGGCCCGCTCGACCTGTCCGCCTGGACGGCGGTCCTGGGCGACCCCACCTTCGCCGACGCGCTCTGGTTCAGCCTGCGCACCGCGCTGGCGGCCACCGGCCTGTCGGCCGCCGCGGCCGTGGCGATCGCCGTGGCCCTGCGCCGCCAGGCCGCCCTGCCCCGGTTCCTGGTCGCGCTCCCGGTGCCGGTGCCGCACCTGCTGGTCGCCACGGTCGCCGTGGCGTGGCTCGGCCCCGGCGGGCTCGCCGAACGCGCCCTGGGCGCCCTGCCGATCCAGCTCGTCCGCGACCGCGCCGGCCTCGGCATCGTGCTCGTCTACCTCTACAAGGAGACCCCGTTCCTGGTGCTGCTGCTGCTGGCGAGCATGGGCGCGGAGCTCACCCGGCGGGAGGAGGCCGCCGCGGTGCTCGGCGCCACCGGCTGGCAGCGGCTGCGATGGGTGGTCTGGCCGACCATCAGGGCGCCCCTGGCCACCGGCTCCCTGATCGTCGCCGCGTTCGTGCTCGGCGCCTTCGAGGTCCCCATGGCGGTCGGTCCGAGCTACCCACCCACCCTGGCAACCTACGCCGCCGAGCAGCCTCAGCTCGACCTGGTCGCCGGCCAGGCCAAGGCCGCCGCCGCGCTACTTGTCGCGGCCGCCGCCTCGATCGCGCTCGCCGCCGCGGCCGTGCGCCTGTCCCGGGACGCGCGCCGTGCCTGAGCGTCGCCGGCCTCGCGCTGTGCCTGCGCCCCGTTGGCCTGAGCACCGTTGGCGCGGGCGCGTGACCGCCACGGCCCTTGCCGCGCTGTTCGCCGCCCCCCTGGCGGTCCTGCCGGTCCAGGCGGTCGCCGACGCCTGGCGCGCCCCCGCCCTGCTCCCCCAGCGGCTCGGCGCCCGCGGGCTCCACGCCGCGATCACCGGCCAGGCGGGCAGCGCCCTGGGCAACTCCCTGGCGGTCGCGGCCGCCACCACCGCGCTGGCGCTGCTGCTGGGCTGGCCCGCGGCCCGAGCGCTCGGCGGCCGGCGACTGCGGTGCCTCACTCCGGTCCTGGTGCTGCTGGCCATGCCGCTGCTGGTGCCCGCCTACGCCACCGGCACGGGTCTGGCCGAATGGTTCGTGCGGCTGGGGCTGTCGGGCGGCCGGCTCGGGCTGGTCCTGGCCCACCTCACCGTCGTCCTCCCCTACGTCGTGCTGATCCTGGCCACCGGCTTCGGCGAGCGGCTCCAGGAGCTGGAGGAGATGGCCCGCACCGTGGGGCTCGGCACACCACGCCGCCTGGCCCTGGTCACCCTTCCCACCGTCCGACCCACCTTGGCCGCCGCCGGCCTGCTCGGCTTCCTGGTCTCCTGGAGCCAGTACGGCCTTTCGTTGGCGGTCGGCAGCGGCCTGCCCATGCTCCCGCTGGTGCTGCTGCCCTTCATCCGCTCCGACCCCCAGATCGCCGCCGCGCTCGCGCTGCTGTTCCTGGCCCCCGCGCTGGCCACGCTCGCCATCGCCGCCCGCGCCAGCCGACACCAACGCTGACCGCGCCCAGGGCCTACAAGCTACGGCCGAGCAGGCGCCCCAGCAGCGAGCCACGCGGCGAGGTCGAGCGGTCTGGCCCGATGGTCTCCACCTGCACCCCACGCCAGAACGCCACGTGCCCTTTGATCTTGCGGGCCAAGGGGCTCGGGTTGGGGTAGTACCAGGCCGCGTCGGGGTTGAGCTGTCCCCCGGCCACGACGCTGTAGTAGTGCGCGACGCCTTTCCACGGGCAGACGGTGCTGGTGGTGCTCTCGACCAGGTGCTCGTCCCTGACGTCCTCGCGCCAGCTCGTCACCGTATCGGTACGCGACCGCGGTCCCATGCCCCCGCCGACTGTCCGCGACCTGACACAGTCCGCCCAGTGGCGAGGGACGTGTGGTCGCATGGGCGGGTACGCAGAATTGGACTCTGGATGATCGAGGAGCGGGTGGCATGCTGAAGGTTGCGGTTGTGGTCCTGGCCGGCACCGAAACCCACGAGGGACTTGCCCGTGTGGTCAACGCCCGACCATCGCGCGCACCGGCTCTTTGCCGCGGTCAGGGATCAGGTCGCCGGGGCGTGCGCCTCCTGCGCCGACGCCTTCGACGCCACCCACGACCTCGAGCGCGAGAACGTCCACCTGCTGGACGAGTACGAGCACCATCCAAGCCTGCGGGCGCTGCTGGTCGACGGCTTCCAGATCCTCACCTTCTGAGCCAGCGGGCGCCGCCCACGAGCGCGGCGCCCGCTGGCGCTCAGGCGATGCGTTCCCGACGCGCTCCACCGCCTGCGAGCGCGGGTGCCACCACCATGGCGGTCGTCGCCCCATACAGCAGGTGCCCGACCGCGAACACCCATGGCGTGAAGGCCTGCGCGGCGGCGTCGTCGACCAGGGGCCACAGCACATACTGCGTGAGCAGCCACACCACCACGCCGTAAACCATGCCGGCGCCGAGCAGGCCCATGCGGCTGGCCGGGTAGCGACCCCCCACGACGGCGAACACCACCCCGAGCAGCATCGCCACCATCATGTGCACCACCATGCCCACCACCAGGCCACCCCAACTGAACGTGGCGTCCAGCGGCGCCCCACGCCACACCGTGTGGGCGATGAGGTTGAGCGGCGTCCAGAACCCGACGCCGGTCAGCCACAGCACGATCATCGACCACATGGCCATCATGGCGCCGCCGAGCATGCCGCCCAGTGCGCCTGAGCGAAGCGCTTGCCTGTCCATGCCGCCTCCTCGCGATTGGTCGTTCCGTGTCGCTGACAGCAGACGCGTCCTGCTGACCGAGGCCGCGAGGAATGTCACGACCATGACAGTGTTCGGCGGTGCCGGTCGCGCCGCGTGACGCCAGTGACGGCCGTCGTAGACTGTCAGCCTGATGACATCCTTGTTCGCCTGGCGCGAGGTCGACCCCGCCGCCGTTCGGGCCGCGGCCTGGATCGCCCGCTGCGTGGGGCGGGGGGAGGCCGCGCCGCTGCGGCGCGAGGACCTTGCCGTGCTGGCCGCCGACCTGGAGCTGCGGCCCATGGAGCCCGGCCAGGTGGTCTTCGCCGCGGGCCGGCCGCCCAAGGGGGTCTGGATCGTACGCGGCGGACTGGTCGAGCTGGCCGTGGGGGCGGGCCGACGCCGCGCGGTGGTGGCGCTGCTGCGACCTGGTGATGTCGACGGCGACATCCAGCTGCTGCTCCGGATGGCCCCGCCGTACACTGCGCGGGCGGTGGACGAGAGCGACTGCCTGTTCCTTTCGGCGGCTTCGTTCGAGCGGCTGTTGGCCGAGCGGCCGGCGATCGCGCGGCGCTGGCTGTCCAGCGTGGCCGCCCGGCTGGCCAGCAGCCAAGCCAGGCTGCTGGGGCTGCTGGGTGGATCGCTGGCCGAGCAGGCCGCGCGGCTGCTGCTGGACGAGGCCGGCGACGGGGACGTCGTGGTGCTGCCCCAGCGGACCCTGGCGGCGATGCTGGGCGTGCAGCGCCCGTCGCTGAACAAGGTTCTCCGCCAGTTCGAGGAGCAGGGCCTGCTCGAGCTCAGCTACCGCAGCGTCCGCATCCTGGATCCCGCGGGGCTCAAGCGGCACAGCCGGAGCCACGCCTGACGCCCGGGTGGCACCGCAGGGGCCCGAGCGGGCCGGCGACTTCAGTGCAGGCCGAGGCGTTGCGCGGCGGCCAGCACCAGGGACTGGTCGTCCCCCAGGAGCAGGGAGGGTGCCGGGCGGTCGGCGCAGAACAGCGCCAGCCCCTGGACCTCGGCGGTCCAGGTGGTGCCGGGTGGCTGGTGGCTGGCGCCGTGGGCCTGCGGGAATGAGCGAACCGCCTGCAGCAGCACGACCGAGCGTCCTGCGGGGTCCTGGTAGGTGTGGGCGACGACCGGCAGGCCGGCCAGCTCTCCCTGACCAGAGCCACGCCAGGCGAGATCGCCGAGCTGGCGGGCCGGAGGCGGCTGGGTGGTCGGGTGCCAGGCGGTGGCGCCGGTGCGGTAGTTGGCCACCGCCGCGGCGATCGCCGCGGGCTGCACGGGGGCACGCGCTCGGACCGCCAGCAGCCCGCCGGCCACCACCAGCGCCACCAGCGCCGCGGTCATCCCCAGCAGCGCGGGCATCCGCACCCGCAGGCGGCGGCGTCGCGGTGCCGGGGCGGCCGCGATGGTCGCCCGGATGCGCTCGCGCAGGTGCTGCGGAGCCACCTCGCGCAGCGACTCGGCCAGCGCCCGGCCGTCCCGGCTTGCCTTGACCTCCCGCCAGCAGTCGTCGCAGGCCAGCACGTGGGCCTCGAACCGCTCCCGCTGCCTGGGCCCGAGCTCGCCGGCCAGGTAGGCGGCGGCCGCCCGCTCCGGGTCATGGCGCATGGCGCCGCACCTCCTCTGCGACCAGGCGGGCCAGCGCCTTGCGGCCCCGGTGGACGCGGGCCAGCACCGTCCCGCGCGGGCTGCCGGTCACCTTGGCCACCTCCGCGGCGGTCAGCCCCGCAAGGTCCATCAACGCGATCGCCACCCGCTGCTCGGTTGGCAGCGCCCACAGCGCCCGGTCGACCAGCGCACGATGGACCCGCGCGATGGCCTCCTCGGCGACGTCGACCTCATCCGGCAGGTCCGCGATGGCGGCGGCCGGAGTCTCCAGCCGGGTGGTGGCGCGGCGCGCCCGGTCGCGCCCGGCGTTGAGGCAGATCGTGGCCAGCCACGGCTCGACCCGGCGCGGCCGCCGCCCGCTGCTCCACGCCGCCCAGGCGCGCAGGTAGGTCTCCTGCACCAGGTCCTCGGCGTCGGCCCGCTCCCGCGCAAACCGCCGCGCCAGGTTGTGGACCAGGTCCAGCGCCGGCAGGGTCAGGCGCTGGAACTCCTCGTCGCTCGCCATCGCCACACGGGCCTCCTCCCCCTTCGCCCATATCGACGATCCAGCCCACCGCCTGATTGCAATCACGCGCGCCCCTCCGCGTCCGTATCGAGTGTCCCGCCCGAACCGCGTGCTGCTCAACCTTCAGGCCCGAGGAGGCTACCCGTGAAACAGGCGACCGTTCGCCGTGCGCCCAGGCCGCTGCGCACCGCCGTGTTCCTGCCCGTCCTGGCGTTGCTCGCCGCCGCCTGCGGCGGCGGCAACGGGCAGTCCAGCGGCGGGACGCAAACGCCGGCCACGCAGGCGTCGACCACCACCCAGGCGGCCATGGCGATGCCGCCGGGCCACCAGCGGCTACACCGACACCTGCGACCTGGCCGGCAAACCGATCGTCAACGCCACCACCGGCCACTACCACGTCCTGCTGGACAAGTCGCTGATCAACATGTTCTGCACCCCCGCGGTGACGGTGTAGATGCAGAACGTCAAACCCGGCAAGCACACCCTCACGGTCGTGCCCGCCCTCAACGACCACGCCGAGTCGGCAAGCCCGGTCTGGTCGGCTACGGCCACTGGCACCTCAACCTCGACTCCACCAGCGGCGCGATGGGGGGCATGGGCAGCATGGCCGGCATGAGCTGCACGAACGTCCTGCACACCACCACCCAGGGGCTCAAGTCCGGCGAGCCACGCGCCGCTGAACCCGCCCGTCGAGGACAAGGTCGAGGTGAAGATCGGGTGATGGCCGCACCCCGCGCACGCGGTGCGCGGCTGCTGACGCTCGCCACGCTGCTCACCCTCGCCGCCGGCGCGTGCGCCGGCGGTGGGGGCGGCCAGTCGGCGGCGCCCGCGACCGGCCAGACCTCGGCCACCACGGCAGCCGCCGGCGCGGCCAACGGGTCGCAAGGCTGCCCGGCCGCCTCCGGCCTGCGCGGCAACGTCGCCGACCACGGCACCGCCGCGGCGTCCGGCTCGAAGCTCCAGATCCAGGCCGGCGACTCCTTCTTCGCACCGACCTGCAGGCGGGCACGGTCACGCTGGTGGTCCACAACAGCGGCAAGATCCTGCACAACCTCTCCGTGCCCGGCCAGGGCGTCGACAAGGACGTGGTCCCGGGGCAGACGATCACCGTCCAGGTCAAGATCGGCGGCAAGGCGCTGCCGTTCTTCTGCAAGTACCACCGCACCTCAGGGATGGTCGGATCGCTGCTACCCCAAGGCTGAACCGGACGCTGCCGCTGGGCCGGCCCGCGCGAGGCGATGCGCGTTCCAGACCAGCGGCAGCGCTGTCGCCAGCAGCGCGACCGGGAACAAATAGCCCCCGACGGCGAGCAGCGCGCCGGCAAGCTGCGTCCCGACGGCCAGCGCCAGCGTCGGCACACAACAGGTGACCCCGCCGGCCAGGGCCGGCAGGGCGCCCAGCAGCCCGGCCGCCCCGCGCCACCCGGCCGCGCCGCGCACTCCGCAGGCACGACCCGTCCGGGTGGCCAGCAGCGCCACACCGACGTTGAGGCCGGCCAGCGCGCCCAGCAGCAGCCCCATCCCGAGATCGGCCGGCGCCACGAACACCGTCACATGGTCGACAGGGTGGATCGCGAGGACCGGCTCGTAGGCGAACGGCGCCCGCTGCGCCAGCAACTGGGCCGGCCAGTCCGCGGCGACCTCCACCGAGGGGACGCGCACGAAGCGGCTGGAGCCGGTTCCAGCCCAGATCACCAGGTCACCCAGAGCGATCAGGTAGACCAGCAGGTACAACCCGGCGACGACCACGGCCAGGCGCCGGCTCCGGCGGTCGCCCAGGGCCACGGAAACCGCACGGGCAACCCACCGCGCCGGCGCCCGCGACCTCACCCGATCACCGCCGCCCGCGGGAAGAACGCGAACCAGGCGAGCCACATCACGTCGAAGGTGACCAGCCGCTTCGACGACCCGCCACGCCCCGTAAGGTAGGCCCGGCCCGCGTCCAGCGCCGGGTCGTAGCGGAAGGCTACTGGTCGGCCGCCCAGGCTGGTCTGGATCGTCCCCCGGTCGCGCAGCAGCGCCTTGCGGACCGCCAGGCGGTGCGGGCCGAGCTCGGCGGCCACCATGACCTCCTTCTCGTCGAAGCGGTCGCTTTCGTGCAGCAGCGGGAAGTACAGGAACCGGCCCTGCCCCGGCTCGTAGTAGCCGAACAGCTCGTGCGCGGCGCCGTAGTTGTAGGAACCGTAGGGGTCGTTGCCGTACTGGCGCAGGTAGCCGGTCCGGGTGGACAGGACCAGCGTGTCCGGGTGGACCGCCCGCCAGCGACCCCAGCTCGTCCAGTCCAGCGGCACCTGCTCCAGCACCCGCCCGCGCGAGGGCCCCGAGATCGCCTGGCCGAGGAGCTGCGGCCAGCGGCTGTCGGTCTGCCGGTCGTACATCAGCAGATTGGAGTTCACCAGGTCGCCGGAGGTCCCGAAGGTGTAGGGCCGGCCGTCCGGGGCGGTGCCGCGGAAGGCCACGGCCGACCCGGTCAGCGGGCAGTAGGTGATCGACAGCGGACCGCTCGGGAAGCGTTCGTTGACGATCTCGTGCCAGACCAGCACCAACTGCGGGTAGGCCCGCGCCTGACCGTCCCGGACCAGGCCGAAAACGACATCCTCATCGGCCAGGAACCTCGCACTGGAAGCGGCCACGAACCGCGGCCGGTCGATCGCCGGGATCGCGTCCTTGCCAGGGGCTCCGTGGCGGACGCTTCGCGCCAGCTCGTCCAGGGAGTCGGTCGCGGGCGCGGCAGCGGCGCTCGGCCCCGGTGTGGCCGGAGCCGACCCGGCACGCCCCGCGGCCGGCGCCGCCGGCCGGAAGGCGATCCCACGGGCGACCAGGAAGGAGACGCCACCTGCCAGGCCCAGACCCCCCAGCGCCTGGAGGAAGCGCCGCCGCGTCACGCCCCGAGGCTCATCGTTCATCTGCCACCGTCCACCACGTCCCACCCACTTGGACGGGCAACCCGGCCACTTGATTGCTGGGGGCGCCACCCACCGACGCCCACGCTTCCAGCGCTGGGCACCGAAGCCGCGAAGAGTTGGTGGTTCGGCCCCTGCCTCCCCACGGACCCTCGCCAAGCCTCGGCGCAGGAGGACTGCAACCGCCGACGGCGGAACTGTGTCGTCGCGCTGACAGTTCCCGACGCAGGCGGGCCGCAGCCGCGTGCACTTGTCACCGGTGGCGAGATCCCGCTGTCCTGGCAAGGAGCCGCGCGCATGCACGACGACCCCCAGCCGGCCGAGGCGGTCGAGGTCTACTGGCGTCCGGGCTGTGGCTTCTGCTCGACGTTGCGGCGAGACCTGCACCGCACCGGGCTGCCGCTGCGCGAGATCAACATCTGGAACGACCAGGATGCGGCGACACTGGTCCGCCGGGCTGCCGGTGGCAGCGAGACCGTCCCGACCGTCGTGATCGGCCCTCACGCGCTGGTCAGTCCGACGGTCGACGAGGTCATGGCGGCGGTCGCCGCGCACGCGCCACACCTGCTGCCCACCCAGCAGCCCCCCGCGCCCCGCGCCAGAGTGTCGGGGCGCGGGTGGCTGCCGTTGGCGCTGGCGCTGGTCGCCGTCGGCTCCGGTTTCGGCCTCTGGGCGGCCAGCCGCCCCGCCAGACGCTCAGACGGACCACCTCCGGCGAAATTGAACACAGGCCCGGGGCCGCTCAACCCCGCTCACCCATTCCCTGCCGACGCCCCGCGGTCCAGGATGCGGACGCGGACCTCCTGCGAGGACACTGGAGACGTGGCGACCAGACCAGCCTGGGTGAACCAGGAGTTGTTCCCCTTCGAGAGCCACTTCGTGGAGGTCGACGGCGCTCGGATCCACTACATCGACGAGGGGCAGGGACCCGTATTTCTGGGTCTGCACGGCAATCCGACCTGGTCGTTCCTGTACCGGCACATCGTCAACGGCCTCAAGCACCGGTTCCGCTGCATCGCCCTTGACTACCCGGGCTTCGGTCTGTCGACGGCTCCTCCCGGGTATCGCTACACCATCGCCGAGCACTCCCGGGTGGTGGAGGGGTTCGTCACCCAACTCGGGCTGGAGGGCATCACGCCCATGGTCCAGGACTGGGGAGCAGGTTCCCCGGCGGCTTCCTGGTCGAGCGCCTGGACCTGTTCACCAACGTGTTCGTCCCCGGCGGGGTCAAGCGGAGGAAGCTCTCCGGCGCCGAGAAGGCCATGTACAAGGCGCCCCACCCACCCCGGCGTCGCGCGTCCCCGTCCACGTGATGCCCAGGGAGATCCTGTCTGCCCATGAGCTGCTCACCGAAGTCGAGCAGGGGCTTCCCCGCCTCGCCCACCTCCCCGCGCTGATCGTGTGGGGCGACCGCGACCAGGCGTTCAAGGAGCCGCAGCGCCCCCGAGGAGATCATCGCCGCGATCCAGGCCTGGTGGCCCGGGGAGCAGCAGCCATGAGTGACGACGACGCTCAGCTCATCGCGCTCGGCGGGGCGGCGAGATCGATCATTCGTCGCTCAGCCAGTCGAGCGCGTGCTGACGATCGGTGAACCACGCGGTTGGAAACGTGGCGGGGCCGTCGGTGATGGGTTGACCTCCGGCTTCAATGACGTCGGGGAACCCCTCGGGGACGTGGAAGGCGAACTTCCTGGTGCCGGAGGCGTTGTAGCGGGGGATGATCTGCTGATTTCGCCATTCCATGACCCCCTCGCCGAACTGATGAACGAAGTCGGTCGCGTCGATGAGCAGGAATGGCGCCCCCGTGCGCTCGGCCTGCTCGGCGAACAGCTCGAGCGTGACCTTGAAGTCGTCGTCGGTCATGTCGCTGGTCGACGGCAACCACCGGAGCTCGAGGACTCCCTGCTGCTGGTGGTGGTTGACGATGCCCCAGGCATTCCTGGCCACCTCGGCCGCCATCGATCCTCTCCTTTGTGGTTCCCGTCGCGTGTGGTTGCGATGCTAGGCAGCCGGGGCGGCGGTCAGGAAGTGTCTGGTAGGACAACTTGCGGGCCAAATCCGCCACAGCCAAAGTGGGTACGGCGACCACTCGGAGGGGGCGAACGCCGGGATGATCACGGTGGCGATCACCGCACCGACCGGTTGCGCGTCGATCAACACGGCCGGGCTGATGGATGCGCTCTGCAAGACCGACCGGGCCTGGCGCATGGCGCGCGACCCCGACGCCCAAGCGATCTTCGAGGTCCGCCTCGCCGGCCTTGATGAGCGACCGATCGCTTGCAGGGACGGGGTGGTGATGCATCCGCATGTCGCCGCCGCCCAGCTCGATCCGCCCGACCTCGTCGTGGTTCCCGGGCTGGACGACGATCTGGAGCCGTCCTTCCAGCTCAACCGGACCTGGGTGCCGTGGATCGCCAGGTGGCATGCGGCGGGAGCTCGCGTCGCCAGCTCGTGCACCGGAGCCTTCCTGGCGGCGGCTGCGGGGGTGCTCGACGGCAAGGAGGCG
>WNGF01007147.1_pt1 | contig 15828 bp, 15 predicted proteins | sample 5400641 | NCBI WGS metagenome assembly WNGF01 (sample SAMN13153371, study PRJNA577476) | soil metagenome | isolation source: 80 cm soil or saprolite under grassland replicate 2 | place: USA:California | collected 2016-06-15
TGGCGCTGGCAAGGGCAAGCACGACGAAGTGAAGCACGTGTGCAAAGCGTGCGGAGACGACTCCGCATTCTGCTGTGCGACCAAGCCAGGGAGCGGCGCGACCAAAGGGATGGAAAAGAAGTGAACCGTTCGGGCCCCCCATCCTAGCGCCGCGTTCGGGGCGCGGGATTCACCGGCGCGGCCAGTTATGAGGAAGCGGAACGTTGCAAGTGTTGAAGTTACCAGGGCAACAGATGGTGAGTATTCAGCAAGGCGAAATACGATGTGGCGAGCCACAAATGCACTTCGTGCGGAGCCGAGACCTTGGCTTGCTGCTCCACCAAAAAGAGCAGTGAGACGGCCACCAAAGGCATGGAGAAGAAGTTCGAGATCGCGCCGCTGAAGTAGACGGCGTCGAGCGGCATGGTCGAGACTCAAACTCACACGCATCGAACAATGAATACGTCGTTTTCAAAATGTTTGGCCTGGGTCGTGTTGTTGGTTGGCCTCGGAGTGTTGGCTACTTCCTGCGCCACCACCGGCACGACCCAATGGGGAGGCGTTGTTGAGAAGGGTTCAGCGAAAGGCGGCGCGTCACTGCTCATGAAGCGGTGAACACAGTCTGCCGCAGCCGCAAGAAACCTCATGGAGCCATGCAGACGCTGGATCCAGTCAAAACTCGTCGACTCACTGCCGTTTTGGGATGTTTCGCACTCGCCGGGCTTGCGTTGTGCGGCTGCAAAGGAATCCCGACGAAGGGCGAGCGGGCGGCACGGCAAGACTTGAAGAGCGTTGGCGATGCTTACCGGCCGCAGCATCAACGTCCTGTCTTGCCAACGCTTCAAACCAACGCGAGCCTGAGCAACTTCCTACACTTCGCCGTCCTGAATCAGCCGCATGTCGAGGCGGCCTACTACGACTGGGCGGCTTCCGTGCAACGCATCACCGTCGAGCGCTCGTTGCCCGACCCGCGCCTGACCTTCGAATCAGACATCGCGGACACCGTGATGTCGCTCGTGCCGGGACTGATGATGGACTTTCCCGGGCCCGGCAAACTCAAAGCCGCGGCCAATGTCGCCACCGCGGAGAGTGAGACGAGGTATTTCGCGTTTGAGTCGAGCGTGCTGCAAACCGCGTTCGCGCTGAAACGGTCGTATTACCAGCTCTATTTTTTGAACAGCAAAGTCGACGTCAATCAGCAGACCCTCAACCTGCTGGCGGACTTGGAGAAGCTCGCGCGGACGCAGAACGAGGTCGGCAAAGTGACGTTGCAGGACGTTTTGCGAGCGCAAATCGAACAGGAGCGACTGACCACGGACATCGTCAACCTGGAAGATTCACGCAATCCGCTGCTGGCGCAGTTCAAGGCTTCGCTGGGTCTGACGCCGGAACAAGCGACACCGCCAGTGCCGCAGCAATTCGAGTCCACGCCCCTTGACTTGACTTCCGAGCATTTGTTCGCCACAGCGCTGGCGCGCAATCCGCGCTTGAAGGCGATGGAAGCCGAAGTCCGCCGCGCCGATGCGTCGATCCGGCTGGCTTACAAGGCGCGCGTGCCGGACTTCACCGTCGGCGTCGCGGCGGATGCGAAGGCATCACCAGTTTTCGTGACGCCGCAACTTGGCGTCACGCTTCCGATCTGGCGCGATAAAATCGCCGCGCAAATCGCCGAAGCGCAAGCCGGCAAGCGCGCCAGCGAAGCCCGGCTGTCCGCCGAGCAAATCGCGTTGGCGGTCGAGTTCGCCGAGAAGACTTTCATGTTCCGCGAGAGCAGCCGCAACCTTGCGCTCTTACAGGAACGGCTGCTGCCCAAGGCGCGGCAATCGCTCGAAGTAGGGCGTGCAGCTTACCTGTCCGGCCAGATTGATTTTCTCAGTTTGATTAGCGCGCAACGAACGCTCCTGGAGTTTCAACTCGCGGAAGTTGAGGCGCGGACTCAACGCGAACTGACGTTGGCCGAGCTTTCACTCTTGATTCTCGGACAACCTCCTGCCAGCGCGCCTCTGCTCGGAGCCGTCAGCACATCACCAGCCCGAGCTCCGGCCAAAACTCCAATGCCCAACCGGTAACGATTTATGAATTTCAAACGCCCAAAACTCATCACGCTGCTCGCCGTGGTGGTGCTTGCGACCGGCGCGGCCGTCTTCTTCGCGATGTCGCATCATGGGAGCGGGCAGCACGCCGCGCAGCAGGAGCAACTGTATGCGTGCGGGATGCACCCGCAGGTCATTCAGAACAAGCCGGGCAACTGCCCCATTTGCGGAATGAAGCTCACGCCCATTCGCAAGCAGCCCGGGGCTACAGTCGTCTCGACCAATGCGGCTGCGGCTGCCGGGAGCGGCGAGCGCAAAATCAAATACTACAAGTCCACCATGTTGCTCGGCGAAATCAGTCAGAAGCCGCGCAAGGACAGCATGGGGATGGACATGGTGCCGGTTTACGAGGAGGAAGCGGCCGACACTTCCACCATCTCCATCGACCCGGTGACGGTGCAGAACATGGGCATCCGCACCGGCGTCGTCACCAAAGGCCCCCTGCGTCGGATCATCCGCACCGTCGGCATGGTTGATTTCGATGAGACGGCGCTCGCCGACGTAACGACCAAGTTCAAGGGCTGGATTGAGAAGCTCTACGTGGATGCGACGGGCAAACAGGCGCACAAGGGTGAGCCGTTGTTCGAGATCTATTCGCCCGAACTCTACAGCGCGCAGACCGAATATCTGCTCTCGCTCAATCAAGCTCCCGGCACGGCCGGCGCGGAATCGCTGAAAACCAGTGCGCTGACCAAACTGAAATTCTTCGACATCTCGGACGAGCAAATCGCCGAGTTGGAAAACACGCGGCAAGCGAAGAAGGCGATGCGGGTCAACGCCCCTCGCGACGGCATCGTCGTGGAGAAGATGGTCGTCGAGGGCCAGATGGTGGACGCGGGGATGAAGCTCTACCGACTCGCTGACCTGGCGCTCGTTTGGGTGTTGTCACAGATCTATGAGCAGGACTTGGCGTACCTGAAACTCGGACAGGAAGTGGTGGTGCGGCTGTCGTATCTGCCGGACCGCGAGTTTCGAGGGCGCGTTACTTACATCTATCCGACGCTGGACGAGAAGACACGCACGGCGAAGGTGCGCATGGAGTTCCACAACCCCGGCTTCTTCCTCAAGCCCGGCATGTTTGCCACCGTGGAGCTGCGCGCGGAACTGGAGTCTTCCTCGCTGCTCGTGCCCGACTCGGCTGTGCTCCGCAGCGGCGAGAAGAACACCGTCTTCGTTGTGCTCGACGGTGGCAAGTTCGAGCCACGCACCGTGACTCTCGGCCCGCGCGCGGAGAACAATCTATATCAAGTGTTGGCCGGTCTGAATGAAGGCGAGCGCGTCGTGACCTCGGGCCAATTCATGCTCGATTCGGAAAGCCAGCTTCGCGAGGCGATTCAAAAAATGCTCAAGCCCACCGCCGCAGCGAGTGCCGAGCACGCTGGCCACGACATGAAAGGAGCCGAGCATACAGGGCACACCGACCAAGCGAAGCCCAGCGACTCCACCGCCACCGCCTACATCTGCCCGATGCCCGAGCACGTGGCCATCAAGTATGACCACCCGGGCAAATGCCCTATTTGCGGCATGACGCTCGTGCCGGTGAGCGAGGCGACTCTCGCCAAGCTCCAGCCCGGCGGACGTGTCCTGCACTACACCTGCCCCATGCCCGAGCACGGCGACGTGAAGCTCGACAAAACCGGCAAGTGTCCCAAGTGCGGCATGACGCTCATCCCGGTGATGGAACCGCCGCCTGTTCTTGAGCCGAGCGCGAATTCAGCCGCGGTTTCGTCTCCGCTCTACACCTGCCCGATGGCGATCCATGCCGACGTGGTGTCGGACAAGCCGGGCAAATGCCCGAAATGCGGGATGGACCTCGTGCCCACGACCAGCGTCAAGCACGGCAAGGTGGCCGAAGAGAACTGGCAGAAACGGCAGCGGTTGCAACATCAGCGCGAATAGCCGTGAATACGAATCGGAAAGCAAAAAATTGGGAGGAACCGCCCGCCGTCGCCGCTGATTTATGCTCAACGGCATCATAGATTTTTCGCTCAAGAACAAGTTCATCGTCCTGCTTGCGACGGTGGCGTTGCTGTTCGGCGGCGTCTTCGCGGTGCGCAACATCCCGCTCGATGCGATTCCCGACCTTTCAGACGTTCAAGTCATCATCTACACGGAGTGGCCAGGGCAGGCGCCTCAGATTGTTCAAGACCAGGTCACCTATCCTATCACGACCAAAATGCTCTCCGTGCCGAAAGCCAAGGTCGTGCGCGGCTACTCGTTCTACGGCTTCTCGTTTGTCTATGTCATCTTCGCAGACGGCACGGACCCATATTGGGCGCGCAGTCGTGTGCTCGAATATCTCAGCGGACTGAGCGGACGTCTGCCCACCGGCGTTTCGCCATCGCTCGGTCCTGACGCGACCGGCGTCGGCTGGGCCTTCATGTATTCCATCAACTCGACCAACCGCAGCTTGGCGGAGTTGCGCTCGATGCAAGACTGGTATCTCCGCTATCAACTGGCGTCGGTCGAGGGTGTTTCCGAAGTCGCGTCGCTCGGTGGTTTCGTAAAGCAATATCAAATCACCGTCGACCCCACGCGGCTTCGCGCCTACGGCCTTTCCATTTCCGAAGTCAAAATGGCCGTCGAGAGGAGCAACGGCGAGGTCGGCGGGCGCTCCATCGAACTCGCGGAAAAGGAATTCATCCTCCGGGTGCGCGGCTACATCCAGGACATCGACGACTTGAAGAAAGTTGCGGTGAGCGTGGGCGACAAGGGTGTGCCAATTCTCCTGGGCCAGGTTGCCGACGTGCAGCTCGGTCCCGACATGCGGCGTGGCATCGCTGAACTCAACGGCGAAGGAGAAACCGTCGGCGGCATTGTGGTCGTGCGCTACGGCGCCAACGCGCGACAAGTCATCCTCGACGTGAAGAAGAAGCTCGACCAGGCAATGAAGGGCCTGCCATCCGATGTGGGTTACACCGTCGCCTACGACCGCAGTGCCCTGATTCAACGCGCCGTCAAGACGCTGGAAGAAAAGCTCATCGAGGAAAGCCTCGTCGTGGCGCTCGTCTGCCTCGCCTTCCTGCTGCATCTGCGGAGCGCGCTCGTGGCCATCCTCATCCTGCCCATCGCGGTGCTGATTTCGTTCCTTGTCATGTTCGGCCAGGGCATCAGCTCGAACATCATGTCGCTGGGCGGCATCGCCATCGCCATCGGCGCGATGGTGGATGCCGTCATCATCATGATTGAGAACGCCCACAAACACCTCGAACACGACCAGGGGAAGAAGCCGCACTGGGAGATCATCCGGGACGCTGCGGTCGAAGTGGGCCCGACGCTGTTCTACTCGCTGCTCGTCATCACCGTGTCGTTCGTGCCGGTCTTCACGTTGCAGGCCCAGGAGGGACGCCTCTTCAAGCCGCTCGCCTTTACCAAGACCTATTCGATGGGGGCGGCGGCGCTCCTCTCCATTACGCTGGCACCGATTCTCATGGGGTATTTCATTCGCGGCAAAATTCCGGTTGAGGAGAAGAATCCCATCAATCGTTTCCTCCTCTGGCTGTATCACCCGGTGATTGATTTCGTCATCAAGTGGCGCTGGCCCGTGATTTTCGGCGCCGGCGTCATCATCGCGTGGGTGTTCTTCCCGTGGAATTGGCTCGTCACGAATCGCCTGTCCGACGGCAAGATCAAGGCGGTCGCGGAAAGTGTCGGCAAGATTTTCCCGTATCAAAACATCGGCTCTGAGTTCATGCCCCCGCTCTACGAAGGGGACTTGCTCTACATGCCGACGACGTTCCCCGGCATCTCCCCGACGAAGGCGCGAGAGCTAATTCAGGTCACTGACAAAATCATCCGTCAGTTCCCCGAGGTGCATCACGTCTTCGGCAAAATCGGCCGCGCCGAGACTGCCACAGATCCCGCGCCCTTCGACATGGTGGAGACGACCATCATGCTCAAGGACGAGAAGGAGTGGCCGGCAGTGGACATCAAAGATGACAAGGGCGACATCGTCGCCCATCGCCACCGCACGCCGGACGAACTGGTCTCCGCGCTCAACGCCGCCATTCAAATCCCCGGTCTGAACAACGCCTGGACGATGCCGATCAAGACGCGCATCGACATGCTCGCCACGGGCATCAAGACGCCGGTTGGCATCAAGGTGGCGGGGCCGAACCTCGTAGAGTTGGAACGCATCGCGTCGGAGATCGAGGTTGTGGTGCGGCAGGTTCCGGGCACGTCGGGAGTGTTCGCCGAGCGCGTGATGGGCGGCAATTACATCGAGTTTCACATCAACCGCGACGAGATTGCCCGCTATGGCTTGAGGATCGCCGACGTTCAGGACGTGCTCGAAGTCGCGCTCGGCGGAATGCCTCTCACGACGACGGTCGAGGGTCTGGAGCGCTACTCCGTGAGCCTTCGTTACAGCCGGGACTTTCGCGAGAACCTCGAATCCTTGCGCGAGATCATCGTGCCCACGCCGACGGGCGCACAGGTGCCGCTCGGTCAACTGGCGAAAATCGAGACCGTGCGCGCGCCGATGGGCATCAAGAGTGAGGCCGCCGTGCCCAACGCCTGGATTTACGTGGACGTGAAAGGCATCGACATCGGCACCTATGTCCAGATGGCCATGCGCACCGTGAACGACGCCGTGGCCAAAGGCGCCATCACGATGCCCAGCGGCTACACCCTGTTCTGGAGCGGCCAGTATGAATACATGCTGCGGGCCAAGCAGCGCTTGAGCGTGGTGGTGCCGCTCACGCTCCTCATCATCATTCTGATCATCTATCTCAATACGCGCTCGGCCATCAAAACCGCCATCGTGATGCTGGCCGTGCCGTTCTCACTCGTCGGCGCCTTCGCGATCCTCCACTGGCTGGGTTACAACCTGAGCGTGGCCGTCTGGGTCGGCATCATCGCGCTCGCGGGCCTCGACGCGGAAACGGGAGTGGTGATGCTGCTCTACCTCGACTTGGCCTACGAGCAGTGGATTAAGAAAGGCCAGATGCGCCACGTCGCTGACCTGCGCGACGCCATCTACCACGGTGCGGTGAAGCGCGTCCGCCCGAAGGCGATGACCGCCTCCGTCATCATCGCCGGTCTCTTACCGATCCTCTGGAGTCACGGGGCCGGCGCCGACGTGATGAAGCGCATTGCCACGCCGATGATCGGCGGCGTGATCACTTCGACCCTGATGGAGCTGATTGTTTATCCGGCGATCTTTTATGTGTGGCGTTCCCGACGGATTACGCGACAGCCGGCACAAGCTAAACCTCAGGACGCCACAGAACTGAACTATGCTCGAGCCAACTCCAATTGACGCCTCGGCACGGCTGGTCGATGGCTTCGCGCCACCGGCGAATCTCGGGACGATCCTTTCGGTCCGGGGCAGCGTGGTGGACGTTCTGTTTGAAGAACAGATCCCGCCCATGCATCAGCTTTTGCGCACTGGGAGCGACGGGCGGGTCCTGATTGAGGTGCTGACGCATCTGACGCCGCACCGGGTGCGCGGCATGGCCCTGACGCCGACCCAGGGCCTGAGCCGCGGCGAAGTGGTGGCCGATACCGGCGGTCCTTTGCGGGTGCCCGTCGGTAAATCCACGTTGTCGCGGATGTTGAATCTGTTCGGGCAGCCGATCGATGGGCAGGGCGAATTGGTGGACGTCGAATGGCAGTCGATCCACCGAGCGCCGCCGCCGCTGACGAGTCGTGTGACCAAATCAGAAATCTTCGAGACCGGGATCAAGGTGATTGATGTGCTGGTGCCGTTGGAGCGTGGCGGCAAGGCGGGTTTGTTTGGCGGGGCTGGCGTCGGCAAGACCGTGCTGCTGACCGAGATGATCCACAACATGGTGGGACGGCATCATGGGGTGAGCCTTTTTTGCGGCATTGGCGAACGCTGCCGTGAAGGCGAGGAGCTTTACCGCGATATGATGGCGGCGGGCGTGATGCCGAACACCGTGATGATTTACGGCCAGATGAACGAGCTGCCCGGGTGCCGGTTCCGCGTTGGACACGCCGCCTTGACGATCGCCGAGTATTTTCGGGATGTCGAACATCGCGACGTGCTGCTGCTGATCGATAATATCTTCCGGTTCATCCAGGCCGGCGCGGAAGTGTCCGGATTGATGGGCCAACTTCCTTCACGTCTGGGATACCAACCCACGCTCGGCACGGAGCTGTCCCAACTGGAGGAACGCATTGCGAACACGGACCACGGCGCCATCACGTCCATCCAGGCGATTTATGTCCCGGCCGATGATTTTACCGACCCGGCGGCAGTGCACGCCTTCTCACATTTGTCCGCGTCGGTCGTGCTCTCCCGGAAGCGGGCCAGCGAAGGATTGTTTCCGGCCATTGATCCGCTCCAGTCCAATTCCAAGATGCTTTCGTCGGCCATTGTCGGCGAACGTCACTACCGGATCGCCGAGGAGATACGCAGGACGCTGGCGCATTACGAGGACCTCAAAGACATCATCGCCATGCTGGGATTGGAGCAACTCTCGCAGGAAGACCGCGCGCTGGTGTTTCGGGCCAGACGGTTGGAGCGTTTCCTGACTCAGCCATTCTTCACCACCGAGCACTTTACGGAAATCAAAGGACAGTCGGTCAGTCTGGCCCAGAGCCTGGACGGCTTTGAGCGCATCCTGAACGATGAGTTCAAAGACCTTCCTGAGAGCGCTCTCTACATGATCGGAACCATTGACGAAGCCAAACAGAAAGGCCCTTCCGGGCGGGCACCAGCACTGCGATCCCCAAAAGCGGCTGACCTCACCGCCGGCAACGAGACCAAACCATGCACCTAAAGATTGTGCTGCCATTCCAGGTCTTCGTCGACGTGGATCACGTCCTGCGGATCGTCGCGCACACGGCGCAGGGTTTCTTTGGCATCTTGCCGCATCGCTTGGACTGCGTCGCCGCGTTGTCGCCCGCCATCTTTTTTTACGAAACGCAGGCCGAGGAAGAAATCGCTCTCGCGCTCGACGAAGGCGTGCTTGTGAAAACCGGGCGCGAAGTTCTCGTGGCCGTTCGGAACGCGGTGGGCGAGGCCGATTTGGGAAAGTTGAGTCAGGCAGTCGAGCGGCAGATTCTCAAGCTCGACGAGCGGGAGAAGACGGTTCGGTCGGTCCTGGCGCGATTGGAAGGGAACCTGGTCCGGCGCTTCATGGAGATCAGTCGGCATGAATGAAAAGCCACAGCCGCAGGGTTCAAACGGTGACCGGGCGCGACTCAGGCAGCGCATCGCCCAGCAGGAGGCGCGCAAGCTCAAAGCCCGCCGTCAGGAGCACAAGGCGCTCTGGTTGGGGTTCAGTGTGACGGGACTGATTGGCTGGGGCGTTGTGGTCCCGTCGCTCCTCGGCCTGGCCGCCGGGATCTGGATTGATGCGCATTATCCGAGGATGCACTGCTGGACCTTGATGCTGTTGGGACTGGGGATTTTCGTCGGTTGCCTCAACGCCTGGTATTGGATCAGCCGCGAACTCGACGCGATCCGTCGGGATCAGGAAGAACAACCTGACAAGGCCAAAACAGAGGACAAACATCATGAGTGAACTGGTCAACGTGCTCATCGCGTTTTGTGTAGGCGCCGCCACCGGAGGTTTCTTCTTCGGAGGACTCTGGTGGACCGTGCGACAAGTCACGAAGGCCCGCCGACCGGCGTGGTTATTTCTGGTCAGCTTCCTGGTGCGGGCCGGGAGCGTGGGCGCAATCCTGTTCCTTTTGTTCCGCCATCATGGAGACCGCCTGGCCGTTGCGTTGGTCGGATTCCTCGCGGCGCGAGCATTGCTCATTCGATGGCTGCCGAGTCGCGGGCCGAAGACGGCCGCAAAACCCACCGGAGATTGCCATGCGCATTAGTCCCGACAGCATTGTGTTTTGGGAGGACGGCATCGTGAAGTTAAACGCGACCATCGTGATTACGTGGGGATTGATGGCCGGCATGACGGTGGGCGCGTGGTGGGTGACACGGCGGCTGTCCACGGGCATTCAGATTTCCAAATGGCAAAACTTTCTCGAAATGGTTGTCGCTGCGATCCGGAGGCAACTGGAGGAAACCGGCCTTCGCAACCCGGAAAAATACCTCGGTTTCCTGGGAACACTTTTCCTGTTCATCGCTGTCTCGGCGCTTTGTACGATCCTCCCCGGCTACGAGCCGCCCACGGGCTCCCTCTCCACGACGGCGGCGCTGGCCATTGCGGTGTTTGTCGCCGTGCCGTTTTATGGCATCGCCGAATGCGGCCTGCGGGGCTACTTGAAGGAGTATCTGGAACCGAACTTTGTTTTGCTGCCCATCCACATCATCGGTGAATTTACCCGGACCCTGGCGCTGGCCGTGCGGCTCTTCGGCAACGCGATGAGCGGCACGATGATCGTCGGCATTCTCCTCTCGGTTGCGCCATTCTTTTTCCCGGTCCTGATTGGCACGCTGGATTTGCTCACGGGCGTCGTTCAGGCGTACATTTTTTCAATTCTAACAACGGTGTACATCGCGGCCGCGACACGCGGCCCGGAACACAAACCCAGAGCCGGAGGATAAATCTATGGATACTAAAACCCTGATCGCCATGGTTTCCATCGCGGCAGCCAGTCTGACCATGACCATCGGCGGCATTGCGCCCGCGTTGAGCGAAGGCCGCGCGATCGCCTCAGCACTGTCCTCGCTCGCACAGCAGCCGGATGCTTCGAGCAGCATCACGCGGACGCTGTTTGTGGGGTTGGCCATGATCGAGTCCATCGCGATCTATTGCTTTGTGATCGCGATGATCCTCATCTTCGCCAATCCGTTCTGGAACCACTTCCTTTCCGCAACAGCCAAGTAGGCCATGCTCATCGACTGGTTCACCGTCGGCGCGCAGTTCATCAACTTCATCGTGCTGGTGCTGTTGATGAAGCGGTTCCTGTATCGGCCGATCCTCGAAGCCATGACGGCAAGGGATCAGCGGATCATGACGACACTGGACGCCGCCGCGCGCAAGAATATCGAGGCCGAAAAGGGGCTTGCACTCCTGAAACAGCGCGAAGAGGCACTCGAAGCCCAGAAGATGGTGTTATTAAAGACAGCGACCGACGAAGCCGACCAAAGACGCAAGCAACTCATCGCCGCAGCTCGTGAAGAGGTGTTGAGTCTCCAGACTCGATGGCACGAGGCATTCACGAAGGAAAAAGACCAGTTGCGGCGTGACTTGACGCTGCGCGTTCAGGCGGAGGTGCTGGCCATCGCACGGAATGTTCTCAAAGACCTCGCGTCCACTTCGTTGGAAGAGGCCATCGCCGGAAATTTCGTCCGCCAGTTGCATGACCTCCCCGCCGAGGAAAGGAAAAATATCATGGCTGTTCTAAAGAGTTCGGATTCGACAGCCACCGTGCGTTCCGTTTTCCCCATGCCCGCACCCGTGCGTTTGGAGATCGAGCGTGCCATCCGTGAGCAGCTTTGGTCGTCGGCGAGCGTCCGATTCGAAACGACGCCCGACGTGCTGGGGGGCGTCGAATTGCTGACGGCGGGTCACAAAGTCTGTTGGAGCATTGCAGCCTATCTCGCCTCGCTGGAGAAGAGCCTGGACGAGTTCCTGCCATCCCAAGCCCATGCCAACGATTAATCCAGATTTGGCCGGTGTTCTCGATGTTGCCTTCGAGTCCTTGCGCGAGGGACTCAAGAACCATCAGCCACGCCTGATCACTCAGGAGGTCGGTATCATCAACTCCGTTTCGATGGGCACCGCAACCGTATCCGGCCTTCCCGGCGCACGCTTCGAGGAACTGCTCGAATTTCCCGGTGGCGTGCCGGGTTTCGTGTTCAACATCGATCCGGAAGAGCTAGGAGTTGTTTTCCTAGGTGACAGCTCTCGCCTGAAGGCCGGCATGGAGGTCCAGCGCACCGGACGCGTGATGGATGTTCCCGTCGGCGACGGCTTGCTGGGCCGCGTGGTTGACGCGGCCGCGCGTCCCCTCGACGATGGCGGCCCGCTCGTGTTTCGGGAACGCTGGCCAGTCGAACGTCCTGCGCCGCCGATCATGCATCGCGCGCCCGTCACCGTGCCATTGCAAACCGGAATCAAAGTCATCGATGCGCTTATCCCGGTTGGGCGCGGTCAACGGGAACTGATCCTGGGCGACCGGCAGACTGGCAAGACCGCGGTGGCTTTGGACGCCATGCTCAATCAGGCGGGCCAAAACGTTCTCTGCGTTTATTGCGCGATCGGCCAGCGCGGCGACTCGGTCGCCAGGGTCATCTCGATTCTCAAGCAACACGAGGCCATGTCCCATAGCGTGGTGGTCGTGGCCGAGGGCGACGCGCCGCCCGGCTTGAAGTATGTCGCGCCCTATGCAGCTACAAGCATCGCCGAATATTTCATGGCCCGAGGGCGGGATGTTCTGATCGTCTATGACGACCTTTCCCAACACGCGCGGGCTTATCGTGAATTGTCGCTCCTACTCCATCGGCCGCCGGGGCGTGAAGCCTTCCCGGGCGACATTTTTTACATCCACGCCCGCTTGCTCGAACGTTCGACGCATCTGCGCTCCGAGTTTGGAGGCGGTTCGCTGACGGCGCTGCCCATCGTGGAGACCGAGGCGCAGAATATTTCCGCGTACATCCCGACCAACCTGATCTCGATCACGGACGGGCAACTTTACCTCTCGCCGTCGCTCTTCCAGATGGGGAACCTGCCCGCGGTCGATGTCGGCAAGTCAGTCTCCCGAGTCGGCGGCAAAGCGCAGTTGCCCGCGTTCCGGGCGGTGGCCGGCGATCTGAAACTCGCCTATTCCCAGTTCGAAGAGCTGGAGCTGTTTTCCCGATTTGGCACAAGGCTCGACGACGCCACGCGCAGGACCCTCGCCCACGGAAGGCGCATCCGCGAGTGCCTACGCCAGGCCGAGAGCGATCCTTTTTCCGTCCCCGAACAGATCACCGTCTTGCTCGCGCTGGCGTTGGGATTATTCGACGACATCCCGCTGGAGCAGGTGAAGCCTGCCGAGCAGGCGCTGCGTGAGGCGGCGCTGTTGATGCCCGCGCCTGTTCGCGAGCATTTGCTTCGTTCCTTCCCGCAGGACGAACAGAACGCCATTCGGTCGCTCGCCGAAGCTGCTTTGCGCCCTTTTCGAAAGGAAAACAATGATCGAAACGCTCGGCAACTTGAAACGCAAAATTCGTAGCGCCCAGGAACTCAAAGAGGTCGTGCGCACGATGAAGACCCTGGCGGCAGTCAATATCCGCCCCTACGAACAGGCGGTGCTCGCTCTGGCCGCGTACGATCGCGCCGTTGAACTGGGACTGTTGGCGTGCCTCCGGGACACCGCCGCGCCCACCACGAACGGCACCGCGCTGAAGACGCCGGTTCGGCTAACCGGCGTCATCATCTTCGGCTCCGATCAAGGTTTGGTCGGCCAGTTCAACGAACACATTGCGGCGTTTTTCCTGAAGGAAATGTCCAAGCTCCACGGGGAATGCGTCGTCTGGCCGGTGGGTGAACGAGTGGAAGACCAATTGCTGGAAGCGCGCGTGCAATTGAAGCCGAGCTATCGTGTGCCCGATTCCGTCGCTGGCATTACCCCGCTGGTCAGCCGAATCCTTTCGGAACTGGAGCGATTCCAGGTTTCACAACCGGCCCAAACCCGGAGCTTTCTACGAAGCGGTTCGCCGGCGGGTCATGCCGCTGGACCGGACCTGGCTGGCAGAAATCAAGGCCAAGACCTGGCCGACCCGGGCAATACCCGACGTGCTGCCGCAGCCGGCCAAGACGCTCGCCGCGCTTATCCGCGAGTATCTGTTTGTTTGTCTGTTTCAGGCCTGCGCGGAATCGCTGGCCAGTGAAAACGCCAGCCGACTCGCTTCCATGCAGCGCGCGGAGAAAAACATCCAGGAGTTACTCGACCAAATTCAGTTGCGTTACCAGCAACAGCGTCAGGACAGCATCGATGAGGAATTGTTTGATGTCGTCTCCGGTTTTGAGGCTCTGGCGGGTGAAATGCGGAGGTCTACATGAACTGTGCTGCACCGTCGCCATCCCAACCTGGGCGAGAGGTCAGCGCGAAGACGACCAAGGACGCCCATGGCTGGTGGATTGAAGGTTGCATCGAAGATGTGACCGGCTGGGCCATCGGGGACCCTTCCGATGCCGCGACCCTGTACCAGAAGCTCGAACAGGTGGTCCTGCCATGCTACTACCAACAGCGCGACCAGTTCGTGCGCATCATGCGCCATGCCATCGCGCTGAACGCCTCGCACTTCAACACCCAGCGCATGGTGCAGGAGTACGTCCTGAAGGCGTATTTCGAGTGACAAGAAATCAAGGTGCGGCAGATGGCATTTGCCATGTCGCATCGAATGACGTTCAAGTTCCACAGCCCGAGCTGAACAACGGCTCGCTGATGGCGGCGGGAAGTTTTTCGCTCATGCTCACCGCGCTGTTTGAGGCAGCGCCAGTCCTTCCCAATGGCCCCGACCCGCCCGGTGCGGCTCCGCCGGAACTTTCGCACACCTGGCAGTTTTCATTTCGCGCGTCGCTTCCACCGCGCGCGCCTTCCCTGATTTCTTAATCCTGCTCGCAGCAGGACTTCACTCTCGTCGTCGGGCGTCAATCCATGCCCGCGTTGTTCGCTGGTCGAATCCCATTTTTTAAGTGCGTCAGTTTATGAAACGAAACTCTTTCAAACTTCGATGTGGTCGCTGGTGCGTCGCGGTCTGGTTGACTGGGCTGTCTTCTTACCCCATCGCGATTCTCACGGTGTTGCTGATCGTCCAAGTGCTCGCCGCACGGCGCAGCCCGAACCAGCCACCCGTGGAAGTGATTTCGCCGCTTGCCCAACTGTTGTTGGTCGTTCGATAAACGGAGCGACGTCACTCCGCAACACGCTTACGTCGCGCGCGACCGCACTCGATACTCAGTCGGTGACTGGCCTGTGAGTGTTAGGAACACGCGGTTAAAATGCGTCAACGATTGGAACCCGGTCTGAAAGGCAATCTCGCTGATGCGCAGAGTTGGATTAAGCAGCAACTCTTTCACGCGCTCGATTCGCACGCGCGTCAGGCATTCCGTGAAGGTGATGCCTGTGCACTTCTTGAACAGGGTGCAAAAGTAAAACCTGCTCAAGTGAAGTTCCTGCGCAACCCTGCCCGATGAAATGTCCTCGGCGTAGTGCTGTGCGATAAACTCCTTCGCGCATCGAATGGTCTCTGGCTCGGCCGTCTGGGCTTGAACCACAAGCTGATTGCACAGGCCGGAAAGCTGTTGCGCAAAGATCCCCACGAGCTTGACCGCGGCTCGATACCTCTGATTCTTGCACGATCTCTTTCTGCAGCGAAGCGGAGCGCTCTCGTCTCCGGCCGGGCCAAGCTGGAGTAGAGCTACGAGGTCGGTGCCCGACCGGATGGGCACCAACGTGCCACACGGGCATGCGGCGAAGTCGATGACGCCTGGTTCAGATGGAGGAGTTCTGGACATCCGCGCAAATGCCTTTGCGCAGCACTTGCAGGAGCAGTGTGGATGGCCGAGCGATGCGCACGTCCACTTGCTCTCCCCCTTTCTCATTTGCGACCACAGCGTAGGCTCCACAGGACGCAGAAACAGCGGCAAGCCGGTGACCTCCGTGAACGCCTTGGCGTAGCCTCGGTAGATTCTCGACCGGCTCAAGACCGCGGTGACGTTGCCGTTCATACTCAATCTTGAATACGCCGTCTGAGGTGGACCCCGTTCTTAAGACCACGAGACGCGATTTTTAAGCTAGCATTCTTCGAGGCCGCTCAAGTTGTCGGTTTGTGTCGGCTGCACCGCGCCTCAATCCATTTTGGAAAGAGAGAGCAACGAGCCAAACAGCC
>WNGF01009002.1_pt1 | contig 15828 bp, 25 predicted proteins | sample 5400641 | NCBI WGS metagenome assembly WNGF01 (sample SAMN13153371, study PRJNA577476) | soil metagenome | isolation source: 80 cm soil or saprolite under grassland replicate 2 | place: USA:California | collected 2016-06-15
GTGAGCATTCAGGTCTCCCGAGCCCCCTGATTGGCGTCTGGGAGTGATGTGAAGCGGCGGGCGGGGGTTATGGCGGGTCGGGGATGGGCGGCATCCAGGGGTTTCCGGCGAGGGCGTCACGGACGGCTGTGAGGACGCTAACGCCGTGCTTGCGGGCGGTGTCGATGTAGCCCCGGATCGCGTACCGGTGCCGTGTGGCCTGCTCGGAGCGGAGCCGGCCGGAGATCTTTTGCTGTGTCTTCGCAGGCCTGAGGTCGCGTTCTGCCTGGTTGGAGGTGGGCGGGATGCGCAGGTCGGTGCTGAACCGCAGGACGTCGGCCTGGCGGTCGCGCAGGCATTGCAGCAGCTGGCGGAAGGGTTCCTGCTTGCGGCCCGGGGCTCTCTTGACCTGGCCGAGGCCGAGGATGACGCCGTGCCGGAACGCTTTGACCAGCGGCGCGGCAACGTCGGCGGGCACGGCGGCCAGGCCGCTGGCCCGTGCCTGGTTAGCGGCGTGGATCAGGCCCTGCAGGGCCTCGCGGATCTGCACCGGCCAGTGCGCGTCCGGGTAGGCCTGCGCAGCGTCTTCAAGATCACGGACCAGGTGCGCGCAGCACAGCTGGTGCAGCAGGCCGGGGAAGGCGTCGTAGTTCTGGTACCGGTCGTGCACGACGACCCCGCCGTCCATGTCGGGGAACACGAAGGCAGCGAAGGTCTTGCCGGACCGGTCGCCCAGGAAGTAATAGGTCAGCAGGCTGGTGCAGGCCACCAGCAGGTAGCGCTTGCGGGTCTTCGGGCCGGGGCCGACCCGGATCGGGGTCTCATCTGCGCAGATCACGTGCGCCAGGATGATCAGGCACCGGATCGCCTTGTTCGCCTCCGCGACCGCCTCCGCGGCCCGGGCGATCATCGCGTGCACGAACCCGGGCGAGGGCTTCGCGCCGGTCAGCGCCCCGATCAGCTCAGCGCAGCGGTGCACCGGGATCGCGTGGGCTGCGATCAGGTACACGACCAGGGCCTGGATACCCAGCCCGTAGGTCACCGTGCCCGGTGCTCCTGCCTCCGGCGGCGCGGGCGCCCGGTGCACCCGGCCGCAGGCGCATGCCACCTCGTGCAGGTCATGCTGGATCACCCCGGCAGGCTCGGCCGGCATGTCGATCACCTGGTGGGAGGCCGCGACACCCAGGTCGCCCGCGGCGGCCAGGTCCGCGCCGCACTCGCACCAGCCGGCCGGGAAGTGCGGCACCAGCCGGTCCGGGCTCTGCGACCAGGCCAGGTGCGAGCCGGGGGCGCCCGGCTGCTTGCCGGGCTTGCGCCCGCCCCCTCGCTTCGGCTTCGAGTCCGGCGGCGTGCGGCCCGGCAGGTCGTCAGCCGACGGTGCCATCGAGGAGTTTCCGCTGTTGCGGCCCAGCCGGCGCCGCAGCTGCCGAACTTCCTCCGCCAGCGCTACCAGGTCGGACTTCAGCTCAGCGATCGCCTGCCCCTGCTCGGCGATGAGCTCGTCCCGGGCCGCGCAGGAGGCGCAACCCGGTGCAGGAGGAGGCAGACCGGCCACAATCAGCCATCATCATCGCCGGCCCTCCGTAGTCAACACGACACGCCAGGCCGGCTAATGCAAGATCGCCACGCAGTCAGACCGTCACATCACGTCACGAGAACGCTGCCAAGCCCGAAACGGCAGCCTGAATGTTTACCCCATTTGTGCGCCTTTATCAGCTCAGCAGATCACACTCTCATCGGCATTATGCCGGTGATCCTTGTCAAGTTGATCATGTTGTGTTCCGGTAGCGGCGTCAAGCGGTGGCGGCGGTGGTGTTGAGGAGCTCGCCGATCTGGGTCCAGGTGAGTTCCTGGTCGCGGGCCTCGTGGACGGCCTGGGGCAGGAGCTGTTCGGCCTGGGCGATGAGGCTGGCCAGGCATTGCAGGTGGACGGCGGAGTCGCCGAGCCAGTGGGCGGTGCGGAACTGGGTGAGGCTGCCGGTCGCCTGGCTGAGGATCTCGAAGCTGTCGTCGCTGGTGCGCGGGGCGGGTAGCTGGCCGGGCCGGGTGAGGTGCAGGGCCGGATGGTTCATGAGGCGTCCTGGTCGATGCGGGCGAGCAGCGAGGCGAACAGCTGCCTGCGGTGGTCCTGGTGCCTGGTGACCGCGTCGTCGTGCTCGGCTTGCAGGGTGGGGCGGAACTCGATGCCGGTCTGGAAGAACGTGCAGGTCTCGCAGATGGCTTCGAAGGCGCAGTCCAGCTCGGCGGGCCGGGTGCAGTAACCGTTGCCGAGCATCCGGTGGTGCTCGCGGCGCAGCCGGGCCATCTTTGGGCCGATCGCGTCGGCGGGCAGCTCGGCGGCCTGGCCGTAGACCGGACTTCCGCGGCTGGTAGGCAGACGATCAAGGAAATTTGTGGTGTGACCTGGTAGAACGCAGCGGTAGTTTGATTGTGGCGTGTCACTACAGGCGTGGCTGGCCGGGGCGGCGTCAGGGCCCGGTGCCAGCCTGGGTGGTGAAGTCGAAGAACAGCGGCGGACCGGTCAGCGTCAGCGCCTGCAGGATGGCCTGCTGGCCGGGGGTGGTGACCGAGCGCTGGGCGACCTGCCCGTCTGGGGTGGCGAGGGTGACCAGGTGCATGCGGTCGAGCTCACTGCGGATGTTGCGCCAGGTGTCGCAGGCCGCGACCTCGATGACCCGGATCAGCAGCAGCGCCAGCCAGCACAGCTGGACGTGAGCGCGGATGCGGTCTTCGCGGTAGTGGTAGACGGGCCTGAGCCGCAGCGCGCCTTTCATGTCCCGCCAGCCGCGTTCGACCGCGATGAGCTGCTTGCAGGCGGCGGCGAGGTCGGCGGTGGCGAGGGTGCCGTCGTTGGTGCGCAGCAGCCACTTTCCGTCCAGGTGGGCTTCCCGGGCGACGGCGGCCCGGTCGGTGCGCAGCAGCCCGGTCTTGGTGCGGCGCAGGAAGCGGCGGAGTCCTGGCTTGTCCCGCAGGCTCCCGGCCAGCTCGTCGCGCTTGCGCTGGGTCCAGGCATCCGAGCCGTCGATCAGGCCCTGCAGGTGGGCGGCCAGCCGGTCCCGGACGGCCGCGTCCCGGTCGGCCTGCTCGGGGTGTTGAACGGCGCGGAGGGTGCCTACCGGGTTGGCCTGTTCGCGGCGCTTATCGTGCCGATGGGGAACGTCGACGAGGCGGCTTGGTCGGCGGCGGCACCCTGCCGATAATAGCCCCGGGCCGCTGTGACCTGCGGCCCGGTGGGCGGATGGCGGCATCTGCGTCGGAACGGTGCCTTGTCCTCGGCGATCAGGGCGTCCGGGTTGCGCGAACCGCTGCCCGGTGCCAGGCTGCAACACCAGTTGCCCCCTTCCCGGACACGGCGGCCAGGCGCAGTCTGGCGAGATGGACGATGATCGAGGTCTTCGACACAGCGGCGGCCAGGTGTGCGCTGGCCCGCCGCAAGCTGCGCTGCCCGGACTGCGGCCAGGCCCTGCGGCCCTGGGGGCGGGCCCGCGAGCGCACGATCCGCGAGCTGGGCGGCGCAGTGCGGACGGTGCGTCCGGACCGGCCCCGGTGCACCGGCTGTGCCGTCACCCACGTCGTGCTCGACGCTGGCCTGCTGCCGCGCCACTCCTGCACCGCCGACCTGGTCGGACAGGCCCTGGTCGCCGCCGCCCAAGGGCGCGGGCACCGGCTCATCGCGCGGGACCTCGCCGTTCCCTGCGGCACCGTGCGCGGCTGGATCCGCCGGGCCCGCCGGTCCGCCGGCCAGCTGTGGGCAGCGGGCGGCCCTCGGCAGCCACCCCAGCATTCTGCGTCATAAGCCGCGATCATGCCGGCCACCAGGCAGAAGACCGCGGAACGACACGCCCCGCAAGCAAGATCAACTTACGGTAAGTGGCATTGCCGCAGGACCGGCCGAGCCGGTGCTGCTCGACAATGGCGCGAACATGTCAAATGTCACCGCGGCCTCCTCGGTTCGGGCCTGCCCAACCGATGCCTCCACGCTGCCCGGCTGAGGGCCGCGGACAGATCGGCCGGGCGGGGGCGTGTTTGGCTTTGACTCCATTGATGCCGAGATTTGTCTATTGCCTTGGCGGGACATTTGATGCACGCTGACGGTGCAAGCACGTTTTGCGACGGTGCTTGGATGCGACGGCACGTAGGCCTTCGCAGGGAAACGGCCAAAGGCCGTAAGACCCCGGGGGAGGGGAATGCATGGCAACATTTGGCGTCGAAGGGATCCGCACTTTCGCCAATGCCCGCGCCAACGGAGTGAGTACGGCGAGTGACCTCACGTACACGTTCAATTTATGCAACGGCATCGACGACAAGCTCAGGTCGGCTGGGCACACGCGAACGTTCTACTGGGCCGAGCGGGACTGCTGGGAGACCGACATCCGCGACAGTGACAAGGGAGGTGACGACAGGGACTGGGTCGACAATGTCGATCTTTTCTTCATCACGACCCATGGCAACCACGAGGCGGACGGTCAGGCGCGCATGCTCTACGATATCCCGCAGACGCAGTGGCGCACCTTCTCGGGGCAGTGGCAGCTCGGGGAGGACTGGAACGCCGAGTGGGTGCTGGCGTACTCGTGCGACACCGTGGATCTCAACCATGTCCCCGGGCTTTGGAACATGTTCGCGGGCATGCACATCTACTGCGGGGCCTGGGACAACATGTACGACGCGTGGACGACAGAAGAGTGCGGCCGGGACGTCGGCCAAAACCTCATCGATGGTGACACCGTTTCCCACTCGTGGATCGACGGTGTCTCGGATTGGGCCGTGGACAACCATCCGGTCACCGTATGCGTCGGTGACGCGGCGACGTGGAACGGCGGCAACATCAACTGGAGCCTGTCGTATCTCAACAACGATCACCTGTGGGGGCACGGCACGGTGATGAACGATCTCCCGCCGGGCCAGCAAGCCTGCATTCTCTGGCGCTGGGCGGAGGGCTGAGCCATGGAGCAGCAGCAATTAGTCAACGAGCTTGCGGGAATGGTTGGCCCTGTGCCGGAAACGGTCGAGGTGCTCGGCCTCCAGCAGCACACGCCGGACGCCGTCGAGCAGCGGATGCAGCGCCTCCTTGACCTCGTCGGCGACCGTATTGGCGTCCGGCCGGAAAGAAGAGATCGCGTTCGCGAGGACGACCGCTCTGTGTTCCGGCTACCGCTGGGGGGCCGCATCACCGGGTATCACGCGTCCGGCGCCGTGCATCTTTCTACCGGGCTGCCGCCAATGGAAAGGCTCATCGGCCCTGAGCGTGCGCGCGACGAGCTGCTGGCGATGGTCCAGCCGGCGGCGGAACTGCTCGACATGCCGGGCTGGACGGGTCGCGACGAGGAGCTCGTCTTCGAGCGCCTGTGGCAGATCAAGGCGTGCGCTGCCGATCCCGGGGGCACCAGGGCCGCCCCCGTGGTCTGCCGCGCGGTCGGCGCATACCGCCACGTCGTCCGGGGGTTGCCCGTCTTGGGGTCGGCGTCGGCGGCCGTCCAGGTGGCGGCGGACTCCCAGATCGACACGGTCAGGGTCTTCGTGCGATTAACCACAGGGAACGTGCTCGACACGCCGCGATCGCTTGAGCCGCAGGAGGCAGCCCTGCGCGCCGTCAGACAGCTGAACGGGCTGATCCCGGAGGCGGGGCGGTCGTTCAGCGATATCGCGACACCGGTCTCGTTCCGGTTCGGGTACCTCAGCCTGTCGAAACGAGCGCCGCAGTCGCTGCTGGCCCCCATGTATGTCGCCGAAGTCAGGACTGACGGCGAGGAGTCGATGAGCTATCTCGCAGCGGTCCCGGGTACCGAGACGGAGTATTTGCCGCTCTCCCGCGTGGGGAGCGGGCCGGCGACGTCACAGCGCCGCCCGCCCCATTGACCGAGCCCAAAAGTCACCGCGCAGCGGGCCGTCGTGCGCCCCAGAGACTTGCACACGGCCCGCTGCGTGTGGCGCAAGCGACCACGACCATAAGAGGAGAATCGCGATATGACAGGCGTGGTCATCGCCGGAGGAAGCGGCGAGAACGGCCGGATCACCGCAACCCGCGGACGCGTTCTCGCTCGCGAAGATCATGTGGGTTCTCGGATCTGGCCAGCGCTACCCCCCGCCAGGGGAGTTCCGTGTCGAAGTGGCGGGCCTTCGCCTTTCGTCGTACTCGGCTCATCCTCGGGCAGCGATTCTCGACTCGCTTCTCCAAACCGCCACGATGTTCGACCCTCAAAGCCGTCCCGATATGACCACGTTTGCCGCCGAATTGGCGGCATGGCTACAGGGACCGGGGACCCGCGAGCCAACTTCGGGCGACTGGGGGGAAATGGATCCGAGACCGCGACGAGCTAATTCTCGCCGCCGGCAATCTGATGGCGGGTGTGTCACCTGTGCGCATTCCGTGGAGCGCCTCTGAGCGCGTCGTTATGGGCTCAGCGGGCCAGCAGGCGGCCGTCATAGCGTTGATGAGCGGCCTTCGGCTGCACTTCGGTGACGCATTGAACGCGTTCCGCGATGTCCTTCTCGGCAGGAGCTGAAGGTATACCGAATCAGACGGCTCGGCGCCTGTATCAGCCATGTGCGCCTCCGCGTGACCTGCGGGGAAGCTCCATCTGCCGCATTCGGTTCACCAACTGATCCGGGTCGGGGTCTTGTGCGATGGTGCCTTTCGGAGCATTGAACAGCGGGAATGCGACGTATTGCCGCGTGTAAACGCCCCACATCACCAGCCAATTGGGATGGTCGCGCTGGATTTGGCTTGCGACCTCCCGGTGTAGCGCGTCAGGGTGCGGGATGCGCGGCTCGGATGTCAGGGCGTCCTCCCGCCGAGCGTGGTGCCTTCTTGGGTGTCGCGCTCGGCGCAGCCGTTTGGGATCTGCTTGAGATTTTTCGCTACCAATAACTGGTGTTGCTGGGATCATGCTGCGCATCCGTTGTCCGGCCGGCTTCGATGGGAGGCCAAAGCGCACAAGGCCTCAGCGATCAGCGCGGCTGTCTGCGGTGTCACGCGGCCGAGTTCCACGATCCCAGCGCCGAAGGCGTTGACGTCGGCGTGCAAGTACGCATGGGTCGGCTTCCCCCAACTCCGCGAGCGCGTTTTTGAGCGCGCTTACGGAGTGTTGGGCGGTCGCCCAGGCGCGGACGTAGGCGGTTCCTTCGTCCAGCAGGAACGCGGGCTCACCCTCCATCCACGCAGGCTGCCCGTCGTGGTCGGCTGTCACGGGCGCGGCCTTCCCTGGTCGTGGCAGGCGGTCGGAGCACGCGGAGGAATGCGAGGTGAGACGGCCAGTTCGCACCAGACCGACTTTCCGGCGTCGGTAACCCGGACTCCCCAGCGGTCGGCGAACGCCTCGACCAAGACCAGTCCGCGCCCGGAGGTGTCGAGTGGGCCAGGATTCGTCACCAAGGGGAGGTTCAGCGGGTCGTGGTCCCGGACCTCCATACGCAGAGCCCCGGCTGCGTACATGAGCAGCACGACCACTGAGAATCCATCGTGCGCATGCTGGATGGCGTTGGTTACCAGTTCCGAGACGAGGTGCTCGGCGCCGTCGGCGGCATCCGTGAGACGCCACCGGGTGAGGGTCTCCCGGACCCAGTGGCGTGACGCCTGGACGGCCCGTGGGACCGGCGGGACTGTGAGTACGCGCGAGAGAGCGTCGGCAGGCAGCGACCGGAACCATTCGGCGCCGGGTTCACCTGAGACGCCATCGGGCCCACGGTGATTGCCGCACGGTCGTGGCACTTGTCCGGGCCCCTTCCATCTGTTCGTGACGGCGGTGCCGCCAGATGTGCTGGTCACAGCCAAAGCCTGGAAGAGAGACATGTCGCGGCTCGACGCCGTACAGGTCGCATCCTGGATTTCTTGTGCTCGTCGGCGTCTCGTTTGGGTCTCCTTTGGTAGCGTCGAGACCGCACGGCGCGAAGCGGAGGGACATGAAATGGGGGCACAGCCAGCCCGGCTGAAGCTGTTACTCCAGCAGCGGCATTTACAGACCTATGGGACGTTCTGCCGCGAATACGACAAAGCTGCGCTCGCCGTTGATGACGACCTCAAAGGGACTGCGCCGAGCCGGGCGCAGCTTTACCGCTGGCTGTCGGGGGAACTGAGAGGGCTGCCGCATCCCTACCACTGCCGGGTGCTCGAAAAGATGTTTCCAGGCTGGACTGCGACGCAGTTGTTCGAGCATTGCCCACAAGACGACGGCGCAGAGTTCGCGGTAACGAAGATCTCCGGATTATTCGACCTCATCGACACCGGGCTAAGTGAGCCTGGCCACGCCCCTTCCGCATGGGACCCATCGAACGGCCGGACGCAGCCGCCGGTGGCTGCGCAGTATGCGGAGGCTGACCGCGAGCTGCTTCCGGCCGCTCTGAGCAGTTATGCCGGCGCGGGCATGAGCAGCGTGACCAAGGAACTCGGACAGGGCCTGTTGACTCTCGGCAAGGTCCGGCGGCTCCCGTCTTCGGAGGTTGAGAGCCTCGCCCGCCTTGCGGGAAACGTCGTGGAACTCGAACTCAAGATCGAGGTCGACGTTGCCGGCGACGGGCGGGCGGTGCTGTCGTATCGTCACGAGTTGCTGAACATGAGCAACAAGCCGCTGACGAGGCTAGCGAGAGAGCTGTGGTTTGAGCACGCCACTGGCCCGCTGGTCATCGCGCCGACTGCCGAAGCGGGTCATCGGGTCGCCGTTCAGCGGCTCCACGAGGCTGGGAGCATGGTCAAGTTCGCCTGCCAGGTCTCGCCGCCAATCCGGCCGGGTGAGGTTGGTGTGGTCGGTTACACGTGCGAGGGCGGGCGGTTCATAGACGATCATTACTGGCGGCAGTCGCTGCAGCGGTACACGCGCCATCTCACGATCCGGCTGCGGCATCGCGGCGGAGGACAGCTAAGCGTCTGCACGGCGATCGAGGAGCACCCGGACGGTTCCGAGAACTCGGCGACAGAAGAGCTGATGTGGGACTACGAAGGCGACGATGTGGTGATCACGCTAACGCGTGACTATCTGTGCCCGAACCAGGCGGTCACGCTGCGCTGGGCAGTCGCCAATGAGCCTGCGTGACGATACCGAGGCGGTTCTGCGTTCCTGGGATGCCCACGAGACTGACCGGGGCTTCAAGGCCGTTATCGACTACGATTGCTGCCCGCCGCCGGCTCCTGCCAAGGCGGCCGCGAGCCGACTTGACGTGTACAGGTCGCTGCGCCTGTTGTGGGATGCCGCGAGCGGTGCCGGCGATTCACTGCTTGCGCACGAAATCGAGGCGCACCTTGCCTACCTGCGGGAGCTGATGGGGCAGCGCACACCGCTCGGTGACTACGTGCGCGCGACACAAGGTTGCCTAGCCGCAGGATGGCCGGACGAATACGTGACCGCACGGGGCGACCTGGCACGCGCTCACCTGGAGGCGCTCGGGATCGGGTGGGGCCCCGCAACCGAGAAGGACCTCGAACAGGCTGAAAATGTCATCGACGTCGCCGAAGCGGCACAGGCGATCCGCGAGGCCGCAGCCAAGGCGGAACCGGCTGTCCGCTCGGCCACAGGTGCGGAGGCAGCCTACGAACTCAGTGTCCAGGTCGTGCGCGAGGACGCCTACTGGTCGTACTGGCTGGACGGCGCAGGGAAGCGTATCCGCCTACGGATCAACACGCACCGAGCGCGATTCACAAGAGTGCGCGTGCGCCAGTTCGCCCTGCATGAGGTACTCGCCATGCGCTGCAGTGCGCCTGTGCCGCTGAGGTGGTGCCCTGGGTGCGTGTCCTGTCAGTCCACGCGCCCCCGCAGGTCGCAAGCGAAGGACTTGCGCAAGCACTCCCCTTGTTCGTCACTCCAGAGGACGAGGCCGTGATCACAAGAGTCCGGCTGGACCACTACCTCCAACTTGTCCGGGCCGAACTCCACATTGCGATCAACTCGGGCGTGACGATCGAAGAATGCGCGGCACACGCGCGGTCTCGCGTGCCCTTCTGGACCGACAGCACCATTGCCGACCTGCTGGCCGACAGAGGCGCAAACCCGCTGCTGCGTTCCTACCTGTGGGCCTATCCGGCCGGCCTGGACTGGTTCGCCGCACTCGCGGACAGTGCCGCTACAGTTGCCCCGGAAGTGCTTCGCGCCGCCTACCGAGAGCCAGTTACACCCGATGACCTCGCCGCCCTCTGGCCAGCCGGGCCGCCTATCGGCGGACCCGGAGGCGCTGTTCGTCTACGGGAGCCTGTTGTTCCCTGAAGTAATGCGCGTCCTCCTCGGCCGTGTCCCAGTGGGGCGGCCGACTTCTGTCGCAGGCTGGCGCGTCGCAGCTCTGTCTGGGCGCGTCTACCCGGCCCTTGTTCCTGGAGAGGCCGTCGCCAACGGCCGGCTCATCACTGACCTGACGCCGCTAGAGTGGCGGCTTCTCGACGCATTCGAGGACGACGTTTACGAACTGCGGCTCCTAACCCTCACCGACGGCCGGTATGGCTGGGCGTACGTCTGCGCCGACCGCACCGACGCCGCCGTCCACGACTGGGACATTGACACCTTCGAGCGTGACCATCTGACCGGCTACCTCAAGCGTTGCGCGGCGTGGCGGCTGCGGTACGAGGCAGGCGTAAACCAACACCAATGAACGTTGGGGAGTCCCTGGGCGGCGCCCGAGCACGACAGCGTTCGCCTTGCCTAACCTCAATTGATCCTGGACATTACGCGGAGCTGGGCGGCTATGAGATGACCAAGGTCCGGACGCGGAGGTTTTCGTGAGCATGGCTCAGCCGCCCTCATCGAGCATGTCCGCCAGGCCAAGAGTCGGACCCGTGGGGCGAACGTTGGCCACGAACCAAGCGTCACGATGACGCTTCCGCCCTACTCGCGACATTCCGTTAGCTAACCAACTCAGCGCGAGCCATGGTATCAATCATTCCGAGTGATACGCTAATCCTCCAGTACACTATGACGACGTAATCGCTAGTCACAACCCAAGCCGCTCTTTCAAGTGAAGATTGTTCGCGCGCTTCAGCGTAAGGACAGAGGCCGGGTATACCTAACGCCTGAAATGATACAGAAGCTAGACGCACTAGCTGAAAGCCAAAATGAGATCAAGACGACAGTAGCAGATCTCCAGAAAACGCAGATATCGGTCGTCAAAGGTGTTACAGTCCAGCTTCGTCGCCTTCGCCCATCTCGGACAGCTTGGATTTCGGCAATTGCTTTGCTCGTTGCGTCCATTGGGCAGATCGTCGTGGCTGCATACAGTACCACAGAGTTGTCATCACAGAACAGCAAAGCGGCTTCTATCCGTGAGCTAGCACAGGCCTATCGAGTAGAGGCCATTGGCAGCTCATTGAAGACGGACAACCGACCAACCAACTTACCGCCTTGGGCGTATCTAAAGTCATGAATTTGTCTGGTCAGCGGTTGCAATCTCTCCTGTTGCAGGAATTTAAGGGAGTAGTCTCTACCGACAAGAACGTTAATGCGGAACTTGATGCGGCAGATAAGATGATATTGCAGCCAACGAGATGGAAAATAGCGGGGATGGCTGGCAGCTCCTGACCCAAATCTCTCTTGGCATTGGGTCAGCCCTCTTTGGGGCAATGCTGGACTGGATTATTAATCAAGTATTGGCAGAGATCCGCTGGCGAAGAGAAGACACACCCTAGCGTCCTGGGCAACCTGTTCTGGCGTGACTGGAGCGCCACCATCCGGACAATCGATTCGCTGCGCCTGGCGCCCGAGGTCGCCGTCGGGTGGAAGCATGCCCGAATCAGGAAACCGCGCGGGTTGAATGAGGACATGCACTACCCGCACGAGCCAAGCGTCCTGGACACAGTCGTCGACCTTGTCGACATCGTGATGACATTTCTAGCCTGGGCAGTGCCAATCTGAGTCGTCATCGCTCTGATCGTCTTCGCCATCGTCAAGCATGCATAACGCAGATGCGCCTTAGGAGCCTAGCACAAAAGGCTTATTCTGGTAGCTCGGGGGAATGGCGGCGCAGATACTCACCAACCCCAGCCGGGTAGTCTGCAGCGTCATTCGCCTTGGCTAGGTCGAACGCCAAGATCATGCTTAGGTTCAGAAGGCCAGCGATCACTTGATCCCTTCCAGGGCCGCCTGGATCATCGAGCACTCGCAAAAAGTGTGCCGCAGCGGACGGCCTGTTCGGCTCCATCCACAGCGTCAGGAACTCGATCGCCACGCGGGTGGCGGCTGTTGCCTGGTTCGGATCTGTCATTCCAGCAGCGTAAGGGCCGTACCCCTGCGGGGTCGATGGATCACCAGCCACTTGCTCTCATTCGCAAGCTGATGCTTCCAGCCGCGTGGTTTCGTAGTACACGGTGACACCCACATTCGACACGAACTGACTTGGACACTCTCGTACTGGGATGAACGCTTGGAGCGCATCGTCCCAGGCCAGCGACGGTGCTGGACACCTTGGCTGAGTTTTGCAAGCAGAGGGTCGGTCCAATGGCAATACAGCACTGAGTAGAGCAACAGCGCCAACCAACCGCCGCTTCACGCAACCAGCCACAGGCCTGCTGAGCAGAGCATCCGGACCCAGTTCTTGAGCACGCCAGTAGTTCGGGGCGAAGAGGCGTGGCGTTCCGAATCAAGCGATACTCTATCCGCGTTCACGGTCGCTCCGACAGTCGTCGTTGTGAGGTATCACGAATCGAAATGTTACCCGCTCATTTTGGGATCTCCATGCCCGCGAGCACCATCGATTGCATCGCACAAGGAACGCATGGTCTCAGATTGTTCCACCGTGAACGTAAGAGCATAACGATCGCGCTCGTCCTTGCCGGTCTTGGTCCAATAGTTGCCTGATTGCGGAACGTCGCTTGCCCCTGGCACAACGAACCTGACCTCACCATTCCAAAACCGACGTGCGCCTTTCCATATGATTGCGTGAACATCGGACGCACGGAAACGGACGTCGCCCTTTTCGGGGAAGTGGCGGCGAGTCACAGTGACGATCTCTCCGTCAAACGTGATCCGCCCACCGTAGCCTTCCGCCTCGATCATTGCAGCCTTCCTTAATTGACGACTGACGTTTCTGACTCTCCATGACAGCGCGAATATTCAGTATGCTCTAAAGAACGCCTATGCCGACAGCGTAAACCTAACGTGTAGCATGAATGTGCAGCAACCGGATCAGCACTGAACGGCCAGGCAGCGACCGATGCGACCGAGCCACCTTCGCGGCCGACCGACCGGTGATCACACTGCGAGTAGTTCGCATATGGGCCACGCCTGGGCCAACGTGCTGGGAGGGCCAACGAGCACGAGCGGTTACCCACGGTCATTCGATTCCTGATCACGTGATGTGCGGGCAGATGCCATCCGATGCTCAGGGGCACGCCCTACGGGCGCGCCAGGCGGTCGACCTCGGCAAGCTCTGAGCATGGGCGCGGATCACCGAAGAGGGAGCGAGGGAATGAGCGGGAGGACCGGCCACCGGGGGCGGGGGTGGAAGAGGGGCACTCGCCGCTGGGGGCAGCAGCCTGGCCCGCTGCCTCTTGCGCGACCGGCGCACCGGCGCGGGCCGCTGCCGCAATGCGGTCACCCCCGCACCTGCCCGCTGGCGGTCTCCGCCGTTACGCATCCCGGTGAGCGCACCTGCAATAGCGGCCGGGCGGTCCTCCCGCGCTTGCTACGCAGGCGCAGACCCTTGACAGCGAGCTTCTCCGGCAAGAAACCGCCTGTCAGGAGGACGAGGGGAAGCACGTCAGACCATTGCCTTGCTAGCTCAGCATAGCTCAGAGCCTTATCTGCCAGAGAAACAGGGAAAGCCTCATGAAATCCCCAGGACATCAGGACATCCTCACCAACTTGGCGCGAAGCCATGAGCCGGACAGAATCCATTGCCACACTAGCGGCTTCGGCAGCCTGCTTGATCTTAGCCATATCTAGGTCTGTCCACGTGCCTTGTTCAGAATCAATTCTACGGATAACAAACGCATCCCTTAGCCTCGCGTCCCATTCGTAGAGGGCGCCCAGAAATCGGGCATACGCCAGATGACGCTCCTGCAACCACCGCAGGGAGTCCTCGCGCTGCCATTGCCCTTGCCGGTCCCCTCGTTCCCGCTGCCATTGCTCCTGCCGGTCTTCACGTTCGCGTTGCCATCGCAACTCTTCGCGGCGGTCAGCGCGTCGCTCTGTCAAGAACGCCGCGCCCAGCGCGGCACCAACACCCGTGACGAGACCAACCCCAGCAGTCACAAGCGGAACCCATACCGTCGTGGTCGCTATCATTATCACATCGTAGACCGAGCGGAAAATCACGACAATCGCTCAAAACGAGCAGCCCATTATGCTACTCTCAAAATAAGGCCATCCGGCAAAACGGCACCCAAAACCAGCGTGATTATTGGCAAGATCACCGAGGCGAACACTCCGCAGCCGCCTTGGGGAGCCAGGCGGACGACTGCCGGAACCCAGGGCGGCGTCGATGGCCCCAAGTGTCAGCTGACACTTAATAGTCAACCTGCTGATGTGCAGCACCGAAGTGCAGCAACTGCACCGAGCCAACCCGGCGACAGCCGACCTACATACTGACCTGTGCCATCGACCTCGTAGCTGTTCAGCCTGAGATGGGTGGTGTTAGCACGGCAGCGTTGCAGTCGTGATGTTGCACGGCGTGTCGGGTGGATCTTCGCTGAAGATCGTCGATCATGTGACGTGTGCCCGATCTGCCCTTGCCGGAGGCTGCGCCAGAGGACCTGCGCGCGGCCAACGCCCAGCTGCGCGAGGCGCTCGAGGCAAGGGACGCTCAGCTGTCGGCCCGGGACGCCGAGCTTGAGGCGGCGCGGGCGCGGATCGCAGTGCTGGCCGGGCGGGTGGAGGAGCTGGAGCGCCGCCTGGGCAAGGACTCCTCCAACTCCTCTAAGCCTCCCTCGTCGGACAGCCCGTACACGAAGAAGCCGCGGGACCGCTCGCTGCGGGGCCGGTCCGGGCGCGGGCGCGGCAAGCAGCCCGGCGCGCCGTCCTCGACGCTGAAGCAGTCCGCTGATCCTGATGAGAGGGTGGCATGCGGCCCGGCCGCGTGCGGGTGCTGCGGCGCGGGCCTCGATGACGCCGCGGTGGCCGGCGTGCAGAAGCGGCAGGTGTTCGAGGCGCAGCCCCCGCCGCCGCCGAAGGTGACCGAGTATCAGGTGGTGGCGAAGGCGTGCCCTGGCTGCGGGACGGTGACCGAGGGCGTGGCCCCGGCGGGCGTGACCGGCCGGGTGCAGTACGCGCCGCTGGCGCACGCCCAGGCGGCGCTGGCGGTCTGCGCGCACTACCTGCCGGTGGCGCGGGCGGCGCGGCTGCTGGCCACCTTGACCGGGGTGAGCGTCTCGGCGGGGTTGGGGGCCGGGGTGCGGGCCAGGGCCGCGGCCCGGCTCGGCCCATTCCTGGACCCGGGTCCGGGCGCTGCTGCGCGAGGCCGGGGTGCTGTATGCCGACCAGACCCCCGCCCGCGCCGGCGGGCGCCTGCACTACGTGCACGTGGCCTGCGCCGAGTCCCTCACCGCGATGCACACCGGCGGCCGGTCCGCAGAGGATATCGACGCCGGCGGCGTGCTCCCCGGATACACTGGCACGATCGTCCGCGACGGTTACGCCGGGTACCAGCACCTGGCCGGCGCGCTGCACGCCTGGTGCGGCGCGCACGGCCTGCGTGACCTGCGCGGCGTCTATGAGCTCGATCCCGGCGGCCAGGTGTGGGCCCGGTCCATGGCCGACCTGCTCATCTGGGCGAACGCGCAGGCCACCGCCGCCCGCGCCGCCGGCCAGGCGAGGCTCAGCGACGCGCAGCTGGCCGAGATCACCGCCTGGTACCGGGGCGCTGTCGCCAAGGGCATCACCGACAACCGCGGCAGGCGCACCCGGGCGGCGAAGGACGGGCTGCGGCTGGCCCGCCGGTTCC
>WNGF01018736.1_pt1 | contig 15825 bp, 19 predicted proteins | sample 5400641 | NCBI WGS metagenome assembly WNGF01 (sample SAMN13153371, study PRJNA577476) | soil metagenome | isolation source: 80 cm soil or saprolite under grassland replicate 2 | place: USA:California | collected 2016-06-15
GGGCACGGTCGATGAATGCGCGCAAGTCATCCGGTGTTCCGTACAAATGCGACGGTGCAAAAAGATTTACCCCATCATAACCCCAGCCGAATTTCCCCGGGAACTCTGCGACTGGCATCATCTCGATCACCGTAATCCCTATGCGTGCCAGCAACGGCAACTGCTCCGCCGCAGCGCGCCATGTTCCTTGCTTCGTGAATGTGCCGATGTGCATTTCGTAGATGATTTGGCCTTTTAATCCCGCGAGTGCGGGGCCCGGCCAATTCGTGTCCGCCCATCGGAATTGCCGTGGATCGATTACGCAAGAGGGTCCGTGTGGTCCTTCCGGCTGAAAGCGCGATGCCGGATCGGGATAAAAGTTTTCTCCGGCATTTACTCGAAACCGGTAACGTGTGCCCGCGCCGGCGTTGTCCGCGCCGGAAAAATATCCACCTGCCTCGGCTGTCAGCGGACAAAGTCGTGGCTTCGCGCCCGCAACATCTTCCAGAACAATATCAACTTCTCGCGCCTTCGGTGCCCAAAGGCGAAAATGCGTTTGGTTTTCGCCCATGAGTTCTGCGCCGATCGGATAGCGGCGCTGCGCGTGGTGAAATTCTCGTTTCGCGTCAAGCATTTCCCTGAACATGCGGCGCTCGCGTAATCAATCAATCGGCAGCGCGTGTCACTCCGTGCGCGCCGCGCCGGACCGAACCGGCGTGCAGAGGACTGCCCGCCCTACCAACCTAGGTTTCTTGGTGGGTTTTCGGGATTGATCGGCTCACGCAAAGCGTTTCAGAATGCGGCACATGAATGGCACCGAACCCAAAATCGAAATCTTCAAACCGTTTGGGGAAGCTTTTGAATTGATGAAGAGGATTCTTTTTCAGCCGTTCGACGTAAAGAAGTGGTTTGTGATTGGCTTTGCCGCGTGGCTAGCGAACTTGGGTAGCGGCAGTTTCAACTATCAGTACAACCGTCGCGAAGATGTGCAGAAGCTAAATGAGGCAATCAGCCAAATTCCGCATCCGATTCTCGTGACAGGTGTCTGCGTTCTGATTTTATTCGTTCTTGTTCTCATTGTCCTGTTTGCATGGCTGCGAGCACGCGGCCGCTTCATGTTTATCGACTGCCTCGTCAAGAACCGCGGAGCAATTGCAGAGCCATGGCGCGCCTTCCAAAAAGAGGGGAACAGCTACTTCCTTTTCTCGTTAGTGGTTGCGTTTGTCCTTATGGTTTTCGCAGCGTTGCTTTCCCTGCCGTTGATCATCCTGGCGATCAAAGGCCGTTATTATTTATATCTGCATCGAGATCGACTGAATGTTTACGTGCTATTGGCAATCGCTGCATGGGTATTCGCGATTCTGCTTGTAATCATAGCCTGGGCGCTGATCGCCAATTTCATGGCGCCTGTCATGTATCGGCAGCGTTACCGCGCTTCGGGAGCCTTTGGTATCGTTGTTAGACTAATTGCAGCGCAGCCAGGTGAAATCCTTTTGTATTGTTTGTTTTTGATTGTTCTGGCGTTGGCCACTGCAATCGTGGCATGCCTGGTGACTTGCGCGACCTGCTGCATCGCCGCGATTCCTTATATTGGAACGGTGATTTTGCTGCCCGTGTTTGTTTTGCTTCGTTCATTTTCGCTTTTGTTTCTGCGCCAGTTCGGCCCCGAATACGATGTGTGGGCCAGCTTCGTGCCACCAGAGTTTTTGCCGATCTTGTCACCTGCGCCGCCTGCGCCGGAACCGCCTTTGCCTCCGGCTGAGTGAACGGAAGGATGAAAGTCAGGAATCAGAAGTCGGAGGTCAGAAGCCGAATAACAGCGATCGGAAAAAGGCTGGACGAACAGTCCACGAGCGGGCTAAGACTTGGTTATGAAAAAGCCTACAAAAATAAACAGGCTGATGCGTTCAAGGCACTTCTCTCCAAGGATTACTGTGGTGTTTATGCCGATGGAGTTAAGACGCTGGATGTGGAAGTTGCAGGCATGGCGAAAACCGATCTGCGCGATTACTCATTCGCAGACGTGAAGGTAATGTTTCCACACCCGAAGGTCGCCGTCATCACATATAAAGCGATGCAACACACCACTTCCGCCGGCCAGGACGTTTCTGGCACTTACAATTCGGGAAGTGTCTGGATTAAGGAAGGTGGGAAATGGATCGGGGTTTTCCATACTGAAACCAAGGCGCAGTAAAGTCAGAAGTCGGAAGTCAGAGATCGGCGACTCGACTAGTTGATACTGTTATGCACGTTCCAAGGCAACTTACGTTTGTTATAGGGATAATGGCAGCGGCAATTCTATCAAGCGTTTCGCCTGCGCAAACGGCCAAGCCAATCATGAAAGCAATTGTAGTGCATGCATACGGCGGCCCCGAGGTTTTGAAATACGAAGATAGGCCTCGGCCGGAACCGAAAGAAGATCAGATCCTAGTTCGCGTGATCGCAGCGAGTGTGAATCCGGTGGACGAGGCGAGTCGCTCCGAAAAGTATGCGAAGTTTTTCGGAATAACGCTGCCGTTCATTCCGGGTTACGATATCGGCGGCATTGTCGAGAAAACGGGAGCGAAGATCACGAAGTTCAAGCCGGGCGACTCGGTGTACGCGTACCTCAGTCTCAAAGACGGCGGCGGCTACGCGGAGTACGCCGTCGCAACCGAAGTCGAGACCGCGCCCAAACCGAAATTGATCAGTTTTGTCGAAGCGGCCGCCGTACCGGTGGTCGCATTGACGGCGTGGCAGGCGTTGATTGATACCGCGAAGGTGAGCGCTGGCCAAACCGTTCTAATTCATGGTGGTTCTGGGGGCGTGGGAAGTTTCGCCATTCAAATCGCCAAGGCGCGCGGTGCGAAAGTGATCGCGACGGCATCAACAGCAAATCAGGATCTTCTTAAACAACTCGGCGCGGATGTGGCGATCGATTATACCAAGCAGAAATTCGAGGACGTCGCAAAGGATGTCGATGTTGTGCTCGATTCGGTCGGGAAAGACACGCTCGCGCGTTCGTACGGCGCGGTGAAGAAAGGCGGCTTTATCGTCACGTTAGTGGCGCGAATCGATCAGGCGGAACTAGATAAACACGGGATTCGGGGTGCATCGCTTGGTGTGGAACCGAATTCAAGTGAGCTCACCGAGATTGGCAAATTGATCGACGAAAAGAAAAACAAAGTGATTGTTTCTCAAACATTCCCGCTTTCCGAAGCGGTGAAAGCACAGGAGCAAGTTGCCACTGGTCACACGCGCGGAAAGATTGTTCTGCAAGTCGCCGAGGAACCGAAGTAGCGACCAGTCATTTACCCGTGGTATGACACAGAGATGAACTGGGACGCCATTAGTGCGATCTCGCAATTGGTTGGCTCGATCGCCGTCGTTTTGTCCGTGCTATATCTGGCGTTGCAAGTGCATCGGAGCACGCGCGTGGCCAGGCTCGCCACTCAAGACGCTGCGGCCACAGCCCTGCGCGACGTGACCAAACCTTTGATGGAGAATGCCGAGCTGGAACGCATCTGGCGAATTGGCCTGGAAGACATTGGCGCACTCTCAGTCGAGGAGAGGGCGCGCTTTTTTCATGCTGCATATCAATTCTTGAAAGCGTTTGAGACGATTCATTTTCATTTCGTTTACGGACTGATGGACAGGCAACTATGGGAAGGCTGGCACGGACTTCTCCGGCACTATGTCGCCGCGCCCGGCATCGCTCATTATTGGAAACTTCGACCCGAAGTTTTCTCCGAACGCTTTCGCAATTTCGTTAATTCCCTTGAACCGCCAGCGGATCAACGCACCGTGGGCACTCTTTTCGGCGAGGAACGGAAGTGAATGGCGATTCGTTTTGTTGTTTGCAGAGAAAAACAGACTGCTGGCCGTTACCGCACTGCGAATTTTACCGGCACGTTACTTACACGGGCCCGGAACGGGAATAACGAATTTGCCGTCTTTCTCGGCAATGAGGTTTTCTGTGGTGCTGGTGGAGCTGCCGTTTGCGTCTTTTTTCTCGATTTTAATGACCAGCTTTTTGGTTGGTTTGAGTGATTCAAGCGCCGCGGTGTCTTTCCCTTCGAATGCAGTTTTATATTTGTCGGTAAATGCCTTCTCTTGTTCGGGCGTGCCGGCTGCAATTGTTAAGCTAATAGTGACAAGGAGCGCAAAAACCAGACTGGAGATTTTGATGAACGTTCTCATGCCTGCGAGCGTAGTTGGCTCTGTTTTGAAGAAGCAAGCCAATTTGCAAAAGAAAAATCTTTGCTGATCTGTCTTACGCAGGCTACTCGACTCTCCGCGGAATCTACGAATGAACATTCACGAATATCAAGCCAAGGAGTTGCTGCAAAAATTCGATGTGGCGACCACGCGCGGCAAAGTCGCCTCAACACTGGATGAGGCGGAGCAAATCGCGCGCGAACTCGGCGACGTCGACATCGTTGTTAAAGCGCAAATTCACGCCGGCGGACGCGGCAAGGGCACTTTCAAGAACGGATTCAAAGGCGGCGTTCACGTCCGCAAAACGCCCGAGGAAGTTCGCGAAGTTGCTGCAAAGATGCTCCGGCAAATTCTGGTGACACATCAGACGGGCCCGGCCGGTCGCGTAGTGAACAAAGTACTGGTCGCCGACTCGGCCGACATCGCGCGCGAGATTTATTTTGCGATTCTGCTCGATCGGGCGACAGCTGCCCCTTTGATCGTCGCAAGCACACAAGGCGGAGTCGAAATTGAAACCGTCGCAGCAAAATCGCCTGAGAAAATCATCCGTGAGCCAATTGATCCATTAGCCGGTCTGCAAGCATTCCAGACACGAAAACTGGCGAAGCAGCTTGGCTTCGAGTCGTCCCAGGTAAAAAGCGCTTCGAAATTATTTGAAGGCCTTTATCGCACGTTCGTTGCGTTCGATTGCTCAATGGTCGAGGTCAATCCGCTGGTGGTGACAACGCGCGGCGAAGTGCTCGCACTCGACGCGAAGTTCAACTTTGATGATAACGCGCTTTATCGGCATCCTGAAATCGCGGCGCTGCGCGACGTAGCCGAGGAAGATCCACGCGAAGTGGAAGCATCAAAGCATGGGCTGAGCTATATCGGGCTGGACGGCGACATCGCGTGCCTCGTGAACGGCGCTGGCCTAGCCATGGCCACGATGGATATCATCAAATTTTATGGCGGCGAGCCGGCCAATTTCCTCGACGTAGGCGGCGGCGCGACGGAAGAGCAGGTGACTGAAGCATTGAAAATTTTGATCGCAGACAAGAAAGTGAAAGTGATCCTGGTAAACATTTTCGGCGGGATCATGAAATGCGATGTCATCGCGCACGGGATCATCAACGCAGCCAAAACGGTAAAACTGTCCGTGCCATTGGTTGTTCGTCTGGAAGGGACGAATGTAGAGAGAGGCAAGCAATTGTTGAAAGAAAGCGGTCTCGCGTTGATCGCGGCGGACGACCTCGCCGATGCGGCTCAGAAAGCAGTCAGCGCGGCAAAGCGCAAATGACGTTAAGATCGACGATCCTTTTCCTCGCGTTCGCCGCGACGCTTTGCGCGGAGGAACTTCCGCGCAAAGCAAAGACGCCTCGCGAAAGTTATCCAAATGCGGATGTGATCTACGATTCGGTGACGGCGCCTGACGGCAAACGCTTGCGCACGATCATTACCAAACCCCGCCATGCGAAAGGAAAACTGCCGGTCATTTTCGTGGCGGGCTGGTTGAGCTGTGATTCGGTTGAAGCGCCGACGGGCACGAAAGACGCCAGCGGCCTTGTTTTTCAAGGCCTCGCGCGATTGCCACAATTCTCGCTGTTTCGTGTCGATAAGCAGGGCGTTGGCGATAGCAAAGGCGTTTGCGCGGAAACAGATTTCGATTCAGAGCTTGGCGGTTATCGGGCCGCCTTTCGCGCTTTGAAAAATTACGAGTTCATGGATAGCAAGCGCGTTTTCATTCTTGGAATCAGCAACGGTGGTGGCTTTGCGCCGCTGGTTCCCGAATCGCAGGCTGAACAGCAGCAGGTGCGCGGCTACATTTCAGTCGGTGGTTGGGCTAAGACCTGGTTCGAGCACATGCTCGAGATCGAACGGCGGCGCTTCACGTTAATGGGGAAAACGCCCGCGGAAGTCCCTGAGATGATGAAACGAGCAGCGACACTTTATTACGAATGGCTGATCAAAGGCCGCCCGGTCGACGACATTCTCAAAGAGCAACCGCAGCTGGCGGATCTTTGGCCAGAACGAAAAGATCACACACACTTGTATGGACGTCCGCTCGCGTTTTATGAGCAGTTACAAAAACTGAATCTCGCCGCTGCGTGGTCGCGCGTGACGGCGCCCACCTATGCGTTGCGTGGCGAGTTCGATTGGATCATGAGCCGCGAAGATCACCAATTGATAACCGCGTATGTTTCAGCAAATGGCGGAGACGCGTACGCGTACGAAGTGCCGAAGATGGGTCACACGTTTCAGCATTATTTGAATCTGGCCGACGCTTTCAAAGGCAAGGAAGCGCCGTTTGATTCAAAAGTAATCCAGTTGCTAACTGACTGGCTGATGAAGGAAGGAGTGACTCATGAAGATTAACGCAATCGGATTCGTGGCTATACCGGTGACAGATATTCCGCGAGCACGGAAGTTTTACGAAGCGGTACTTGGATTGAGCGTATCAGACGAAATGATGGGTGGAAGATGGATCGAGTACGCAGTGGATGATGATACGCTGGCCATCGCGAATGTTGGCGAGCAGTGGATGCCTTCCGATCAAGGCACTGGCGCTGCATTTGAAGTGGAAGATTTCGACGACGCGGTCAAACATTTGAAAGATCAAGAAGTGCGTTTCGCCGCTGATCCGTTTGAGACGCCGTGTTGTTACATGGCCGTCGTGCAAGATCCTGACGGCAACAAGCTGATAATTCACAAACTTAAACCTGAAAACGAGAAAGGAGTCTGCAAATGATCACAAATGAAGTGGCATTCGTTGCCATTGCGGTTTCTGAGAAGGGCCGATCCCAAAAATTTTATCAGGAAACACTTGAGCTAAAGCCCAGTTCCACTCAGATGGACGGCGCATGGGTCGAGTACGATTTGGGCCCCACGACGATCGGAGTTGGTTGTCATCCCGCGTGGAAACCTTCGCGCGATGGAACGACAGTCGCCTTTGAAGTTGAAGATATCGATGCGGCCATCGCGAAGCTCAAAAAGCGCGGTGTCACCTTCGACATCGAGAAAACCGAGACGCCAGTTTGCTGGATGGCGCAATTTCGTGATCCGGACGGGAACAAACTGGTCGTGCACAAACGGAAAAAATGACGAAACACGAATGACGAAGCGGGAAATAATGGTGAACATGCGCTCGGAGATTGTCGTGATTCGGGCTTCGACATTGATTCGACAATCGACAATCGACATTCGTCATTCCGCTCATGTCCGTTCTCGTCGATAAGAACACGCGGCTCGTCGTGCAGGGCATCACCGGCAGCGCGGGTGCCTTTCACACGCGGCAGTGCATGGACTACGGCACGAACGTGGTTGCGGGCGTGACGCCGGGGAAAGGCGGTCAAATGTTCGATGACAAGGTGCCGGTATTCGACACCGTATGGGAAGCACGACAGAAAACTGGCTGCAATGCTTCAATGGTTTTCGTGCCCGCTCCTGCGGCTGCGGATTCGATTCTGGAAGCAGTCGATGCCGAAGTCGAGCTGGTCGTGTGCATCACGGAAGGAATTCCAGTGATGGACATGATGCGCGTGAAAGCGCTAATCCGCGGAAAGCAATCGCGGCTGATCGGTCCGAATTGCCCGGGGATCATTACTCCCGGTGCGTGCAAGATTGGCATCATGCCTGGCTACATTCACAAGCCGGGCAATATCGGTGTGATCTCGCGCTCCGGGACGCTTACCTATGAAGCAGTGTGGCAATTGACGTCACGCAGCTACGGACAATCCACCTGCATCGGCATCGGCGGCGACCCGATTCACGGCTTGTCGCATCTCGACTGCGTGAAACTTTTCAACGAAGATTCGGGAACGGATGCGATGATCTTAATCGGCGAAATCGGCGGCTCGGCAGAAGAAGAAGCCGCCGCATGGATCAAAGCGAATTGCAAAAAACCGGTGGCAGCTTTTATCGCAGGCATGACTGCCCCACCGGGACGACGCATGGGTCACGCCGGCGCGATCGTTTCTGGAGGGAAGGGGACTGCGGCGGAAAAAATTGAAGCGCTAAAGGCCGCGGGAATCGCAATCGCTGACACGCCCGCCACAATAGCTGATACTTTGATTGCATGCCTGAAAGGGTCATCATAAGTCCCTCCTCGCGGTGCGCTGGATGAAATCGCGACAAATCCGATATGAAATCGCCGAATCAGTCAACAACTGATGAAAATTTGCCTCGATTCTCCCGCCTCTCCCCTACAAAAGGGGGAGAGGATTGCCTGCCCTGCCGTAGCGCGACGCAGGCGGGACGTGAGGGGATTCAATAAATCAACCCTCACCCCGCCCTGTCCCTTGTGAAGGGAGAGGCGAAACGCTAAACAAGTAGATTGCCTATGAATATGCTCACCATTATCGCTATCACCTGGATCGGAAAAGAGTACCGATTCCTTGGACTGGATTGGAGTTATATCATGATTCTTGGCTTCATCGGGAACGTTTTTTTCTCGATGCGTTTTTTTGTCCAATGGCTTGCATCCGAGCGGCGGGGCGAAAGCGTCATCCCGTTATCGTTCTGGTATTGGAGCATCGCCGGCAGTCTAATCATGTGCTTGTACTTTATTTTCAGACGAGACCCCATAGGCATACTGGCGTACTTGCCCAACTCACTGATTTACATTCGCAATTTGATGCTAATCCAGAAGGGCCGGTCTGCTCCAACCGCTGCCGCGCCGTCTCAAAGACCGCGCGAAACGGGATAGGTCCCTGGCATTAGCGAATGCTAGAGTTACCATCTGCCACGAATCATTCGTCCGCCGGTAAATTTGCGGCTTTCCAATCCATGGCCATGCGGATCCGGGCGCGGCCGCTGGGATGGTCGAAAAAGATGAATTCTTCCAGAGGTGTCGGGTCGAGTTTGCGGTAAGCACCGAGTTTGAGCGCCACCTTTGCCATGCCATCGGGCTCGCGCGAAGTGTTGATTCCGAAAGCATCCGCTTCTCGTTCTGTGACGCGTACCACTGTGTTGAGAAACGGGGTGGCGACGAAAACCAGCGCGCTCAAAATCAACACAAGCAACGGAAGCCCGGCGGGATCGGCGATTCCGCGAACGCCCCATCTGCCTCCCCGGCGCCTCACAGCCGCGTCGAACAGCGTGCGAGTAAGCGCGAATCCTATGAGGACGAAAATCCCAAAATAAGTCAGCAGCTTTGCGCCGTGGTTTAGGACGTAATGGCCCATCTCGTGCGCCATCACCTCGCGGATTTCTGGGAGCGTGCATTGCCTGAGCAGATTGTCATTCAACGCGATCCGCGTCGTGCCAAGAACTCCTGCGACATTTGCACTCACCCGCGTGGTTTGACGCGAAGCGTCCACCTCAAAGACTTGTTTTACAGGAATTTGATTCGCTCGCGCCATGGCGAGAATCGGATCTCTAATCTCGGGATTCGTCAGCGGTTTATAGGTATTAAACAACGGCTCGATAAACACAGGCGCGATGAACGCGGTGACGAACATGAAGACAACTGCCACGACCGTTCCCCAGATCCACCACGTTCGCGGTGCTCGTCGGAAAACGGCGTAGAGCACAATCAACAATATCGTGCCGCCGACGATTGCGATGCCGAGACCGATGAACTGCTCCCGAAACCACGGCAGAAAACTCTGGGTCGCGAAGCCGTACTGATGTTCGCGAAAAAAGTTTTCATAGAGATTCAAAGGGAAAGTTAATACGCAAACGATCACCAGATACGGTACCGCGTAGCAGGCTATTTGCAGGGTCTTGAACCTGGTTAGTCGTTGCGAAAAATCGCGCAGCCGCGCGGAGATTCGGGAAGCCAGCAGAAAAATCGAGATCGCCGCCGCCAGAAGAAAATTCCACAGAATCAGCCAGTAACCGCCCTCGAAATAGGCGTCTGATTTTTCGCGCTGATCTTTCGGCACGGTGGCTAACCACGCCTGGGTTGCCGCGACGGGATCGAGTGTTTGTATATTTTGTTGGGTTTCGGCCGAGGCCACGGGCATGGCAGTCTCTTCGGCCGATGCCGCAATGAGCGCAAAGACGAAGCAAACGGTTATCGTTAGCAGAACCCGATGCTTGCTCATGTCTGCATTGATAATGAAACGGCGCTTAAAAGGAAAGCAGCGTGACAATGTTCCATGGCCCTCCTAGCGGCTTACGAAGGAGTCGGCTGGCTCGCATTAGGCTGGACAAAAAATGCTAACAGCACAGAATGGCTTCCATGAAAACGGCTGGGCCGCTCATTCTCGCGTTTACCATGGGCGTTACGCTGTCGCTGCAAGCGATTGCAGAAACAGAAGCGGACACGGCGCGTTACGGGTCATATCCTGCCAATTACAAGGAGATAGTGATGCAGTGGCTCAGCAAACAACTGATCGATCCGGACAGCGCGCGCATTGAATGGAATGGGGAACCCAAACCAGCCGATCTGGGCAGGAACGGCGAACACCTCTACGGTTATCTGGTCAATTTCACCGTGAACGCCCGAAATCGCTTTGGCGGTTACACGGGCAATCAAAAACATGCTGTTCTCATCCGAAATGGCGAAGTAATCAAGGGCCTCGGGTTCGGCTACTAATTAATTATGAAGAAATTAAAAATGAATTCTCGTTCGAAATCATCCGGGCAAATCATTGTTGTCCCGCCTGCTGGCGCGATTGACGTCAAGGGCGACATCGAATTTAACTCGCAATTTTTTGAGCCGCACGGGAACTTCCAAGGACGCATAAATTATCCGGCGAGATACGCCGACATTAACCTCCTTATTTCGCATCCGGTTGGTCGCTGGCAGATCGACGAGGTCACATTTCTGCCTCAGAGGGAGCGGTAGGCGCGGAGCGTCGATCTCTGGATGACGCGACTTTTGCCGTAATAAGCAATCAGCCAGCGCTTCCCACCCGCCTTCGCCAAGGCTACGGCGTGACAAGCAGGGAGGCGGCTACAGCAATAAACGCTCGAGCGAATCGAGGCAAATCTGCGACCAGGTTTCCATCGTTTCACGACGCGCAAGCAACTCTTCTTTTCGAAGAAACGTTAGCCCCGTGATCATCGCTTCACGCTTTTCTATCTTTGGCTCGGCCAGCTTGAAGATGTGAACGATGCCAAGGTGCTCACGTCCCACCTCGGTTGTGTCGTCATTTAGCAGGGCAACAATCCGGTCCTCAAACGGACTGTCGATTTTGATTTCTTCGTTCACTTCGCGCTCAACGCCGGCGCGATAGGCCGCCTCATCCAACGCGAAAAGCGATTCGTCGGTCTCGTTCATGTGACCGCCAATACCGATTGAACCCTTTGCGACCAGACGCTGTTCACCCGCTTTTTTCCCGCGGACGTAATAAGCCATCTTATTCTCAAACGCGATTAACGCGTAGGGAATGATTTGTTTATAGGCGGGATTAATCTCAGCTTCAGGACGCGGGAGGAAGAAGTTGTTTCCGCGCGACAGGAATGCGTCGAGGTATTTCCGCAGCTCGAAGTTGAGGCCTTGGAAACTCCCGAGCTGATCGAACAAACTGCGCCTGACAACTAGAACGTTTTCGTTAGGCGGGTTCATCGCAAATTTACACGCGCTGTCATTCTGAGCGAAGCGAAGAAACTCAGATTATTTGTTCGCTTCCTACCAAAGCAATAGCTAGAGATGTTTCGCTTCGCTCAACATGACAACGGCACGCTAAAACGAACATGTCACGCCCAACTGGGGCCCAAACAAATTCAAGCTCGGATTCGGATCGGTCTGCCCGCCGTTGGAGAGATGCTCATAAAGCACTCCCGCGTTCAGCTTCCAGTGATCGTTCAGCTCAAAAGAAACGCCGGCCGCCGATAAAATGTTAAATGTAAAATCTTGTCCCTGTCCGCCAGAAACTTCCGGGTGACTATCGATCCAGCCTGCTCCAACTCCGCCCGAAATGTAGGGGACGAGCCTGCTACCCGGCCGAACAAAGTTGTAGCGCATGCCGAGATTAAATCCGAAGTAATGGTTCTCGATTCCGCGAAAAATCGGCTCGGCGATGGCGCTGACGTAAAATTGGTGATAGCCGCGCAGCCAGGTGTCGCTCCGCACCACGCCCCATCGAACGCGCGCTGTCAGAAACTCCGCGCCGATCTGATAATCAGTCGGCGGATTGATGGCCCCAAATAAATATCCCGACTCGACTGCGAGTTCGAAGCTCCGAGGATTAAATTCAGTCGGAGGAACTTCTGCGCTTGGTCGTTCCGTTCCGCCGAAGGCTTGCAAGCACGCGAGAAGAAACGCGAAAACCACGGAAGCGCGAAGCGTTTTCATTCGGCGCGCCTACCATAGGAGCAGTTGATTGGATTGCAATTGGTAGGGTCGGCGCGCTGCGCCGACCGGACGCCGCGGCGCGGCGTCCCTACCCGATGAACTCAGCAAGATCGAGAGGCAAGGGACTGGCCCAATCTCGTTCGCCTTCAATCGCCAGTTTCGCCGAATGCAGCGCATGCCGCGGCAAAAGTAAGCGTTGTTCGAGTTCAGGCGTCCATCCGGACTCAATGAACTGGAGATAGAGTTGCTCATCGCGGCCGTAAATTTTGTCCCCTACAATCGGGTGACCGATCGCGCTCAGGTGCACACGAATTTGATGCGTGCGTCCTGTCCGCGGAATCGCGCGAATCACACTGAACCGAACACCGGAGGACGTCGATCTCTTGAAGCGCCGCTCAACAGAAAATTCGGTCTGCGCTTGCGCGCCCGCGGGATGAATCGTTTGCTTCAGCCAGATCGCTGATTGTTGGTGTTTACCCTGTCGATCTAACGGCGCGTCCACGATTTTCTGTCCCCATTCCGGCCAGCCCCAAACGACGGCGAGATATTCTTTGCGAAGCCGTTGCTTCTGCATCAGCAGTCCGAATCGGCGCGCGGCCGCGGCGGTTTTTGCGACCAGAACCAAGCCGCTCGTCTCGCGATCGAGCCTGTTCACAATCGAGACCTGACCGCCACTGGCGATTTCGAATGCAAGAACCTCGCGCAATTCTTTCCACAGATTTCGCGCCTCATTCGGCTTTGTCGGGTGAATGAGAAGAAACGGCGGTTTATCGACGACGACGTAATCGTCGGTTTCATCGATGATTTTGAATTGGAGTGACGGAGTAATGGAGTATTGGAGTAATGGAGTATCAAAGGATGCGCCAGTTCAAAGACTCATTACTCCAACACTCCATTCCAGTGCTTGACCTTGCTGCCTAAAGCTGCTTTACCTAAACGCTCAGCCATAACCAGAGGAGCAGCGCTTGGATCCTAAAGACCTCAAAGAAATTAAAGCCATCATCGATCTGATGAAGAAGCACGACCTTTCGGTCTTCGAGATCGAAAAGGAAGGGTTCCGTCTCAAGCTTGAAAAAGGGCCTTCCGCTCAGGCAGCCGCAGCTCCGCCGCCCGCAGCGCCAGGTCCGCCCAAGGCCGTGCCCGCCGCGGCTGAAACCACGCCAGCCGCACCCAAAGCGATCGAAAGCGTGCCGTTGAAGGAAATTGTTTCTCCCATGGTGGGCACATTCTATCGCGGTCCGTCGCCGGACGCTCCGCCTTTTGTAGATGTTGGGAAAACCGTCGCCGAAGACACGGTCGTTTGCATTATCGAAGCGATGAAAGTGATGAATGAAATCAAGGCAGAAACGGGCGGTATCATCGCCGAAGTGGTGGCCGAAAACGGCAAACCCGTGCAGTTCGGGCAGGTACTCTTCCGTGTGCGATGAGCGTCAGGCGAATCTTAAATTGTAGGGCAGGCGCATCGCCTGCCAAAGTGCGTCGCTAAACCGGCAAGCGGAGCGCTTGCCCTACAATTTACTAATTCATGTTCGAGAAAGTCCTGATTGCCAATCGTGGTGAAATCGCGCTGCGGGTGATTCGTGCCTGTAAGGAGCTGGGCATTCGCACTCTGGCGGTCTATTCAGAGGCGGACGTCGATTCGCTGCACGTCCAGATCGCAGATGAATCCATCTGCATCGGCGCAGCGCCAAGCCTGGAAAGTTATTTGAAAATCGATCGGATCATGAGCGCGGCCGAGATTGGCGATGTTGACGCCATTCATCCCGGTTATGGATTCCTGGCCGAGAACCCGCATTTCGCCGAGGTGTGCGAAAGCTGCAATATCAAGTTCATCGGACCACCGTCGCGCGCGATGCAAGCCATGGGCGATAAAAACGCTGCTCGCTCATGTGCTCGCAAAGCCGGCGTGCCAGTAACGCCGGGAAGCGATGGAATCGTCGAGACGGAAGATGACGCGATGAAGATCGCGAAGAAAATCGGTTACCCTGTCATGATCAAGGCGGCTGCCGGCGGTGGCGGGCGTGGGATGCGGACCGCACACAACGAGCCCAGTCTTAAATCGGCCTTTCACAGTGCGCGTCACGAGGCGCAGAAAGCGTTTGGGAATGACCAGATCTATCTGGAAAAGTTCATAGTTAATCCGCACCACATTGAATTTCAGATCGTTGCCGACAGCCATGGCCGCGTCGTGCATCTCGGCGAACGCGATTGCTCCATTCAGCGGCGCAACCAGAAAGTGATTGAAGAATGTCCGTCGCCGCTGATGACGCCGAGTCTTCGCAAAAAAATGGGAAACGCCGCCGTGAAGCTGGCCAAGTCAGTCGGGTATGAAAATGCGGGCACGATTGAATTTTTGGTCGATCAAGACAGGCACTTTTACTTCATGGAAATGAACACCCGCATCCAGGTGGAACACACGATCACCGAAGAAGTGTACGCGTGCGATCTCGTGAAGGAGCAAATCCGCATCGCCGCCGGCCAGCCCATGTCGCCTCACGTCGCGCACGCGGTCCCGCGATTGCATGCCATCGAATGCCGGATCAATGCCGAAGACCCAGCCAACGATTTTCAGCCAACGCCGGGCCGGATCGATTTTTATTATGCACCAGGCGGTCGGGGCGTGCGAATCGATTCGCACGTTTATACCGGCTACACCGTTCCGCCGTACTACGACTCGCTGATTGCGAAAATAATTACGGTCGGCGCCACGCGGATCAATGCAATCGATCGAATGCGCCGCGCGCTGGACGAGTACTACATTACCGGTATTAAGACTACGGTGCCATTTCACGCCGCCATGATGCGGAACGGAGATTTTCGCGATGGAAACTACGATACTGGATTGATGGACCGCCTCATTTCGGCTGGTAAACTTGATCTGGCGTCGCCGCCGATTCGCTTACGCGAGTAAAATTTTGTTGTAGCCACGGCGCTGTGTCGCCGTGTAACAACGCAGTCAACGCCTCGGGCGCAGCGAGGCGGCTACACCAGACTCGATTTTATGGAGAAAAATCTGATGGAGTGCCGGCTCTACGGGATCATTGATCTGGGCTACGTCGAAGAACCCGATCTTGCCCGCGTTGCGGAGCAGATGATCGAAGGCGGTGTCGATCTGATCCAGCTTCGTGGAAAAGGTAAGTCGCTCCACGAACTTGTTGGTCACGCCGCCAAGCTGCACGAGCTTACGGCGAGATCTTCAACGCCACTAATCGTGAACGATCACGCCGAAATCGCTAGCCGGATCCCAGTGGAAGGTGTGCATGTCGGGCAGGATGACGACTCGATTGAAGTCGCGCGGCGCAAAGCAGGCCGCAGTGTTTTAATCGGAAAATCCACGCACAGCCTCGAGCAAGCGCTCGCAGCGCAGCGCGAAGGCGCGGATTATATCGGATTCGGCCCGATCTTCGCCACGCCGACAAAGCCTG
>WNGF01008927.1_pt1 | contig 15817 bp, 15 predicted proteins | sample 5400641 | NCBI WGS metagenome assembly WNGF01 (sample SAMN13153371, study PRJNA577476) | soil metagenome | isolation source: 80 cm soil or saprolite under grassland replicate 2 | place: USA:California | collected 2016-06-15
TTGCCATTCGCGGGCCATCCCCGGGCTCAACAGGATGTAGTCAATCCGGCTGTAGGTGTCATCCTTGGAAAAGTAGTAGGTCCAGGTGACGTTGCGCGGAGGCGACTGAGGGTTGAGAACGACAGCGTCGTGGCTGACGGGTTCAGCGGGACGGGTATCAATCAGCGCGTTTTTCCCTCGCCCGATGACGGTCCTCAACGCTTTGGAGTCCTTGAGGTCGTTGAAGTCGCCGAGAATGACCAGGTTCGCCTCGGGATTCGCTTTCAGGCGGGTGTCGATGATCTCGCGCAAGACGGCGGCTTCCTGTTCCCGCAGCTCCGACTCATCCGCTTCCGGGACTTTGCGACGTGACTTCAGATGCGCCGCGATGAGCGTGAATTGGTATTGGGCGTTGACTTGAACGTCCAGTTCGGCGAATCCGCGGCTGACGCGAAATCTTCGGCCATTGAGGAGGAACCCTTCCCGGGTATGCGGCCGGCGAGCGGCGAGCTGCCCATTTCCTCGACGGCGAGCAGATCGGCCCCGAGCGCGCGGATGCACTCGCGGATTTTCACTTTGGCCGCCTCGGATTTCGGGCGGCGATGTCCGGAGGGTTGGTCGAGATAGTTTTCCAGATTGTAGGTGGCGACGGAAAACGTGCCGGCGGCGAGCGAGGCGCGGCTTTGCGCCAGAACCAAAAGACCGGCGCCGCAAGCGACCAGGACGCGGAAATTCATCACGGCGCCAAGGTATCGGGCATTGAGGCGGTGAAGTCAAAAAGTACCGGCGCGCGGTCTGGCCGATGGCGGGGAACCGGCCAAACCGTCTGGGCATCACAATTCGGAACCTGATTGGCAGCGGCGGGTTGGAGAAATTTTTTTGCAAAACCGGCGGAGATTGCTAATTTTCAGCCATGTTGAGAAACAACGCATCCGACGCGGCCGTGCGCACCGTGGAGCCGGACGGGAAACCACGGGCGAAACTCCACGACAAACAGAGCGAACGGGACTATCGCGAGCTGCGCATCGACAAGGTCGGTGTTCGCGGGATGCGTTTTCCCATCCAGGTCCGCGACAAGGCGCGCAGCCTGCAAAACACGATCGCGACCATCGGCATGTACGTGGATTTGCCCAAGGAATTCAAAGGGACCCACATGAGCCGCTTCATCGAAGTGCTCCATGCGCACGGCAGCGTGGTGCACGTGGAAAACATCACGGAGATTCTCTACGCCATGCAGGAAAAATTGAAGGCGGCCACCGCGCACCTGGAGATGGAATTTCCCTTTTTCCTGGTCAAGAAAGCCCCGGTGTCGGGCCGGGAAAGCGTGATGGATTACACGGCGCGCTTTGACGCCACGGCCTGCGGCCGGGAAATTGACTTCGTGCTGACGGTGCAGGCGGCGGTGACCACCCTGTGCCCGTGCTCCAAGGCCATCGCCCGACACGGCGCGCACAACCAACGCGGCATCGTAACGGTGCAGATCCGTTCCCGCCGCGCCATTTGGATCGAAGATTTGATTTCCATCATTGAAAGTTCGGCCAGCAGCGAGTTGTACTCTCTGTTGAAGCGGCAGGACGAGAAAGCGGTCACCGAACGGGCCTACGAAAATCCGGTGTTTGTGGAGGACCTCGTCCGCAACGTGGCGCTCCGGCTCAATGGGCATCCGGACGTGACCTGGTACAAGGTCGAGGCGGAAAACCACGAGAGCATCCACAATCACAACGCTTACGCTTGCATCGAAAAGGGGTAGGGCGGAGCGCGCCAATCGGCTGTGGCAATCCCCGACGCCATTTTTGGCGCGCGTTGGGACCATGAACCCATGCAGACCCTCCTCACCCGTCCTTCGGACACCCTCTCCCCCACTGGGGGAGAGGGATGGGGTGAGGGGGGACGTGGGTGCGCCGCCGCGATAGCGTCTTGGACTGCGGCAGTCCTCTGCCGCTTTGGCGCGCTCACACCAAATTGAAAAGCGCCAGAGGACTGGCGCAGTCCAAAACCTGGCGGCCCTTTGGTGGGTTCATGGGTAGACTTTCATTCCTGCAAAAGTCCTGCTGGGCCGGAACAGCGAACAGCGAACATCCAGGGTGGCGTCTCCCTGCGCCGTGATCGGCAGTGGATGTCCGGCGTGGGCGATTCGGTGTTCGATGTTTTTCAACGGTTTGGTTCCGGCTCCGCGGCGCCGGGAGGGCGCTGGTTGCCAGCCGATTTCGTTTGAACGCGCCGGGTTCCTGGGGATCGAATTTGCTAAAAATTTTTGTGGCGCTTTTGATTTCCTTTGTTACATTCACGCGCTCCCAATGGCATTGGTTTGAGCCAAAGCCGGTGAGCCGACACGGGATTTACCGTGGCAATGCACTGATTGACTGACTGTGACAACGAAGAAGATCACCAAAAAGGCGGCCGGCAAATCGGCCAGCAAGCACCTGGGTTCGGCGACCGCCGCGGCCATCCTGGGCAACACCGTCGCGCCCGCCCGCCGCGGACCCGGCAACGGCAGCGTGAAGATCAAGCCGGAATGGGCCAAATACTACAACACGTTGCTGGCGCTTCGCGAACGTCTGCTGAACCAAATGAGCGGTCTGGCCAAGGAATCGGCGGAGGAGATGCCCGGCTACAGCCTGCACATGGCGGATTCGGGGACGGACAATTTCGACCGGGACTTTGCCCTCAGCCTGCTTTCCTCGGATCAGGACGCCATCTACGAAATCGAAGAGGCGCTCAAACGGATCGAGAGAAACACCTACGGCGTCTGTGAGTTGACCGGCAAAGCGATCCCCAAGGCGCGCCTGGACGCCATTCCCTGGACGCGGTTCACGGTCGAAGCCCAGGCGCAACTCGAAAAGGAAGGCGCTTTGCGGCAACGTCGCCTGGGCGCGCTGGGGTCGGTTGACTCGGCCGGGGCCATCGAGGTCGAGGAAGAAGAAGAAGCCGAGGAAAAGCCGGCCAAGGAAAAGGAGTAATTTTATGCCTCGCGAACTCGTCACTCTCGAATGCACGGAAGCGCGCAAGGAAGGCAAGTCGCCCTCGCGTTATCTCACCAGCCGCAACAAGAAATTGAAGACGGAGAAAATTGAACTCCGGAAGTATAATCCCTTCCTCCGCCGCCACACGCTGCATCGGGAAATCAAATAACGCTTATGCCGCGAAAGACCAACATTGACAAACCGAGCCGCGGTTCACGCGGAAGAGGAGTGATGGAGGTGCGCACTCCGCGGCCCAAACCCAAGATTGATTTCACGGCCGACGCGCTGGATTACAAAAACGTCAATCTGCTCAGACAGTTTGTGACCGATGCCGGTCGCATTCTTCCCCGCAAGTACACCGGTCTGCCGGCCCATTACCAGCGGCGCTTGAATCGCGCCATCAAACGCGCCCGGCAGATGCTGCTGATGAAATAACCGCGCGTTTGCCGCGCCGTCGCCCCGTCACAGCCGGCGGAGCATTTTTGTGCCCTGGAAGTGCAAATGATTTGCAATAAGGCCGGCGCTCCGCAGGCGGGCGGGAGATCCGGTCAGTGATTGCGCCAGGCCGTCGGCCGCTTGTTCAATGATATTGCTGGCCGTTTACTGTTCGTTGATTCTTCTGGCCTCATTGATGGGAGGTTGGCTGCCGTTGCTGGTGCGGCTGACGCACACCCGGCTGCAGGTGGCGACGAGTTTTGTCGCCGGCTTGATGCTGGGAGTGGGGCTGTTGCATCTCGCGCCTCATGCCTGGGAACAGTTTCAGTCTGCGGACCTGACCATGGGCTGGCTGCTGGGCGGCTTTTTGACCCTGTTCTTTGTGCAACGCTACCTTCACTTCCATCATCACGACGTGCCGGAAGAGGCGCCGGAGACGCGCCAGGAGCTTGAAGGCGCGGGTTCGACGGAACACGGGGAACACAGTCACGAACCGACGCTGGCGGACCAGTCGGCGCGACACTTGTCCTGGCTGGGCGCCACTTTCGGCCTGACGCTCCATACGCTGTTGGACGGCGTGGCGCTGGCGGCCAGCGTGGAGCTGGAACGGCGCGCGGGGCGCACGCACGGTCTGCTCGGTTTCGGAACTTTTCTGGTGATTTTTCTCCACAAGCCGTTTGACGGTCTGGCGGTCGGCACGTTGCTGGCGCTCGGCAGGTCGTCGCGGTCGTTGCGTCACTGGGTCAACGGCCTGTTTGCGCTGGCGAATCCGGCGGGTCTTCTTTTGTTCTACCTGGGCGTGGACCGATTTGCGCATGTCGCGCCGCAATTCCTCGGCGCGGTGCTGGCGTTTGCGGCCGGGACTTTTCTCAGCATCGCCACCAGTGATCTGTTGCCGGAGTTGCAGTTTCACTCGCACGACCGGGGCAAATTGTCTTTGGCCATGCTGGCGGGCATTGGCGTTTCGGCATTGCTGGGCAATTTTGAGATAATGCCGAACAAAAAGACTCTCGCTAGCCTTCGCTAGCCTGGGTTTCCGCAACCCAATCTCCCAGTTTGAGGTATTCCCTTACCTTGCGACGTTCGTAGCGGTGTTTTTTCGGTTTGTCTGGACGGTCATCGACCTGGCGGAATGGATGTTTGGTGTTGCGAACTACGTCACTGATAACTTCGAGGGTCTTCGTCATGGTCAGGTCCTTTGTTGATCTTTCTTAGAACCGCATCCAGCGAAAACAGTGCCAGCGTCCTTGGATAGTTCCGTGTTGTCTTTGTTAGCGCTGCCGTCACGGTTTTTGAAGTTGTCTCAACATAATCCGACCCTCTTCATAGTCAAATGTTCGACAGTCATAAAAATTTTTGCGCAGGCTGAGCGTATATGAACAGGCGAATCTTCCGGAAACCGCGAACGGTTCATCGTTGGCATGCGAACGCTCCGGACTGCCATTCCTTGTCTTTCCGCTTGGCGATCAGTTTCAATCCCAGCGCGGCGTAAACCCGTCGAATCCGCTCGAATTGGGACCGGAGAATGCCTGCCAGGACCAGTGTTCCGTCCGGCCGGAGGCGGTTGCGGATGCGTTTGGATTGGCCGATCAGAACGTCATAAGTCAGGTTCGCGCAGATGACATTGAATTTCGCACGCGTGCGAAGCGGCGGGCCGGTGATATCCTGCCGGAAGATGCGGACCCGTTTCTCCACGCGGTTGAGCAGGGCGTTCGCTTTTGCCGCGCGTATGGCAGCCGGATCAAAGTCCAAAGCCTGGACCGGGCGGTAGCCCAGTTTCGCCGCGGCAATGGCGAGAATTCCCGAGCCGGTGCCAATATCCAGGAAGGATTGCGCCGGTCCACTTTTCTGACGCGCGACCAATTGTTTCAGGCAAAAGGCGGTGGTGGGATGCTGCCCGGTGCCGAAGCTCAGGCCAGGATCGAGCACCACGGCGGACTGACCCTTCCGCGGGCGACCACGACTCCAGGTTGGCTTGACCAGCAACGCCCGGCCTATCTCCAGAGGTTGGAAGTGCCTTTTCCAGGATTCCGCCCAGTTTTCCCGGCGTATTTTTCGTATCGCAATTCGGGTGGCCCCGATATCGAGACCGCACTTTTGAATCTGTCGCAGACCCGCCCGCAGCCGGGCGCGCAATTCGGCGCGGGGGCGCGGCAGGCGGGGGCTGTAGGCGGAAGCCGTTATCGTTTGCGTCTCTGCGTCGGCGAAAATCGACGGAGTTGTTCCCAATAAATTTTCCAGAAGGGCAAGGGTGGCCTCTTCCGCTTCATTTGAGGTTGTCACCGAAACCTGCCAGAGGTGAGTTTTCATCAACTTCATTCGTTCCCGCCGCGCCTTGCGACTCGCGCGAATCGCGGCCGGGAACCAGTTCGTCCTCGTGCTCGTGCTCGATCGGATGGCTTCGAGGACGAGGAGGACGACGAGCACGAGGACGAAGGGTCAGTTCATCGGAAGAGGGCCGGTCGCACCCGCAATGCACCCGTCAGTCAGGATTGGTGCGTTCGGCCAAGGCAGTCTTTTGGGCTTCAAAAAGTTGTTGGATACCTGCTTTGCCCAAAGCCAACATCTCACTCAGTTGCCGATCGTTGAATGTGGATTCTTCGCCGCTGCCCTGCAACTCGATGAATTCCCCGGCTTCGGTCATGACGACGTTCATGTCCACTTGTGCCGCGGCGTCTTCGAGGTAGCAAAGATCGAGCATCACCTGCTGATTTACGATGCCCACGCTGACCGCCGCGACCGCGTTCAGCAGCGGATATTCCTTCAACTGATCTTCCGCGAGCAATCTACGGACGGCCAGCGAAAGGGCGACATAACTGCCGGTGATGGCTGCCGTGCGCGTGCCGCCATCGGCCTGAAGGACGTCGCAATCAACCCAAATCGTGCGCGGACCGAGCTTTTCCAGGTCCACCGTTGCGCGCATGGACCGGCCGATCAGCCGCTGAATTTCCTGCGAACGGCCGTCGATTTTTCCCCGGGAGATGTCCCGTTGTTTGCGCTGCGGCGTCGAGTAGGGAAGCATGGAATACTCGGCGGTGATCCAGCCGCCGCTGACGTTCTGTTCCTTCATCCATCGCGGGATCGTTTCCTCAACCATGACGCCGCAGATGACGCGCGTATTGCCCCATTCGATAAGTGTTGAACCCGTGGCGTGGGGCGCGATGTGATTTTGAAACAGGATCGGCCGCAATTGGTCCGGGCGCCTGCCGTCGGCTCGGACTGAAGAGTTGTCGGTGGCGGCGGAAGTGGGCAGTGATTGAGACATACAGTGGCGCGATGTTAATTGAGGGTTGGACATGGCGGCAACGCTGAAACGCGAGCGAAGCCATGCGGTCCATGCGGTCCCGGCTGACGCCATGCGGACAGCCTTCAACAATGCGTCCGCCTTCAAGCCCGAGGACTGTCTTATCCTGACCGAAGTATTGCAATTGCCTTTCACTTGATATGCATTTGCGATTACCTCGGGTATTTTCCATCAAGCGCCGAAGGAGGGAGAAGAATTCATTCCCACGGTCGGTGACCGGCAGGCCAGGTTCGCCGGGCGCTCCCGCTGGAAAATTCGTTTCGAGTGGACCGATCCGGTCCTTGCCGGGTTTACGGTCGGCCAAAGTCTCATGGCCTCAACGGCTTGCCGGGCGTGTCGCCAAATTGCCGGGATCCTTGAGGCACAGCCGGCTGCTTGTTTTCAACAGGTGAAATGTCGAGAGACTGTCAACAATCGAGAGGCAGCAAGCACCTTCCGGCTGGCTCTAGTCGCTTTACGCTCCCGTCGTTTTCGTCTCAAAAGAGTCGCCTGAATTCAAATCGCTCGAACGGGCATGGTTTATGCCAATGGAAGTGAATTGGAACGTCGCGGCCTTGGGGCTACGGGCACGGGTAGGGAAGGGATGGTCCAGGTGGTGGACGATGACCGGTAGGTGAAGTCCATCCTGAAACAGTCTCTTTCGGACGATTCGTGTGACGTTACCGCAGTCAGAAATGGGCATCTTGAGACCGGGAATTACCTGAGGCGAACGGCTGAGTGAAGTGCCGCCGCTCACCTCCAAGCAAGCCCGGAATTGGCGGTGTCGGCACGTCAGCGGTCTCTTACCTTTGGCGAGGTTGGAGGCTGAGTGCTTACTCTCGCTTGGTCACTTTATTTACGGAACCTGTGAAAATTCAATGCCGTGCCGGGAAGATTAAGATCGAACCCAAACCTCTCAGCCTCTTCAACCGGCTGCTTTTCACGGTGTTTGCCGGGCTGTTGATGCTCGGTCAGCCCGCCGCCATCGTGGCGGACTGGACACCGACGGAATCGAGTGTCACGCCACCCACGGTCGTGACACTGGATGCCTTCGCGGCACCGGACTTGAACGGCGCCTATCCGCGGGTGGCGCTCGTGGCGGGTCCAGACGGCGCATTGTACGGCGCGACGGCGAATGGCGGCACCGGAGGCGCCGGCACGCTGTTCAAACTGGAGACCAACGGCACCTTTACCAAGCTGCATGATTTCAACTACTCCGACGGCGCCTATCCGCAGGCGGCGCTGGTCGCGGGTCCAGACGGCGCGTTGTACGGCTCGACCGTGAATGGCGGCAGCAGCGACTACGGCACGCTGTTTCGATTGGGGACCAACGGCACCTTCACCAAGCTGCATGATTTCAACTACTCCGATGGCGCCTATCCGCAGGCAGCTTTGCTCGCGGGTCCAGACGGAGCGTTGTACGGCTCGACCTTTTATGGCGGCAGCAGCGACTACGGCACGCTATTCCGATTGGAGACCAACGGCACCTTCACCCAGTTGCACGATTTCACTTCCGCTGACGGCTCCAATCCACGGGCGGCGCTGGTCGCGGGTCCAGACGGCGCGTTGTACGGCTCGACCTTTTATGGCGGCAGCAGCGGTGCCGGCACGCTGTTCCGACTGGAGACCGACGGCACCTTCACCAGGCTGCATGATTTCAACTCCACTGACGGCTCTAATCCGCAGGCAGCGCTGGTCGCGGGGTTGGACGGCGCGTTGTACGGCTCGACTGTGTTTACCGGTTCCGGCGGCTACGGCACGCTCTTCCGATTGGAGACCAACGGCACCTTCACCAAACTGCGTGATTTCAACTACGCTGACGGTGTTGACGCGTACGAGTCACTGGTGGCGGGTCCAGACGGAGCGTTATACGGCTCGACCGTGAATGGCGGCACCAGCGGCTATGGCACGCTGTTCCGACTGGAGACCAATGGCGCCTTCACCAAACTGCATGATTTCAACCCCACTGACGGCTACCGTCCATACGGGGCGCTGGCGAGGGGTTCAGACGGAGCTTTGTACGGCTCGACATTTTATGGCGGCGCCAGCGGCTATGGCACGCTGTTTCGACTGGAGACCAACGGCACGTTCGCCATTCTGCATGATTTCAACTCCATTGACGGCGCCAATCCGCAGGCTGCGCTGGTGGCGGGTCCGGACGGGGGGTTGTACGGCTCGACCGTGTATGGTGGCATCAGCGACTACGGCACTCTATTCCGATTGGATACTAACGGCACCTTCGCCAAGGAGCATGATTTCAACTCCGCTGACGGCTCCAATCCGCAGGCTGCGGTGGTTGCGGGGTCAGACGGAACGTTTTACGGTTCGACCCCGAATGGCGGCACCACCGGCGCCGGCACGCTGTTCCGACTGGAGATCAATGGCACCTTCACCAAGCTGCATGATTTCAACCACGGCGACGGCGCCAATCCGCAGTCGGCGCTGGTTGCGGGACCCGACGGAGCGTTGTACGGCTCGACCGCGAATGGCGGCACCAGTGACGACGGCACGCTGTTCCGACTGGAGAGCAACGGCACCTTCACCAAGCTGCATGATTTCCACTTCGCTGCCGGTTCCTATCCGTACGCGGCACTGGTGGCGGGCTCGGACGGAGCGTTGTACGGCTCGACTGTGTATGGCGGCTCCGGCAGTTACGGCACGCTGTTCCGATTGAAGAGCGACGGCACCCTCGCCAAGCTGCATGATTTCAATTACGGCGACGGTGCCTATCCGCAGTCGGCGCTGGTTGCGGGGCCAGACGGAGCGTTGTACGGCTCGACCTTGTATGGCGGCGCCAGCGGCTACGGCACGCTGTTCCGATTGGAGATCAACGGCACGTTCGCCATTCTGCATGATTTCAACTATACGGACGGCGCCAATCCCTACGCGGCGCTGGTGACAGGACCGGGTGGAGCGTTGTACGGCTCGACTTTGTATGGCGGCACCAGCGGTGCCGGCACGCTGTTCCGACTGGAGACCAACGGCAGCTTCACCAGGTTGCATGATTTCAACTATACGGACGGCTACTATCCGTACGCAGTGCTGGTAGCGGGACCCGATGGAGCGTTGTACGGCTCGACCTTCCAGGGCGGCGCCAGCGGCGCCGGCACGCTGTTCCGACTGGAGACCAACGGCACCTTCACCCAACTGCATGAATTCAACTCCACTGACGGCTACTATCCGTACGCGGCGCTCGTGGCCCGACAAGACGGAGCCTTGTATGGATCGACGTTGTCCGGAGGCGCCATTGGCTACGGCACGCTGTTCCGACTGGAGACGAACGGCACTTTCGCCAAGCTGTATGATTTCAACTTCACTGACGGCTCCAATCCGCAGGCGACGCTGGTAGAGGGACCGGACGGAGCGCTGTACGGCTCGACGGTGGATGGAGGGCCTCGACGTGGCGGGATCCTCTTTAAGCTTGTGCTGGATCGGGCTCCGATTGCCTACGCAAAGACCGTCTCAGTACCGGAAGACACAGCGTTGCCGATCACGCTGAGCGGCTCTGATGCAGACGGCGACCCGCTCACGTTCGCAGTAGTAAGCGGAACGGTTCACGGGACGTTGACCGGCACGCCGCCGAATCTGACTTACAGGCCGGACGCTGACTTCAACGGCACTGACAGCTTCACTTTCAAAGTCAGCGACGGGACAGAGGATTCGCCGGAAGCCACCGTCACAATCAACGTCACGCCGGTGAATGATCCGCCAGTCGGCCTGGCGGACAATTACACCATCAGCGAAGACACGGTGCTGGTGGTTGCAGCGCCTGGCGTTCTGGCGAATGACGTCGACGTGGATGGTGACCCGCTGACGGCCGTCCTGGTTAACCGCGCCAAGAAAGGCACCGTAACGCTGAACTCCAACGGATCGTTCACTTACAGTCCAGCGCCCAACTTCAACGGCACCGACAGCTTCAGTTATCGCCCCAGCGATGGCAGTGCGAATGGGGGTCCCACGACGGTCAGCATTGTCGTCACTCAGGTAAACGATGCTCCCATCGCCAACGCAGGCCCGGACCAGGTGGTTCCGCTGAAGCGAGGCAAAACCGCCGTGACGCTTGACGGCAGCGGGTCAACGGACCCCGACGGCGACACGCTTACTTATCGCTGGATGCTGGGATCAACGGTGCTGGGCACCAACCGGAAAATGACGACGAGCTTCACTACTGCCGGAGTTTACACGCTCGCGCTTACCGTTAGCGACCCTTCCGGAGCGACCAGCACGGATCAAGTCGTCATCACGGTGCAATAAAACAGGGAACAATGCCACCGGGACGGTCGTTTACTGGAATGCGAAGGGCGCGTCTGACCCTGAAGCGCGTGCGGAAAAAACACGCATATGCGTGTTTTTTCCGCACATCGCGCTGGGACAAGTTCAGAGTTCCGCAATCCATCGCGGGTCGCTGCGGGAGGTGTGTCCTCACGCGGCGGTGACTTTGGCGCGGAACGGGCGCCGGATTTGATTGTGGAGATCTCCTGTCTTCCGACTTCTATCTGCATTCTCCTTATTTCTTCGCCAGTTCGATGGCGTCGAACAAACTTTCCAGGTTGTTCAACGGCGTGCCCCGGGCGGGCGATGGATTGAGCACCTGCCGCAAGTACACGATCGCGTCGGGGATATTCTGGACGGAGCGGGGCAGGACGGCGCCGCAGGCGTTGGCGTGACCGCCCCCTTGAAGCTTTTCGGCGACTTTCAAGGCCTCGCCGTTGCGACTGCGCAGGCTCACCAAGATCATTCCGTTGCCGCGGCGGAAGAGCGTGATCAAGACCGGGTAGGGTGTGGCGCGTTGTTCGAGCAAATGGTGCACGATCTGGTTCGTATTCCCGATGACCGTGTTCGCCAGGCCGACCGACGGGCTGAGTTCAGTGATGTTGCCCTTGGTCCAGGCAAAGCCGATTGGGTCCTCGATGCGCCGCTTCACTTCCATCACTTTGAGCAACGGATGGTCGAGCAGTCTCTCCGGATTGCCTTCGATCAACGCTTCCAGGTTCCAGAACTGGTAGGTCTTGACAAGATTCGCGTAGTCGTTGGCGAGAACGAAGTCCGGGTCGTCTTCGAGAAACAGGTCGGCGACGTTGTTCAAATGGACCAGGCGGTCGAGCTTTGCCGTGCCCAGTTCGTGCTGTTGACAAAGCTCGTAACAGAGCAGGCCGGCCGACTTGTTCAGGTCATGGATCAATTGCGCGTATTTGGGCGTGAAATCAGTGGCGTGATGGTCAATGACCACCCAATTCGGTTTGTCGAGTCGCAGCTCAAAGGTCAGGTCGCTGACCCAGGCCGATTTTTCCGGCAAACTGCGCTGACGCCAGTTGTGGTTGTGATACGCCTGCAAGGGCACGTCGCTGTCGAACAACTGGCGGGCCAGACGGCGCAACAACAGACCCGACAGCAATCCGTCCAGGTCACTTTCGTGAGTCAGAATCACATCCGGTTTGGGTAACGAAACCATACGCGTCGAAGCTAACGCATCCTGTGGTATGTGGCCAGCGGGGAATTTGGACGATTTGGCGGGGGTTTGTTGTCAGTGGTCAGCGGTCAGTGGTCAGTGGACAGTGATCAGTCGTCAGTGACCAGTGATCAGTTGTTTGGTCGCGCCAGCGTTACGCCTCCGGACCACTGACGACTGACGACCGACGACCGATCTTTTTCCTTCACCGACTTCACACGATGGCGCACAATTTGATCTGCGAAATGGACCTCTTTGATATGACGGATCAAGTGGCGGTGGTGATCGGCGCCACCGGTGTTCTGGGCGGTGCCATTGCAGAAGGCCTGGCCGGGGCCGGAGCGCGCGTCGCGGTTGCCGGACGCAGCGCCGAACGCGGCGAAGCGAGGGTGAAGCAAATCAAGCAAGCCGGCGGCGTGGCGGCGTTTTTTTCCGCCGACGCGATGTCGCGCGAAAGTTTGCGCGCCGCCAATCAGCAGATCGAGAAGTCGCTGGGCGCGCCGGCGATTCTGGTGAATGCCGCCGGCGGCAATGATCCCAAAGTCACTTTGAGCCCGGACCGCAATTTTGAAGAGGTCGCTTTGGAGGATTGGCGGGTCAATTTCGACCTGAACCTGGTCGGCGGCGTGTTGTTGCCCTGCCAGGAATTTGGGCCGGCCATGGTCCGGCGCGGCAAAGGAAGCATCATCAACATCGCGAGCGTCTCGGCGCACGTGCCCTTGTCGCGGGTCGTGGCCTACTCCGCGGCCAAGGCAGCCGTGCTGAGCCTGACGAAGTTCCTGGCGCGCGAGTGGGCCAGCGGAGGCGTCCGCGTCAATTCTCTTACGCCCGGTTTTTTTCCGGCGGAACAAAATCGCCGCGTGCTGTTCAACCCGGATGGCACTCCCACCCCGCGGGCACAGGCGATCATCGGTCACACGCCGATGGGCCGGTTTGGCGAACCCCAGGAACTGGTTGGGGCCGCCATTTATCTGGCCAGTTCCAAGGCCAGCGGTTTTGTCACCGGCGCCGACCTCCGTGTCGATGGCGGGTTCCTTTGCCACACGATTTGATTTTAAACGGTTCAACGTTTTAACGCATCAACGCTTCCACGAACCGATGGCGCTCATTTCAAAAACGGCTTCGCCGGGCAATACCCTGACGCGCGAGGAGATCGCGGATGTGATCGCGCAGGCCTGTCCCGCCAAAGAATATCGCGACAAAAAAGTGTTGCTGATCGTTCCCGACGGGACGCGGACCGGACCGGTCGGTCGGTTGTTTCAGACGCTTTACCGGCGGATGGGCGAAGCGGCAAAGGCATTCGACGTGCTGATCGCGCTCGGGACGCACCAGCCGATGAGCGAAACGGCCATTTGTCAGCGACTGGAGATTTCGAAGTTGGAGCGGGGAGAAACGTACCGGCGGGTTCGTTTTTTCAACCATGACTGGGACAATCCCTCGGCACTCAAACGCGTGGGCGTCATCCCGGCCGACGAAATCAGCAAATTGTCGAACGGCTTGTTCGCAATGGAGGTGCCGGTGGACGTAAACCGGTTGGTGTTCGATTATGACCGGATCATCATCGTCGGGCCGGTGTTCCCGCACGAAGTGGTCGGGTTTTCCGGCGGCAATAAATACCTGTTTCCGGGCGTCGCCGGTCCGGAGATACTGAATTTCTTTCACTGGCTGGGCGCGGTGATCACCACGCCCAAAATCATCGGCAACAAAGGGACGCCCGTCCGCCGGGTGGTGGACCGGGCCGGCTCAATGGTCAACCTGCCCAAACTTTGTCTCTGCATGGTGGTGGAAGGGCAGGGGTTGGCCGGGCTGTTTGCCGGCACGCCGGAAAACGCGTGGGACGGCGCGAGCGACTTGTCGCGACAACGACACATTGTTTATAAAGAAAAACCTTTTCACACGATCCTTTCCTGCGCGCCGGCGATGTATGACGAGGTTTGGACGGGCGGCAAGGCGATGTATAAACTCGAACCGGTGCTGGCCGACGACGGCGAACTGATCATCTATGCGCCGCACATTTCGCAGGTCTGCTTCACGCACGGCAGAGTGATCGAGGAAGTCGGTTACCATTGCCGCGACTACTTTTTGCGGCAATGGGACCGGTTCAAGCATCACCCGTGGGGCGTGCTGGCTCATTGCGCGCATGTTTATGGCCTCGGCACTTTTGTCAACGGCGTCGAAAAACCACGCGCGCGCGTGACGCTGGCCACGCAAATCCCGCCCGAGAAATGCCAACAGATCAACCTGGGCTATCGCGATCCGGACAGCGTTCGCGTCGAAGATTTCGCGAATCGCGAGGACGAAGGCGTCCTGCTGGTGCCGAAGGCAGGGGAAACGTTGTTTCGGCTGAAGAATCCGCCCGAGTGGGCAAAGGGATAACAGAAAATGCGTACAAACCAGACGAGCGCCCTTTCCATGGACCGCCGTGTCGTCCTCGTCCTCCTCCTCGATTGGATGGCTTGGCTTCGAGGACGAGGACGACGACGAGCACGAGGACGAACTGGTTCATGGTCCCAATGCATTCGGAAAAACGAGAGAGAGCTATCCATGAACCATCAGAATTTCCACCAGGTTTTAGAGTGCGCCAGTCCTCTGGCGCTTTTGGAACGTTGCGGGGCCGATCGAAAGTGCCGGAAGACCGGCGCACTCCAAGACGCTACCGCGCGATCCAGAGGTTCCGGGGTATATGACGTGAGTTTCGGTCGAGGAACGCTCGCCCGGTCCCGCTCCGCATTTGACGAGGAGAAGGCTGCCCCAAAGCCGGATGATGGGAAGTTCCCAAGCAGGGTTGGTCGGATCGGGCACTGGTATGCTTTGATGGTACTGCTGGCTTTTTACCTGCCGTTGGCGCACGCAGACGCCGGCCTCACTATCGGCTGGACCAACAACATGCTGACAATTTCCGGGCCAGACATGCCCGGCGGGAAGGTGGAGATCTGGTATCTCGAAGCCTTTTGTCGCAGCGGCTCGACGCACCGGGACTGGCAGCGGACGACGATCCCGCACAAGACCGAGTTGGTGTCGGCGAAGAAGGACGGGAAGCGGCTCCAATTGCGGACGACGGTGGAGCCAAACGTCGAGGTGATGCATGAGGTCCGGGCAGGAAGCGATGAAGTGGATTTCAAACTCACGTTGAAGAACCACGGCCACGAGTTCGTGGATGTGCAATGGTTCCAGCCTTGTCTGCGCGTGGACCGTTTCACCGGATGCAACCAGACCAACTACATCACCAAAAGTTTCGTTTTCACCGATCGCGGGTTGACCATGCTCGACAAGACGCGCCGGACGGAGGAGGCGATTTATCACGGCGGCCAGGTCTATGCGCCCAAAGGAATCAATCTCGAGGATGTGAACCCGCGTCCGCTCAGTCCCGATCAACCCGTCAGCGATCTCATCGGCTGTTTTTCGGCCGACGCTCAGCATTTACTGGCGATGGCCTGGGACCAAACACAGGAGTTGTTTCAAGGCGTGATCGTCTGCCTGCACAACGATCCGCGCGTGGGCGGGCTCAAGGCCGGCGAGACGAAGAAACTCCACGGCAAGATTTACTTCATGAAGAACGATCCGGAGGCCTTGTTGAGGCGCTACAAACGGGACTTCCCGAAATGATGCTCCCGCCGCTCAGACCAGGTGGCGCCGGTCGCGCCGCGACTGGCGGCGAACCGCGGCGCGGCTCGCTCCACCTTGGGCCGGCGCGGCTCGCCCAACCAT
>WNGF01013170.1_pt1 | contig 15817 bp, 12 predicted proteins | sample 5400641 | NCBI WGS metagenome assembly WNGF01 (sample SAMN13153371, study PRJNA577476) | soil metagenome | isolation source: 80 cm soil or saprolite under grassland replicate 2 | place: USA:California | collected 2016-06-15
CCGGGGGTGGGCGCTCCGGGCGGTGGAGGCGGCGACATGACCGACGCGCCCCTCCTCTACTACGAGCCTCCGGCGCCGCTTCCGACCGAGTACCGCGTCGGGCTCTGCGCCTGGCAGGACAAGAGCATGCTCGAGGAAGGGCACTTCTACCCGATCAAGAGCATGAAGGCGGAGGAGCGGCTCTGGTGGTACAGCCGGTTCTTCGACTGCGTGGAGGTGAACTCGACGTTCTACGCGCCGCTCGCGGCCGACAACGCCGTGCGCTGGGTGAAGCGGACGCCGGCCGGCTTCCTGTTCAGCGTCAAGGCCTACGCGCTCCTGACCGGCCATCACCTGGATGCCGCCCGCCTCCCCGAGCCCCTCCAGAGCATGCTGCCGGCGACGGCCCGACCCAACGCGCGCGGCCAGCTCGAGAACACGCTGTTCCCGCGCGAGGCCCACGACTGGGCCTTCGCGACCTTCCGCGAGGCGCTCCGGCCGCTCGAGGACAGCGGCAAGCTCGGCTACGTGCTCTTCCAGATGGCCCCCTGGGTGAGATACGGACGCGAGGCGCTCGACTACCTCGCGAGCCTGCCCGACCGCCTGCCCGGGCTCACCCTCGCCGTGGAGTTCCGCGACGCCTCGTGGCTGCCGGCGCACACCGATGAAGTCTTGCGCTTCCTCGGCGAGCGCGGCCTGAGCTACGTGTCCGTGGACGCCCCCCGGACGCCGGCCGGCGTCGCGACCACGGTGGCCCTCACGTCGCCCGTGGCCGTGCTCCGGCTGCATGGACGGAACGCGGCGGGGTTCCTGAAGCAGCTCCGCGGCGAGTCACCGAGCGTGGCGGAGAAGTACGGGTATCTCTACAACGAGGCCGAGCTCGGGGAGATCGTCGCCCGGGGACGCGGCCTGGCGGGGCATGCCCGCCGCGTGTACTTCAAGCTCAACAACAATGTCGGCGATGCGCCGGCCATCAACGGCATCCAGATCCGGGAGCTCTTGGGCCTGGACAATGCCGACCGGACCGGGGTGGAGGCCGAGTGGCGCCGCCGGCGCGCCCGCTGACCCCGCCGGAATCCGCATGCTAGAATGACGCATCGGAACGTTGTGCGCTCCCGGAGGATCATGTCGTGCCGATTTACGAGTACGAGTGCCAAGGCTGTCGCCGTCGCGTGAGCCTGCTGGTGCGCTCCGTCGCCGGCCATACCTCCCCCCGATGTCCGCGCTGCGGAAGCGCCGAGCTGTCCCGCCTCATGTCGCGCTTCGCCACGGTGAAATCGGAGGATGCCCGCCTCGAGTCCCTCGGTGACCCCTCCCAGTACGGTGACCTCGACGAGAACAATCCCAAGAGCGTCGCCCGCTTCATGAAGCGCATGGGGCAGGAGATGGGCGAGGACCTGGGCGACGACCTCGACGCCGCGATGGACGAGGCCATGGCCGAGCCGGGGGGCGAAGGGGAGGGGGGGCTGAGCGAGGGCGGTCTGGCCGACGCCGGGATCGGTGATGAAGGTTGACGTCCTGGCCGGCTGGACCGGCCTGGACGAGAAGCGCTGGAACGGTCTCCTCGATCGATCCAAGCTTCCGTCGGTCTTCCTGTCCTGGCAGTGGCAAACTCAGTGGGCGCAGGCCTTCGCGCGGGACCGTCGCCTTCATCTCCTGAGCGTCACCGATGAAGAGGGCGGCCTGACGGGGCTCCTGCCGCTCTACGAGGAACAGCCGGCCACGCTCCGCTTCCTCGGCGGCGTCGACGTCTCCGACTATCTCGACGTCATCGTCGCGGCGGGCCGCGAGGAGGAGGTGTGGCATGCCCTCCTCCAGCACCGCGCCGCCGAGCCTGTGGAGTGGGACCTGCATGCGATCCGCGCGACGTCGCTCACGCCGAGCCTCGTGCCCGCCCTCGCGCCCGCCTACGGCCTCCAGGTCTCGACCACCGTCGAGGAACGCTGCCCCGTGCTCCCGCTGCCGGAGACCTGGGACGACTACCTCGCCCGCCTCTCGGCGAAGGACCGGCACGAGCTGCGCCGCAAGATGCGCAAGCTCGAGCGCGAGCTGCCGGGCGCCACCGTGCGCTCCCATCACGGGCACGAGGGCTGGGACGAGGCGCTGAGCCGGTTCCTCAGGCTCCACCGCCTGTCCAAGGTCGGCAAGGCGCGCTTCATGGACGAGCGGATGGAGCGGTTCTTCCGCGATGCGACCGGCGCCCTCGCCGCGGCCGGGTGGGCGCGCCTCTGGTTTCTCGAGTGCGCGGGCGCGGCGGTGGCGAGCTTCCTCTGTCTCGAATACGCGGGGACGGTGGGGCTCTACAACTCCGGCTTCGACCCGGCTCATGCGGGGCTCGCCCCGGGCATCGTGCTGCTGGCCCACGTGATCAGGGACGCCATCGATCGCGGCATCCCGACCTTCGACTTCCTCCGCGGTGAAGAGCCCTACAAGCAGGGCTTCGGCCCGATCCCGGAGGACCTCTACAACGTGAGGATCGCGCCGTGAGGCTGCGGGTGGCCGTGCTCTCCGTGCACACCTGCCCGCTCGCCGCCCCGGGCGGCAAGGAGACGGGGGGCATGAACGTGTACGTGCGCGAGACGGCGCGCGAGCTGGCCCGGATGGGCGCCCACGTCGACGTCTTCACGCGCTCGCAGAACCCGAGGATCCCGCCCGTCGTGGAGATGGGCCAGGGCGCGCGCGTCGTCCACCTCCCCGCCGGGCCCGAGGCGCCCATGCCCCGCGAGGAGGTCCACCGGCACCTGGATCAGTTCGCGGCCGGGGTCGAGGCGTTTCGCTGGGACGAGGGGCTCGACTACGACCTGATCCACGCCCACTACTGGCTCTCGGGGGCCGCGGGGCTCGTCCTCCGGAACGCGTGGGGCGTGCCCCTCGTCCAGATGTTTCACACCCTCGGCCGGCTCAAGAACTCGGTGGCGCAGGCCCCCTCCGAGGTGGAGCCCGAGCTGCGGATCAGCGAGGAGTCCAGGATCGTCGGCGCCGCGGACCGCATCGTCGCCGCGAACGTGGTGGAGCGCGCGCACCTGGTCTGGTACTACGGCGCGCCCGCCGAGCGCGTGGCGGTGATCCCGTGCGGCGTCGACACGGACCTGTTCCAGCCCATGGCGCCGGCGACGGCCAAGGATCTGCTCGAGCTCGGGCCGGAGCCGCTGCTCCTCTATGTCGGGCGGCTTCAGCCCATCAAGGGCCTCGAGACCCTGCTCCAGGCCATGACTCGACTCGACGGCGCCGCCAAGCTCCTCATCATCGGCGGCGATCAGGACGAGCCGGAGAACGGCCACGGGGTGTATCTCCGTGAGCGCGTGGCGGCGCTCGGACTCGCGCGGCGCGTGCGCTTCCTCGGCGCCCAGCCCCAGCGCCGGCTCCGGCTCTTCTACGCCGCGGCGGAGGCGACGGTCATGCCCTCCTATTACGAGTCCTTCGGCATGGTCGCGCTCGAGGCCATGGCCTGCGGCAGCGCCGTGGTGGCGTCCCGCGTGGGCGGGCTCACCACCACGGTCAAGGACGGCGTGACCGGCCATCTCGTGCCCGAGGGCGATCCCGCGGCCCTGGCGGAGTGCCTGGCCGGCTTGCTCCGCGATCGCGGGGCGCGCGACAGGCTCGGCGCCGAGGCTGCCCGCTGGGCCGCGGAGCACCGCTGGCCCTGCGTGGCCGAGGCGGTGTGCCGCCTCTATTCGGAGTTCAAGCCGGCCGCCGTTCAGCATCTGGCCCAGGCGCGCTGCCGCCCGTAGAGCCTGTAGCCAGCGTGCTGGACTCCGGCGGCGTCGGGCATTGATCGCCGTCGTCTCGCGTGAAGACTCGCTGAAGCGTGATGCCGATGTCGTCGGCATGCTGCTCGAGCGCGTCGCCGACCCGAATGTCACCGACACCGACGGGCTGAGCCGCTCATTTTCATGAGAGGGAGAATCCCATGCGGAGCTTGATCGAAGGCGGTGACATCGTCGCCTACGCCGGCGGGGGCCACCGCCTGCTGCGCGGAGGCGTCCTCGTTTTCGAGGACGACCGCGTGAGCTTCGTCGGGACGTCCTTCCCCGGCGCCGTCGACCGGCGGATCGACGCCTCGGGCAAGCTCGTGATCCCCGGGCTGGTCAACATCCACTGTCACGCCGACGTCGAGGCGGGCGGGCGCCTGGTCGCCGACGTCGGCAGGCGGGACTACTTTCACACCGGCTTCCTCAACTACTTCGCCGCGAGGAAGGGCGTCAAGGCGCTCGGAGCCCGGCAGGACCCCGAGATCGGCGGTCGGTTCGCGCTCGCCGAGCTGCTCCGAAACGGCTGCACCACCGTCGTGGAGATCGGGGTGGCCGCCGAGCAGCACGCGCGCATCGCCGGTGAGCTGGGCCTGCGTGCCTATCTCTCCCCCGCCTACAAGTCGCACGACTACTGCCTCACCGCCGAGGGCCAGCTCTACTACGACGTCGACGAAGAGGCGGGCCTGGCTGGCCTCGAGCGCGCCAAGGCGTTCATTCGAGCGCACGCCGGCCGCTACGGCGGTCGTATCCAGGGCATGCTCTTCCCGTACCAGGTCGACACCTGCAGCCCGGGGCTCCTCCGCGCCACCCGCAAGGCCGCCGACGAGCTCGGGGTCGGGATCGAGATCCACGCGGGCCAGAACCTCCTCGAGTTCCACGAGATCCTGCGCCGCCACACGATGACGCCGGTGGAGTACCTGGCCGACACCGGCCTCCTCGCGCCCGGCGCGATCGTCGGGCACTGCATCATCAGCACCGCCCATCATCTGGCCGCCCTGCCGGGGGGGCGCGACCTCGAGATCCTGGCCCGCACCGGCGCCTCCGTCGCGCACTGCCCGCTCGTCTTCGCCCGGCGCGGCAACGCGCTGGAGTCGTTCACGAAGTTCCGCCGGGCCGGCGTCAACGTCGGCCTCGGCACCGACACCTACCCGCGAGACCTCATCAGCGAGATGCGCTGGGCCTCGAATCTCGGCAAGATCGTCGAGCGCGACTTCACCGCCGCCACCGCCGCCGAGGTCTTCACGGCCGCCACCCTCGGCGGCGCCCGGGCGCTCTCGCGCGACGACCTCGGTCGCCTCGCGCCCGGGGCGAAAGCCGACATCGTACTGATCGACATGCGGAGCCTGCGCATCGGACCCTACCGCGATCCGATCAAGGCCCTCGTGCAGTGCGGGACCGGGGACGATGTCGACCAGGTCATCGTGGACGGCGAGACCGTCGTCGAGGGCGGCCGCGTCGTGGGCGTGGACGAGGTAAAGCTCCTGGCCGAGGCGCAGGCGGAGGCCGAGCGGCTCTGGCGCGACGTGCCCGAATGGCACTGGCAGGGGCTGACGGCGGACCAGCTCTCGCCCCCGTCGTTTCCGCCGCTCACCGCCGATCTCACGAGCTGAGCCGAGGAGACGCCCCATGAGCGACCTCACCCGCCGCCAGTTCCTGGCTTCCACCGCGGCGGCCGCCGCCACGCTCGCGACGCCCGCCCTCGCCCAGACGCCGAAGCGGGGCGGCACGCTGCGGTTCATCCCCATCGGCGACCTGAAGATCCTGGATCCGATCTGGACCACCGCGTACATCACGCGCGATCACGGCTACATGATCTGGGACACGCTCTTCGCGACCGACGCCAACTTCCAGATCAAGCCGCAGATGGTCGACAAGCACACCACGAGCCGCGACGGCATGAAGTGGAGCTTCACCCTGCGTGATGGACTCCGCTTCCACGACGGCCAGCCGGTGACGGCCGAGGACTGCGTGGCCTCGATCGTGCGCTGGGGCAAGAAGGACCCGCTCGGCAAGCTCCTGTTCGCCGCGACCGGGAAGTTCCAGGCCACCGACAAGAAGAGCTTCGTGCTCGAGCTCAAGGAGCCGTTCGGGCTGGTGCTCGACGCGCTCGGCAAGCCCTCGAGCAACGTGCCCTTCATCATGCCCGCGCGCCTCGCCGCCACCCCGCCCGACGAGCAGGTGAAGGAGCCCATCGGCTCCGGGCCGTTCAGGTTCGTCAAGGAGGAGTGGCAGCCGGGCAACCAGGTGGTCTACGCGCGCAACCCGGACTACGTGCCGCGGAGCGAGCCGCCGAGCGGGGCCGCCGGCGGCAAGCACGTGTACCTCGACCGCGTCGTCTGGCGCTACATGCCCGACTCCGCGACGGCGGCGAACGCGCTCGAGGCCGGGGAGCTGGACTACTGGCAGTTCCCGCCCGCGGACTTCGTGGCCAGACTGGAGAAGAACCCGAACCTCGCCACGTTCATCGCCGACCCGGTCGGGCTCACCGGCTGGCTGCGTCCGAACCACCTGCACCCGCCGTTCAACCAGAAGAAGGCGCGCCAGGCGCTGCTCCACATGGTGGACCAGGAGATGTATCTCCAGGCCGCGATCGGCCAGCCGAAGTACTACCGCACCTGTCCCGGCCTGTTCCTGTGCGGCCACGTGCCCTACGAGAGCAAGGCCGGCGCCCCGGCCCGCCCCGACCTCGAGCGTGCCCGCTCACTCATGAAGGAGTCGGGCTACGACGGCCGGCCGGTGGTCGTCCTCGATCCCACCGACCGCCCCGAGCTCCACGGCGCCGCGCTCGTGACCCGCGAGCTCCTCACCAAGATCGGCGTCACCGTCGACCTGCAGGCCCTCGACTGGAGCACCTTGATCACCCGGCGCGCCAAGAAGGAGCCGCCCGCCGCCGGTGGCTGGAACATCTTCTGCACGAACTGGATCTCCGCGGACGCCCTGACCCCCGCCGTGAACGCCGGCGTCGCCGGTGGCGGCGACACGGGCTGGTTCGGCTGGTCGTCGAGCCCCGAGCTCGAGAAGCTCCGCATGGACTGGATCCGCGCCACCGATCCCGCGAAGAAGAAGCAGCTGGCGGAGCAGATCCAGGTCGTCGCCTTCGACGAGGTGCCGTATGTCACCTGGGGCCAGTACGTGCAGCCGTCGCTCTACCGGAAGAGCGTGCGTGGCGTGCTCCAGTTCCCGGCGGCGGTGCTCTGGAACGTGTGGATGGAGACGTAGGTGACGTCGCGCCATGGCCGGTGACTCCTTCGAGGGGATCGAGGGCGACCTCAATCTCTCACCGCACCGCGCCGAGTGGACGCGGCGAAACATCGGGCCGGAGACGCGTCGATGGCTCGAGGAGGACGCCCGCTACTTCCTCCACCAGGCGCTGTCCACGCCGTGCCTCAACGCCCTCGCGCGCGCGGACGGCATCTACCTGGAGGACCTGGAAGGCCGCCGCTACATGGACTTCCACGGCAACAGCGTCCACCAGGTCGGCTTCGGCAACCCCGCCGTGATCGCGGCCGTCAAGGCGCAGCTCGACGAGTTGAGCTTCTGCACGCGGCGCTACACCAACATTCCCGCCGTGGAGCTGGCGAGGAAGCTGGCGCAGATCACCCCCGGTGATCTCGCCAAGTCGCTCTTCTGCCCGAGCGGCGCCGCCGCCATCGGGATGGCGCTCCGGCTGGCGCGCGTCGCGACGGGGCGCCACAAGACCCTCTCGATGTGGGACTCCTTTCACGGCGCCTCGCTGGACGCGTCGAGCGTCGGCGGGGAACGGATGTTCCGCGGCGACGTCGGCCCCTTGCTGCCCGGCACCGAGCACGTGCCGCCGCCCGACGCTTCCCGCTGCGCCCTCGGCTGCGGGGGCCGGTGCGATCTCCGCTGCGCCGGCTACGTGGAGTACGTGCTGGAGCGCGAGGGCGACGTGGCCGCCGTCGTCGCCGAGCCGGTCCGGAGCACGCCGGCCATCCCGCACCGTGAGTACTGGCCCCGCATCCGGGCGGCCTGCGACCGCACCGGCGCCCTCCTGATCTTCGACGAGATCCCGCAGTGCCTGGGACGCACCGGGACGATGTTTGCCTGCGAGCACTGGGGCGTCGTGCCCGATATCCTGGTGCTCGGCAAGGGGCTGGGCGGCGGCATCCTGCCCATGGCGGCGATCGTCACGCGGCCCGATCTCGACGTGATGGCCGACCGCGCCCTCGGCCACTACACCCACGAGAAGAACCCCGTCGCCTGCGCGGCTGCCCTGGCCGCCATCCACTACATCGAGCAGGCGGGGCTGGTCGACCGGGCTCGCGAGCTGGGCGCTCACGCGCTCGCCCGGGTGACCGAGATGGCCGAACGGCACCGGCTGATCGGCGATGTCCGAGGGCTCGGGCTTCTCCTGGGGCTGGAGCTGGTGCGGGACCGCGAGACACGAGAACGAGCCACGGAAGAGGCCGACCGAGTGATGTACACCGCGCTCGAGCGGGGGCTCAGCTTCAAGGTGAGCGCCGGCAACGTCCTGACGCTGACGCCGCCCCTCACCATCAGCCGCGCCGAGCTGGATCGCGCTCTCGCGATCGTGGACGAGTGCCTCACCGAGATCGAAGCCGGCTGACCACGACCCCGCCGGCGACACGGAGGAAGCGAAACGTGCCCTACACCTATCAGCGACGCTATCGAGGAAAGATCCAGGCCGTCCTGCTCGACTGGGCCGGCACCACCATGGACTACGGGTGCATGGCGCCGGCGGTGGTCTTCATCGAGGTCTACAAGCGCCAGAGCGTTCCCATCACCATGGAGGAAGCGCGGGCCCCGATGGGCGCCCACAAGCGCGTGCACATCCAGAAGATCGGCCAGCTCGACAGCGTCCGCCGCCGCTGGGAAGCGGCGCACGGGCGGTTGCCGACCGACGACGACGTGAGCCGGATGTTCGCCGACTTCGTGCCGCTGCAGCTGGCGTGCCTGTCCGATTACTCGGAGCTGATCCCCGGCACGCTCGAGGCGGTCACGGCCATGCGCGCGCGTGGGATCAAGATCGGGTCGACGACCGGTTACACCAGCGAGATGATGAAGATCAACCTGGCCGACGCCCGACGCCAGGGCTATGTGCCGGACTCCACCGTCTGCGCCAGCGACGTCCCCGCCGGCCGGCCCTATCCCTACATGTGCCTGCAGAACGTCATCAACCTTCAGGTCTCGCCCGTCGACGCGTGCGTCAAGATCGACGACACGAATGTGGACCATCGGCCTCGCCGTGAGCGGCAACGAGATCGGCCTGCCCCTCAAGGAGGTGCAGGCCATGGACCCGGCGGAGCGGGAGCTGAAGCGCCAGCGCGCCTACACGCGCATGTACCAGTGCGGCGCCCACCACGTCGTCGACAGCATCGCCGACGTCATGCCCTGTCTGGACGACATCGAGCAGAGGATCGCCCGCGGCGAACGGCCCTGAGCCTCGCCGCCTTCAACGTGGATTCGGAGAATCAGTCGCGTGGTGGTCGATGATGAAGCGGGAGATGCTGTGGCGCGACGGGAGTCCGGGCAGGGCGTCGCTCGGGAACCAGCGCGCGTCCTCGAGCTCGTCGGGATCGACCCGGATCTCGCCGCCGGCATAGGTCGCGACGAAGCCGACCATGAGCTGGCTCGGGAACGGCCAGTTCTGGCTTCCGACGTAGCGGATGTCCTTCACGTCCACGCCGACCTCTTCCTTCACCTCGCGCGCGACGGCCCCCTCGAGCGACTCGCCGTTGTCCACGAAGCCGGCGACGAGCGCGTAGCGTCCGGGCGCCCAGCCCGCCTTGCGGGCGAGCAGGCAGCGGCCGCCGTCCCTGACCATGACGATCACCGCCGGATGCAGATGCGGGTAGTGCTCGTAGCGGCACCGCGGGCAGCGCTTGCCCCACTCGCCCTCGAGCCGTTCGGTGCGTTCCCCGCATCGCGGACAGTGTCCGCTCGTGCCCTCCCACCAGAGGGCCTGCATCGCCATGCCGCCGAGCGACAGCAGATCGTCGGGGAGCCGCGTGCCCTGCATCGGGATCAGCGTCTCCGCCTGAAGGCCCTCGGGCAGCCGGGCGTCGCGAGCGAGGCGGGCCACCCAGCACTCGGTCCCGGCCAGGGTGCCGAGCCAGAGCGGCTCGCCGAGCGCCTCGTCGAATCCGGCGGGGGCGGATCCGGCCGGGAGGCGGAAGGCGGCGCCGTCGGGGACGACGATCAGCCGCTGCTCCTGGACGATGAGCCAGTGCCCGGTCGCCTCCGGCGGCTTGGCGCCGCGCTTGGCGGGGACGAAGGCGCCGCCGAGGCAGTCGCGATTGAAGGGCAGGTAGACCGAGAGCGGCGTGGTCACGAGCCCAGGAGGCCCACGTCCACCGGGCGCTCCGCGGAGGCGGCGGCGGGGGCGGCGCCCGTCTCCGGCCGGAGCGTCTGAAGCTCCGGCATCACCTCGCGCGCGAAGAGCCGCATGCTGCGCTCGGCCGCGTCGTAGGGCATGCCCGCGTAGCTGAAGACGCCGACGTAGTGGCTGTTGCCGGTCCGCGCGTGGATGTCCAGGATCTTCTCGTAGCACTGCTCGGGCGTGCCCCACACCTGCAGGTTCACGAAGTAGTCGATCACGGTGTCGGTCCCGTACTGCTGGATCTTCTCGCTCATCTTGCCGTAGTACTCGTACCCCTTGGTCCTCGCCAGGTGGTCGCCGGCGAACTGGTAGTGGTCGAGCACGGTGTGGTAGTAGCCGCCGATCCAGCGCTGCGCCTGCTCGCGCGCGCGCTCGGCGTCGTCGTCGCAGAAGGTCCAGCCCGCCGAGATCGGGGGCGGCGCGTCGGCCCCCTTCACCTCCCGGTAGACGGTCCGGTACGCGTCGAGCTCCTTGGCGACCTCCTTCCACGGCTTCTGCGGGATGATCAGGATGCCCACCCCCAGCTCCGCCATGATGCGCATCGATTCGGGGGAGACGGCGGCGGCGTAGGTGCGGCCGCGGAACGACCTGAACGGCCGGGGGCGGATGTCGGCGCGGGGCTGCCTGACGAACCGGCCCTCGTACTCGCAGTACCCACTCTCCAGCCCGCGCAGCAGCAGCTCCGCGGATTCGACGAAGCGTTCCCGGGACTCGTCCATCGACAGGCGGAAGCCGTCGAACTCCACCTTGCCGGCGCCGCGCCCGAGGCCCAGGATCAGCCGCCCGTCGCTGATGTTGTCGAGCATGGAGACTTCTTCGGCGACCCGCATGGGATCGTGCCACGGGAGCACGACCACCATCGAGCCGAGCTGCGCCGTCGTCGTCCGGCCGGCCATGTAGGTCAGGAATTGCAGGACGTCGGGGCACATCGTGTAGTCGGTGAAGTGATGCTCGACACCCCAGATCGACTGGAAGCCGAGCGGCTCGGCGAGGTCGGCCAGCCGGAGCTCGTTGCTGTAAACCTCGCGGTCGGAGCGCGCCTTGCCGGGATTCTGGAAGACGGCGGCCATTCCCACGTGCATGAGCAATCCCCCTCTGCGGGCATTGTGCCAGCAAACACCCAGAAGTGCCAACCCGGTCCGGTGATTCTGGTATGCTGCTGGGGGTGAGCGCTGGTCAAGGCGCGTTCGGACGGTTCCCGGCGATCCTGAGGCCCGCGCGGGGCCCCGCCGCGTACGGCCCCCAGATCCTGACCGGCCGGGGCTCCGGCCCGGTCGTGGCGGGCCGTTCGGCGTCGAACCCACTACCCGGAGAGCGTCGGTGAAGTCGAAGAAGACCTCTGTCCCGAAGGGGCGGCGTGGGCCCGGCAAGGGCGCGCCCGCGCGACGCCGGAACTCGCCGGCGCGGTCACGGAAGCGCTCGCGCGGCCATCGCGTCGAACATCCGGCGGCGGAAGCGTCGATCGTCGAGCCCGTCGCGGCGCCGGCGGCCGCGGTCGAAACCTCCGAGGGGGGGACCGACATCGCCCTCTCGACCCCGGAGCTCGACTTCGCCGGTCGCGCGCTCCCGCCCGAGCCCGAACGGCCGCTCCCCACCCGGCGGCGCGCGGTCTTCTTCGACGTCGAGAACACGAGCCGGCCGGAGCATATCACACGGGTGATCGATCACCTCGCGGTCGACTGGACGGGCTGGCGCACAGAGCTCATCGCAGTCGGCAACTGGAAGGTGATCGGCCGCGACACGGCGCGTCTCCTCGCCCGGCACGGCGCGCACCTGGTTCACAGCGCGCCATCGGTCGGCGTGAGCGACTGGAGCGACCTGCGGATCGGCGTCGCCGCCGGCGTGTGGCTGGCGGGCGCGCGGCCGGGCGACATGGTGGAGATCGTCACCAACGATCGCGCCTTCGACGCGGTCGGCGACGTGGCGGCCAGCCTCGGCATCTCGTTCAGACGGATCTCCGATCATGGGCTCGTGAGCGCCGCGGCCGGCACGCCGGGCCCGGCGCCGATGCGCGCGGCGGCGCCTGATTCACGCCCGCGTCGCCGTGGCCGAGGGCGCCGCCACCGCGCATGGCGCGATGGCGTTCCGGCGAGGGGCGCCGCCCCGGCGACGTCGCCTGCCCCCGCCCCCGTCCTCGCCGAGCCGCCGGAGGCCATCGCCGCCCCGACTCCTTCCGAGCCACACACGGCGCCGCACGACGAGATCATCGCCGTCGTGCACGACCTCATGCAGCGCCTGCCCGCGCGGACCGTGACGCTCGACACGCTGGCCAATGCGCTGAAGGCGCGCGGCTTCAGCCGGACCCCGGGCTCGCCTCGGCTGATCACCCGGCTACGACGGATCAAGGAGATCGACGTGAGCCGGTCCGGTGTGATCACCCTCCTCGGCGCCGGGGCCGCGACACGGCCGGCGGACCAGGTCGCGATGGAGCCCGCGCCCGTTTCCCCCGATGATGTCGAAGCGCCGCCGACACCGCCCGTGGGGGCGTCTCGTCGCCGCCGGTCCCGGCGCGGGCGCCGCCGGCGTCCGCGATCGGAGCCCGCTCCCGCTGTCTGAGGGCTGCTCGCTAGAGCTTGAGCCTGGTCTTGATGCGCTCGATCGCCTCGACGGTCTCGGCGCGCTGGCCGAAGGCGGTGAGTCGGAGATAGCCCTCACCGCTCGGGCCGAAGCCGGCCCCGGGCGTGCCCACCACGTGCGCCTCGTTCAGGAGCTTGTCGAAGAGTTGCCAGGAGCCGACACCGGGCGGAGTCTTCACCCAGATGTAGGGCGCGTTGCGGCCGCCGTACACGGTGAGGCCGACGGCCGCGAGCCCGGCGCGGATGGTGCGGGCATTCTCCATGTAGAAGTCGATGGCCTCGCGCACCTGCTTCTGCCCGTCGGGCGTGTACACGGCGGCCGCCGCCTTCTGGATGGGGTAGGGCACGCCGTTGAACTTGGTGGACTGGCGGCGGAACCAGAGCGCATGGAGGCTCACCGGCGCGCCGGTCGCCGATCGGCCCGTGAGTTCCTTCGGCACCACGGCGAAGGCACAGCGCGTCCCCGTGAACCCCGCCGTCTTGGAAAAGCTCCGGAACTCGATGGCCACCTCGCGGGCCCCCTCGATCTCGAAGATGGAGTGGGGCACGTCGGGGTCGCGGATGTAGGCCTCGTAGGCGGCGTCGTAGAGGAGGACGGCCTGGTGACGGCGGGCGTAGTCGACCCACGCGCTCAGGCTCTCCCGCGTGAGCACGGCGCCGGTCGGGTTGTTCGGGTAGCAGAGGTAGATGAGGTCCACGGGACGGCCGGGCAGGGCCGGGCTGAAGCCGTTGTCCTCCGTGCAGGGCAGGTACACGAGCCGGTCGTAACGCCCGGCCTGGTCGGCCCGTCCCGCGCGGCCGGCCATCACGTTGCTGTCCACGTACACGGGGTAGACGGGGTCGGTGAGGGCCACCACGCAGTCGGGGGCGAAGATCTCCTGGATATTGGCGGTGTCGCTCTTGGCGCCGTCGCTGATGAAGATCTCGTCGGGCGCCACCTTGACGCCGCGCGCGCCGTAATCGTGGGCGGCGATCTGCTCGGCGAGGAAGGGGTAGCCCGTCTCCGGCCCATAGCCCTTGAAGGTCTCCGCCCGCCCCAGCTCGTCGGCGGCGTCGTGGAGGGCACGGATCACGGCCGGCGGCAGCGGCCGCGTGACGTCGCCGATGCCGAGGCGGATCAACCGGGCGCCGGGGTTCGCGGCCCCGAAGGCCTGTACGCGCTTCGCGATGTCGGAGAAGAGATAGCTCGACTTGAGCTCGAGGTAGTGATCGTTGACGCGCGCCAAGTCAGGTCTCCTCGGTTTGGGATGCGCCCAGGGGCGGCACGCCGATTCTAGCAGAACGCTCGCACGCTCGGAGGAGAACGAAGCGCAGCCAGCCGGAAGCCGCCGCGCCGCCACCCGCCCGATCTCGCGAGTGTCGCTCGGTGAAACGGAGACACGGCGGGCGCCGGGCGTCCTGCAACCCGGGGGCCGGCTTGTGATAGACTCCGGCCCGATGAGCCCTTGGGCGAAGAGGCCCTGCCGCCGCGCGAGGTCTTCGACCGGAACGGTGCTCCGATGAGCCGATGAGCCCTTGGGCGAAGAGGCCCTGCCGCCGCGCGAGGTCTTCGACCGGAACGGTACTCCGATGACCGTCCTCCTCGATGTCGAGGACCTCCAGACCCACTTCACGACCTCCGGGGCGGTGGTCCGCGCCGTGGACGGCGTGTCCTGGGACGTGCGGCCCGGCGAGACGGTGGCGCTGGTCGGTGAGTCCGGCTGCGGCAAATCGGTGAGCGCGCTCTCCGTGATGCGCCTGGTGGCGGGGCCGGCCGGGCGGATCGTGGGCGGCCGCATCGTCTTCAAGGGGCGTGATCTCCTCGCTCTCTCCGAGGAAGAGATGCGCCGGATCCGGGGCAAGGACATCGGCATGATCTTCCAGGAGCCGATGACGTCGCTCAACCCGGTGCTGTCGGTCGGGCGCCAGCTCACGGAGACGGTGGAGATCCACCTCGGCATGACGGCCGCCCAGTCGCGCGCGCGCGCCGTCGAGCTGCTCTCGCTGGTCGGTGTCTCGGACCCGGAGCGGCGGCTCTCGCAGTATCCCCACCAGTTCAGCGGGGGCATGCGGCAGCGCATGATGATCGCCATGGCCCTGTCCTGCAACCCGGCCCTCGTCCTGGCCGACGAGCCCACCACCGCGCTCGACGTGACCATCCAGGCCCAGATCCTGGAGCTGATGAAGGATCTCTCCCGCCGCCTGGGCGCGGCCATGCTCATCATCACGCACAACCTGGGTGTGGTCGCCCGCTACGCCGACCGTGTGAACGTCATGTACGCGGGCCGGATCGTGGAGCGCGGCACCGCGCGGGAGATCTACGCCGACCCCCGCCACCCGTACACGCGCGGGCTCCTGCGATCCGTCCCTCGACTGGACGAGCCCCGCCGGTCCAAGCTCCAGCCGGTCCCGGGGCAGCCGCCCGATCTGAGCCGGCTGCCGGTGGGATGCTCCTTCGCCCCGCGCTGCGCCTACGCCGTGGAGCGATGCCGGGCCGAGGCGCCGCGCCTTCAGTCCGTGAAGGCGGAGCACCTCGCCTCGTGCTGGCTGGCGAGCGAGCTCCACCGCGCACCCGAGCCGCTCGCCTCGGCGCCCCGATGAGCCGGAATGGTGACGCCGCCTGAGGGTTCGACCGCGGAAATCACCGGCCCCCGGCCGCGATCGCCGGGCCAGATGACCGACGAGCGGAACGACATCATTCTCGACGTGCGAGACCTGGTCAAGCACTTCGAGCTCGGCGGCGGCTTCCTTGGCCGCGCGCCGGCCCTGGTCAAGGCCGTGGACGGCGTGAGCTTCACGATCCGGCGCGGCGAGACACTCGGGCTCGTCGGCGAGTCCGGCTGCGGGAAGACGACCACCGGGCGCTGCGTCTTGCAGCTGGAGCGTCCGACCAGCGGCCAGGTGATCTTCGAGGGCCGCGATCTCACGACGCTGTCCGAATCCGAGCTGCGTCGAGCCCGCCGCCGGATCCAGGTCATCTTCCAGGACCCCTACAGCTCGCTGAACCCGCGCATGACGGTGGGACAGATCATCGCCGAGCCCCTGGCCGTCCACCGCATCGTGGCCGATCGCTCGGCGCGGGCGGCCCGCGTGCAGGAGCTGCTCGGGCAGGCGGGGCTCCTCCCCGCCATGGCCGACCGTTACCCTCACGAGCTGTCCGGCGGCCAGCG
>WNGF01011657.1_pt1 | contig 15814 bp, 15 predicted proteins | sample 5400641 | NCBI WGS metagenome assembly WNGF01 (sample SAMN13153371, study PRJNA577476) | soil metagenome | isolation source: 80 cm soil or saprolite under grassland replicate 2 | place: USA:California | collected 2016-06-15
TCCGCCTCATTCGTGCCTCTAGCCGAATAATTTGCTCCAGAAAGACGATTCACGCGAAATGTCTTCAAGGGCATCTGCGAGTTCGCGATCTGCTTCGGTCTCCACAGCAATGTCGCCCATCGAGACAATGCCCAGTAAGTTTCCATTTTCGTTCGCAACGGGAATGCGTCGTACTTGTTTGTTGCCCATCTTTTGAATTACATCGACCACCCGCTCGTGCGGTCTGGCCGTATGTACGTCGGTTGACATTACTTCTTCTGCCCGCGTCAGATTGCAATCTTTACCCTCAGCAACCGCGCGCAGAACGATGTCGCGATCCGTGATCAAGCCAAGCAACTTACCCTGGCTGTAGTTGGAAGTGTTAACCCGGCGTTCGTTCGATTCGCTTTTTTCATTCCCACCGCTGGGCCTGAATTCGACTACCGGGATCACGCCAGTGTCTTCTTCCTTCATCATCATCGCCACGTCTCGCAAAGTCGTGTCCCGGGTGGCTACGGCCAGCTCGCGCGTCATGATGTCGCGGACTCGCAGTCGGGATCGCGAAACGCGTTGATCGTAGCGATAGCCTGGCTGGTAAGAGGCTTCGTCCTCGCCGCGTGGTCGCGGACTGCGGCCCTCGTAAGCCGGGCGCCGGTAGTCTTCCCGGGCATATCGATCAGCGTATGTGTGTCTCGGCTCGTCTCTTTCATAGTCGGCACGTTCGCCGAATCGTCCCTGGCCAAAATCGCGCCGTTCATAGTCGTTTTCCAGACGCCCGCCGGAATATGGATGGCCGTAGTTCCACGGTCGTTCGCGTCCAAATCGATCACGGCGGGTGCTGAAGTCACGGTCATCGTCAAAGTCGCTAAGATATCTTGCCATTATTCTCCCCTCCTGGTGTTCATAAGAACTAAAATCTCGCTCAGAATCGAAGCGAGCGTCCATGAATTTTTCTGGGGGCTAGCGTGGGCAAACGCCCATCCGAATTATGAATAGGGGAACTGCAACCAACGAGGGAACTACTCTCGATCTTATCCCGAAATCAGTTTCGCGCCTAGTTGCCAATTCGTTTGGTGTTTTAAACTCGCCCTCTCTGTGTGATCTCAAATCCGCAAACTAGTCAACGGGGAGAGTAAAGCGGCATCCGCGTCTATCGTTCAGCGGGCGTTCAGCGCGCGCCTGTTTCAACTTCAGCAATCAACTGGATCCGCGACGTGATATCGAGGGTGCCTATCTCGATTGGCGTCGGTGCGGAGTCGGTTTTCATGAGTTGTCCGCTGACCTGAAACATCGGGATAGGCCGTGCTATACCTTCTTCCTGAACTTCGACGATGCGAACCACGCGGCCTCCGAGTGCCGTTGCGATCACCTGCGCTTTGCTGATTGCTTCGCGAGTTGCCTCAGCGAGTGCTTGATCACGCGCCGGTCGATCCTTTCTTAAGGTGAAAGAGATTCCTGCCACATCATTCGAGCCCGCTTGCGCCGAGGCGTCAATGACCGTACCCACTTTTGTCAGATCAGACATGGTGACCGTAACGCTGTTGCGCGCTTCGTAACCGACGATGGTCGGCGGTTGGTTCTCCTTGTAAACACGCTGCGGTTGCAGACTATAACCGCTTGTCTTTACTTCAGCGCCAGGCCCGGCGGCGCTTTTCAGTGCCCGCACCACCGCATCGCTCTTGTTGGCGTTCTGCTGTTGTGCCTCAAGCGCGCTTCGTGCCTGCGTTACTACCGAGACCGTAAGCATCGCGGTATCCGGTTGCGCCTGAATGATAGAGTCTCCCGTGACCGATACTTTGGTGACACCTTTCGGCTCGTTTTGATTTTCGCCGGAGCCGCTTTCTGCTAAAGGGCGCAGTGTTCGCACTTCAAACGGAATGCCCTCCATATAAATGGTCATTACACCTGATTTCGTTTCACCGACAGCCTCGACTTCCTTGCCTGCCGCAAACCATTTTTCACTTTGAAAACGCAAGGCATTCAAGATCAAATATTTCTGATTATCAGAAACGATGACCCAACCGCCAGCCTCGACCGTTCTTTGCAGGCGTCCGCGGACAGCCATCTCTTTTGCAAAAACCTGGGTTCCGAGCAGCGCTAGTAGCGCAATCGTTCCCAGTATTGACTTAAACTTTCGCATCCTTACAATTTTTCTGTTCATGCTATCTCTCTTCCTTCTAAATTCAAGTTTGAGCGTCAGGCGAATTCCTGATGCGCTCGCCCTCGAAGAACGAACGAGATGGCCAACTCTTGCTCGGTTGAGAGCGCAAGCTTAGCTTGCCCGCACCTGGCAGCAATCTGAAAGGGTTAACTCTGAACGCGTTCCGTCTCATCCCTAAATGCTTTTGGCTCTTTAACACTGTTTTGTTACGATTCATGAAATGCAGTCATTCGATACTAATAGGTCGGATTCCGACCGGTTACTGAAACCCTCAAGAGCTATTGACGCGGGCCGAGTCGAAGATTTACCTCACGGGAGTTCAAAGACGATAGAACTTCCAGAGGGACGCGAGCTAGCCCTTTACAATGTGAATGGCGAATTCTATGCCACGGAAAATTTCTGTCCGCACAAAGGCGCACCTCTGGCAGAGGGAATTCTTTGCGAACATGTGATCGAGTGTGATTGGCACGGTTGGCAATTTGACGTGCGTACTGGAGAGTGTCTTACGGTAATCGAGAAACTTGAGACTTATGAAGTTGTAGTTGCGGACGGGCTCGTGAAGATTATGGTTTGAGAGGGAGCTCAAAACTCATTCACACCTGGCTTCAGCCAGATGTGAATAAGAAGCCAGCACGCAAAAGGTTGCACCTCAAACTTGAATTCGCGAATGGAAAATGAGATATCGAAAATCTTCATCTTGTTAGTAACGGCGGTGAAGCCGGCTACGAATGCCTGTTCTACTCCCCATCGTTTCCGATAGCTTCCACCGGGCAACAAAGCAGCGCCTCTTCACAAGCTGCTTTTTCTTCCTCAGTTAGCGGCTGCTTGAAGACAAACGAGTAGCTGTTTGCGTCGGAGCGGCAAAAGTTTTCTGGAGCTGTATCGCGACACACATCACAGTCAATACACGTCGAATCGACGTAGTAAGCACCCGGCACGTTTTCCTTCACACGATCGTTTCGATCAGGCATCAGCGATTTTAGATTTTAGACGATTTTAGATTTTAGATTTCAGATTTCAGATTTCAGATTTTAGACTGATTCTGGTTCACCCGCGGAAGAAGGGGTCTCCAATCGGCAATCTAAAATCCAAAATCTAAAATCCTAGGGGTGCGTCATCTGTTCCGGCTTTACGTAGTTATCAAAATCCTCGCCGCTCAAAAAACCAAGCTCGATAGCTGACTCGCGCAGGCTGATGCCCTTCTTATGGGCATGCTTTGCCACTTGCGCCGCTTTGTCGTAGCCGATGTGCGGGTTCAAGGCCGTGACGAGCATTAATGAATCTTTCAGGTGCGCTTCAATTTGTTCGCGGTTTAGTTCAATGCCCGCGATGCAGTATTCAACAAAACCGTGCGATGCGTCGTGCAGCAAGCGGATCGAGTGCAGAAAATTGTGAATCATCACCGGCTTGTAAACGTTCAACTCGAAATTCCCCTGCGAGCCCGCAAAGGTTGTGGCCACGTCATTACCAAACACCTGCACGCAGACCATTGTCATCGCCTCACTTTGCGTCGGATTGACCTTGCCCGGCATGATCGACGAGCCGGGCTCATTCTCAGGCAATATCAATTCGCCCAGTCCACAGCGTGGTCCCGAAGCCAGCCAGCGAATGTCGTTGGCGATCTTCATTAGCGAACTGGCCAGCGTCTTAAGGGCGCCGCTCGCGAAAACGATTTCGTCGTGAGCGGACAGGGCTGCGAATTTGTTCGGATGTGATTTGAACGGGAGTCCTGTTAGTTCGGCAATCTTTGTCGCGGCGCGCTCCGGAAATTCAGGGTGAGAATTGAGACCCGTGCCCACAGCCGTGCCGCCAATCGCCAGGTCCAACAATCCGGGCCTGGCCAGTTCCAGCCGCTCGATGTCGCGCTTAACCAGGCTCGCCCATCCAGACATCTCCTGCCCGACAGTTAGAGGCGTTGCATCCTGCAGGTGGGTACGGCCAATTTTAACTACGTCCTTAAACTCTTCAGCCTTTGCGTCGATCGCGTCGTGGACTTTTTGAATTGCGGGAATGAGATCGTGCAACTGCTCGGCACCGGCGATATACATCGCGGTCGGAAACGTATCGTTTGACGACTGCGACATGTTGACATCATCGTTGGGGTGAATCGGCTGCTTGCTGCCCAACACGCCACCGGCAAGTTCAATGGCGCGGTTAGAGATAACCTCGTTGGCGTTCATGTTGGTCTGCGTGCCGCTGCCCGTTTGCCAAACGCGCAAGGGAAAATGCTCGTCGAGTTTGCCCTCGATAACTTCGTCACAAGCCTGGACGATCAGCTTCGCTTTCTCGGTGGAGAGTTTACCGAGCTGCTGGTTCACCAGCGCTGCTGCCTTCTTGAGAATGCCCAGAGCACGAATCATCTCGCGCGGCATCTTGTCGTCGCCGATATTGAAGTGCAGCAAACTACGCTGCGTCTGCGCGCCCCAGTACTTATCCGCGAGTACTTCAATCTCGCCCATTGAGTCGCTCTCAATGCGCGTTTTCTGTCTTTGTTCAGTGGCCTCTTGAGACATTGTTAGTAGTCGCTTTCTGCCAGCCGCAGAGCGGCGAAATGATTATAGCCAACGAACCACCAAAACTTCCCTAGCTCCATAGGAGCGAAATGTTATTTCGCCCATAAATAGGCTCAAGTAAATAAAGAAAATCGTGGTGGCTATAAACATTTCGTGCCTCTGGCACGAAGAACAGCCAGGAGATTTAAAACCATGTGATGCAGGACGTCGGCGCCGAGGGCGGAGTTGGTTTGCGAGTTCGAGTCGCCTGTCGCGTGAGTTGTCATGGGCCTTAACCAGACCAATTCTACATCACGTCACGCGTGGCTTAAACCTGTCGGCTCGACAAACGATAGTTAAGCCAGCGACGATCCAGGACCCGACCCGATCGTTATCTGCTGATTTCTCTATTCTCCTTCGTCTACGGGAGAGCCTGATTCCTGCCAGGCTTTCCAACCGCCGGCCATTGAGTAGACGTTGGTATAACCCATCTGTTGGAGAACGTCGGCGGCGAGGGCGGAGCGGAAGCCGCCGCCGCAGTAGAGGATCAATTCCGCACCTTTGTCAGGCACTTGCGCTTCGATGTCGCGTTCGATGATTCCTTTGCCGAGGTGCTCGGCGCCGGCGGCGTGCGCGGCTTCCCACTCCCTATCTTCACGAACGTCGATTAAGCGAATACCGTTGTTTGCCCGCATTCGTTCTCTTGTTTCCGCGACGGTGACTTCACGAATGCGACTCTTGGCGTCGTTGACGAGTTTCAAAAATCCTTCAGAGTGTTTCATGTCGTTATCTTGTTTGAATGAGAAGTGAGCTAACAGTCTCGCCACGTTAGCTGGAACATTAATGACTTAGCTCCCAGGCCAATACTACCTTTGCTCAAAGCAAAGTCTGAACCGGGCGCGATGGCGACCGGGTCCTGGCAATCAAGTTGGACTTTACTCGTAGCGATTAGATTAGGAACAAACTCGGTTCGGTTATCCAAGTTGATCTTGAGACCCATTCGCTACCGAGGCTGTTTGAAAACTAAAAGTTGATCAGCATCGAACAGTCTTGGGGGTGACCGGCTTTCGTTGGAATTCGAAGTCGAGTGTGAATGTTGCACTCAACCGGTCGCTACCGAGACTGTGTGGAAAGTCCAAAGTAACCACTGCCCACTTCTTCGACGCGTAGCGTCGGTATGAATTTAGCCCGGCGTTTCAACGCCGGGTCAGCGTAACCGTTCGCCCTCGTCGCGTCAGCGACGGCTGATAGTCGCGCATTTCAAGCGTCGCTTGCGCGACAAGTGCTGTCAAGAGCCTCAACCAATAATCGGTACTGATGCAGTTTGGATGTTTTGCCTATGAATGTCGATTTCACTATAGCCTTAGTGGCATGAGGTCAGTACCACCTCGCGGTAGCGGGTGGGTGTTAGATTCGCAATTGGACACCGCGGCATATCGAGCATTGCGGCCGTGAAATCGCCTGCTGGCAGGCGGAACCCACCCGCTACCGCGAGGTGGTACTGACCTCATGTCACTGCGACGAACGATGATCAGCGTTCGCTAATCGTGCTGCTAGTCAACCTGCATCAGTACTCAATAATCCCCTCAATTGGCCGAAATTGCGATGAATGATTATAATGCCGCTCTTTAATAGAAAGCACTCGGAACGGGCGGACAGAAACTATAGGAGCGGACCTCCGTGTCCGCCCGATTGTTCGCGCCTGACGGCGCTCATTGCAGGGTAGATGCCTGAGCTTCAAGCCTTACACGCGCGTCCGTCGTAAAACTTCCGCGCATCTTTAGGAGAGGAACCCGAACACATTGGCTAACGAACAGTTTGACGTAACGATTATTGGTAGCGGACCCGGCGGCTACGTGGCTGCAATACGGGCGGGCCAACTAGGCCTGAAGACTGCGATGATTGAAAAAGACACGCGTCTCGGCGGGACCTGCACGCTGCGCGGTTGTATTCCGACGAAGGCGATGTTGATGTCGGCTCACGTCTACGAGCAAATGCAGCACGCAGCGGATTTCGGTGTGCAGGCTTCGGGAATTCAATTGGCTTTCGCCGACGTGCAAAAACGTAAAGACAAAGTTGTGCTCAAGAATGCAAAAGGCATCGAATACCTGATGAAGAAAAACAAGGTGACGTTATTCAAAGGCACAGGAAAACTCTCGCTCCCGGGAAAGGTCGAAGTCACCGGCGCCGACGGCAAAAAGCAAACGATCGAAACCAAAAACATCATCATCGCTACCGGCTCAGTCGTTCGCCCCATACCGGGTTTTGAAACCGACGGCCTACACGTCGTAAACAGCGATCATATTCTTGAGCTTAAAGATGTTCCGAAGTCGCTGATTGTGATGGGCGCGGGCGCGGTCGGTGTCGAGTTTGCTTCCGTGTATTCGCGCTTCGGCGCCGAGACCACTATCGTGGAGTTGTTACCAAGGCTAGTGCCGCTGGAAGACGAAGAAGTTTCGAAAGAACTCGAAAAGAGTTTTCGCAAACGCGGCATTAAGTCGCAAGTCGATACGAAGCTGGAAAAACTGGAGAAAACTGAAACGGGCGTTCGCGTTACCGGCAAGACTTCGAAAGGCGAAGCAGTAAGTCTTGAAGCTGAGATGTTACTGGTTGCCGTGGGCCGCATGCCTTTCACCGAAGGTTTGGGACTCGAAGGCACAAAGATCAAAGTTGAAAAGGGATTTGTCCAGGTTGACGAATTTCAGCAGACGGCCGAAAAGGGTGTCTACGCCATCGGCGATGTCGTGCCGACGCCGTTACTCGCGCACCTTGCTTCGAAGGAAGGCATCGTGGCAGTGGAGCACCTGGCTGGACAAAAAGACGTGCGCCCTATCAACCTTCGCTTAGTGCCAAACTGCACCTATTGCGATCCGGAAGTTGCATCGGTTGGACTGACGGAAGTGAAGGCGCGCGAAGAGGGTTACGATGTGAAGATTGGGAAGTTTCCCATGTCTGCATCGGGTAAGGCGAGAATTCTTGGCGAAGAAGAAGGCTTTGTGAAGATCGTCGGCGAAAGCAAGTATGACGAAATACTCGGCGTGCACATCATTGGTCCGCATGCGACAGAGTTAATTGCCGAAGCCTGCGTCGCGATGCAGCTTGAAGCTACGGCCGAAGAACTTGGACGGACAATGCATGCACATCCGACAGTTTCCGAAACCGTGATGGAAGCGGCGGAAGGCGTGCATGGGTTGGCCGTGCATATTTGAAGCGATGGGGTTACGCCGAAGGCGTTTAAATAGTTTAGCCCGGGGTAACACCCCGGGAGACAGTTCATATCGAATTTTGTACCCTGAAAGGGTTAAATAGTGCGACCGCGTTATGCAACCCTTTCAGGGTGATTCCTTTCTCGAATTTCTATTCCAGGGTGCTACCCTGGGCTAAGTTATCAAGCGCTTTCAGCGCAGTTACGCGCGATGGATCAACCAAATAAATCTGTGACGAGCGAATCGAAGCAGCGTCCCGATAGAAACGCAAAACGCCGGCGCAATCCGAGCCGGCCGCGTTTTCAGATGCGGGTAAGCACGAAGTATGCGCCGCGCAAGCCCAGCGGAGATAAACCGCTCACCTGCACGGACGAGACAACCCTCAAGCCTGAGCAAATGCTGGAGCTGTATCGCTTCCTGAAGCTGACTCGGCTGGTCGAAGAGCGGTTGGTAAATCTATATCGCCAAACGAAAATTGTCGGCGGTGTTTTCCGTTCACTGGGCCAGGAGGCAACCGCCGTCGGCAGCGCCTACGCTCTGCAGCCTCAGGATTTTGTCACCCCATTGATTCGTGATCTCGGCGCAGTGTTGGTGAAAGGAATTCGCCCGCGCGATATCTTCGCACAGTATATGGCGAAGGCGTGGGGGCCGTCGGGCGGGCGCGATCTCAATATTCACTTTGGCGACATGGAGAAGGGTTTCATTGGTCCTATCTCGCATCTCGGCGACCTGATTCCGGTGATGACCGGTGTGCTGCTGGCCGGGCGCATCCAGAAGAAACCTATAGTCGCGATTGCTTATATCGGTGACGGCGGCATGAGTACCGGCGCCTTTCACGAAGGACTAAACTTCGCGGCCGTCCAGAAGCTGCCGCTGATCGTCATCGCGGAATACAACCATTACGCCTATTCGACGCCGACGAATCTGCAAACCGCCGTAAGAGACCTGGCTGAGAAGGCCGCCGGTTATAATATTCCCGCTTCAATTGTTGATGGTAATGACATCATTGCCTGTTACGAAGCCACCAGGAGCGCGGTGGACTACGCGCGTCGCGGCGGAGGGGCTGTCTTGATCGAAGCTAAAACTTACCGGCGCAAAGGCCACGCGGAGCACGACGATCAGCGCTACGTACCGACAGGCGAGATTGAGTGGTGGGAGAAACACAACGATCCGGTTGATCGTTACGAACGATACCTAATCGAACGCGGTGTGGCAGATGTCGCGAAGCTGGATGAGATTGCGGCGGGCGTGGCGCGCGAGATCGAAGAGGATTGCACCTGGGCCGAATCGTCTCCCATGCCCGAGCCGGAGCAGGCGGCGTATGGAGTTTTCGATAACAATATTGTGGCGCCGGCTTTTCGTCCGGAAGTTTTGAAAAACTAGCATAGATTGTTGCCGCGGATGAACGCGGTGAACAACGAACCGGAATAAGAACAAGTGACAATGCTAACCGAGGGGAATGAACCATGGGTGATAACGAGCAAAATTCGAAGAACCAGGTAGATGACAAAGGAACGAGGGAAGCCGAAGGCCGAGCATTGCTAAAACATCTGCGCGACGCGGGTTTCGAAGGCAGTGATGAGAAGTTGGCTATTGCGCTGGGAAGGCCAATTGAAGAAGTTGAGGGATGGATGGGCGCCGCAGATCCTGTTGACGATGACGTCGTCATGAAAGCCCGCGGCATTGCCCAGGAACGTGGAATCGAGATCGAATGATTGGAAATGGTCTGGAAATGGTCTTTGGACTTTGGTCTTAGGGCTTTGAAAAAGCAAAGAACTAAGAACAAAGATCCAGTGGACCAAAGACTTAAGCCAAGACCGAAGGCCAAAGACCTAAGACCTTCAAAGTAAATGGCAACGGCAATAAAAAAAGAGCACAAATCGGCGCGTCCTGAGCGAGGCGGCCAGGCGACGCTTGTCGAAGCAATTCGCCAGGGCATCTGGGAAGAGATGGAACGCGACCCGACTGTGTTTGTCATCGGCGAGGATGTCGGCGTCTATGGCGGCGCGTTTAAGGTCACCGACGGACTTCTCGATGAGTTTGGCAAAGATCGGGTGATTGACACGCCAATCTCCGAGGCGGCGATTGTGGGCGCGGCCTGTGGGGCCGGACTGATGGGCTTGAAGGCGGTGGCTGAATTTCAGTTTATCGATTTCATCTCAGCCGGCTTTGATCTGCTAACCAACTACGCGGCAAAGTGTCGTTATCGCTGGGGAGCGAATATTCCGGCTGTCTTTCGTGGTCCATGTGGTTCCGGAGTACGCTCCGGCCCGTTTCATTCGCTTAATGCCGAGGCCTTTTTCCTGAACACGGCCGGGCTGAAAATCGTGGAGCCCTCTACCGCTTACGATGCAAAGGGACTGATCAAGGCGGCTATCCGAGACCCTGACCCGGTTTTGTATTTTGAGCACAAAAAACTTTATCGCCTTCCGCGTCTGCGTGAAGAGCTGCCCGCGGATGATTACATTGTAGAGATTGGCAAGGCGCGCACCACACGCGAGGGACGCGACCTCTCGATCATTACCTTCGGCGCCATGGTATTGACGGCGCTGGATGCGGCCGAGGAGCTCGAGAAAGAAGGCCTGGATGTTGAAGTGATCGACCTGCGCACGCTGGCACCGCTGGACAAGGCGGCAATTCTCGCGAGCGTCAGGAAGACGAACAAGGCGATTGTGTTGCATGAAGCTTCGCGCACCGGCGGCATTGGCGGTGAGATAGCCGCAACCATTGCGGAAGAGGCGTTTGAATGGCTGGATGCTCCGGTTCTGCGTGTGGCCTCAATCGATACGCCGGTGCCCTATTCGCCGCCGCTCGAGGATTACTATTTGCCGCAGATAAACGATGTGTTGACGGCAGCAAGAAAACTGGCCGCTTATTGAAAGTCAAGATCTGGGATCTGAAATTTGAGATAAACAGATCTGAAAATCGTTAACTGAAAACGTAAATTTGAGAAGGGAGTTTGGAACTATGCCAAAGTTTCTAATTGAACGAGAGATTCCCGGAGCGGGGAATTTGTCGCCGCAAGAACTGCAAAACATCTCCCAAACGTCTTGCGGCGTCTTGCAAAAGATGGGCCCGCAGATTCAATGGCTGCAAAGCTATGTTACCGAAGACAAGATCTACTGTGTCTACATTGCGCCAAACGAGGAGATGATTCGCGAACACGCCAGGCAGGGCGGCTTTCCTGCTAATCGTGTTTCTGAAATCAAGTCAGTTATCGATCCGACAACGGCGGAAGAGAAAAGCCGGTCCGCCGGAAGTTGATTGTCTGGAACCCGGTCTTTGGACTTGGGTCTTCGGACTTTGAAATACGAATGGTCTTTGGACTTTGGCCTTGGGACTTTGAAAATACAAAGAGCTAACAACAAAAATCCAAGCAAAGACCTAAGACCTAAGACCAAAGACCAGTGGATTTGAGATTTATAGTTTTAGGATTGGAGAGCTATGGCAACAGAAGTTGTAATGCCGCAGATGGGTGAATCCATTGCAGAAGGAACGATCACGAAGTGGTTAAAGCAGGTCGGAGACCGAGTCGAGCGCGATGAACCACTTTTTGAGATCTCGACAGACAAAGTTGACGCGGAAATTCCCGCGCCCGCGGCTGGGACCTTAACGGAGATTCGTTTTAAAGAAGGCGACACCGTTGAAGTCAATACCACCGTTGCTGTCCTTGATGGAGAGTCGTCTGGCGAAGCAACAACAACTGTCTCTCCCGCCAAAGCTGAAGCCACTCCCGAAGTCTCACCGAGCTCCGCAGCGACAGTAGAAGAACAGAAACCAGCGGCTGCGGCGCCTGACGCTCGCGCCGCGCCGCGTCAGACACCAGTGGAAACATCCGCGGCCAAAGAAGCCGAAGGCCAGCAAGCAGACAGATCTAAAGCAGCGGCTAAGACCGCAGCCGCACCGGCAACGGTCGACTCGAAGAAAGCTGCAGCCGAGCCCACCGATGCTGCTGCGTCATCAACTGGTAACGGCGGCGGCGCGACGGCCACTGCTGAAGAACTTCGTCGCACTAAGTCCAGCCCGCTGGTTCGCAAGATTGCTGAGGAGCACGGCGTTGACATTGCCCGCCTGGAGGGAACTGGTCTAAGCGGCCGAGTAACCAAGAACGATATTCTTAGTTTTATTGAGTCGGGATCTCAAGGTGCTTCTACTGGGGCAAAGGTGCAAACGACGCGGCTATTTGCTACTCCAGAGACCGCCGCACCCGCTCCGGTGAAACCAGTCGAGGGTGATCGCGTCGAACAGATGACGGTGATGCGCAGGAAGATCGCCGAACATATGGTCCAATCGCGACGCACTTCCGCGCACGTCACCACCGTTTATGAGATAGACATGACGCGCATTGCCAAGCTTCGCGAGCAACATAAAGACTCCTTTGCCGAACGTACCGGTACAAAGCTCAGCTACATGCCTTTCATCTTTCAGGCCGTCACGAATGCCCTGCGTAAATTTCCAATCTTCAATGCGCAGGTCAACGGCGATCAAATCATCTATAAGCGCGACATTAACCTTGGTATGGCTGTCGCCCTGGATGGCGGTTTGATTGTTCCAGTAATCAAACGCGCCGATGATCTTTCGATCTCCGGGTTGGCACGAACGGCAAACGATCTTGCCGAACGCGCTCGCACCAAACAATTGAAACCTGACGAAGTCGGCGGCGGCACATTTACCATTACCAACCCAGGCATATTTGGTGGTCTATTCGGTACCCCGATCATCAACCAACCACAACTGGCGATTCTTGGTGTGGGCAAGATTGAGAAACGCACAAAAGTACTGACCACCCCTGACGGAGACGACTACATCGCTATCCGCTGGCTGGCTTATTTTGCTCTCAGCTTCGATCATCGCGTAATCGACGGCGCTGACGCGGAACGGTTCCTTGCCTATATAAAAGAAGAGTTGGAGGCAGGGGAATTTTCACTTTAAACAGATTACAAACCGGTCCTGACGGTCGCGGTAATAGACCTTCGTTGCAGGGTCTATTATCGCGATTTCCTCTTTAAAGCAGGTGGTTATTGCGATAGAGTGGTAATTAGATGATGAATCCAGCGAAGGCCTTGACTTAGTTTCCAGAGGGCGCTAAGAAGTGATGCTGTTCCAAACCAACCAAAAAGACGGACGACAATTGTTAAGAATTTTCGTCACAAACTACAACGATCCCGAGCTCGCTAGCGTGAGCCGTACACTTCAAAGATAAGGAGAGAGTTACTTATGGTAATCCCGAAATTTAGATTGTTATCCCTCATGCTTGCAGTCTCCCTGTTAGCCTTTTCCGCTTCCATCAGTTTCGCGCAGGACAAGACCACTCCGGCAGGTTCGCGGACGATCGCCAGCGGCGAAAAGATGAAGATCAAAGGTGTGGTAACGCGACGCGACGCCGATACGTTTACCGTTCGCGACATGAATGGCGTAGATACGGTAGTCCGACTCGACAGTAGCACCAGCGTGAAAGCAAAAGGCGGCTTTCTGCGCAGCGGCGCAAACTACGCCCAAACCCAAATCCTGCGGGGCCTCAATCTCGAAGTTGAGGGACGTGGCAGCCCGTCAGGTGAATTAATGGCTCAGAAGATCAGATTTAATGATTCGGATCTTCGGGTAGCGCACGCTGTTGAGTCTCGCGCCGCCCCACTCGAGGAACGCGCCACTGATACCGAATCGAAGCTTAGCCAGGTGGAACAGAACGCGCAGCGTCTCTCCGGGCAGTTAGACGAACTGGCTGCGGTGGCAAATACCGCGAAGGGTGGCGCCAAGGCGGCACAGGAAACCGCTGACACGGCAATCGCTGGAGTGAACGCTACAAATGAGCGTATCTCCTCGCTTGACGACTATGTGCCGCAAACCGTGGAAGCGGTCAACTTCAAACTGGGAAGCTCGGCCTTGTCAACAGACGCTAAAACAAAGCTGGATGACATAGCCACGAAGGCACTCAATGCCAAGGGTTATGTGGTTGAAGTTTCAGGCTTTGCCGATGCCACTGGCAGCATTCAAACGAACCGCGCGTTGAGCCAACGTCGTGCTGATGCCGTGATTCGTTATCTGGTTGAAAACCACAACATACCGCTGCGACGGATCGTTACGCCCTATGGGTTTGGTGAATCGCATCCGGTTGCGGAAAACACCTCGCGCGAAGGCCGGGCACAGAATCGGCGCGTTGAGGTAAAACTGCTCGTCAATAAGGGCCTAACATCGCCGGCTCCGACGATGACGACGTCCGGCTCGAGTGGAGGTCAATAAGAACTAACGAATCGCACGCCATGTGTGTGCAACCGTTAAACGCCACGTCGCACCTAATGCCATGAATCATGCCGTCGGAAAAGTTGTCAAGAACGCATACTAAGGCCAGCAACGCTGGCGGCATGAGGAATGGCGTTATGACTAGCGAACGTGGGGGAAAACACTTTGGACCAGCGTTGCTGCTCGCAGGGCTGGTCCTTTTTTTCTGTTCGTGGTCGACGGTGGCGCAGACCATTCGCGACTTGCCGCCGCCGCCACCGGCGCCGACTCCCAAGCCAACACCTACCCCCGCTCCACCAAAGGATGAGGACTTTGACGTAATCCGCGTCAGTTCGAATCTGGTGATGGTGCCGGTATCTGTCGTCGATGCCAATGGCGAGCCGGTTCGAGGTTTGCATGTTAATGATTTCCATCTTGTTGAAGAAGGACGAGATCAACAGATTACCGAGATTGGCAATCCCGATGAAGTGCCGTTGGACATCGCCGTATTGTTTGATATCTCAAGCAGCGTTAGCCAGAAGGGGTTCTTTTCGTTTCAACAAAGAGCCGCGGCCAGTTTCCTAAAACAGGTGCTCAAGCCGGTCGATCGAGCAGCGGTTTTTACAATCACAGATCAGCCGGCACTGGTTTCGCCGCTGGCGTCAGCGGAGACTGCGGCTGCAAAAATATTGACGATTCCGGCTGCAACGTCGCCGGTTCCGACTGCGTTTTATGACACCGTAATGGCGGCCGCGAAATATCTGGTCGAGAAGTCCGCTGAGCGACACCGTCGCGTAATTGTTGTTATTTCCGATGGCGACGACAATTTCAGCAGCATCGTTAGAGATCTAACCGTGGCCGAGTATCGTGCCAGTCAAAAAGGAGGAGCTACCTCAGCGGCAGCCTACCAGAATCTGTTGGAACGTCGTCGTCGCGCCGTGCTTGAAGTGCAAAAGGCGGTGCAACAGTCTGACGCCGCTTTTTACTCGATCAATCCGGGCGGGTCATCGGTACGGCTCAATCAGATCAGTATGAGAGCCCAAAACGCAATGGAGTCGATCGCGCAATCCACCGGCGGTTCGGCGTACGTTCCCGATGGAGAACAAGACCTGGAAAGAGTTTTTAGTGAGGTGGCGGCTGAGCATGAAGGTGGAAGGATGAAGGAAGAAAAGAAGAAGGCTCCGTGAACCGCTTCAACCTTCGTCCCTCATCCTTGCCTTAGCATCGCCAGCAACACATCGGTCAGGTGATTGACGACCTCCAACAAGGTTCGTCCGGCCTTGTCAAACTGATTTGCCGCTGCTTGATCCTCCGCGGCGGCCGCTCCAGCCGCAACGCCCGCGAGTTTTATGTAGTATCGCTGCAGATCCGGCGTCGTACGAAAATCAATTTCCAGTTTGTCGAGTCCTTCTTTTACACTCCGAATACTGGCTCGGACTGTCGTCTTGTTTTGTTTCGCTTGCTCCAGGATCGCCGGCGACGCTTCATTGCGGCGGACGGCGTCGTCAACGCCCTCGAGTCCTTTGGCTACGCCGCCAAGTAGATAGATGAATCGCGTCAGAATCTTGATCTGGTCGGCAACGCGCGCTGCTCCCTGACGCTGGACCTCCGAAGTTTGTGGCGGCGCGCTGGCGCGGCCCGCTCTCGTTGTGGAGCGCCTTCGGGTTTGAGAGAAACCGGTCAAAGGAAACAGAACAATTGTCACTATCAATACGGCTATGATTCGCTGCACTGTGATTCTCCTGTTGCTTAAGTGT
>WNGF01019496.1_pt1 | contig 15814 bp, 16 predicted proteins | sample 5400641 | NCBI WGS metagenome assembly WNGF01 (sample SAMN13153371, study PRJNA577476) | soil metagenome | isolation source: 80 cm soil or saprolite under grassland replicate 2 | place: USA:California | collected 2016-06-15
CTGCTGGAGCGGGGCTTCACGCTCATCCGGCAGACGAAGAGCGGGCCGACAAACCTGTACGCGGGACCGTTCGGCTAGTCCGGCCGAGTTAAATCGGCGCGCGCCGCGCCGGTTTGTCGGATAGTCCGGGTTCAGAAGTTGAATCCCACAGAGGCTTCGCTCGAGCCGGGTTCCGCCGGACCTGCCAACTCGCCCGCAAAACCGCGTCCGGACCGCCTCCGCCAGCGCACCGCCAGCGCCATCGGTTTGACCTTCCTGGCCAGCACCGGCGGCCGCCTGCTGACGATCGTGACGACGCTTGCGCTGGCCCGGCTGCTGACGCCCCACGACTTCGGTCTCTCCAACCTGGCCGCGGTCATCCTCGCCCTCGTGCTTCCAATCACCGACATCGGGATCGCCCAGGGACTCATCCGCGGCCGGGACGAGGACCTGACCACGGTGGCACGGACCGCATTCTGGCTGGTTGTGGCCATGGGCGTCGCGCTGTACATCATCTTCGTCATCGCGGCGGGCCCACTCGCGAGTTTCTACTCCGACCCGGACCTCGCCCTGGTGCTCCAGGTGAGCGGCATCTCGGTAGTGGTCTACGCGGTGAGCCGCATCCCCTCCGCCCTCCTCGAACGCGAGCTCCTCTACAAGAAGAAGGTCATGCCCGAAGTCGTCGCTTCACTGATCTACGCGGTGATCGCGATCGTGCTCGCCTTCGGCGGCTACGGATACTGGAGCATCGTCATCGCGACGGTGGCGCGGTCCGCCGCGATCAGCATCGGCGTGTTTGCCGTCACGGGGTGGCGGCCGGGAATCACGTTCGACGTGAAGGTCGCGCAGGAGCTCCTGTCATACGCGCGAGTCCTGCTCGCCAGCTCGATGTTGCGCCTCGCCTACACCAACATCGACAACATGATCGTCGGCAAGGTGCTCGGCGTGACTGCGCTCGGCTTCTACGCGATGGCCTACAACCTGGGCAACCTGCTCGCGACGCAGATAGCTGGTGCCGTGGGCACAGGGCTGTTCCCCGCCTACTCGCGCATGCTGCCCGACATGCGCCGCGTGAGCAAGGCGATGCTGAGCATCCTTCGCTACACGAGCCTGGTCATCACCCCGCTCACCGTCGGTGGCATCATCGCGGTGCCTTACCTGATCCCGCTCGTCCTGGGCCCGCGCTGGATCCCGATGACCACCGCGCTGCAGATCATCCTCGTCTACGGGTGGCTGCGCTCCGTGGCGCCGGTCTACTGGATGCTCATGCTCGCGGCCGACCTGCGAAGGGAGACGCTGAACATCAACCTGCTCAGCCTGCTCGTCGCGCTGGCCGCCGCCCTGCCCATCGTTTACCGGTGGGGATTCGTCGGCATCGCCGCCGAGTTCACCGCGCTCGAGGTGTTCCGCAACGTGTGGATGGCCGTCGTCGTGCGGGACAAGTTCGGCGCCTCGCTGGTGGCGCAGGCACAGCAGGTATGGCCCGGGCTCGCCGTCAGCATCGTGGTCGGGGTGGTACTTGCTTTCGCGCTACGCGGGCCGGAGCCAACCGCGTTCGTCGTCCTGGCCGAGCTCGGGGCCGCGGCCGGCCTCTACCTCGCGCTGCTCATCCTGTTCCGGCAGCTGGGCAGGGAGCAGCTGATCCTGGCGGGGTCCCTGCTCCAGAAGCGCGGGGGCTAGTTGGAGCTGGCCGTCGCCTCCACACGCCGGCCGCCGGTGGCGTTCGCCTCGAGGTAGACCCACAGCGCGCCAACGTTCTTCATCCCGCCGAGAAGCTGGTCCGAGAGCTTGACCTTGTACAGGTCTTCGATCGCGGCGATCAGCTCGAGTAGGTCGAGCGAGTCGGCGCCGAGGTCGCGAGCGAAGCTGACGTCCATCTGGATGCGCTCGGGCTTGACCCGCAGGATCTCCGCCGCCAGCGCCTGTATCTGGGTGAAGTCGAGCTCTGCCGCCATCTTTGATGTCTCTCGACGTTTTGGCCCAATGGTGACGCGGCCTGACGACGCCCTATCCCGGGCGATCAGGGCGAATTGACCGTCGCCAAGAAGCGCCCGACCGCCTATGTTGGGCAAAGCGTTTACGCAGTTCGCCGCGGGTCTTAACGCGGCGCGCGCCGGGAAGCGGGAGGCATCTGAGCTGAAGGACCCCAATCCGTTCGTGGCAACGTGAGCATCAATTCCCGCGCGCTCGCCAGGGACCGAATGGCAAGCCTGCTGGAAGGGGCCCGTGCGGCAGTGGAGCGAGTCCAGTCCGAAGAGCCCCGCCTGGCTTCTCGCGCGCTCTTCCAGGCTACCTGGAGCGTGTCCCTGGCCGCGGGTTTCCTGGATGCGTTTGCCATCCTGGACCCGAGCACCGCGGGCGAGATGTTCGCCGAGTTCGCGGCGGTCGCCGGCCTGACGCAGCGGCTGCGCGGTCCGGGTGACGACGCGCCGGAGGCCGCGACGGAGCTCGAGGTCGTGGACGGCAGGGGGCGGAGGCGCCGGCGAACAGACTACCTGCCGCGGGTAACGGTGCGGCGCGTGCTGCCCGACCGGCGGCTCCAGGCCCGGCGGCAGCTCAACGACAGGAGAAGGGCCGCCAGCGCCTGATCAGTCCCGGGCGAGGCCCCAGCGGCGCCGGATGCCGCGGTCGGCGGCCCCGAACACCGAGTCGATGACCACGCCGACGACGAAGATGACGACCATCAACGCCAGCATCTGCTCCGCGTCGGAGAGGTCCCGGGCGAACTGAAGGCGCTGGCCAAGCGAGGGCTGGTGGCCGACGATCACGAGCAGCTCCCCGGCCATCAGGCTCCTCCAGGCGAACGCCCAGCCCTGCTTGAGACCGCCGACGAAACCGGGCAGCGCGGCGGGCAGGATGACGTGCCGGTAGAGGTTCAGCCCCCGCGCGCCCATGACCTTTCCCACTCGAACGAGAAGCGGCGGCACATGGTCGACGCCGCTGAGCAGCCCGCCGGCGATGGCCGGCGCCGCGCCAAGGATGACGACGAAGAGGATGGCGCCCTCGCTTAGCTGAAAGAGGAGGATGGCCAGCGGGAACCAGGCGATCGAGGGCATTGACTGGAGGCCGAGGATCGCCGAGCCGATCGCCTTGCGCAGAACGGCCACGCGCGCAACGAGAAGCCCGAGGAAGCTGCCCACGATGACGGCGATGCCGTAGCCGATGAGCGCGCGTCGCATGGTGATCGCCACCCCGGCGTAGAAGTCGGGCTGCGCCAGGTCCTGGGCCAGGCGCTGGAACACGGGAAGCGGTCCGGGTAGGACATAGTCGGGTCGCCAGCCAGTCCACACGACCGCCTGCCACGCCGCGAGCGCGATCGCGATGGCGGCCACCTTGGGCCAGAGCCAGGACCACGTGGCGGGGAGCCGTCGTGGGCGGTGGGTCGACCTTTGCGGCTCGAGCTCGAGCGCCGACGAAACCTCAGTGACCGTTGCCGTTGCCGTGCGCCTCCATCTTCAGGCGGTCGGTGATCTGGCCCGCGATGAGCGCAATGTCGGGCGAGTCGAGTCGTCGTGGTCGCGGAAGTTCGACGTGGATCTCGTGCGCGACCCGGCCAGGGCGGCTGGAGAACACCAGCACGCGGTCGCCAAGGCGGACGGCCTCCCGTGGGTTGTGGGTGACGAACAGGATGGTCAGGCTCGACTGGGTCCAGATGCGCTCGACCTCGTCGTGAAGGAGGTCGCGCGTGATCGCGTCGAGGGCGCCAAACGGCTCGTCCATCAAGAGCACGTCAGCGTCCTGGGCGAGGGCGCGGGCTAGGGCGACCCGCTGCCGCATGCCTCCGGAGAGCTCGTGCGGGCGGCGGTTCTCGAAACCTTTCAGGTGGACGCGCTGGAGGAGCTCACGGGCCATGCCGGCCCGGTCCTGGCGGGAAACCCCCCGCAGCTCGAGGGCGAGCGCGATGTTGCCGGCGGCGGTCAGCCAGGGCAGGAGTGCGGCCTCCTGGAACATGAGGGCTACCTTGCCGCGCACATTGGTCTCGCCTGCGGTGGGCCGGTCGAGGCCGGCGAGGATGTTGAGCAGCGTGCTCTTGCCGGAGCCTGAGGCCCCGACCACGCAAACGAGCTCGCCGCGCCGGATGTCGAGGTTCACGCCGTGCAGCGCGACCAGTTGATGGTGGTCGAACGGATAGGCCATCGTCAGGCCAGAGATCGAGACGGAGTGCGTCTCGGGGAGCTCGAGGACCTTGTTCATGCCGCTGTGATCGCGGGTTCGTGGTGCTTGGTGAGGATGGCGGTGAGGAAGGTGAGGTCGTAAAGGCCATCGAGGTTCACGCCGGGCAGGAGGCCGACGGCGTGAGCGTGTTCCGCCGACTCGCGCAGCGTGTCCGCAAGCGGGTCGAGGGTAAAGTCCATGTGCGGCCACGCCGCGGCGACGACCGCCTCGGGCAGCTTCTTGCCGGTCACGTCGGCTACGGCCTGGTTGGCGATTCTCTGCGCGTCCTCCGGGCTGGCCTTGAGGAAGGCGTTCGCCTCGTAAAGGCCTTCGAGCAGCGCCCTCACCTGGGCCGGGTGCGCGCGCAGGAAGGACGTGCTGACGATGAGGTTGGTGGTCACGAACCGTCCCTGCGGCCAGAGGTCGCGCTCGTCGACCAGGACGTGGCCGCCGCCTTCGATGACGAGACGGCTCGCCCATGGCTCGGGCACCCACGCGCCGTCGATCTGGCCCTGCTTGAAGGCGATCAGGGATTGCGAGTTGTCCCGGGGGACGACGCTCACGTCGCCGCCACCCGCGTTGTCGAAGCTGAAGCCTCTGCTCCGCAGATACCAGCGGAGGGCGACGTCCTGGGTGCCGCCCAACTGCGGGTCGGCGATCTTCATGCCTTGGAGCTGGTCAGGGTTGGTGATGCCCGGCTTGACGACCAGGAGGGCCCCGCCGGAGGTCGCTCCGGAGATGACCCTGATCGCCCTGCCCTTCGACTGGATGAAGGCGTTGGTGGTCGGGTTCGGGCCCACGAACGCGGCGTCGATCGAGCCGGAGAGGATCGCGATCACAGCGTCGCCGCCGGCATTGAAGGAGTGGGGTTCGAGATTCGCGTCCTGGCCGAGGGCCTTCGCGAAAAAGCCCTGTTTGAGGCCGATCAGCGCCGTGGCGTGCGTGAGGTTGGGAAAGTAGCCGAGGCGCACGGTTACAGTCCCAGAGGAGATCGAGGCGCCTTCAACGCCGGTGCAAGCGACTGCGGCGAGCAGGGCGATCGTGGCGAGGGCGGCTCGGAGCGGCAAGGCTTGGGCTTCCTTTGTTCTTGATCATCTCCACCGAGTCGGTGGAGATTGAAGATCAAGCTAAGGGGCGTCTCGAATGTCGGTCAATGGGACAGCGCGCCGGTGCTTTCGGGACTTTTGCTCAGGCTCGGGCGGACCAGGCCTCGGGACTGGCGGCCAGCAACCGGACCACCTTGGGCAGCTTGCCGCTGGCCAAGTCCGCGATCGTCACCTCTTCCAGCACCGAGCGGAGGCTGGCGCGCACCGCGATCCACACCTGCTGCAGGGCCTGCGCCGGCGGCGGGTACTCGACCCGCTCCGGCGGGATCTCATGGACGCTCGCGAGCGGACCCTCGATGGCGCGGATGACGTCGGCCACGGTGATCTTCTCCGGTGGCCGCGCGAGGTGGTAGCCGCCGTGGGGACCGCGGTGGCTGGCGACGATGCGGGCGCGCTTGAGGTCGTTGAGGATGTTCAGGAGAAACTTCAGCGGGATGTCCTGCGAGCGAGCGATGGCATCCGCGGTGGTCGCCGCGTGCTCGCTCTCGACCGCGAGGACCACCGCCGCCCTGACCGCGTAGTCCGACTTCGCGGAGATGCGCACGGCGAGTTATCTTGACGCTCCGAGGCGGCGTTGTCAGGTGGAGGAAGGGTGATGCGCAGGATTGCTCGATGGCTCATCGGATCGGTCGTCGCCGGCGTCTTCGTTGCCCTCGTTACGGTTCCGGCCTCTGCCGCTTCCATCGCCCTGCCCAACTCGACGGCGGCGGCGGGCGACTCCATCACGCGGGGCTTTGACGCCAATGGCTCGTGCGTGCTGCGCGATTGCCCGCAGCTGTCGTGGGCGTCCGGAACCGACGCCGCGGTCAACTCGCAGTTCGCGCGACTCCTGGTGTTGAACCCGAACCTCGCCGGCCACCAATACAACATCGCCAAGACCGGCGCCAAGATGGTCGACCTCGCCGGTCAGCTGCGCACGGCCGGGTACTACAAGATCGACTACGTCACCTTGCTGATGGGCGCCAACGACCTGTGCACGTCAAGCGCCGCCACGATGACCCGGACGTACGACTTAGCGGTGCAGTTCTACAACGCGCTCGCGTCTTACTTCTACTACAACCCCGACGGGCACGTTTTCGTCTCGAGCATCCCCGACATCTACCAGCTGTGGTCGGGCCTCCACACCAATGCCAACGCCATCCGTGTATGGAAGCTGTTTCACATCTGCCAGAGCATGCTGGCCACCAGCAACAGCGACGCGGACCGGCAGAAGGTCGTCGACCGGGAAACAGCGGACAACAGCGCGCTGGCTTACGTATGCACGACGTATTTCGCGAGCTGCCGGTGGGACAACATGGCGACGTTCAATTTCAAGTTTCCCGTCTCGGATGTGAGCACGGTCGACTACTTCCACCCCAGCCCCGCGGGGCAGGCCGACCTTGCGGCAACGACGTGGGCCGCGAGCTACTGGGGCAGCTAAATTAGTGCTTCTCCGAGGCTGAGCCGGCCACCAGCACGTCCTGCACCATCGCCCTCACCGGGCGGTGCCGTCCTTCCTGATGAAGTACCGGAAGCCGACCCAGGGCGGGGCCAGGAAGTCGCGTTCGCGTTTGACGACGAGGCCCCCTGACCTGCGGATGTGTGCTTCTACGCGCCGCCATGGCACTGCGTACATCGAGTAAGGACTTGGATTCGTGGTCCTTCTCCGCACTGTCCGATAGAGGCGGAGAAGGCCTGGAGCGCGCGTCTCCATCGAGTGGCGCAGCCTCGCCCGCGGCGATTCGATATGGCTTGGGAGCTGGAACACGACGACGCCGTCGGGCTTGACGACGCGCACGAACTCGGCGATGTAGCGCAGTGAAATTCTCGGCGGCACGTGCTGAAGGGTGATGTTCGAGAACACCAGGTCGAACGCGTTGTCCGCGAAGAGGTGCAGGTCCGGCGCCGGGTTGTGGTGGTACAGGACCCTGTCGCCATGCCGATTCACACGACGCGCAAATCGAATCATCGAGTCCGAGATGTCGACGCCAGCCACTCGTTCAAATTGCTCAGCCAGGGGCTGGCTCAGCCTCCCGACGCCGCAACCGAAATCGAGAGCCCGGGCGCGGTTGACCGTCAAACCGAGCTCGTCCAGGAGTCTGAGCAGGGCCTCGATCGTCGGCCCGCCGGTCGCCATGAACTCGTCCAGCTTCCACTGGTTGTACTGCTTTTCCGGCGCGGAGAGGATTGCCCACAGCGGATCGGCGGCGCCCAGATGCTCCCAGGTCGCCTGCACGTCCGCCAACGATTCGGAACGCGGACTTTCGACCAAGCCCTCGCTTCCATCGAGCGTTGGGCCACATCAATTGGTGGACCCGAGGGACATTGGCTCCGGGACAGGAACTCGAACCCTGAACCTTGCGGTTAACAGATCGCTGCAGCCCGTTCAGAAATGACGCTCTGAATTCGGTGAGTGCCACTGCGTGCCGCCGAGTATCACGGTTTATCGCCGGCGTTGCTGTACGAGATGACTCTCTGGCTGATCAGGGTGAAGGTTCCTCGCCGTGATTGGTTCGAACACCACATGGCCGATTCACCGGCCTTGTCACGGGGCACCGCACATGTAAAGGACGCGCGCGGCCCCGCCCGGCCAATCGTTCGCTGCCTTCTGAATTCCAAAGCCCGCACGCGGTTTTGAAGACTGCTCGGCGGGCGTCCGCGAGCATCCACGAACGTCTGCCCAACGCCAGACGTCAGCGCCGGCAATCCATAACTGTCCGCGTTCGTCCGCAGTCATCCACTGACCTGGCTGTCTACTTTGGCCTGTTGCCGAACTCCTGACTCTGGCCGAGAATCTGAGTAACGCCTTCGTCACAGCCAACGTCCCACCTGGAGGTGCCGGCCATGATGGGCCACAAGACGGTCGAGCCGAAGCTGTACGTGAGCTTCTCGCTGGACGCCGCGGTGCCGACCAACCACCTGGTTCGCCGGCTCGCCGCGGTGGTCGACTTCGATTTCGTCCGCGGCCTGGTGCGTCGTGACTACAGCCACACCGGGCAGCCGTCAGTAGACCCAATCGTTCTCTTCAAGCTCTGGTTGTTGGGTTACCTGTTCAACATCACGAGCGAGCGCCGGCTCTGCGAGGAAGCGTCCTTGAATCTGGCCTGGCGGTGGCTCCTGGGTTACGAGCTCGACGAGCCGTTGCCCGACCACAGCGTCTTAAGCAAGGCCCGCAAGCGGTTCGGGGTTCGCGTCTACGAAAAGTTCTTCCAGCACATCGTCCGGCTCTGCGAGTCGGCTGGACTGGTTGAGGGCGACATCCTCTTCATTGACTCGACCCTCAGCAAGGCCAACGCGGCTCCCCAGTCGCTACGTTCGCGAGCCCTGCTGGCTCAGAAGTTGCCGGACACCGGCCGGTTCCTGAACGAGCTCTGGGTGGTCAACGAGGACGACCTGGAGACCAATGGCAGTGGCGGCAAGCGTCGCCCTGAGCTGGGTGGAAAGCGAACCGACTCCCGCCGCTCCGCTGTCAATGATTTCTGCGTCAGCCCGACCGACCCGGATGCACAGAAGGTAGTGAGGCCGGGCAAGCCAGCCGTGCTCGGGCACAAGACGCACTTCCTGGTCGACGGCGGCAAGGCGAATGTGATCACCGCTGTAGAGGTGCGGCCGGCCGGGGAGTCGGATGGGCAGGCGGTCGGCAGAGCGCTCGACAAGCATCGGCTGGCTTTGAACCGCGGGCCACGCGAGCTGGTCGGTGACCGTGGCTACGGCAGTCAGGTCGCCGTGCAGGCTTGCGTAGCCCGAGAGGTGCAGCCCTTGCTGGGAGTGCGGACACCCACCAACCCACATGGTGGCCTTGACCGCTCGGAGTTCACGTACGTTGCGGGAGTGCGGACACCCACCAACCCACATGGTGGCCTTGACCGCTCGGAGTTCACGTACGTTGCTGAGGGCGACCTCTACATCTGCCCAGAGGGCAAGCAACTGCACCGCGTCGGCGAGAACTACAACCGCCACCAGACCATGTACAAAATCGCCAAGGGCGCCTGTCGAGAGTGTCCGCTCAAGCCGCAGTGCGCTCCCGGTCCCACTGATCGCATGATCTCTAGACGCTGGGACGCGGGCGTCGTTGAGGAGATGCAGGACCGCCTTCGCAGCCGCCGCGGCCGGCGCCTCCTCAAACGCCGAAGCACCATTAGTGAGCGCATCAACGCCGACGCCAAAGAGAAGCACGGCATGGATAAAGCGCAGTTCCGGGGTCGGGCCAAGATGCAGATGCAGGCTTTGCTCACAGCCACCGCAATCAACCTCAAGGTGCTGGCCAACCGCCATCCGGAAGCCCAATCAGGAATTACGGCTGTCGGACTGTCTTCGCTACCGCCCTGCTCAGCTCCTAAAGCTCGGCTTCGCGCCTCGAGATGGACTCGATTGGTCGGGCGCACCGATTTCCGACATCCAGCTCGCAGTCCTCGCCGCCGCAGGCCTCGTTAGGAGCCTTCGGCAACAGGCCCACTTGGCTGTCAGTGACCCTTTGGGGCTCTTGACCCTAAGGTTGACGCTTCTGCTCGTGCGATACGCCATGTGTAGGGGCAATCGCCTGATTCCTACGGGCCGCGGTCGCTTGCGTTGACCTCGAGGAATCTCTGGGGCGCCGTCGGTTTGATTGGGTTGTCCCGGACCGAGTAGGCGTTGGTCCTCGTCACGCCGGCACTCATCCCTATCGCTGTGCCGAAGCTCAGCCAACTAGATTTGCGAGGGATGAGTAAGTCCAGTTCGGCTTTGGGACAGGTTGACGACCGGCTCTCCCACGTGGCAGCTGTCATCGTCAACTGGAACGACGCCGACACCTCCATACGCTGCCTGATATCGATACGGGCGGCTAGCCCGGAGGTGATGCTCATCCTCGTCGACAACGGGTCCGATCAGGATCCTTGGCCGGCGATCGATCAACACGTTCCAGGCACGGTCTTGGTTAGGCTCGCTCGCAACCGCGGCTACGCGGCCGCCGTCAACGCCGGTGCAAGAGAGGCGTTAGCAAGAGGAGCCCAGAACCTCCTCTTCCTGAACAACGACACAATCGTCGAGAAAGGCGCGCTCGCGGCCCTTCTCGACGCTGCCGAGCGCCATCCCGGCTGCATTCTGGGCCCCAAGATCGTCTACGCGGAGCGGCCGGACCTGATCTGGTCGGCGGGGGGTTCGCTCTTGGGATCCATGTGCACGACCCGTCATCTTGGCGAGGGTGAGCCGGCGAGTAGCTACATGGTCGAGCGACGGGTCGAATGGGCGACCAACTGTGCGTTATTCGTCTCCTCGCAGGTATTCGCGAGGGTGGGGCTTATGGATGAGAAGTACTTCATTTACCTGGACGACGTCGACTGGTGCCTGCGGGCTGCCGCCAAAGGCGTCCAGACCTGGTTCGTGCCCGATGCCATCATTCTTCACGACGTTTCTCTCGTGATGAGGTCGCGCAAGCTTCCGGTTCGCTACTACTCGTATCGAAACCACTATCGGCTCGCCCTCCGCCATTCCGCTTACTGGGTCCGCCCGCTGGTGATCGCCGATGCCTTGTGGACGCTGGGGAAGGCGGGGATGCGATCAGCGACAATGCCCGCTTACCGCAAGGATCGCTACTATCACGCGCGGACCCGTGGAGTGCTGGACTTCCTGCGTGGCCGATCGGGGCCGATGTCAGCGCCCGACGTCGCCGTCGCAATGCCCCCGGCGGCGACTGCGGATTGACCCGCTGGCCGGTGGGGAGGCTGTTTGCCACGCGGCGCGTAGCCCGTAGGAAGCATTGGAACTGGGGCGGCCGTTGCCAGGAGCCATCGCTCAGGGGCGGTGACTGCAGTTGAGTCGCCTTGTAGCGATTGTGCCGGCAGCAGGGGAAGGCACGAGGCTTCGAATGCGATATCCCAAGGAGCTCATGCCTATCGCATTTCTCAATCGACCAGACGAGGTGGCACGACCCGTCACCGTCGCCGAACTTGCATTGAACATGGTGCGCGCGGCGCGGATCTCGCACTGCTTCATGGTCGTGTCGCCATCCAAGCCGGAAATCCTCAAGTATTTCGGCAATGGCCAAGACTTATCCCTGCACATTGCCTACGTCAGTCAGGAATCAGCACGAGGTCTGGCGCATGCGGTCGACTGCGCCTACGAGTGGGTTCGTGAAGACAATGTCGCCCTCGTCATGCCAGACACCGTCATATCGCCCGAGGGCGCCCTCGGCACCGTGACCGAAATCCTTGACTCGCAGCACGCGGATGTGGTGCTAGGCGTATTTCCGACCGAGATCCCGGAGCAGCTGGGGCCTGTGCGAATGTCAGCGAGTGGCGTAGTCGAAGAGGTCCTGGACAAACCGGCCCACACCGACATTCGGAATTGCTGGGGCCTCGCAGCGTGGGGACCTCGATTCACTGAACTGCTCCACCGATTCGTCGCCGACACCTCCGATGGACAGACGCCGTCGGTCGGACTCGCCTTCAATGCGGCCGTGCAACGCGGGCTGAAGGTTAGAGCCGTGCTCTTCGATGGAGGTCAGTACATCGATGTCGGTTCGCCGGCGGGTGTGAGGGCCGCTCTGGCGGCGACAAGCCTGGAGATCCACTAGCACCAGCTGTTTCGGATCGGCTAGATCCGGGATCGCTGCCCAGAAGGCGTGCTGGGGCTGCCCGGAGCCGGCCGGTAACGTCATGCGGAGCAGGGAGAAACAGGCGAGTGCGCCCGCCGATGGAGCGGGGTCCGCTTCGTTCGAGAAGGCCGACGGTCACCTCCGCCAGGTGCGAGCAGCTGACGCACGTCGACAGCCAGCGTTCGCGGTCTGCGGGCGTCAACAGCTCGGCGCAGAAGCGATCGAGGAGGTTGCCGATGCGCGTATCGGTGATCGGTTAGCTGCTGATGACGGCAGTTGTGATGCGCCTTAACGCCCATTCGGGCGCGTCCGGCGATCCAGCGCTCCATCGCCTGCTTTGACTCGGCGACGCCTAGATAGAAGACCGGAACCTGTGGGTGCGGATGAAGGCTAGACCAGAGGCTGCTTTAGAACGTGACGCTGCCGCCCGCCGGCAAGCCTGGGACCAGCAGGTCGAGCAGTCTCGAGGGGCAAGGCAGTTGACGCGCATCGCGAGCTCGTGGGTTCCGGCGGCAAGGGACCTCCACTTGCCGAGGGTCCCGGCCCTAATCCAGCCGTAAGGGTATGAACCGCCGGTATAGATTCGGAAACGCGGGGTACCGGCTCGCCGGCGACTTGTTATCGATTTGGGATCGAACCCAAATCTACCTTTATGGGCCGGGCGGTGGAACCCGCTTGACAGCCCCAAATGGACTCCCTAGTGTTCCAAAGTCCATGCCGGAGATGATGTTGGTCACGACAGGCGGGTCATTGCCGGCAGCTGGCCTCGCGCTGACGCGAGCTCGAGTTGAGCCCGACCACCCGATCGTCTCGGTCATCGTATCGACTCGAAACCACGCCGGGTCCGTTGGACGCACAGTCGATGCGGTGATGCGGCAGGACGTGGACGTCGAGCTGGAGATGATCGTGGTCGACAACGCATCAACAGACGACACGGCGGCCGTCATGGCCGAAGCAGTCGAGCGAGCCCATCGACCGTTGACCTATGTGCGCCTCGCCAGCGATCGTGGGCCGGCTGGAGGGCGAAACGTCGGCCTCGACCTGGCCAAGGGCGAGTTCATCGCATTCACGGACAGCGATTGCATACCTAACGCAGGCTGGTTGAGAGCCGCCCTCGTCCCGTTTTCTTCGCCCGAGATCGGAGTCGTCCAGGGGCAAACGAAAGGTGAAGGCGTGTCGCAACCCTTCTTCTCCCACTACATCGAGACGCTGCGAATGGACGGGTCGTTCTCCACCTCCAACGTCATATACCGGCGGAAAGCGATTGGAAGCATCAGATTCGATCCCGCGTGTGTCTACTGGGAAGATGTGGATCTGGGCTGGAGGGTCCTGGCCCAGGGGTGGTCGGCCCGCTTCGCAAGCGACGCGTTGATCGAGCATGTGGCGATCCCTCTGACGCCAGTCCAATGGATGCTATGGCAGCGCCGGCTCGCCAACTATCCTGCCAAGGCCGGCCGCTACCCAGGCTTTCGCCGCTTCCTATTCCTTCGCGTATGGGTGGATCCTCTGCACTTCTGGTTCGACGTGGCTTTGGTCGGCATGGTGATCGCTCCCTGGAAGCCGATCTCGCTATTGCTGGCGATTCCCTACGCAGTCATCTTTGCGATGAAACGTGGCCTGCGTGGAAAATTCCCACCCGCCAAGCTGGTGGCGCACATCACGTGGGACTTCGTGGGGTTCGGCTCACTAGTGGCCGGGAGTATCAGGTACCGGAGCCTGGTGCTTTAGAAGGTCTGCTGGCGCCCGACCAGCTGTCGTCGCTCTCGTACCATGCTGATCGCAGCTGTGGTGGGTCTTGCCCGGGGCATACCCACTGCAATCCCTTTCCAGGTACCCAGACGATTCTTGAGGCGCGACCCGCTCACAGAGTTCACGCCTCCTCACCTTTCAGCATCCTGTTGCGCCGACACAAAGACGCGCTTCGCCTCGTCGTCAAACAACCCAACTGGGTGTCGCTGTCGGGGCTCCGTACTCACCTGTCACTCCCATCCCGCCGCTCCGCGTCGCCTCGCCTCGGCGTGCAGTGCGTTCACTCCACGCCGTATCACCCCCAGACCTGCGGCAAAGTCGAACGCTTCCACCAGACCCTCAAGCTCTTTCTGGCCAAGCAGGCTCCCGCTGAGTCGCTCGCTCACCTCCAACTCCAGCTCGAGGCCTTTCGCATCATCTACAACCAGCACCGACGGCATCGCGCTCTCGATGGCCGCACCCCGCTGCAGGCTTTCCACGCTCGGCTCAAAGCCTCCCCCTCTCTGGCCCAGCCTCCGGTCGATTACCGCATTCGCCGCGACCGCCTCGATGCCGACGGCCGCGTCACCCTCCGCTACCTCAGCCGGATACGCCACTTCCACATCAGTTACAAACACCGCGCCGGCCAGTGATGCTCCTGGTCGCCGGCGCCCATGTGTGGGTCATCGCCGAAGACGGAGCCTTGCTGCGCGAATTGACACTCGATTCGACCCGCAACTACCAGCACTCAGCCGCACCTAGACTGGTCCGGAATCAGGTGAGACAGCGGTCCGCTTCTACCTGAGACATGACATTGGTGGCCCAAGCGGGACGGTATTCGAACCGCCTCGACCGGCTCGAAAAGTTCTCGAACGACGGCGACTCTTAGCGCCGCGCAGCGACCCCGCACCGTCTTCTTACCCATCAGTACGCATCGCGCTCTCCCGCCGCCATCTGGATCTCGAGGATGGCGTGGACCATCCCAGCGTGGCTGAGTGCCAGGGGGTAGTTGCCCAGATACGCGCCGGACACCGGATCTATCTCCTCTGGCAGCAGGCGCAGGTCGTTTGTGAGACCCAACAGCTGCTCGAACAGCTCCCGGCCCTCGTTCGCCCTTCCCAGCCGGATGAGCGCCTCCAGAAGCCAGAAGGTGCAGGGCACGAATGCGCCCTCGCCCCCCGGGAGCCCGTCCTCGCCGGGCGGATAGCGGTAGAGGAGCGGCCCCCCTGTCGAGAGCTGCTTGCGTATCGCATCCACGGTGACGTCCAGCCGTCGCCAGTCCGGCTCGCAGCCGGTCAGAGGAAGCAGCAGCACAGCGCCGTCGAGGTCGTTCGAACCGTATGAGCGCGTATAGCCGAGCCTCGCGTTGAATCCACGCCGGCGGATCTCGGTATGGAGCCGGTCGCGCTCGCCAGCCCACGCCGAGCGCTTGCGCGGCGCGACGTCCAGCATTTCGGCGATCCGCACCGCGCGATCCAGGGCGATCCAGGCCCAGACCTTTGAGTGGACGTGGTGTCTGGGTCGGTCGGGCACCTCCCAGAGACCGTGGTCGGGATCGCGCCAGCGCCGCATCGTCTGGTCCGCGTAACGGGCGACCGTCGCCCAGGACTTCGCGTGCAGCTCATTGCCGGCGGACACGAAGGTCCAGAGGGCGTCGATCACCCAACCGGCCACATCCAGCTGAGTCTGCTCCGCGGCCAGGTTGCCGAAGCGGACGGGCCGGCTCCCCTGGTACCCGGCCAGGCCTGCCATCTCGCGCTCGCGCGGCACCCTGCCGCCATCAACCCGGTACGCGGGCCGCAGCCCTCGCCGACCGGAAGCGTGATGGACGAGCCAGCGCAGGAATGATTCGGCTGCGTCGGTGTGGCCAGCGCCGATCATTGCCGCCACGCTGACGCTGGCATCGCGCGGCCAGGCGTAGCGGTAATCCCAATTGCGGACGCCGCCGATCTCCTCGGGCAGCGAGGTCGTGGGCGCAGCCACGGGGGCGCCCGAAGGCGTGTAAGTGAGAAGCCGTAACGTGATGAGGTTCGCGAGCGACTCAGACAGTGATTCGGCATCGCCGAGCACAAACAGTCCAGAGATGTCGAGGACCTGAAGCGGCACGGGCTCAGGGCGCTTTTGCTAACAATTGATTCGTTTCATAGATCGGGCGTGGACCCGAGTTCCCACAGATATGACGCGGCTTTGTCAAGGTGGTGGAGAAGCGGGCAAAGTGGCAGCGGCGATCGACCACTCAGATATCCGCGGATTGAAACCGCACTTGATGGGTCCGCCGGAATCTGCCTCTGAC